>Ga0123337_10007086_pt1 | contig 10528 bp, 11 predicted proteins | sample frozenSSSSmetaG_FD_89792 | JGI IMG/M metagenome (GOLD analysis project Ga0123337, IMG submission 89792) | Glacier valley bacterial and archeal communities from Borup Fiord, Nunavut, Canada, to study Microbial Dark Matter (Phase II) -... | ecosystem: Environmental > Aquatic > Freshwater > Ice >...
GAATAGGATCAAAATTGAACTTCAAAATCTATGTATGCCCAATCCTGCCGCACCTAAAAGTGCTTTGTTTTCACCCGAACTTGCCTTGATAATAATATTTTCAATAACTGGTCTGTAAGGGAAGTCCAGTAAATTATTCATCAGTGATTCTCTGAATAAATGGAATGATTTGCTTACTGAACCTCCAAGAACGATGATTTCAGGATCAATGGTCAATAAAACTGCCTTGATTACCATGCTTAAATGCTTTCCGTATTCAGAAAAGACCTCAATCATTTCTCTGTTTCCTTTTTCAGCCTCTATAAAGGCATGATCTCCGGTAATTTGATGGAAATGCTTAAAATAATTGCCACTACAATAAAATTCATAGTTATTGTCTAAATAGGGAAGCATTCCAAATTCACCGGAGCCACAATTTCTTCCTTCGTAAATTCTGCCATTCAAAATCATTCCTGCGGCAACTCCGGTTCCCAGAATTAATCCCACAACATGATTATATCCTTTCGCATGACCATATATTGATTCGCCGATAGCAAAACAATTTGCATCATTGTTAACATAAACTGGAATGTTAAAATGCTTTTCCATGATATCTTTAAGGTATACCTCTTTCCAGGAAGGAATATTTTGAACATCATATACAATTCCTTGTTGGGTGTTCACAATTCCGGGTACCCCGATCCCTATAGATTTGGTATCCTGATGGAAAACATTCTCTATACAGGCAATGATCTCATCAATTACCTCTTTTTCAGTTCCTTTTGAACTGATCTGACCTTCAGAGGTTTTTGTAATTGTTTCACCCTGCACTAAGGCAGAACGTACATTTGTTCCTCCCAGATCAACACCTATTATATGATCACTCATTATTGAATTTTATTTTTGTTTTTTTAAGCTTTTTAATGTGATCAATTGATTAGTTACAATTGGTTTAGCCCAAAATCCTATGCTGGCAATGTAAATAAGTGGGATGAACATAAACATCATACCGGTTCTCAGATCTACCAAGTCGCCTAAATACCCAATGATCAGTGGTAAGATTGCTCCACCGCAAATGCCTGTTATCAGAATGCCGGACACTGCACCATGATTTTTTTCAATAGAATTTAAGGCCAGGGAAATGATAATTGACCACATTACAGATGCAAAAAAACCTACTATCGGGAATGCGATAAGTGCAATTTCAGAAGTTCCGAACAGGGCAAAGGCTAAGCTTATGATGGCAGATGCGGTGAATAAGATCAGGACCTTTCCGCTATCTATGAATTTTAAGAGTAAAAGACCTAATAAAGTTCCGACGGTTAAAAGTCCCCAAAATAATGAAACAGAAGAAGCACCACCCGTTTGAGGATTAATTTGATGATATTTATTTAAAAACTCAGACATGAAATTAGCAACTCCCTGTTCTATACCTACATAAGAAAATATGGCGATAAAGTACAGGATAACGGTAGGATTCTTTATGAGTTCAAGATTCGTTTTTAATGCTCCGACTTTCTCATCACTTTTAAGTTCAACCTTGGGAAGTTTGACAATGCTAATGATGATCACCATCAGCAAGGAAATGATGGCAAACAAAGAATAAAGTGAAATCCAGGGTAATTCTTTAGGGCTTGTATATCCTAAAAGTGTTATAAATAGATTTTGAGACCCATTTGTGCCAATATTTAAAACGAGATAAGAATAAACTAATGGGCTTAAAAACGAGGCTAAACCGAAAAAGAACTGGCCTAAAACTGAGTTGAAAGCAAAATGTTCTTCTCCGCCACCTACTCTTAATAAGGGATTTATTGCCACCTGGAGCATTGCCATGCCTATTCCTATGAAAAATAATGAAAGCATGTACGTGAAATATCCCGGAACCATAACCAGTAGAAGTGCACCTAAAAATGAGATGAAGAATGCAATAATCATCACCGTCTTTTCTCCATACATTTCTACTAAAATTCCCGAGGGTATAGACATAATACCATAGGCTATAAAGAAGGCAAAGGGAAGAAATGCTACAGCAGTTAAACTTAAAGAGAAACTCTTAATGATATCCGGGACCAGCGGACCAAGAATATTGGTTAAAAAGGAAATAACGAAAAATATTAAAAATATTAATCCTAAAATCAGTTTACTTCTGCTCATAATGAATTTTAATTCTATTTCAAATGATTAATTCTTTATAAGGTTAGACGGTCTGGTTTTGAATTTGTACCCATTTGTTTTGAAATAAATGAAAAATGGTAGTACAGAGGCTATTTTATGAGTTTAAATCAAAACATTAAAAGAGAATTAAGTTTTTGATGCCTTCTTAAAGGAGAACACTTTTAAAAAAAAAACCGGCAACTTTCAATCTGAAAATTGCCGGTTTAAACTTTTTTTTAGCCTAAAAGAGAATTTAATTTATCTCCCTTTTATCAGGTGGTCTTTAATTTTTAATTAGAATAAATTTTTTGAATAATAAAATTGATGATGCCCTGCCTAAAGTGGTCTTGATTCTATGTTCTTTCTCAGTACCTTTATAGCTTCATGGACGCAATTTCTAATTGCCTGATATTTCATAGGTAAGATTTCTGCAATTTGTTTATATGGCATACCCTCAAAATAATACAGATTAACTACTTGCTTTTGTCTTTTTGTTAGATGTTTTAAAGCTTTATCTAAAAGCATATTTGACTCTTTTAAAGTATCATTTTTGATCATACTTTCTTCAAAACTGCTTTCTGACAATTCAAGTTGAAGATCAACACCATTATACGTTCGTTCATTTTTTTTAATGGCATCATACAGGATTCTAATATATGCTCTGTAGAGGTAGTTTTTAATAACAAGTGCTTCTCCCAGAGTTTCCCTATTTTTCCAGATTTTTAAAAACAAATCTTGTAAGCAGTCTTCAACCAGTTCTGAGTTTGATGATTTTTTTAGACCGAACCTGTATAGCATCATGTAATACTTATAGTAAATAGTTTTTAAAGCAGTTTTATCACCACTTTTAAATTTTACCCAAAGTTCAGAATCTGAATAATCCTCAGTTAATTGCATTAAGAAAATATGGATTTGATTTTATTATTTTAACAATATATTAACAAGGTATTAATTATGTTTCAGAATAAAAATTTATAAGAAGAAACATAGTCCACCTTCTGTAACTCGATTAGTTTAGTGCTCTGAATATTATCTTCCTCTGTTTGGTGTTGTTACCTTTCAGTTTACAGATTTACAGATTCTGCTGGCATGTGATACGGCGAGAATACCGGAAATAGGAAAAATATTCATCTTCGAAAACCGTATCGGATTAACCTTCGTAAGTATTCTTACAAAGTAATAAACCTAAATAATTTTATGAAAAAGCAATTTTTAAGCCTGGTAATGGGTGCAGCATTTTTGACTGCAATTACATCATGTAATTCTGCCTCTACAACTTCTGAGACTCAGGATAGCACTATGACCGATACTACTGAGATGATGAGCGAAACAGGTGTGGAGGTAGGCGGAGCAATGATGCTTCCTTCAAAGAATATCGTAGAAAACGCAGCAGCTTCGGCTGATCACACAACCCTTGTTGCAGCAGTTCAGCAGGCAGGTTTGGCTGAAACCTTGAGCGGTACAGGTCCGTTTACCGTATTTGCACCTACCAATGAGGCATTTGCAAAGGTTCCAAAGGCAGCGCTCGACAATCTGATGAAACCGGAAATGAAAGCTGATCTGGGAAAAATATTAACCTACCATGTGGTTTCTGGTGCACTAAAAGCAGCTGACCTGATCGATGGACAGGAATTAACTACCGTGCAGGGTCAGAAACTAAAGGTTTCAGTAAAAGATGGCGTAGTAATGATCGGCGGAGCTACTGTGACCATTGCTGATGTTGTTTCCAGTAATGGAGTAACTCATGTGATTGACAGCGTTTTAATGCCGGAGTAAGTTTAAACGCTTATTTAAATGATTTTTTCGTGAAAGCCTTTGCCATCTCTGGTGAAGGCTTTTATGTTTTCCGCTAAAGCTACAGCAGAGGAAATAAGTATCCACGTCAATGGAGGATGAAACTATTTAAATGGGCTTGGTTTTTTGCCGTTTAAAATCAGGTGTTTTTACTGATTTAAAAAGTATATTTAGTATAGCCTTCCTGGCACTTTGAATTTATCATTGAACCAGCATCCATTCATCATTAAAACCATTTATCATGGCACAAAAGATCCTCGTTACCAATTACACTTTCAGTGTAAGCAAGGAAGAATTTGAAAGTATGGCTTCCAGTCTGGCTCCTGCTTTTGCGGAGGTACCGGGATGTATCTGGAAAATCTGGCTGATCGATGCCGACAAAAAAGAAGCAGGTGCTGTATATCTGTTTAAAGATGATGAGTCTTTGCAGCAATTTAAAGCCAGTCCCCTGGTTGCTTCTGTGCTGTCTCATCCGGCACTTAGCAATTTTGATTTAAAAGAAAGGGACATCCTTAAAGAAGTGAGCGAATTAACGCATGCACCGCTCCATTAGAAAGTTTAACGTTTGCATCTTTTATTTTGCCTTGTATTAAGCAGTTCATCACCGACTGGTGTAACAGGTTTTTATTCAGGTAAAGAAGAGAGCAGGAGTTTGTCCCGCTTAAAAGCCGGAGGGATGAATTGTCATGTTAAAAAATCACGATTGTCATTATTTCTAAACACATCGCCCGGAATTATGTTTAAGGCGGTACATATTAAGACCACAAGATGCCTGACTGGAAGGAATATTTTAACAGTGTAAGTTCAAATGTTGAAGAACAGTTTGACAGCCTTTTTTTTAATTTAAGGAAACATTTAAAGTTAAATGATCCGCTGCAGGTGATTACATACCGGAGTTACGGTACAGTAAACCGTCTTTATGTAAAAGGAAGGGTTCTTGAGGATAAGGGTATTAATTCTGCAACTGATAAGGATACCATTTTTAATAATCTTGTGAATATGTATAATCGCTTTCAAAGCGATGAAATTCATGGTGCTGTTTTAAAAGTCAGATTTCAAGATCAGGAACATACTGTTATTACAGATGAAGAGGGTTATTTTGTGCTTAACCTGGCGCCCGATACTCCAATTGGAGTGGCTGATATGTGGCATCAAATAGAGATCGAACTGATACTGGCGCCGGTTCCTTTCAAGCCTGGTATAAAAAGTATTGCAGAAGTGCTGGTACCTCCCTCAGATGCTGAATACGGAATTATCAGCGATATTGATGATACCATTATACATACCAGTGCAACCGATATTCTGGCCATGTCAAGAAGGGTATTTTTACACAATGCCCGTACAAGAATGCCCTTTGCAGGTGTTTCGGAGTTTTATAAAGCCCTGCAGCTCGGACGAGACGGTAAGCGGAATAATCCCTTCTTTTATGTTTCAAGCAGTCCCTGGAACCTGTACGATCTTTTAAAGGATTTCCTGGACCTTAATCAGATACCTGAAGGGCCGCTTCTGCTGCGCGATTTTGGGCTGCAGGACAATAAGTTTATCAGTTCCGGCCATATGGGCCATAAGTTTATGGAGATTGAAAATATCCTGCTCACTTATCCGCTTTTGAATTTTGTATTAATTGGCGACAGCGGTCAGGAAGATCCGAAGATTTATCGGGAGATCGTCAGAAAATACCCGGAACGTATTCTGGCCATTTATATCCGTGATGTACAATTGGCCGACAGGGAGAGGATTGCTAAGGATATTTCTGCGGAATTGCAGGGTCATGTTGAGTTGGTGATCGTGGATAATACCTTAGAGGCCGCTGAGCATGCGGCTAAAACCGGACTGATCTATACCGAAGCTATTCCGAAGATCGAGAAGGATAAAATGCAGGATAAAGGTGAGATTTCAGGTAAGGTAGAAACAATGGTAAATTGATCGGCGGTGAGGGCGTATCGGATTTCGGTTTGGGCTGTCCTGGAAAGACCAGGACGGATAAGTCAGGAAGAAATGTTTCCCTCTGCTAGGTGTTGTCACCAATCTTTATACTGCAGATTGTGCCGGCATGTGGTACGGAGAACACCGACCATAGGAAATTCAAATTTATTGCTGGTTTTACGAAGGTACCTCACCTGCTGAATGACAGGTTTCGGCATGATATTGCATGTGGTTCGGTGAGAACATCGATCATAGGAAAAATTAATTTGCTTCATTTTACTATAGCCCTCTGTCAATCCATTATCTTCGCTTAAAAAAAGATAAATTATGTCAAAGACAAAAATAACCATCAATAATAACGGTTCCGTCAAGATAGAGGGCGATTTTGAGATCGTGGACAGAAATGGTAACGAATATGGGCTTCAGGGAAGAACGGTGCTTTCGCTCTGCCGATGCGGATTATCCAAGAATAAACCATTTTGCGATGGGGCTCATAATGGACATTTCGAGCATGAAGCGATCGCATTTGATCTTCCTCCAAAGAAGGTTTAAAACTTCATTTTTCTATACAACAGCCCATTATTAGTGGGCTGTTTGTGTTTAAAGCCCCTAAATTGATTACGGCACTTTTTTGCTGAAACTTTTCAGTACTAAGAATTGTATCTATGAAAATTACAGGAACATTATCAATATTGCTTATTACAGTCGTATTGACTCAAAGTTGTGTCAGTAAGAAGGAGTATACTGCACTTCAAACCAGTCAGAGTCAGCTGCAATCCAACTATGACCGGCTTCAGGAAAGCAACCGTGACCTGGATAAGAAATATCAAACAAGCCAGCAGCAGCTTTCAGCATCCGGAGTTCGTGTGAAGAGCCTGGAAGAGCAGCTCGCATCTGAAAAGTCGAATCTCGCAGCTCTTCAGCAAGCACTGGATAAGTGCTTAACATCCAGCGGACAAGGAAATGTGAACATATCCAAACTGGTTGATGAGATCAATTTATCTAATAAATATATTAAGCAGCTGGTGAATGCCAAGAATAAAAGCGATTCGCTTAATATGGTCTTAACCAATAATCTGACCCGCTCATTAAGTCGTGAAGAAATGAAGGATGTTGATGTTCAGGTGCTTAAAGGTGTCGTTTATATATCTCTTTCAGATAATATGCTGTACAGATCAGGGAGCTATCTGATTTCAGAAACATCCGGAGAGGTTCTGAGCAAGATCGCTAAGATCATTAAAGATTATGATGGTTGTGATGTGCTGATCGAAGGAAATACGGATAATGTGCCAATCAACATGCCTAATATCAGAAACAACTGGGACCTGAGTGCTTTAAGAGGTTCTTCAGTGGTTCAGGCACTTCAGAGCCAATATGGTGTGGACCCTAAACGCCTGACAGCTGGTGGCAGAGGCGAATATAACCCGGTTGCAGGAAATGATACGGATGCCGGAAAATCTAAAAACAGACGTACGCAGATCATCATAACACCAAACCTGGATCAGTTTATGGAACTGATCGGTAAGGCTCCTGCGGAAGCATCAAAATAAATTAATACTTAGTTCTATTTGTTGCTGGCGCACGCGTGACGCGTGTGCCTTTATAAAACATTGAATATTTCTTGCTAAGCTAACGAAGGTACCTGACCTGCTGAAGGGCAGGTCTCGGCATGACATTGCATGTGGTACGGGGACAACACCGACCATAGGAAATATTTTGTAACTTTGAATTGAATTCACAAATTAATCACGTGTATGCGATCCACTGTTTTGATATTCTTGTTGATCCTTGCTTCTTTCGATTCCTTCTCGCAGGCTCCTGTTTTGGCAGTAAATCGAATTGATAAGCGCACAAAGGAACATATCAGGCAGTCGTCTATGTACCTTTTTAAGGATGGCGGAGATATCGGTAAACTCAATTTTTCTATCCGCGCTGTGGATGATAGTTATACTTTATTGCTGAATTTACCTGTTGCGGCAACAATTAAAAAGGGGACTGAGATAATCCTTACCATGGAAGATGATAAGCCCATGAAGTTAATTTCTAATAATGATGTCATCTCTATAAATGACACAGATGTAAACAAAAAAATGATTGTTTGTGATCTGGATCCGAATACTGAGATCAAAAATTTAATCAGACAGGGCGTTAAATCTATTTCAATTCCTACAAGTAATAAAGGTGTTCTTAAAGTGAACTTACTGGCTAAAGACAGGACTATGATCAGGTCTGGCTTAATGCTTGTTCAGAAGAGGTAGTTCCCCTCTGGTTGGTGTTTTCACCAATCAGTAATTCCACAGATTGTGCTGGCATATGATTCGGTGAACACCGACCATAGGAAATTTCTTTCCTGCAACAATTATGCTGTTTCTTGGATATATATTCTACATTTAAAGAAACTAATTATAATTACATGAAAAAAATTCTTTTTATGGCATTGATTTTAATGCCCGGGTTGCTTTTTGCTCAATTTGAAGGGTCCAAACAAACCTTTGAAAGCCCAAAAATGAAATCTAGCATTGCAGCTCATAAAACAGCAGCAATTCTTCCTTTTGATGTCAAGATCACTTATCGTAAGCAACCTAAAAATTTCAGTACTGAAGCTAATAAAGATCAGGAAAAGACAATGGCAAAATCAATACAGGCAAGTATGTATACGTTCCTTTTAAGGAGGATTGAGGATTATTCGGTTTCATTTCAGGATGTGGATAAAACCAACATCTTGCTAAAGAAGGCAGGTGTAGAAAACAAATTGGACGAATACACAAAAGATGAACTGGCTAAAATATTAGGTGTGGATGCAATACTGGGCGGCAGATTCGAGACAGAACAAACCAAATCTGAAGGTGCTGCTATTGCCACTGTTTTATTAACCGGTGGATTTGGTGGTAAAACCGGTACAGGAAGTCTTTTCCTTACAGTAAATAATGGTTCTGACGGAGAGCTTTTATGGAGATTCTTTAAGACAATGGATGATGGCATTGCTGGATCTACTGATGACCTTGTTGAGCGGATGATGCGAAAAGTTTCCAGGAATTTCCCTTATGCCAAATAATATTCAATAGTTTAATTGATCCTGTGATATTTCATTCAGTAATTATCACAGGATCTTTCTTTTTCAAAGGCTCCTCGTCTTTTTTCTCTAGCTTTTCAATGAGCTCAGAGATTTCCTTTTTCATAAAAAATCCTACCATCCTTTTCAAATGTTTCAGCATAGATACTGCGGCTATGATCTTTTCTTTGTCGCTCATGCAAGCAAAAATATACTAAAAATATTAGTAATTCAATAGTCGGATTATTTTTTTTGAGAAGTCTGCAATCTCAAGATGATAAATTCAATCATTATTTCAGCCAGCATTCTAGTATTTAGTTTCTCAAATGGATAAGGCTTCTTTTTAATGTAAGTGCAAAAAAATATCCAGTCGGAAATGATCCTGATTCAATTATATTTGAACGTATGAAAATCATGATTCTGCTTTCTGTTCTATTTATTATAATCCTCCTTCTGGCAAGGTTTAGCAGAGGTTTTAAATAATACTTCAGTCATTTCTTCGCTCTGCACAAGTAAACTTTCAATTTCTTTAATATTCAGCAGCTCTTATAGATTATATTTATATAAAATGTGTATAACATAAAATATTGTTTGTCAAATAGATATGTAAATTTTTGTTTAGAAATTCATAGCTTATTAACAATTGATTGTATATTCGTTTCATAAACTAATCAATTCAATATGTCTGCTGAAGTAAACATTCCCCGCCTTGATCTGCATGATTATATCAAGGGTACCGCTGAAAAGAAAAAGAGATTTTCTGATGATATTGGCAAAGCATTTAATGAAACAGGTTTTGTAACTATCGCTAATCATGGGATGACCAGAGAGCTGATGGATGAGCTTTATGCTGAGGTGAAGCGGTTCTTCAGCATGACTGAAGAGCAAAAATTAAAATATGAAATAGCCGGTCTGGCAGGTCAGCGTGGCTATACAAGCAAGGGCAGAGAGAAGGCAAAAGATTCTAAAACTCCCGATCTGAAGGAATTCTGGCAAAGCGGACAAGTAGTTACTGATGGGGATCCGGTAAAAAGCGAATACCCTGACAATATTCAGGTAGATGAATTGCCTGAATTCAATAAAATAACCCGCGAAGTATATCAGCGTTTAGAAGAAGCTGGCAAGCATTTACTGCATGCCATTTCTGTATATCTGAACCTTCCGGAAAATTATTTTGATGACAAGGTACACAATGGTAACTCCATTTTACGTGCTATACATTATTTCCCGATCATGGACCCGGATAGCTTGCCTGATGATGCGGTTCGTGCAGGAGCACATGAGGATATTAACCTGATCACCTTATTAATTGGTGCAAGTGCCGACGGACTAGAGGTTCTAACACGCGAAGGAAAATGGTTTGCTGTTAAACCCAATGCGGAAGATATTGTCGTTAATGTAGGAGATATGCTGCAGCGTTTGACCAATAATAAACTTAAATCTACTACCCACCGTGTGGTGAATCCGCCCCGTGAACTTATGAAAAACTCACGTTTTTCTGTGCCATTCTTTTTGCACCCTAAAGCTGATATGGACCTGACTGCACTGGAATCATGTATTGATGAAGAGCATCCAAAAGCCTATGCAGACATTACTGCCGGCGAATATCTGGATGAACGTTTA
>Ga0123337_10007090_pt1 | contig 10524 bp, 9 predicted proteins | sample frozenSSSSmetaG_FD_89792 | JGI IMG/M metagenome (GOLD analysis project Ga0123337, IMG submission 89792) | Glacier valley bacterial and archeal communities from Borup Fiord, Nunavut, Canada, to study Microbial Dark Matter (Phase II) -... | ecosystem: Environmental > Aquatic > Freshwater > Ice >...
GGCTTCCTGATTTACAGCTCGGTCAAGGACCGTTTTGCCCAGCCTGTGGTCGTGCGCGGGGTGATTGGGTCCGAAAAAGAGGCGTTGTTCAAAGACCCTGAGATGGTGGCCCTGCTGCGGCGCAAAGGCTTCACGGTGCAGACCGACAACGCAGGCTCGAGGCAGATTGCCACGCTCGACCTCAAAGGCTACGACTTCGCCTTTCCGGCGGGGGTTCCGGCGGCAGAAAAGCTGAGGCGCGACAAGGGCATCAAGAAGAGCTTCGACGTGTTCTTCACTCCGATGGCCATTGCCAGTTGGACCCCGCTAGTCAAGATTCTCGAGGCCAACGGCTTAGCGGTCAACAAGGGCGCTTACAGCCTGATGCCGCTGGACAAGTTTCTGGCCCTGACCGCTAAAAACACCCGCTGGAGCGACCTAAAAAGCAACTCGAGCTTCGCGGTCAAAAAGCCCCTACTCATCAACACCACCGACCCGCGCCGCAGCAACTCGGCGGCCATGTTCATGGCGCTGACCTCCTACGTGCTCAACGGCGACAACGTGGTGCAAAGTGCGGCTCAGGGCCAGAAGGTGCTGCCCGAACTCGAGCCACTGTTTTTAAAGCAGGGTTTTCAGGAGTCCTCGAGCCAGGGACCGTTCGAGAATTACTTCCTGCTGGGCGCAGGCGCGGCCCCGTTGGTGTTCATCTACGAATCCCAGTACCTCGAGAAGCTGGCCGAGAAAAAGACTCGAGCGGACATGCGCCTGATTTATCCGCAGCCCAACGTGTTCACCAAGCACGTTCTGCTGCCGCTGAGTGACAACGGGGCCAAGCTGGGCGAACTGCTCTCGAACGACCCCGAGGTGCAAAAGCTCGAGGTCAAGTACGGTTACCGCACCAATAATCCGCAACTATTCACCGACTTTGTAAAAACGCTGGGCTACAGTCCACCGGACCAGCTCGAGGTCATCGAGACGCCTCGCTATGAAGTGCTCGAGGGCATGATTGGGAGCATCGAAAAAAAATACTAGGGGGAGGGAATTGAGTTTAAGTTTTCTCCCCGAAAGGGAAAAAGGTTGTCAGTTATCGGTTATTGGGGTCAAAGCATAGCTTGAGGTTTACCCTTTGACTTTCTCGAGTGCTGGGCAGGCACAAGGCCAGCCCCTACCACCCACATCCCGCACCCTACTCAGGAGGACCGCATGGCCCAGGAACTGACTCCCCCCGAAACCCTCACCCCGCCCGAAGCCGTGGAAGCCGTTGCGCCCGAGCAGGCTGGGGGTATGGTCAAGATAGACAAGGCGCAGCTTCCGGCGCTCGAGCAGCGGGCTGATACCTTCATAGGCGACATTCTCAAGCTCGATTCGCACTCTGAGGACTTTCGGCAGCGCCTGGACGCTATTCACAGCATGGGCAACGAGGAGTCTCGAGCGGCGGCGGCGGTCTCGAGCCGCTTCATGGACCGCCCCGCCAAGGCGTCGGATATGCTCAAGGAAAGCAACGTGGGTCGCGGCCTGAGCGAGCTGCGCCGCGTGGTGGAGGACCTCGACCCGGCCACTCAGGGCGATTTGTTCACGCCACGCAAGATTTTAGGCATCATTCCCGGCGGTAACAAGCTGCGCGAATACTTCATGCGTTACGAGTCGTCGCAAAAGAACATCGGCGCGATTCTGAACACGCTTTACCGCTCTCAGGACGAACTCAAAAAGGACAACGCAAGCCTCGAGCAGGAAAAAGTGAACCTGTGGACCACCATGCAGGCGCTCCAGCAGTACGTGGTCATCGGTAAAACTATAGATGAGCGGGTCTCGAGCCGCTTGGTTCAGCTCGAGGTGAGTGACCCGGAAAAGGCTCGAGTGGTGCGCGACGAACTGCTCTACGCGGTGCGCCAGAAGGTGCAGGATTTACTGGTGCAGCAGGCGGTGTGTATTCAGGGCTATCTGGCGCTCGATATGGTCAAAAAGAACAACCTCGAGCTGATTAAGGGTGTGGACCGGGCCAGCACCACCACGGTGATGGCGCTGCGAACCGCCGTGATTGTGGCCCAGGCGCTGGGCAACCAGAAGCTGGTGCTCGACCAGATTGCGGCCATGAACGCCACCACCTCGAGCTTGATTGAAAGCACCGCCAAGATGATGCAGCGTCAAAGTGACACCGTGGCCCAGCAATCCATGAGCACCAGCGTGGACCTCGAGAAGCTCAAAAGTGCGTTTAACAGCATCTACGGCGCAATGGACAGCTTTTCCGAGTACCGGGGCAAGGCGCTCGAGAGCATGGGCAAGACCATTGAAGTGCTCTCGAGCGAGACCCAGAAGGCGCAGAAGTATTTGAACCGCGCTCGAGGCGAAGGGGTGGCTGAGGAGCTGGGCAAGGCTCAGGCGATTGGGTTCAAGATTTGAAGACACGAGCGCTCAATTCGCCCCACTCTCGAGGACCCTGAAATGAAAAAAACTCTATTTCTACTCTCGAGCCTGCTTTTAATCACCGCCTGCAATCAACAGAGTTCAACCACACTCAGCGTCATCGCCGGGTCGGAGCTGCGCGACCTCGAGCCAATTTTGCCGGACCTCGAGAAAGCCACCGGGGTCAAGCTGGCCGTGACCTATTCCGGCACGCTCGAGGGGGCCGAGCGCATTGCAGGCGGGGAAAAGTTTGATTTGGCCTGGTTCTCGCACGGTAAATATCTGGCGCTGAGTCAGCCCAACAAGGTGTTTCAGCAGGAAAAGCTGATGCTCTCTCCGGTGGTGCTCGGTGTTAAAACCTCTCGAGCGCAGGCGCTGGGCTGGGCGGGCAAGCCGGTGAGCTGGAAGACGATTTCGGTAGCGGCCTCGAGCGGAAAGTTCAGATTTGCCATGACCAACCCTGCTGCCTCCAACAGCGGATTCACCGCGCTGATGGGGCTTTCCGAGGCGTTCGGGGCGGGTTCAGACGCGCTGCTCAAGGACTTTTTCAAGGGCCAGACTTTGACCGCAGGCTCGAGCGGCTATCTCTCGGACGCCTTTGTGAGGGACCAGAGCCGCTTAGATGGGATGGTCAACTACGAGTCGGTGCTGTTGGGTCTGAATCAGAGCGGCAAACTCAAGGAAAAACTGACCCTGATTTACCCGGAAGAAGGTGTGGTCACGGCGGATTACCCACTCACCCTGCTCGACTCTTCCAAGAAGGACGCTTACCTGAAGGTGGTGGACTACTTCAAGAAAAAGGACGTTCAGCAGCGCATCGTGCAGACCACCCTACGCCGCCCGGTGGACTCGAGTGTGGACACCGGGAGCCGATTTCCCACGGGCATCGTCAACGAGCTGCCCTTTCCCCGCTCGAGCGCCCAGATGAACACCATTTTGGGGCGCTACCTGAGCAGTCAGCGCCGCCCTGCTTACGCGGTGTTCGTGCTGGACGTGAGTGGCAGCATGAATGGAGACCGCTTAAACGCGCTCAAGGACTCGCTCTCGAGGCTGGCGGGGGCCGATAGTTCGCTGAGTGGACAGTTCTCGAGCTTCCAGACCCGCGAAAAGCTGGCGCTGTTGACCTTCTCGAGCGCGGTGAACCCGCCCAAGTTCATCAACATTAATACCAAGCAGGACCGCGACAAGGTGAGAGCCTTTGTAGGGGGCCTGAACGCGAATGGCGGCACCAACATCTATGGGGCGCTCGAGGCGGCTTATAAAGTGGTGCAAACTGACCGGGCCGAATATCCCGATTATAATTACAGCGTGGTGCTGATGACCGACGGCGAAAACAACGGCAACCTCGAGTTGTCCGACTTTCAGAGTTTTTATGGAAATTTGCCCTCGAGCGTGAAAGGGGTACGGACTTTTCCCATCCTGTTCGGAGACGGCAACGTGGGCGAGATGGGCGAGATTGCCAGCACCACCGGCGGTAAGGTCTTCGATGGTCAGAAGTCTCTTCAGGGCGCGTTCAAGGAGATTCGTGGCTATCAGTGATGAATTTCTTCTCGAGCACTTGAAGCAGGCTAAAGTGTTGAAAGAACCCCTATGAGAACCTTTTCCCTGTACCTCTACTCCAATAAAAATCTGGTGGGAAGTGCGCTGGCCCTGCTCGGTCTGGTGGCCTGGGGTTTGGGCTTTATTGTCAGTTTCTCGCTGCCCATCGTGGTTGGGTTGTACGCTTTCGGGGCGCTTGTCACCCCGCGCACCCGCTACGAACTGGCGCTCGAGCGGGGCCAGACCGACGAGCAAATTGGGGCGCAGCTTCGGGCGTTGCTGCAAAAAACTAAAAAGCGCTTGCCCGAAGACCTGCAAAGCAAGGCCCAGAACATCTCGAGCAAGATTCTCGAGCTACTTCCCCTGCTGCATACTTTCGAGAACGGGGGCAACCGTGAAGCCTTCAACGTCAAGCAGACCGCGTTAGATTATTTGCCCAGCACGCTCGAGAATTATCTGAATTTGCCCACCGCCTACGCCCGATTGCATGTGGGCGCAGACGGCAAAACCCCGCAACAGATGCTGGGAAACCAGCTCGAGCTGCTCGAGAAAAGCCTGGGTGAAACCGAGCGCTTGCTGCTCGAGGGCGACCTCCAAAAGATGCAGGTCAATGGTCGCTTTCTCGAGGACAAGTTCGGCACACCCGAGAAGTTCTTGTAGGGGTTAAGGCGCTCGAGTGCGAGGCCCTGCTCCACCGGCTGCAAACGTCGAACGTCTGGGACGTACCGGACGTTCGACGTTCGATGTTCGACGTTCGACGTTTGCGAGTGTCACCTTCGATGACCCAACCCCTCGAGTTCCCCGCTACACTGAACCCATGAAGGATTTCTCCATCCAACTCGAGCTTACTCAGGGCATTCTGGGCCAGATTTGCCGGGAGCGGGCCGCAGACTACGCCCACGCAGATTTTGTTTTACCGCCCGCTCGAGCGCGAAAGTTTCGTTTCGAGCACGCGCTCACCACCGGGGAACTCACCCTGATTGCCGAGGTCAAGCGGGCCTCGCCCTCGAGAGGCTTCATCGCGGACCGAGACCCGGTGCAGGCGGCTCTGGCGTACCAGCGTGGCGGTGCGGCGGCGCTTTCCATCCTGACCGAGCCGCGTCACTTCGGCGGCGACGCCCAGTTTTTGCGCGACGTGAACGCTGTAGTCGAGATTCCCACGCTCCGCAAAGACTTCGTGGTACACCCGAAAATGGTGCTCGAGGCCGCCGATTGGGGCGCGAGCGCGGTGCTGCTGATGGTCTCGGTGCTGGGAAATCAACTCGAGTACTACCTCGAGCTGGCCCATCATCTGGGCCTCGACGCGCTGGTGGAGGTGCATTCTGAGGATGAACTGGGGATTGCCATGGACGCTCGAGCGCCGATTCTAGGCATCAACAACCGCGATTTGCGTTCGCTCGAGATTGATTTGAATAACGTTCCCTTCCTGACCGAGATAGCCCGTTTCCACGGCTACAACGGCGTGATGGTGGCCGAAAGCGGCTACTCGAGCGCGGAACACCTTCAGGGCTTGCGCGGCCTCACCGACGCGGTTCTGGTTGGCTCGAGCCTGATGGAACAAGGCGACCTCGAGCGGGCAGTTCGAGATTTGCTTGCGTGAGCCGCTTGCGAGGGCCACTTGCGCGGCTGCAAACGTCAAACGCTAAACGTCTGGTCTGCTTTTGGCGTTCGACGTTCGACGTCTTGAGCAGAACGGCACCTAGCGGGCCTGCTCGCGTTTGCAACGCCGTCAGGCGTTACCCAGGGCGCGGCGGTGGCTGAGGTCCCGGATAAACTGCATCTCCTCGAGACTGACACTCAAAGAAAGTTGCGATTCTATCAGCAGCAAAATAGCACCGTAACTCAGCAGCACCGTTCCCGAGAGGCTGAGCAAAATGGGGATGAGGTCGCCCTCGAGCCGCACCAAGCCACTGCCGCCAATCACCAGACTGCTGAGTACAAACAGGCCCACCGCGCCATAAAATGCGGCCAGACTGCGGTGAATCAGGTGAACCCTACGCATCACACGGGGAATTTGCCCGTCGAGCATGTTCAGCTCGAGCCGGGTGTCATCATCGTGCTGGTCGGCCCTGGATAAGGTCAGAATGCGTTCGCTCGAGCGCCTCAGTCGGTCTACCGCGCGGGAGAGGCGGTTGGAAGTGGACAGGATTAGAGTGCCGCACGCAGAGATGAGGACGGCGGGGGTAATCATGGCGGATAAGATGTTGAGTTCGGGGGTGGCCATGATTCGCAAACCTTTTGACGGTGCTTCAGGTCTCGGGGATGTTTTCTCTGTGGCAAACGTCAAACGCTGAACGTCTGGGACGCACTGGACGTTCGACGTTCAACGTTTGCTTTCTGGCCTGCGTTACTCTATCGCTCGAGCGCCCTCTTAAACCTTTTCCTTCACCGCGTGCCCGCCAAAAGCGTTCCGCATGGCGCTCAGCACCTTACCCGCGTAACTCTCGTCCTGCTGGCTGCGAAAGCGCATCTGCACGCTCATGGTGATGACCGGGGCCGGAATGCCCTGCTCGATGCTGTCATTCACGGTCCAGCGGCCCTCGCCCGAATCGGCCACGTAATCGTCCAGGTGGCTCAAATCGTCGTCGGATTTAAGCGATTCGGCGGTCAGGTCGAGCAGCCAACTCCGCACCACGCTGCCGTGCCGCCACAGCTCGGCAATGTCCGAAACATCGAGGCTAAACTCTTTTTTGGCGTGCATCAGCTCGAAACCCTCAGCGTAAGCCTGCATCATGCCGTACTCGATGCCGTTGTGAATCATCTTGACGTAGTGACCCGCGCCCACCGGACCCATGCGCCGCCAGCCCTTGTCCTTATCGGGGGCCAGCGCCTCGAAGACCGGGCGCAAAAACCCCACCGCGCCCTCGCTGCCGCCCACCATCATGCAGTAGCCCTCCTGAAGGCCCCAGATGCCGCCCGAGGTGCCCACATCCACGAACTCGATGCCCCTTGCGGCAAGGTCGGACCCTCGAGCCATACTGGCCTTGAAGTTGGAGTTACCGCCATCAATTAAAATGTCGTTCTGATTGACTAGCGCGGCCAGCGCGTCCACCGTCATCTGGGTCGGCTTTCCGGCGGGCACCATAATCCAGATGGCCCGCCGACCCTCGAGCTTTTGCACCATATCCTCGAGCGAACTTGCCCCCACCGCGCCGCCCGAAACCGCCATCTGCACGTTGGCGGGGTTGAGGTCAAAGGCGACCACCTCCACACCGTGCTCGAGGAGTCGCGTCACCATGTTTCCGCCCATTTTGCCCAGGCCCACCATTCCGATTTTCATAGGCGCAGTTTACACCGGGTGGCTCGAGCTGGGACGACCCCCCTGCTTTTGTGCGCTGTGCTCACAAAAATATCCCCCCTATTTTATAGGGGGGAACTAAAACACTGTTGCACTCGGGCTTTTAAAGTTCCCCCCTGCGATAGTAGGGGGGAAACTCTTTTAAGCGCAGCGGCGAGGCCCGATAGGTGCCGCTTTCGCCAAGACAGCGCAAAAGAACAGGGGGGTCTTCAGCTCGAGCGCCCAATTCACCGCACAAAAGGCCGGGGTAAATCTGAAATCGCGTCGGTCAGAATGGGGCGGTCCAGTTCATGCAAATTCTCGGGAAACTCGCCGGGAAAGAACCAGCCCACCTCGAGCGCCTCGCCATCTTCTCCACCCACGTACTCGAGCGCCCGACCCTCGAATTGCAGCGCCACTATCTGCACCTGGTTTCCGTCTGGGTAGGTCATGTGCATTTTGATGGGGTCGGTGTAAATGCCCAGAAACCCGGTGATTTCGACGCGCCAACCGGTTTCCTCGAGCGCCTCGCGCACCGCGCATTCCTGAGCCGATTCGCCCACGTCCATCGCCCCCCCGGGTTGCGCCCACTGCCCGTTGTCGGCGCGGCGTTGCAGCAAAATACGGCCTTGCTCGTCACGCACGATGATGCCCACGCCCACGGTGAGCAGGGTTTGCGGCCCCAGCGCATTCCGAACTTTCCAGTAAATCTCGCTCACAGCATTTCCTTCATAGGCTCGAGCATAGCCTGTCTAAAGCATTTTTCACTACCATTGCGCCACCTACACTGCGTTTCGGCTGGCTCCATTCTCGTGAAAAACGCCTTCCTGTTGCCACTCCCTTTGGTCGGAAGTATTGAGTAAAGTCGGCTCAATACTTCTGCAAAATGCTTTAAATCTCCGTTTGAATCCGTAGCGTAGCACTCGGAATTCCCGGCGCGATGTTGTACAATGATTTCTAGGAATGACTCTCAATAAGCCCCCTCGAGCGGCAGAGAGGTTCACACAGGAGACCGCATGAGCTATCAACTCGAGATTAAAAACCTGCACGTTAACATCGGGGATAAGCCGATTCTCAAGGGCATCAACCTGACCGTGCCACGCGGCGAATTGCACGCGGTGATGGGTCCCAACGGCAACGGCAAGAGCACCCTGGCCAAAGTCATCGTGGGCGACCCGGAATACACCGTGCTCGAGGGCGAAATTCTGATTGACGGCGAAAACCTGCTCGAGATGGAACCCGACGAGCGTGCGCGCAAGGGCGTGTTTCTGGCCTTCCAGTACCCCGTCGAGATTCCAGGCGTGACCATCGCCAACTTTTTGCGCCTTGCGGTGAGTGCGCGCAAGGGCGAAGAAGTCGGTTTTGTGGAGTTTTACAACAAACTGTTGGCTGCTCTTAAAACGCTCGAGTGGGACGAAAGCATCGTCGAGCGCTACCTGAACGAAGGTTTTTCTGGCGGCGAGAAGAAGCGCAACGAGATTTTACAGATGCTGATGCTCGAGCCGAACTACATCATCATGGACGAAACCGACTCGGGTTTGGACGTGGACGCGCTCAAGATTGTAGCGAACGGCGTGAACAGCCTGCGCGGGCCGAACATGGGTGGCCTCATCATCACCCACTATCAGCGCTTACTCAACTACATTCACCCGGACAAGGTTCACATCATCGTGGACGGCGTGGTGGTGCAGTCGGGTGGTCCTGAGCTGGCAGTTAAGTTGGACGCCGAGGGTTACGATTGGGTTAAAGAACTCGCTCTGGCTTGATGCTCGAGGGGAAATCATGAACGCATTCAGTTTGAAGTACGCAAAGGAAAATCTCGAGAAGGTGGTTCAAGAAGCGGTTGACCGGGGGGACGGGGTGTTTATCGCTACTGATTCCGGTGAAACAGTGGTCCTGCTCTCACTCGAGGAGTGGTCTTCTATGAAAGAAACTGCTCATCTGATGCGCTTCCCCGCTAACCGTGAGCATTTGCTCGAGTCCATTGAGGAACTGAGAGCAGGTAAGGGGCAGGAGCGACAGCTCATTGAACCGTGAAAATTATTTTTCTTGAGCGCGGTTGAAAAGACTATCTATGGTTTCAGGAAAACGAGACCAAACTGCTCAAAAAGCTCAATCGCCTTATCACTGAATGTGTCCGCACCCCTTACGAGGGATTGGGCAAACCCGAACCGCTCAAGTATGACCGTCAAGGTTACTGGTCGCGGCGCATAGACGAGTATCACCGTTTGGTTTACACGCTCGAGGGAGATGCCCTCATCATCCTGTCCTGTCGTCTTCACTACAACAACTAGGAGCACATCATGACTGAAGCACTAGAAATCAACAACGGCTACGAATACGGCTGGTCCAACCCCGAAAGCTACGCGGTGAAGGCCCCCAAAGGTCTCTCGAGGAGCGTGGTTGAACTCATTTCCAAGGCCAAGGACGAACCCGCCTGGATGCTCGAGTTCCGGCTCAAGGCGCTGGACATCTTCAACTCCAAGCCCATGCCCGAGTGGGGCGCGGACCTCAGCGGTCTGAATTTGGACGAAATTTACTTCTACATCAAGCCTGAAGGCCATAACGCCCGGAGCTGGGACGACGTGCCCGACGATGTGAAGAAGACCTTCGAGCGGCTGGGTATTCCCGAAGCCGAGCGTAAGGCGCTGGCCGGGGTGGGCGCTCAGTACGAGTCCGAGATGGTGTACCACAACCTCAAAGAGGAGTGGGAAAAGCTGGGCGTGGTGTTCCTCAGCATTGAGGACGGTCTCAAGCAGTACCCGGACCTGTTCCGGGAGCATTTCGCCACCATCATTCCGCCCGAGGACAACAAGTTTGCCGCCATCAACAGCGCGGTGTGGTCCGGCGGTAGCTTCGTGTACATTCCGGCAGGTGTAAAGGTAGATATCCCTCTGCAAACCTACTTCCGCATCAACGCGGAAAGCTCGGGGCAGTTCGAGCGGACGCTCATTATTGTGGATGAAGGGGCGCAGGCCCATTACATCGAGGGCTGCACTGCGCCCACCTACGCAAGGGACAGCTTTCACAGTGGCGTCATTGAGATTGTGGTCAAGAAGGGTGCGCGGTTCCGTTACAGCACCATTCAGAACTGGAGCCACAACGTCTACAACCTCGTAACCCAACGAGCTGCCGTGTACGAAAACGGTGTGATGGAGTGGGTAGACGGCAACCTGGGCAGCAAAGTGACCATGAAGTACCCCGCCTGTTACCTGCTCGAGAAGGGTGCACGCGGCGAAGTGCTGAGCATTGCGATGGCCGGACGCGGACAGCACCAGGACGCGGGCGCTAAAATCGTTCACTTTGCACCCAACACCAGCGGCAAC
>Ga0123337_10007096_pt1 | contig 10515 bp, 7 predicted proteins | sample frozenSSSSmetaG_FD_89792 | JGI IMG/M metagenome (GOLD analysis project Ga0123337, IMG submission 89792) | Glacier valley bacterial and archeal communities from Borup Fiord, Nunavut, Canada, to study Microbial Dark Matter (Phase II) -... | ecosystem: Environmental > Aquatic > Freshwater > Ice >...
GAAGCAGCGGCCTTCTTTGCGGGAGGATTCTTAAGCGCCACGATGGACGCTCCGCTCGTGGCCGTGGATGCCGTGCAGGTTCCAGCCTCCGTGGGTCCGCTTCGGGTACTCACCGCCCGTCATGTCGAGGCCGCACACGCCGCCAGCAAATTCGTCCACGTATGGACCATCAACGACCGGGATGAAATGGAACGGCTCGTGGCCATGGGCGTCGACGGCATCGTGAGCGACAGGGCCGACATTCTCAAGGAGTTCCTCGTCTCCATCGGTCGGTGGGAATGAGCGTTGCTCGGCCGATCATCGGCGTGACCAGCTACCTCGACCGGGCGGCAATGGGTGCGTTCGACGTGAACGCGGTGTTCCTGCCCACCACCTACATTGAGCCGATCGTCGCCGCCGGGGCAAGCATCGTCGTGCTCCCTCCCCAGGAGGCCCACACCGCAGTCGTGTCGCGCATCCTCGACGGGCTCGATGGCTTGTGTGTCTCGGGCGGCTACGACGTGAATCCCGCGGCATATGGTCAGGCGCCGCACGCCGAAACCGACGCTCCGCACGACGATCGAGACGCGTGGGAGTTCGCCCTTGTTCGCGGAGCATTGGACAGAAACATGCCGGTTCTCGGCGTCTGTCGAGGGGCTCAGGTACTCAATGTGCTCCGCGGCGGCACGCTACACCAGCACCTGCCCGACGTGGTCGGCTCGACTCGCCATCAAGGAGTCAACGGGGTGTTCTCTGCGGTTCCCATCACCGTCACTGCGGGCTCGCTCCTGTCGACGATGCATTCCGCCAAACGCACGGTGCCGGTGTACCACCATCAGGCAATCGACTCACTCGGCGATGGACTTAGGGTTTCAGCCTGGAGCGACGACGACGTGATCGAAGCCGTTGAGGACCCAAACCTGACGTTCTGCGTGGCGATTCAATGGCATCCGGAGCAGGACCCAGGTTCATCATCGGTGTATCGCGCGTTCGTGGCGGCAGCAAGAGCCTTCGGACCGTAGCCCCCCTCACTCTTCTGAAGAACCGTGTCCTTGGGCCCGGAATAGTTCTGCTTCTCCCGCGCTATACTGACTGGTCAGTACAAGTAAGGAGAACCCATGACCACGACGGCCATCGCCGCCATAGAGTCTCAAACCCTCGTCACGTCGGTGCTCGAGATCGACGGCGCCACAGTATGCGGGGCCCGAGGCGCAGTCTTCGGACCTCTCGACGCCAGTTCGTCAGCCCCCATCACTGTGGTGTTGGGAAATCGCGGCAGCGGCAGGACCTCTCTCCTGCTCGCCGCAGCGGGTCGCATGCGCATCAACAAGGGAACCGTTCGCGTGTTCGGGATCGATGCGAACACGCGCGCGGCCGACGTGCGGCGCCTGACCGGGATCGCAGGCTTTGACGCGATCGACCTTCTCGAATCCGAGGCTACGGTCGCCGAAGCTGTGCGCGAACGCGTGACCTGGATCGCGCCGTGGTACCGCCGCGTCCGACACCTCCGTCATGCCGACGTCGCACAGATCCTGCAACCCGTCTTTGGCCCGATGACGGCACCAGACGCCCGTTGCCTCGTGCGTGACATGACAGAGGCCCAAGAGCTTCTCCTGCGCATCACGCTCGCCCTGCTTGAGGGCCCCCGCATGGTGCTCGTCGACGATCTCGACGACGTCAAAGACCCGTGCGAGCGCGCCGCAGTTGCCGACCGCCTCACAGCTCTCGCCCAGGCGGGCACCTTCTTTGTCGTAGGTAGCGCCGACGAGCGCGACCTCAACCTCTTCTCCCCCCAATCCCGCGCCATCGTGACGCTGGGCCGCTAGCCCTCCGAACTGGAATCCCATGTCTCTGTTTTCCCCTGGAACCGAACTCAAGCGCTTCCGCCAAGGCACCCTGCCCAAGGCGGCCGTCGTTGTCCTCCTGTTTATCCCGCTGATCTATGGCGCGCTGTACCTGTGGGCATTCTGGGCGCCAGACACCCATATGGACGCCCTCCCTATCGCCTTGGTCAATGAAGACGTCCCGGCCGCAATGTCGGACGGCACGACGCTCGCCGCCGGCTCCCAGGTGGTGGACGAGCTACTCGCGCGACGCGACCTTGGATGGGAGGTCGTCGACGCGGCCCACGCGGCGTCGGGCGTGAGCGACGGCGCCTATACCTTCGCGGTCACGATCCCCGCGGACTTCTCCACCGATCTTGCCTCCGTGGAGACGTCGGAGCCCACGTCTGGACGCATCGAGGTGTCGTATAACGACACGAACAGTTTTCTCGCCACCACGCTCGGTCAACACGCGATGATCCAGGTGCGGGACGCTGTCGCGACCACGACGACCCAGACCACCGCGAACACGATGCTCGCGGGGATATCGACGCTTGCGGATGGCATTCGGTCCGCGTCGGACGCTGCCACTCAACTCAACGACGGCGCCACGACCCTTGACGGGGGGCTCGCCGACCTGAACGACGGATTGACGGAACTCAGCTCTGGCACCGCGGACGCTGCGGGCGGCGGGCGTGATCTTGCGGGTGGCCTCGGCTCGCTCCACATCGGTGCGACGGACCTCAGCGACGGCCTCACTCAACTGGCCTCACAGACATCGACGCTCACGACGGATTCCGCCAGATTGGCGGCCGGCGCGAGCCAGGTCTCACACGGCATCTCGACGATCGCCGAACTGGCCGCCGCATACCCGAGCATGACACTCGCACAGCTCGAGGCAACGCTCGAGGCGAACGGCGGAAGCCTCACTGCGCTTTCGGCTGGCGCGTCGTCCGTCTCTGCGGGAGCGGAAACGCTGTCCTCGTCTGCTCCGGTGCTCACCGACGCGATCTCTCAGCTCAACTCGGGCGCAATCAAGGTGGCCTCCGGCTCAGCGACAGCAGAAACCGGGGCGAGGAGCCTGAGCACCGGTCTTGACTCGCTGGCAAGCGGTGCGCAGGCGGCTTCTGATGGTGCGGCAACTGCCGCGGAGGGATCCTCCGAGCTTGCGGCGGGCGCAGAATCATTCGCCACGACGCTCGCGACGAGTGCCGCACTCGCGCCGACCTACTCGGCGGACGAGATCGTGACCTTGTCGAACGTCATCGCGACGCCCGTGGTGCTCGACGAAACCACGGCGAACGAGGTTCAGGGATTTGGAGAAGGCTTCGCGCCCTTCTTCATCGCTCTTGCGACTTTTGTCGGCGCACTCATCACATGGCTCATCCTTAGGCCGCTGCCGCGGCGCCCTTTGGCCTCAAACGCCTCGGGAATTCGCACCGTGATGACGGGCTACATTCCTGCGGTCTTCATCGCGATGGGCCAGGTCGCGATCATGATGGCGGTGCTCGTGCTCGGCGTGGGCCTCCGGCCCGATCACCTCATCGCCACCACGCTCTTCGTGGCCCTGACTACCCTCGCCTTCCTGGCGCTGCAACAGATGTTTATCATCCTGTTGGGCACGGCCGCAGGGCGTGTCGTGAGCCTGGTCCTGCTCATGCTTCAGCTCTCGTCATCCGGCGGCACCTACCCGGTCGAGACCACCCCAGGCTTCTTCTCGGCAATACACCCGTACATGCCAGCCACATATGTGGTCGATGGGTTGCGTGCGCTCATGGGCGGAGGGGTCGATAGCCGCTTCTGGGTGGCACTGGCCTTCATGACAGGATTGCTGGTGATATCCCTCGTCGTGAGCGCCTTCGCGACGGGACGTCAGAAGGTGTGGACCATTGCCCGCCTGCACCCAGAACTCACCGTTTAGGCTCCAAAGCGCCGTCGCGAGACGGCCCCCGCACCATCGAGGAGGAATCCATGGCCCGCATACCCACGCGCGACATCATCATGCGTGCCGCCGTTTCCGTCGCGGCGCAACATGGAATCAGTGGTTCTTCGATGGACGAGATTGCCGAGGAAGCGCACGTTGCAAAGGGAAGCCTGTATTACCACTTCCCCTCCAAGGACGCGATCTTTGAAAACGTGCTGCAGTCGGGCTTCGATCGTCTTGCGGACGCGGTTCGTGAGGCTCGGTGCAATCTCGTGGGCTCCGAGGCCTTGCGGGCCGTCACGGAAGCGACGCTGACGGTGCTTCAGCAGAACCCAGCGCGCGCGAAGATCGTGGCGTCGGAGATGTTCCGCACCGATCGGCCTTGGGCCGATGCGATTAGGCCCGCACGTTCCTCGGTCGTCGTTCTTTACCGCGACGTGCTGCGTGAGGTCGCCCACGAGTCGGGAGGAAGCGCTGCGGCGGAGGCGATCACGGAGACGGCGGGAGCCGCGTTCTTTGGAGCGATTGCAGGCGCTGGGCTTGAGTGGCTACTTTTCCACCCAGATCAACCCCTCGACGCCGTCGCAGATCAGGTGTTGATTCTCGCCAAGCGCTGAGCGTCCGACTCCTACCCGACTTCACACAGCCAACACACGACTGTTCGGGGTTCCGAAACGATGCGCGGTGACCGAAACGGCCTGTTCCTTGAGGAACGGCAGGAGCTCAAGCGCCGGGTTCGCGGTGACGTGTTCGGCAAAGACCGCCGCCGCCGCTGTCCCGTGCACCTGCGACGGTCCTTCCGCCACGAGTCGAATCCTTCCGCCAGGGGTCGATGAGGCACGGGCGACGCACGCCTCCCAGGTCTCCACCGTCTGGGTCAGACCCACGGCGCCGAGCGCGTCGGCAATTTCAGTGGGGAGCGCGACGGGAGAGGAAACGACGCCTGTTCCGCCCGCGACGAGTCGTGCGGCGCACACGCGCGTCAGCGCGTCGATGCCGCACAGCCCATCCCACCGAATATCGGTGCCTGCCGGTGCGTACCGAAAACGGTTTTCCTCGCAACGCAGGCCCGAAGCGTCGGTGGAGCGGCCGAAGCGCTCCTCCCAGGCCAGCGCGTCGGCCGCAGCCGCGTCCCGCACCCATGCGGGGGCCTCGGCGCGATCGAGCAGCGCGAGGACCGGCCCGGTTGGCGCCTCGTGCGCAGGCAAAGCGGTGCGTTGCCACCCAGTCAGCGCGGTGAGGTAGTGGGGACCGCCCGCCTTGAGCGAGGGACCCACAACGGAGCGCTTCCAGCCGCCGAACGGCTGTCGTTGCACGATCGCCCCAGTGATCCCCCTGTTTACGTAGGCGTTGCCGGCTTCAACCGTTGCAAGCCAGTGCGCTATCTCGTTTTGGTCGAGCGACTGAAGGCCCGCGGTAAGGCCATAGTCGACGGCGTTCTGGATACTGATCGCTTCGTCGAGGGTGCGCGCAGTCATGACGCCTAGAACCGGACCAAAGCATTCGGTCGTATGGAAGAACGAGCCTGGCATGACGCCTGCCTTGAGACCAGGCGTCCAGGACCGACCAGAGTCGTCGAGCTGGCGAGGTTCGACCATCCACCGCTCCCCCGGCTCGAGGGCGGTGAGGGCTCTTTCGAGCTTGCCGTGCACTGGCTCGATGACAGGCCCCATCTGAGTTGTGGCTTGCGTTGCCTGCCCCGCAACGATCGAGCGCACCGCGTCCTCCAACTGTGAGAGGAAGCGACGCGACGTGGCGACGGAGCCCACCGCGATGACGAGTGAGGCCGCGGAGCACTTCTGCCCCGCGTGACCAAAGGCAGAGGCAACCACGTCGCGCACGGCGAGGTCGACGTCGGCCGATGGTGTGACGATGATCGAGTTCTTGCCGCTCGTTTCGGCCAGGAGACGCAGCCCAGGGCGCACCGTGAGGAAGCGCTCGGCAGTCTCGTAGCCGCCAGTCAGAATCACCTGGTCGATGCGCTCGTCGGCGATCAAAGTGTCGCCGAGCACCTCGGGGTCGATGTCGATGAGCCGGAGCACGTCACGGGGCACCCCTGCCTCCCACAGCGCCTCCGCAAGGACGGCGCCACACCTGGCCGACTGTTCGGCCGGCTTGAGAATCACGGCCGAACCGGCCGCAAGCGCGGCGAGGGTGGAACCGGCTGGGATCGCCACTGGGAAATTCCAGGGCGGCGTCACGAGCGTCACGCCGCGAGGCACAGGCATCGCTCCCGGCGTTGCCCACAGTTCGAGCGAACGCGCCGCGTAGTAGTGCGCGAAGTCGACGGCCTCCGAAACCTCGGGATCGGCCTGGTCGATGGTCTTGCCTGCCTCCGAGACCATGACTTCGATCAGTTCCGTCCGGCGTGCCTCGAGGGCGCGGCCTGCCGAATGAAGGATGCCCGCACGGTCTTCGGGCAAGAGGGACTGCCAGCGATCCGCGGCGCCGGTCGCGATCGCCACCTCGCGATCGAGCGCCACAGACTCGAGAATTCTTGAGTCGGCCAGCGTCTGAACACCCACCTGGGAACCGCGAGAAGCCTCAAGAACGGCGCGCGCCCACTGGCGGCTCGAGGGGAGGGACGGGTCCGTGTCGGGAGCGTTGCTGAAATGGTCCGAGTTGTAGTCGCCTGCAGATGGAGCGCCTCGGTGTGTCGCGGCACCGGGACGGCCAACGAGATCCCATGACGTAATGAATCGCTTGCGCTCGAGCTCGAACACCTCTGGGTTGCCATCCAGTTCATACAGCGAGGACATGAAGTTTTCCTTGCTGGCGACCTCCTCGAGCCGCCGCACCAGGTAAGCGAGGGCAACATCGAACTCCCTGGGGTGCACCACCGGCGTGTAGAGGCGAAGCGCACCTACGTCGCGCGCGACCGAGGCGGCCACATGCTCGCCCATACCGAGCAGCATCTCAAAGTCGATCGCGTCGCTCACGCCCCGCTCGGCCGCGGTGAGGTGAGCGTGCGCGATGTCGAACAAGTTGTGTCCCGCGATTCCCACCTTGACACTCCGAGTGCGTTCCGGAGTCAACGCATAGTCGATCAGTCGCTTGTACTGTGCGTCCGACTCCGCCTTGGATCCCCACGTCGCGAGTGGCCAACCGTGAATCTCTGCGTCCACGCGCTCCATCGACAGGTTGGCGCCCTTCACAAGCCGCACCTTGATGGGTGCTCCCCCACGGGCCCACCTGGCGGACGCCCAGGTCTGGAGCCGCTCCATCGCTGCCATCGAGTCTGGAAGGTAGGCCTGCAACACGATTCCCGCAGTCAGACCAAGGAACTCGTCCTCGTCGAGCAGCTTCGTGAATACCTCAAGAGTGAGGTCGAGGTCCCTGAACTCCTCCATGTCCAAGTTGATGAAGGAGCCGTGCCGATCGACGGCCACGCGAAACAACGGCCGCAGAGTGTCGACGATGTGGGCCACGTTCTCGTCGAAGGCCCACGGGTTATGTGGCGCGATCGCCGAGGAGACCTTGAGCGAGACGTAGTCAACGTCGTCTCGACTCAGGAGCGCCGCAATGCGCTGCAGCCTGCGGGACGCCTCCTCGTTGCCCAGCACAGCCTCCCCCAACAGATTGACGTTGAGCCGGTGACCCTTGGAGCGCAACCTAGCCAGGGCGGGTCCAAGCCGCCCAGGCGTGGCGTCCACGATGAGGTGGGCCACCATGAGCCGCACGGTGCGACGGGCCACCACCACCACCAAACCCGGCAGCACGTGTGAGGCGACTGCACCGATGCGGAGAAGCACCCGCTGATAGGCGGGAAGAAAGCGAGTGTTGCCTACTGCCATGCGCCTGAAGGCGCGTGCCGCGACACGCGTGTCCTCCGGGCGAATCACCCCGTCCACAAACTGCGTGAGGAAAGCGAGCCCGCCTTCCTCGGCCAAGAGCCCCGCCAGCAATTTGGCAGAACCCTTGACGGGGTAGCTTCGGGATGCCTCGAGCCAATGACGCACCAGATGCGTGACCTCGTCAGGGCCGTGCACTGTGCGGGCGCTTGACTGTGTGGTGGGGGTGGTCATCGAACCTCCTTCTTGGGCTTTCGCACAAGTGTCGGCCCACTCGGGCAATCAGCACTAGTGAATCTTGCTGACGCCTTTAGGTCACTTCTGCTTAACTAAAGACATGCTCGATCTCACGAGGCTCAGGATGCTCAGGGAGTTTGCCGCGCGTGGAACGCTTGCCGCGGCAGCGGAAGCTATGGGCTACAGCCCTTCTGCGATCTCACAGCAGCTCTCGATTCTTGAGAGGGAGGCAGGGGTCCCTCTCACCGTCAGGTCGGGGCGCGGGCTGCGCCTCACTGCCGCGGGCGAGCGCCTCGTGGAGCGTGCAGAGATCATCCTCGCGACCCTCGAGATCGCTCAAGCGGAGCTCAGGAATGGGGCTGAGACGATCGACGGCACCGTGAGGATCGCGGTATTTCAGTCGGCAGCGCTCTCGCTCGTCCCTGCCGCGCTCGGCATTCTCGCCGCCGCCCACCCCGCCCTCCGCGTCAGGGTGACCCAGTCGGAACCCGGCGCCGCCCTCGCGGACACCTGGGCACGCAACTTCGACCTCGTCGTCGCCGAGGAGTACCCGCATCATTCCGCCCCGCACTACCCGGGCATCGACCGCAGGCCCCTCATCAGCGATGAAATTCGGTTGTGCGTTGGCGGAAAATGGTCGGCATCGACCACCCTCTACGCCCTCTCCGACGCGCCGTGGGTGATGGAGCCGGAGGGAACCGCAACCAGGCACTTCGCAGAGCAAGCATGCCGCACCGCTGGATTCGAACCCGACGTCCGGTTCGAAACTGCGGACCTTCAGGCCCATGTGCGCTACATCCAAGCAGGACTCGCCGTGGGGTTGCTTCCCGGCCTGATGTGGAGCCAATCGGGAAGCGAAATCACGGCGCTGCCGTTGTTGCCCGTCGCAGAGAGGACCATCTTCACCGCAGCGAGGGAATCGTCTGGTCACGATGCGGCGATTGGCGCTGTGAGGGCGGCATTGGAGCAGGCTGCTGCCTCTTTACGCCCATCGGGCGGTGTCGCTGCTGTCATTGCCAACGGGGCCCCTGCAGTAATGCCGAAACCCTGTTGACCAAGCCTGTCAGCGACTAATTGAACGCGCCATCCCAGACGGCCTTCGCCCCCGCATCGCCAACGATCGCGATGATGGTGGTGGCGCCGAAGGAGCTTACGATCACGAGGATCGCGAATACCCAGGTCGCCGCACGGCTCAGCACGGGGTTGAGCACAGGAGCCTTGTCCGCGGCAGCTCGCGTCTAAGTAGCAATGCTCCCCAGGATCCGTCCGCTTCGGTAGGCTCCTTCGCGTGCCCACCGATGCCCCTTCCCCCGCGAACAACCAAGACGGCGTCGACCCCGAAGAGTTGGCCACCACCCTTCGCGTGCTCGCGAGCCTTCGTCACCTGAGTGAGGATCACCCCGACTTTGTCGCTGTCAGGCAGGGCACCTCACACATGTTCAAGGCGGTCAAACAGGAGCGGCGCCGAGAGAAGCGTGCCACCATCGCGCAGGCCGACAAGGCGGTCGTGGCGGCCACGGCAACGGGCGCCTCGGACCGCATTGACGACGAGACCAAAGGACTGACGCTTGAGGCGAGCACCGCGGCCACGACTGCGGGAACTTTGCTCAAGGCTCGCGCCTGCTACATCTGCAAGCAGAAGTACAGCCTCGTGGACGCGTTCTACCACCAGCTGTGCCCCGACTGCGCGGCCATGAGTCACGCGAAGCGCGAGGCGCACACCGACCTCACCGGCAAGCGCGCTCTCCTCACGGGCGGCCGCGCCAAGATCGGCATGCACATCGCGTTGAGACTGCTCCGCGACGGCGCACATACCACGATCACCACGCGCTTCCCCAGGGACGCCGTGCGCCGTTTTGCCGAGATGGACGATGCCTCGCAATGGCTTCATCGCCTCAACGTGGTGGGGATCGACCTGCGCGATCCAGCCCAGGTGGTCGCTCTTGCGGACGCGATCGCTGCGGACGGCCCTCTCGACATCCTCATCAATAACGCCGCGCAAACGGTGCGCCGCTCCCCCGGCGCGTACGCGCCTCTCGCCGACGCCGAGTCCGTTCCGCTTGAGCCGGACCTGTGGCCAGAGGGCCGCGGGCCCACGGTTCTTACCTTTGGCCATGCTCGCGATCTCCACCCGCATGCGCTCGAAGAATCGGTGAAGGAACACCCCCTCCTCTCCGTCGCGGCGGTCACCCCGGGCGACGATCAGGCCACACGCCACAACGCGCGCACCATCACGTCGATGGCACTTGCTCCGGGTTCCTCATCACTTGCGCGACTCGCAGATGGCTCGGCGATTGACGCTGGCGGGCTGCTCCCTGACCTCCACGACTCCAACAGCTGGGTTCAGGCCGTTGGGGAGGTCGATGCCCTCGAGATGCTCGAGGTCCAGCTATGCAATGAGACAGCGCCGTTCATCCTGATCAGCAAACTGCGGGGCCGGCTCGCGGAGGCGGCGCGCGCGGCATCGGCCGGCGACGAAGCCAGCGGACGGTCATACGTCGTCAACGTCTCGGCGATGGAGGGCGTGTTTGGACGCGGCTACAAGGGCCCGGGCCACCCCCACACGAACATGGCGAAGGCCGCGGTGAATATGCTCACGCGCACGAGCGCCCGCGAGATGTTTGAAACAGACCAGATCCTCATGACCAGCGTGGATACGGGTTGGATTACCGACGAGCGCCCTCATCCCACCAAGGTGCGCCTCGCCGAGGAGGGCTTCCACGCCCCGCTCGACCTCGTTGACGGCGCGGCGAGGGTCTAC
>Ga0123337_10007097_pt1 | contig 10515 bp, 5 predicted proteins | sample frozenSSSSmetaG_FD_89792 | JGI IMG/M metagenome (GOLD analysis project Ga0123337, IMG submission 89792) | Glacier valley bacterial and archeal communities from Borup Fiord, Nunavut, Canada, to study Microbial Dark Matter (Phase II) -... | ecosystem: Environmental > Aquatic > Freshwater > Ice >...
TAATTGTCTGGGCCTTTAAATTACTTGTGTACAAAAAGAAGCACGCTATTTGTATTATCCACAATAACAATTGGAGATGTTTCGTTGTAAATAATAGATTAAACAAAGTAATAGTCAGAAATTTGCACAAAACTAATCCTGAATTTTTAAATTCAAGCATGATTAATCGCAAAATATTAATTCTCGCCCTCTTATCAACATTTTTTATTGGTTCTTCATTTAACCATGAAGAAGAGAATGTTTTTGATATAGTGGTTATTGATGCAGGACATGGCGGACATGATCCCGGTTGCAATGGCGGCCCTAGTAAAGAAAAAGACGTAACTCTTGCCATCGCACTGAAATTAGGCAAAATGATAGAGGATAGCCTCAAAGGAGTCAAGGTCATATACACACGTAAAACAGACAAATTCATTGAGTTAAGCGAACGCAGTAATATAGCTAACAAAAACAATGCCGACCTTTTTATCAGTATACATTGCAATGCAAATGACAACAAAGAAGCCAGCGGAACTGAAACCTATATTATGGGTTTGCACAAAACTGAAAGTCAGTTACTGGTATCAAAAAGGGAAAACAGTGTCATAAAACTTGAAAAGAATTATGAGGCGAATAAATCTTATGGTGAATTTGACCCAAACTCAAATGAAGCTTATATTATTTTTTCACTCATACAAAATGCTTATATGACTCAAAGTCAGAAGTTTGCTGCAAATGTTGAAAGCGAATTTAAGACACATACAAAACTCAAAAGCAGAGGGGTAAAGCAGGCCGGTTTTCTCGTTTTATGGAAATCAACCATGCCTGGTGTTTTAATTGAAACAGGATTTTTAAGCAATGTAAATGACAGAAAATTACTGGCTAAAGATAGTAGCCAGCAGGTGATAGCAAAAGCTATTTACAATGCGGTTAAAAAATACAAATCCGGTTCTGCTAAAAAATAAGAAGAGATTTCGCCTCCATCATACTAGATTTTAGTAGGCTAATATTGGTCTAAGCCATTTTTCCGCATCATCTAAACTCATATTTTTTCTTCTCGCATAATCTTCTACCTGGTCTAAATTAATTTTACCTACACCAAAATATTTCGAATCCGGGTGAGCAAAATAAAATCCCGATACGGATGAAGCCGGCCACATAGCATAACTTTCAGTCACTGAAACACCGATTTGTTTTTCATTGTCTAATAGATTAAACAACAAACCCTTTTCTGTATGATCAGGACAAGCTGGATAACCCGGTGCCGGGCGAATACCCTGATATTTTTCAAGAATTAAATCTTCATTATTCAGGGATTCGTTTTTTGAATATCCCCAGAATTCTGTTCTAACTAAATGATGTAGTTTTTCCGCGAAAGCTTCGGCTAATCTGTCTGCAAGTGCTTTTAACATAATACTGTTATAATCATCATGGTTATCCTCAAATTTCTTAACATAAGAATCAATTCCCATACCGGCAGTAACAGTAAAAAAACCCATATAATCCTGAAAAGGATGACCCTTGGGTGCAATAAAATCAGCTAGTGAAAGGTTGGCCACACCATTGGTCATTTTCCTTTGTTGTCTTAAAAAATGGAATGTTTCCAGCAATTCACCTTTTTCATTCAACACCTCAATATCATCGCCAAGACTTGCTGCTGGCAATATACCATACGCCGCATTTGCAGTCAGCCATTTTTCAGCGATAATTTTATCCAGCAACAGATTAGCATCTTCAAATAATTTGCTGGCTTCGATCCCCACAATTTCATCTTTTAAGATTTTAGGATATTTTCCAGCTAATTCCCAGGTTTGGAAAAAAGGTGTCCAGTCGATAGTGCTTCTTAATTCATTTAAATCATAAGAATGAATATAATGTATTCCTAATTGCTGCGGCTTAACCATTGTATTTTCATCAAATACAAGTGCCAAACTATTGTTTTTTACTTCTTCAAATGTAGCAATATCCTTGGCTGTCTGTCTTTTTGCATGATCTTCTGCTAGTCTGGTATACTCTTTCCTCACACCCTCTGCAAAAATTTTTGATTGATCTTCACTTAAAAGGCTAGAAACTGCCGGCACAGATTTGGAGGCATCAAGTACATGCACCACGGGACCACTATATTGTGGCGCCACTTTCACAGCTGCATGGATTCTGCTGGTAGTAGCACCTCCAATCAATAAAGGTATAGCAAATCCTTGCTTTTCCATTTGCGCGGCCACATATACCATCTCATCCAAACTAGGTGTAATCAGTCCGCTAAGACCAATAATATCTGCTTTTATCTCTCTGGCCTTATCTAATATTCTCTCGCAGGATACCATCACCCCCATGTCTACAATCTCGTAATTATTGCAGGCAAGCACAACACCTACTATATTTTTTCCAATGTCATGAACATCACCTTTTACCGTTGCGAGCAAAACTCTTCCCGGACCTTTCCGTTCTTCTCTTTCTGCGTTGATATCAAATCCGGGAGCGGCTTCTTCTATAGCTATATTTTTTGCTTTTTCTGCTTCAAGAAATGGCTCAAGATATGCGACAGCTTTTTTCATCACTCTTGCACTTTTAACCACTTGAGGTAAGAACATTTTTCCTGAACCGAACAAATCCCCAACTACATTCATTCCTGCCATCAAGGGCCCTTCAATGACATGCAACGGTTTTTCAAAGTTTTTTCTGGCCTCTTCCGTATCTGCATCAATAAAATCAGTTATTCCATGCACTAATGCATGTTTTAATCTTTCTTCAACAGTTGTATTTCTCCAGGCATCATCTACCTCTTTAACCTTACCTTTTGCCTTTACAGTCTCTGCAAAGTCAACCAATCTTTCTGTTGCATCGGGTCTTCTGTTTAGCAATACATCTTCGACCCTTTCAAGCAGATCCTTTGGAATATCATCATAAACCATCAACATGCCCGCATTCACAATACCCATATCCATGCCGGCTTTAATTGCATAATAAAGGAAAGCAGAATGCATGGCTTCACGCACTGTGTCATTACCTCTGAATGAAAAAGAAATATTACTTACTCCGCCACTTACCTTTGCATGAGGCAGATTTTTCTTTATCCATTTAGTGGCTTCAATAAAATCAACTGCATAATTATTGTGCTCTTCTATTCCTGTAGCAACAGTAAGTATATTAGGGTCGAAAATGATATCCTGAGCAGGAAACTTGACCCTATTAACTAAAATATCATAGGCTCTTTTACAGATTGCAATACGTCTTTCCAGATTATCCGCCTGCCCTTGTTCATCAAATGCCATTACAACTGCTGCTGCACCATATCTTTTAACCAGTTTTGCCTGCCTTATAAACTCTTCTTCCCCTCCCTTTAAACTGATGGAATTGACAATTCCTTTTCCCTGAATACATTGTAATCCGGCTTCGATTATTTCCCATTTGGAAGAATCTATCATCACCGGAACCTTTGAAATATCAGGTTCAGCGGCAATCAAATTCAGGAATTTCACCATGGCTGCCTTACCATCCAGCATACCTTCATCCAGATTAATATCAATTACCTGTGCACCATTTTCCACCTGTTGACGAGCAACAGCTAATGCATCATCATATTTATCTTCAAGTATAAGTTTGGCAAATTTACGGCTACCTGTAACGTTGGTGCGCTCACCAATATTAATAAAATTGGATTCCGGAGTTTGTGTTAAGGGTTCAAGACCGCTTAATCTAAGGTAAGTTTGAATATGTCTGCTCATTAGAATAATACTGCAAACACAAGAAATCAGGACAAGAAATTGTATCTTCCGACAAAATCCGCCATTATCTCTCCCTGATTATTTCAGAGATGGATGTAGCACCTTTATCCGCCACAGACAGATCGGTTGCCAAGACATCGCAGGACCAATTCCCTCCGTCTTTCTTGATAATTGCGCTGCAAAGATATTGATATTATAGGATTTTATGAAATTTTGCCTGAGTATAAATAAAGGTATAACAATAACAAAAGTTAAATGAATCTATCCTGTATAGTTTACCAATTTACCAACGTCTTAAATCACTTGTATCAAACGTCCATTGTGGAGTTGATATCGTGCTCCCGTTCGGCAAACCATACCAAGGACCACCCGAAGCCGGGCAGAGAAGAATCTGGGTTTCTTGCGCAGGCATATAACTTTGCGCCAACATATATTTTTTTTCTCCATTTTTATTTTGACAGACATCGACAACAATTACTGCGTGACCATACGGATTTCCACTTTGAATCAATACATCACCCACCTGCATACTTGAAAAAGGAACAGGTCTTAATTGTTTTTTCAATGAGGCTGTATTGGCATAACCAAATACATATTCCATATATTTCCTGAACTTCTTATAAGAATAATCATTATTAGCATAGGCTTTAAATCCATGCATCTGCCCATCCCCCGCGAATCGGAAACTAATCTTATCATATTGTTTTTGTTGAAATAAATATTCCCCTCTCAGGCGCATCACTGCGTCAGCGCATTGTTGAAGATCTTTATCACTTATTTCCATATTCACCACAGCACAATAAACATCATTGTCAGGTTTTATATCTCCGTTGTAATATTTTACCAACTCTCCTCTCTTTTTTAAAGGCAGATGCTCTAAATAAAATGCAAATGAATTACTGTCATAGTTTATTCTTGAAAAACTATCGGGTGGATCAAATCTTGTGAGCAATACCTTACCTTCAGAATGACTCTTCTCTTCATTCTGGATAGGGTGAATAATTGGAATTTGGCTACCACAGCAACAAATCAGAATCAAAGTAAATAGTTTCATAAAGGGACTAACGATAAAAACAATGATTTATTTTCACCGGGTGCTCACAATAACATGTGATTTACTTATTGATAGTTATAAAAAAGAGTTAATTCATTCATTCACATAGATAATCAAAAATCAGAGATCCATTCATTTTTTCGCAAGAATCAACTACCTTTGCGGATTCAGGAAATATTGTGGCAAAACAAAGAAATATTATCATAAAAGGGGCCCGGGTCCATAATTTAAAAAATATAAATGTTGAGATACCCTCCGGGAGTTTTACTGTTGTAACAGGAGTTTCAGGAAGCGGAAAAAGCAGTTTGGTATTTGATACTCTTTTTGCAGAAGGGCAGAGAAGGTATGTAGAAAGCCTGAGTAGTTATGCTAGGCAATTTCTCGGTAGGATGAATAAACCAGAAGTCGATTTTATTGAAGGACTTGCACCCGCAATTGCAATTGAACAAAAGGTAAATACCCGTAACCCGCGAAGCACAGTATCTACAAGCACTGAGATATATGATTACTTAAAACTGCTTTTTTCAAGGATAGGTAAGACGATTTCTCCGATAAGTGGAAAAGAAGTTGTACGCCATACGACAGATGATGTTGTAGATTACATAAAAACACTTAAAAACGAACAAAATGTATTGATTTTAAGCGAAATAAGCTTTAAAAAAGGAAAGGAAAAAGACATCCTCAATACCTATACCCAACAAGGTTTTGTAAGAATCTTAACCGATAACGGCATTCTGAAAATTGCTGATATAGATGTGAAGAAGGATCTGACATCCAAAAAGAATTATTTAGTGATAGATAGGCTTGTGATACAAGAAGATGATGAAGATCTTCAGAATAGAGCGGCAGATTCTATAGAAAGTGCTTTTTGGGAAGGACATGGTACCTGTTACCTTAAAGTGGATGATAAATTCCTCGACTTTTCCAATAAATTTGAAATGGACGGTATAAGTTTTGAAATTCCGACAAAAGATTTTTTAAGCTTTAACAATCCATTAGGCGCCTGCAAGACCTGTGAAGGATACGGCCAAGTGATAGGAATTGATGAAGACCTGGTCATACCGGATAAAAACCAGAGTGTATATGAAGGTTGTGTTCAACCGTGGAAAGGTGAAACAATGAGCGAATGGAGAGATGATTTTATTAAGCATGCTATTGCTTATGATTTTCCTGTACACAGAAGTTATTATGATCTAAGTGATTCAGAAAAGGATTTGTTATGGCAAGGCAATAAAAAAGTATCCGGTATAAATCAGTTTTTTAAGTATCTGGAAAGCCAATCGTACAAAATTCAATACCGTGTGATGTTAAGTCGCTACAGGGGGAAAACCGTCTGTCCGGATTGCAAGGGCACAAGATTAAGAAAGGATGCAGGATATGTAAAACTGCTGGCAAGTAATTCAGGTAAAGGTATTCCAAAACAATTAAGTATTCAGGAAGTGCTTTTATTCTCGGTTGAACAGGCGCAAGATTATTTTAACCGAGTGAAACTATCTGAACCTGATATGAAAATTGCAGGGAGGATATTTATTGAGATACAAAATCGTTTAAATTTTCTGAAAGATGTGGGTTTAGGTTATTTGGGACTGAACCGTTTAAGCAATACTTTGAGTGGTGGAGAATCACAAAGGATTAATCTGGCAACATCTCTCGGCAGCAGTCTGACAGGAAGTATGTATATTCTTGATGAACCGAGCATTGGTTTGCATCCCAGAGATACACTCAGGCTTATTGGCGTTTTGAAAAACCTGCAGGATATAGGTAATACTGTAATAGTGGTAGAGCATGAAGAAGAGATGATGCACGCGGCAGACCAGTTAATAGATATTGGACCGGCAGCAGGCACATTAGGAGGAAATCTAGTATTTAGCGGTATTTACAAGGATATCATCAAAGATAAATCTAGTCTGACAGGTCAGTATTTAAGTGGTGCTTTAAGCATTCAAACACCAGCAAGTAGAAGAAACTGGAAAAACAGCATTGAAATAAGCGGTGCCAGGGAAAATAATCTAAAAAATATCACAGTCAAGTTTCCTCTGCATATTATTACTTGTGTGACGGGTGTGAGTGGAAGTGGGAAAACGACATTAATAAAAAATATTTTTTATCCCGGGGTAAATAAGGCCATAGGGAATTATACCGGCACAAAAACAGGAAAACATGAAAAAATAAGTGGTGATTTACATTTGGTAAAACAGATAGAAATGGTAGACCAAAATCCAATTGGTAAATCCAGTAGAAGTAATCCTATAACTTATATTAAAGCTTACGACAGCATTAGGGATTTATTTGCTGAACTGCCTCTATCTAAAGCTAAAAAATTAAAACCTTCTCATTTTTCCTTTAATGTTGATGGGGGCAGGTGCGAAAACTGCAAAGGAGAAGGAGAAGTGACCATTGAAATGCAGTTTATGGCTGATTTGATTTTGCCCTGTGAAGAATGTAAAGGCAAAAGGTTCAAGGAAGAAATATTGGAAGTGACCTACAATGATAAAAATATTTCTGATATTCTTGATATGACTGTGGATGATGCCATGGAGTTTTTTAATGACAAGCCAGCTATATCCGCAAAAATAGCCCCGCTTCAAAATGTTGGATTAGGATATGTAGCTCTCGGACAATCAAGCAATACACTAAGTGGAGGAGAAGCCCAACGTATTAAACTTGCTACTTTTCTTGGCAAGGGAAATGCGAAAGAAAGTCATACTGTATTTATCTTTGATGAACCAACTACCGGGCTACATTTTCATGATATTAACAAACTGCTATTCTGTTTTAATGCACTCATTGAAAAAGGGCATACAGTTATGATTATAGAGCACAATCTTGATGTGATTAAATGTGCAGATTGGTTAATAGATTTAGGACCGGAAGGTGGTGATGAAGGTGGTAACCTTGTTTTTGAAGGACTACCTGAAGATATTATAAACAAAAAAGAAAGTTACACAGGTAAGTTTCTCAAAGAAAAAATAAAACAACAAGCTAAAGCAAATTAAAAATGGAAATATTAAACAGAAATCAAATCAATGAAAAGCTTAAATCCCTTAAAGATTGGCAATATGGGGAAGAAAGTATCATCAAAAACTTTACTTTCAAGGATTTTAAGGAAGCACTTGCATTTATGGTAAAAACAGGAGCTGTAGCCGAAGAATTAAATCACCATCCCAATTGGAGCAATACTTATAACAAAGTAAACATTAAACTCTCCACTCATGATGCCGGTGGGGTGACTGAGAAAGATTTTGAATTGGCAGAACGCATAGAATTTATGCTGAAAACATCCTAATTTTATATTCATTCAGACTCCTAACTCATTTTACAATTAATGATAATTAAAAAAGCCAGTGAATGTCACTGGCTTTTTTATTGGGTTAAAAGTTTTATCTAATTCCAATCCAGGCCCATATTATAGAACATAAAGGCATAAATATCAGCTATTTCATCAATTGCTTTACTAATAGGCTTACCTGCTCCATGGCCCGCATTTGTCTCAATGCGGATAAGTACAGGATTATTCCCTGTTTGCTTTTCCTGCAAAGTAGAAATAAACTTAAAAGAATGCGCGGGTACAACGCGGTCATCATGATCCGCTGTCGTTACCATTGTTGCCGGATATGACAAGTTTTTGATGTTATGCAGGGGTGAAAATTTAATGAGGTTATCAAAGTCCTCTTTTTTATCACTGCTGCCATACTCTACTACCCAACCCCAACCAACTGTGAATTTGTGAAAACGCAACATATCCAAAACTCCTACAGCAGGAAATGCAACCTTAAACAAATCGGGTCTTTGTGTCATACATGCACCTACGAGTAAACCGCCATTACTTCCTCCTTGAATAGCCAGATAACTACTAGAAGTATAATTTTCTTTCACGAGGTATTCAGCTGCACCAATAAAATCGTCAAATACATTTTGTTTTTTATTTAGCATACCAGCTTTATGCCAATCTTCGCCATACTCACCCCCGCCTCTTAAATTTGCCATAACGAATACACCACCGTGTTCCATAAAGGCAATTCTACTGGGACTAAAAGAAGGCGTTAAACTGATGTTAAAACCTCCATAACCGTATAACAAAGTTGGATTTTTGCCGTTTAACACCAATCCTTTTTTATGAACAATAAAAATGGGAACTTTTGTACCGTCTTTGCTATCAAAGAACACTTGTTTACTCTCAAAATCCTCAGGATTAAATTTTAATTCGGGTTTGCGGAACATTTCAGATTTTCCGCTACCAATATCATATCGAAAAATAGTAGGTGGGTAATTAAAGGAAGTATAAGTATAAAACAATTCTTTGTCTTCCTTTTCTCCACCAAAACCGCTGGCGGTTCCATTTCCCGGCAAATTAATTACACGTTCAAGAATGCCATTATAATCATACTGATAAACCCGTGTTGTGGCATCTTTCAGATAACTCAAGAACATTTTTCCACCACCTGTTCCTGCACCTTCCAATAATTCAGGTTTTTCAGTGACAATTACTTTCCATTCTGTAGGATCCGATTTTATCGGATTGACTAAAATTATTTTCTTATTGGCTGCACCATTATCTGTAATAACCAATAGTTTATCTCCAATATTATCAATGATACCATAGTCATTAGTAAAACCCTTAAATAAAACTTTAAAAGTTGGCTTTTTAGTTTTTAATCCTAAATCCTGATATAATATTTCTGTTCCATAGGTGCCTTCTGAAACATTAATAAATAAAAACCTTTCGTCTTCCGTTAAACTTGCGCCAAAATATCTCAAAGGATGCTCAGAGTCAGAATAAATCAGTTTGTCCTTACTTTGTGGCTGTCCTAGCTGATGATAATAGACCTTATGAAACTGATTTTGGTTAGAAAATTCTTTTCCCTTTACCGGCTCATCATAACGGCTATAATAAAATCCATCCCCTTTCCATGCAGCTCCACTGAATTTTACCCATTCGATCTTATCCGCAAGCTCTTTTTTTCCGGCAACTTCCATTATGCGTATTTCCTGCCAATCACTCCCGGCCTTACTTATGCTGATAGCAATATATTTTTTATTTTTGCTTACTCCCGCAAGACCAATTGCCACAGTACCTTCTTTAGAATATGTATTGGGGTCTATAAATACTTCCGGCATACCATTAATTCCCTTCTGATACCAAATAACACTCTGATTCTGCAAGCCGTCATTTTTATAAAAGAAATAATATTCTCCGACTCTGAATGGTGATGAATATTTCGGATAATTATTAAGATCCAACAGCTGCTTTTTGATTTTATCTCTAAATGGAATTTTAGATAAGTAATCAAAGGTAACTACATTCTGGGCCTTTACCCATGCTTTTGTATCTTCTGCGGTATCATGTTCCAACCAACGGTATGCGTCTTCTATTTTAGTGCCAAAATAATCATCTGATTGGCTTACTTTTTTTGTTTGTGGATATATCATCTGGGCGTTAGAAAAATATGGAAATCCGACTAGGAATAAAGAGTATAATATTGTTTTCATTTTCAACTATTGATTGATTCAAACTTAATAAATTTAGCATTAAAACAAAATTCTAAATTTTTATTTGAAAAATCTTCAGAAAATATTTTAAATAAATAATGCATAGATTAGAATATATATGATGAGACCTTAAAATTCTCAAATTCTCACTATTCATAATTACCTTACTTTTAAATCCTGAGGAACTGACACCACCGTCGCGCATAAAAACAGAGGTATAATCTGAATATAAAATATTGGTTTTATGAATTTTAATTACACGAATAA
>Ga0123337_10007099_pt1 | contig 10510 bp, 9 predicted proteins | sample frozenSSSSmetaG_FD_89792 | JGI IMG/M metagenome (GOLD analysis project Ga0123337, IMG submission 89792) | Glacier valley bacterial and archeal communities from Borup Fiord, Nunavut, Canada, to study Microbial Dark Matter (Phase II) -... | ecosystem: Environmental > Aquatic > Freshwater > Ice >...
CTCAAGCGGCTGATGCTCGGGGAAGTGCGTCGCGGCCATCAGTCGTGCCGTGTTGAGCTGTTCAGCATTATCGATCCTTCATTGGAGTCACGGGAACTCGTAAGCGATTCTCAAACTGTAGACAGAATTTCCTTATCTGTCTACATCTTTTTGTCAGCTGCGACACCCGCATTCGAAGGTGCGATGTGCCCGAGCAACCGTTTGCGTCAGTTGTTTAGATCGAAGATGCAGACATAAACTGACCGCCACCACGCTTTACGGCGGCAACGACATTAAAGCCACCGTCAGTGAGCTCGTCTTTCATCGAAAAATAGGTCGTAATTCGCGGATACCTAGGGCTCGCATGTTGGGTTTATAGCTAAGTGACGGCGTTATGTGACCACGCAGTGGCGCGAGGTGGCGACGTCAACGACCCCACCTGGACAGTTGCGGCAGAATGGTGACGTGATCTCGATTTCCCCGGTCGTTCTCGTGAGTAACTACCTGAAGGCTTTGAGCACCGCCGACCCGGACTTGGCGATCAGCCTTTTCACTCCTGACGGGGTCGTAGATTCACCTCTGTATGGTGGACAGCCAGCGCGAGACTTCTACCTGGCGCTGTTCGCTGACACCCCAGAGTCCGTGCTCACTCTTCGGGAGACCCTCCTCAGCGCGGACGCCAATACGCTTGCCTTCTGGTTTGATTTCGATTGGGTTCTCGCGAACGGAACTCCTGCCCCTTTCACTGTTGTCGATGTCGCTGAGCTCGATGAGGGCGGTCTCGTTCGATGTTTGCACATCGTGTACGACACTCACCCCATCCGAGGCGCCTGGCATCTCCAGAACCAGGGGTAGAGCGAAACGGTCGGCCAGAAGGCACCGGGCTGCGCCGAACGAATCCCACCACACCACTGTTGTCGACACTAGGTATACCCCACCCGACAAATGTGTCCGCACGCGTGCGTAGAGTTCTCGTTCCAGTGCGCAGCGCCGATCATATCTCTGAAATCTAGAGCTTTTCAGGACAATCCCGACGAGTGATCGTCGATATGAGGTTGTGCGGTATTGTCGCGCCGCAGGCGAGCAGCGCGGCCGCCGATCACCTTCGTTTCGTGGAAACGCCGAGGGCGATTGCCATACCAACGAGGACAATGACGCCGGTGTCGACGAGAAACGAGAGCCGGTATCCGCTGACAAGGGTGCTGTGGACTTCGGCGCTCTTTGGCGGTGTTCTGTGATCGCTCCGTGTCGCTAGTTGCCGATGACGAGGATACTCGCGGCGGCCTCGATGACGTCATCGGTGATGGCTTCGAGCTGGTTGATGTTGAGCACGCGAGTGATCTGGGGGAAGAGTCGTTCGAGGAGCCGGAAGTTGCCGCGGGTGATGCGTTCGATGGCGGCGATGGCTTGGGCGTCGGTGAAGTCGTCGGGGTCGAGGGTTTTGCCGAGGAGTTTCCGGTGGCGGTCGAGTACGAAGAGGAGTTCGTCCCGGCCGAGGGTGCGGTAGTGGTGTGAGAATCCGAGGCGGCTGTAGAGCTGGGGGTAGTGACGGAAGCGTTGGTCGATTCCGGGCAGGCCGAAAAGGATCGTGGCGACGTGGGTGCGGTCGTGTCGGTCGCGGAGCAGCTCGAGGGCAGTGGGTGTGAGCCGTTCGGCTTCGTCGATGATGAGTAGTTCCACCAAGTGCGCAGCTCTGCCCGGTCTGAGTGGCTCTGCCTCGAGCGTACGTAGGTGCTCGTCAGCGCAGATGCCGACCTTCATCTGCCAGTGGTTGATCTCGTCCATCAAGGTCTTCGGCCGGCAGAGAACTTCGGGTATGTAAAAGACGGTGCGGGAGCGGTTCGCGAGGGCATAGTGCTTGGCGTCATGGTTGCCGCGTGGCCCCCATTGGTTGATGTAGGGCTCGAGGGCGTCCCAGTTGGCGTAGCGACGGGCAGAGTTGGTTTTCCCAACTCCGGCGTCGCCGTGGCAAATGCCGATGGTCTTCTCTTTCCGCACGACGTTGGCGAACTCGTTGAAGCGCCGGTGTTCCTTGGTGACGATGAATGCCTGGTTCATCACTCGTCCTCTTAGTAGGTGCGCAGCCGCGGCCGCCGCTTTGTCGGTTCCGGGGTGCGAGGTTCCTCGCGTGTGGCAACGGTCGGGATGCGATCGTTGATGGCTCGGCGCAATTGCTTGCGGCGGGCTCGGCGGGCCGTTTCGATGTCGCGCAGGCTGAGCCGGAGATTGGGGTGGGCTTCGTCGATGGCGGTGCAGACGAAGGTGTCCCGGTCATAGACCCGGATCTCAGAGATATCCCGAGGGTTATACCGGATCGTGATGGTGTGCCTGACGAACGGGGCCAGGGTCGGGGCGAGATACCGCTGGCCTTGGAAGTGAATACCGTCGCGCTGCACGACCCGGTTCTTCGGAACAGTTAGGAGCAGCCCGTCGAGTTCTTGAAGGCTGTCGGGCATCCGCGGCAGCCAGCCGTCGGCGACCCACGCGTCGCGGGGTGAGATCCCCAGGTCGCTGTGGGTCCGGTCGTTGTAGGTGCCGATGAATTCGCTGATCGCGCGGTCGAGCCCGTCGAGGTTCAGGACGGGTGTTGGTGTGCGGCTGCCCGGTCCGAGGTGGCCGGGGAGCACGGCAAGGAGTTCCGTGTTGATAGTGCCGAAGGACCGCTCGATCTTCCCGCGACCTTGGGGCCGGCCGACAGTCGAGTGAATAATCCTGATGTGCAGGGCCGTAGCGGTCCGCTCGAGGTGGTGGCTGATGAAGTCGGAGCCGTGGTCCACGTGCAAGATGTCCGGGATCCCGCACATCGCCCACGCCGGGTCCGTCTTCCGCCAGATCTCCTGCCGGAGAGCAAGTGCAGTGTTGATGGCCGACGGCGCACCGGTGAAGACCATGTACCCGCAGATCGCTCGGGAGTAGTCATCCATCACGGTGGTCAGTCAAGGCCGGTCAGATTTCCCGTCGGCACCGACGATGAGGATGTCGAGCTCGTGTGATCGGACTGCCACGTCTGGTTCGGACGTTCGGCGAGACGCCGAAAGACGAGCTCGTGCTTGTCCCGGTAAGAGACCGGCCCTTCAAGTGCCAAGGTGACAAGGGCCGGATCGAGTGCCTGCACGATCTGCCGCACCGTCGCATAGCTTGGCGCCGACAGCTCACCTGCTTGCGCGTCGGCAATAGCAAGCCGGTGCAAGGTGGCGATACTCGGGCGTGGCCGAGTGAGTGCGAGCCGTTCAATGAACGCGACCGTCTCCGCTGAGGTTCGGCGCACACCCCTGTCGGTGCGCGCATGAGGGCCGAGGGCTGCGACTCCACTTCCTTGGTAGAGCTGTTTCCACCGCTGCAGCGTCCGAGTGGAGATCCCGGTCTCTCGAGCGAGGACGGCGAGCGGAATCTGGTCTTCGACATGAAGTCGAAGAACACGCCACCGCTCCGCCGCGTCCACAAGGCACTTACACGGTGGTGCTCTCGCGGGCTGCGAGGGCCTGCTGGTGGCGGTAAAGGGTGGCCCGACTCCACCCGACAAGTTTCGCCGCGTCCTCCGCGGTCCGGCCCTTCGCCCTGGCCTCGGTAACGAGCTTGAGCTTGTCGGCGACGACGGCGGGATCTGACAGGGGCCGGCCGAACCTGGTTCCGCCTTGTCTGGCGGCGGTGATCCCGGCGTTCACTCGTTCCGTGATCAGCTCGCGTTCGTACTCGGCCAAGGTGGCGAGCATGTTGAGCATCAGCCGGCCCGAGGTAGTCGACGGGTCGATCCCGTCCGAGATGCTCTTCACCTGCGCGTCCCGCTCCCGAAGCAGCTTCACCGTGTTGAGCACATCGATCAAGGATCGTCCGAGGCGATCGACTCGCCAAACGACGACGGTGTCGCCGGCCTCGGCGTAATCGAGGAGCTTTTTCATCCCGGGGCGTGAGATCGCGGTCCGGCTGCCCGAGGTGACGTCGGCGAAAATGTCCCGCTCCTGCACACCCGACTTGACCAAGGCGTCGACCTGAAGCTTCGCGTCTTGGCTTCTCGTACTGACCCGTGTATACCCAAGATATCTCACAGATCTATTCTGCCTTAGAAAGTGCTAGAAGCGGCGGAGCAAAGACACTTCACGGTAAGACATGTTTCCAAGACAAACCGGGTCCCGGAAATCCGCCACTCCCCACCGAGGCTCGGACGAGCTTTCGCGTGCCTCGGAAAGCTTTAGATTTTCGAGGCAGTCGGCGTGTGCGATACCTGTCCACTTTCGCCTATCGAATACGCGCCTGGATTCAGCGACCAAATTTCGTAGGGTCCCACGAGGTCATTGACTGATAATGACAATCCGCACGGCGACATTCCCGGGCATCATCCGGTCGTGGATGCGGAAGCGTCCCGGCCATCTCCATCAGTGCTGTCTGGAGCCTCGGTGGGCGACTTCGGCGGTGGAGAAGCTCTCACGTCACTCACCTGGACATCGCTCGTCCTCCAGCGGGCATAGCTATATGGGGGAGTCGGGCGAAATCGTGCCCGACTCTTCATCAACAACTGCAGCACATCAGCTATCAATACTGTTCGACCCGTCGGCCGTGGCGGGTGGCGGGAGATTTCTCAGGATGTTGGTTTGGTGCGGTTGATCGCGAGCGCGATGCCGGCGAGGACAATAAGGCCTGTGGCGAGGAGGAAGGAGAGTCGGTAGCCGCTGACGAGGTCCCCGGTGATGTTGGTGCTGGCGGCGGCGACGGTGGCGAAGACGGCGATGCCGATAGCGGAACCGATTTGTTGCCCGGAAGCGAAGAGAGCTCCGGCGATTCCGCGTTGGTGTGGGGGTGCGTCGGCGGTGAGCGCGAGGGACGCGGCGGGCAGGGCCAGTCCCATTCCTGCTGCGGTAAGCAGGATGCCGCCGAGCACGTTACCGGCATAGCTGCCTGTTGCGGATATCTGGGAGAGCCAGAGCTGACCTGCGCCAATTAGAAGCAGAGCGATCAGGAGTTGGCGTCGGTAGCCGAGACGCGGCAGCACCCGGCGCGCGACCTGGGTAGAGATTACCAGCGCTGTCATCGTCGCGGGAACGAGCGCGAGCCCCGTCTGCACTGCGGAGAGTCCGAGGACATGTTGTAAGTACATGGAAACGAAGTACACGTAGCCGGCCAGGACGGCTCCGATCACGAGGATCGCGATCAGCGCGGCGGGGCGCCCTCCCCCGCGCAGCAGCGAGAACGGCAGCATCGGGTCAGCGCTGCGACGCTCGATAAGAACGAAGGCTACCGCCAGCACGACGGCAGCGGTTAGCGCCGCCCAGGAGCTGGGGCTGGCGAAGCCGTTCTGCTGACCTTGGCTGACGCCGAAGATGAGCGCGGCGATCGCGGCGGTCACCGTGAGTGCGCCGGGCAGGTCGAGTCGCACTTCGTGGTGACCGGCGATGGCTGGGACCCGCCAGAGGATAAGAGCGATGAGGATTGCGATGAGGGGCGGGTTGACCAGCAGCACCCACCGCCAGCCCGCGTACTGGGTGAGAATGCCACCGAGTACGATCCCGGCCGAGGCGCCCGCAGCGACGCTCCCCTGAAAAATGCCCATCGCCCGGATCCGCGCCTTCGGCTCGGGATGGGCGTGGGCGAGCAGGGCGAGCGCCGCGGGGGCGATGAGCGCTGCGCTGGCGCCCTGAACGATGCGGGAGGCCACAAGCACCCCTGCGGTGGTGCCGAGGCCGCCGGAAAGTGAGGTGAGCGCGAAGATGACGAGGCCGCCGATGAGTGCGCGGCGGTAGCCGATGAGGTCGCCGAAGCGTCCGCCGACCAACAGCAGCGCACCGAAGGTTAGTGCGTACCCGGTGACGACCCATTGCAGACCGGCGGAGCTGAAGCCAAGCTCGCGCTGCACTGTCGGCAGGGCGACATTGACGATGGCGAAGTCGAGTTGCAGCACGAACTGGGCGGCGGCAGTGAGGGCGAGAACCCATCCGGTAGAAAGCTTTTTAGGCACAAGAACTCCAGGCGCGCGGAACGGGCCGCGCACCTGTCTTAGAACGGGCGCCCGACAAGATGAAGGGGATGGGGGGTGTCAGGCAGCGAATGCGGGCTTGAGCGTGTCCTCGGCCCACTGGCGAAACGTTGTCGGGGTGGCGTTCTCCGCGGTGCGTACGATCGCGTTGTCAAGACCCTTGTCCTTCGCGACGGCCATAGCGACCATTCCGTCGGCCATGGCCTCGGTGTAGCCACGACTGACGAAGCCGTCCTTCTGCTGCTGCGCCGGTACTTGCTGGAACTGGATCGGGGTACCGAGCACCTCGCTGATGATCGCAGCCATGTCGTTGAAGGAGAGGTCCTCTGGGCCGAGCACGGGAACGTCTTCACGGCCAGTCCATGTCGGGTCGAGCAGCAGGCGTGCGGCCTCTGCGGCGATGTCGTGGGTGGCGACGGCGGGCAGCTTCCGGTCTCCGGAGATGGGAGAGAAGAACGCGCCGGCGTTCTTCATCGCGCCGACCTGCCAGATCAGGTTGTCCACGAAGGAAGGCATGACGAGCGCGCGGAAATGCACACCGGTGCTCGCGATCAGATCCTCCATCGCGTTCGAGGCGGAAGCGTATCCACCATAGATCTGCGTACCGCGACCGAGCGCCGAGATAGTGACGACCCGCTGAACACCGTGGCGCACGATCGCATCGACAGCAGGAATGCTGAAGCCGACGTAGGCGTCATAGACACTCGAAGCTCGCTCGTCCGCAGGCACGAGCCAGAACACCGAGTCGGCGCTCTCAAAAGCCTCGTCAACGACGGCCGCATCACTGTGCGAACCCTCGACGACCTCGACGCGGTCGCGCACCTCTGACGGCAGACGGGCGGCGTCGCGGACGATGACGCGGATGGGCTCCTCCCCCTCGACTAGACGGGCGAGAAGTTGGCCTCCGATGAGACCGGTAGGGGCGGTAACGACGATCATGGTTGAGACTCCTTGCTCAATTAGTAAACTCTACTGTACCGTTTACTTATTCGAAAGGCAACACATGGCACGGCGCGGCACTCAACTTCGCGAGCACATCCTCGCGGAGGCCAAGAATGTCTTCCTTGAAGCCGGTTTCGAACGCACCTCGATGGATCTCGTCGCCCAGCGTGCCCAGACCTCCAAGCGCTCCCTATATGCGCACTTCGAGACTAAGGACGTGCTTTTCCTCGCGGTGATTGAGCGCATTCAGGACTTATTTGTCGGCCGGATCAAGACCCCAGAGCACTACGCCAACGACCCCGTTGATGCTGCCGTTCTTTTCTGCGGACGGTTCGCGCAGATGCTCACTTGGGCGCCGATCCTGCGTACCTGCCGGCTGGGTATTTCCGAAGCAGAACGTTTACCCGAAGCATCCTCTCGCCTGTACGAGGCGTTCTTCGGCGCCGCACAACAGCGCCTATCGGCCTTTCTGGACGAGCGCTTCGAGCTCACCGGCGAGACCGTATCGCACCTCGCTAATCGCGCGTTATTCAGCGCCACCCATCCATGGCTCCCACGAGCACTCTTCGGACTAGAAGAACTACGCGACGAGGCCCCCGACGAGGAGACCATCCCGACGGATATCGAGCTCGCGCCAATCCGCGCAGCGCTAATGGACCTCCTCGGCCAGTAACTATCTGGCTGCACTCAGTTTGGATACTGCTAGACACATCACTCCGCCGGAGAAACGGCACTCCTCCGCAGCGCGCAGAGACAATTCTGCGTAATACATAAGTCGCGCTGTCGAGCACCCCAGCCGGGGACGATCCGCCACAAAATGGTCACACAAGGCCGCCATCTAGCGATCAACTCCACACGCGGACGGCTCAAGGAGCACCAAGCCAGGAACCATTGTGTGATCCCAGGAAGCCCGCGGGCTGATCGCGATTTGTGCACTGTGGCGGGTTTCAGCTTCTTTCCGTCATTCCTTGTGACCACTAAAAACGGAGCCTGACTCCAGTAATGAATTGCCACCGCAGGCCCGGATCATCATGTCGAAGTGGGCGCCGTGCCCCTGCTGCTCGAAGAACAACTGGAGAAGCTGAACAAACTCTCTAGCACGCCCAATGTGGTGAGACTGAGCAAAGTCATCGATGATCGTGTGAGATCCCGAGTTCGCCCAGGTTAAGAACATCGACATCAGACGCTCGTCTGCGACCGAAAGTGGCTGTTGCCGTTCGTGGGGCTGAGTCGAACCGACCGTCTTGAAGTAGCCCTCGATGATTCGTCTGACGATATTGAACACGCCTACTTGTGCGATCGGGGAGTCCTCATCGCCTCCTGCAATGTCAACAACTGACTGCCAGAGGAGTTCATAACTGCCACGGATCTTGCTACGAGGGCCGTCATCTCGCAATGTTGTGAAGTTGTTGAGGCCCTTTTGCAGTCGGTAGTGCCGGCGGTCAGATGACTTCGGCATCTCCGACACATACGCCGCTTCGTGATGAAACTGCGTATTGTGCGTCAGCACGATGAGTTGATCGATGTTCGTCTGTCCGTCGATGACTTGTTTGGCGATGTCGCGGATATATGCCGCCACGATGAAGAGAGTGTCGCTGTCTAGGCTGGAGATTGGATCGTCGATGACTGCAATTACGGGATTGGCGGAGCCACCCGACACGGCGCTTCCTGTCAGAGACTCTACGAAGTAGGCGAAGGAGACGAATGACTTTTCTCCTTCAGATAGAGAATCAAAAGCAGGTGAACCGTCGTCGCGTTCGATCCTGTAACCACCCACCACTTCGTCTGCGACGGCCAGGTGAAACCGGTGAAACCCGAGCGCCCCAAGCAGCTTGTTGATGTTGTTCGCAACCGCAGCGGTGTTCGAGATGGAGTTGCGAAGCGCCTCGATTTCCTCCTCGCTATCTGTATCCGTTTGCCGGCTCGCAGCGATCTGGGTAGTAAATTCTTCAATTTTTGCCCGTTTACTGGCCTTAATTCCTTGGTAGCGCTTCAAGCGATTCGACGTCTCTGCACCTGTGAGGAAAAATACCCAGCCGTCGGTGACCAATTTTTCAAGCTCTACAGTCGAGTGGTCGATAAGTGTGTTGTGACGGATGATGTCCGCGTTTATTTCCCCGATCAATTTATTCAGTTGACTCACTAGGGGCGCGATATCATCAACGTCGATTCGAGTTGTCGGGTGGCGACATTTGTCACCCAATCTGGACGAGATCAGCTCGGTCGCGGTTCGAACTGAGTCGATCACATCACCAAGGTGCGCACTATCAACTGCGGCGTCAGCCTCGATGGCGGCTTCGAGTGCAATCAGCTCCAAATTCAGTGTCTCCGAGCGCGACTTCACCAAACTTGTGATGCTACCGACGAGTTCCAGTGCCCTGTCGTAGCCTGCCGCGAAGTAGGCGCTAAGCCTAGGTCCGAAATCGTCTGGAAGGTCTTGCTGGCAGAACGGGCACCTCCCGTCTGTGTAATCAAGGTGGTGCCGACCTTGACTCACCCAGTCCCCGTTCGCGAGATGCGAGATAAGAGCTGCAAGATCCCCGGTTCTGACCGTGACATCGTCCCCTTGGAGTTGAGCAATCTGTTTCTCGGAGAGGAGCAGAAGGACAGAGATGGAGGTTAGCGGAGGGCGCCGCTGCTGGTCGCCGGTAAGTGAAGCGTTGCGCGCTTCAAGTGCGTCCCAAGTCACATCTTCCGCGACGACCAACCCGGAGTTGAACCGAGAGTTGGCCTCCTTGAAGAACTTATCTCGGCTTCCCCTAAAACCCCTAAAGATGGTGTCGCGGACTGCCTCGGGGACATTTTTGTGACTCTCAAAGAGAGCGTCGGTGGCAGAGAGACGCTCAGCTCTAATCTCGCCCAGTAGCCCACTCGCCTCACCCTTGTCCTCGTCAGAGCCAATATCTTTTATCCACGATTCTCGATTAGTACGACGTTCGCTACGCTCTCGATCCAAGAGTGTGATCCTGGCGTTGACGTCGCTCGACTCAGAACCGATTGTGAAGATACCGTCGACGTGCTCGTTGAGGACCTTCGACCGATAAGCCTCGTTGAACACCCGGATGGAGGTATCAGTCGCCGCAACCTGCCAGGTCAAACGTGAGTCTGGATCGAGTGGCTGATGAGAGAGGGCGTTCGAGATGGTCGTCTTGCCTGAGCCGTTGGGTGCGTGAATGAAGTTGACCTTGGCAAGGTTCGCCAGCACTAAAGGAGATATCCCGAAGCAATAGTCCGCGGATACTTTAATTTCTCTAATGTCCATTTCTCCCCCATTACATATTGAGCTGGTGCCTGGTTCGCATCCACTAACGCCCGCACGGTCCTTGAGGCGGAGTTACGATGCCCGAAGACAGTTTCAAAAGTCACGGCGAGCGGTTTTCACCCTGACAACCGACGCGCGCGCCGTAACGTCCACCTAATGCCATGCTCAACCTACTTTGTGTCCAGGGCCAAGGCGAGGGCGCCTCAGCGATACGGATTCCGCGGCTAGGTTCTTACAACGCGACGCGAGCATTGCCTCACTTCGGAATCGCTTTCCTTTGGGCTCCTGGCTTTTGCTTCTGCGAATCGAGATAGCCTGAAGCGCCGGTCTCGAAACCCTAGGGATATGGGATATCCCAC
>Ga0123337_10007101_pt1 | contig 10510 bp, 9 predicted proteins | sample frozenSSSSmetaG_FD_89792 | JGI IMG/M metagenome (GOLD analysis project Ga0123337, IMG submission 89792) | Glacier valley bacterial and archeal communities from Borup Fiord, Nunavut, Canada, to study Microbial Dark Matter (Phase II) -... | ecosystem: Environmental > Aquatic > Freshwater > Ice >...
ATGGGAGAGGATTATAGCATGGGCATAGGTGAGCGGCAACCGCTTAGAATTAACGGGACGCGGACGAACGCAGACGAACGCGGACAGTTGACCGGTGTCTGCGCTCATCTGCGTTCGTCTGCGTCCAAATTTGGGGAATGTGGAGATCAAATCCGGCCAACTGCCACCAGCACCAGGATCAGCGCGCCGGCAACGATGCGATAGATGCCAAACGCCACAAAACTATGGCCTGCGACGTAGCGTAGCAGCCAGCCAATACTAATCCATGCGACCACACCCGCGACGACTGCGCCCAACAATAAGCGGCCGATATCACTTCCGCTGATCTGATCCAAGCTTCTAAGTAGGTCAAACAACGTCGCCGCGCCCAGCGTAGGAATCGCCAGGTAGAATGAGAATGCCGTGGCCGTGCGGCGATCCAACCCGCCCAGAATACCACCGACCATTGATGCGCCCGAGCGCGAAACGCCCGGCACCAGCGCCAGCACCTGCGCAACGCCAATACCAAGCGCCTGGCCGAAAGATACCTGTTCCACATTCTGCGCCCTAACCGCTGGCTTGGGCAAGCGCTCGATCACAATCAGCACGATACCACCAAGAATGAGCGCCCAGGCGATCACACTTGGCGACGCGAAAAGCACTTGCTTGATCCAGCTACGCAGCGCGATTCCCACCACCGCCGCTGGCAAGAACGCAAGTAGAATCGCCAGCCAAAAGCGGCGCGTTGTCGCGCTAGTCGTCAGTGCTCGCGCCTGAGCGAGCAAGTCGTTCGCATAATAGGCCACTACCGCAAAGATCGCCCCAATCTGAATGAAGATCTCGAATGTGCCGCCAATATTGTTTTGAAAGCCCAGCAGATCGCTAACAATCAGCAAGTGCGCCGTCGATGAGATCGGCAGAAACTCGGTCAACCCTTCGACAATGCCAAGGATGACCACGATGCCCCAGGAAGGTGCCAGCGCTAACATCAGGATTAGCGCCACCGCACAGCCAATCAGCAAAGGAAGCAGGTAGCGTGAGCGGCTAACAAGCGGCGCAGGCGTGGGCGTGACTTCATCCATTCTATCCGGTTCCTTCCTCATACACTATTTCCAAACAGGTAGCGCGCCAACATTGCACAGCAGGCTCAGCATAAAGCGCTCATATAGTCATACCGCATGGCACAAACAAGCCGACCACAACGGTGTCGGCAAGATCATTATACCAGGATCGCATTAATCCAACATTAAGACATTGTTGCAATTTAAGCAGCGGTCAGATGGTCGTTCCAGCCGACCAAAGTCGCTACTGCCACCCATCAAAATCACAGTGTCGAACCAGTATAGCGATCCCAAATCATTTGTAAACAGGCAGGGGCGCGCTGCGCAGGCTGGCTCTCAGTCACCCAGCGCGCGCCCGGTTCTGGTAGGATCGCTATAGTGTGAATTTCGGGCTGGCTTGCTTTGAAAGCGACTTGATATTAGCGGCAACGCGTCGGCGATTGCGCCTGCGCATACACCAGCTCAAACTCTTCGATATACGCACGCGCCAACGCGGGATCATTCACAATCACCAAGTTCTCATCGTTATCGCGCTCAGCGCTGTTGGTAAAGTTGTACGAGCCGGTGATCACTGTCTGCTGGTCGATCACGATCACCTTGTGATGCAGAATGTAGCAATTGCCATCTTCAAGCACATCGACGCCGCCTTGTCGCAGCCGACCAAACACTGACCCAGTTCCACCAGCATTCTGCGACTCGAAAACACCACGTACTGGCAGCCCAGCCTGCGACTGCGCCACCATCGCGTCGGCGATCGCGCTGGACGTGTACGAGAAGGTCATAAAGTGGATGCTGTGCTTGGCGGCGGCGAGGCGCTGGAGCACATATTTTGCCACCCCATCCGCGGGCGAGAAATAGACCTCGATCTGCGCGCCGCCGACACGCACGCGCGGAAAGGGCGTTGCACTGGATTTGCCGGTGCCAAAGCGGCCTTCGAATAGCTGCTGAAACTCACGCGCATAATCCGCTGCAACCTGGCGGCTAGCGACCCGCAACATGTTATTATTGTTGCGCCACGTATCATTGTCGGTCACATTCCACGATCCCATCCAAGCTACCGCAGCATCCACGACCACAAATTTATTGTGCATGAATGGCTCACGCCGGTCGAAGTGTACCTCAATGCCAGCTCGTTGGAGTCGGCCAGTCTGCTCGGATACCTCGGGCGTGGTCAGATTCTCACTATCCACCACCAGCCGCACCAGCACGCCACGCTTATCCGCGCGCAGTAGGGCCTCGGTCACGGCTGGGATATCAAAATCGAATGCGGCCAGATCCACGCTGACGCGCGCCGCATCGAGATCGGCCAGCACGGCCACGAGTAACGGCGAGACAGGCCGCTGGTGCGGCGCATCGGGGTAGACCAGCGCTGGTGTTGTAAAGAAGACCCGCATCGCAGCAGGTTGAGGTTTTGGCTGCGCCAGCCCGGCCTGCGCTGCTGCGTGCGCGGCCAGCTGCTGAAGCTGGCCCGATTGATACAGAAAGATCGTCAGCGGCAGCAGCAGCGCCAATAGAACCACGCCGATTGGGGCACCACGCCGCGATGTCGGCGGCGCCACCGCCGTCAGTGCCCACCCAGCAGGTGCCTAAAAAAGCGTGCCAGCCGACTGCGCTTGTGTCGAGGGCGCGGGCCAGCGGGATTCGCGGGCTTCGGCGCAGCATCGCCGACCAGATCGGCTGCGGGCGCGCTTGGCGTCGGCGGAGCGGCTGGCAGTGCCGCGACCACTGGCGCGGCGCTCTGTCCAATCGAAACTTCAGCCACCACGGCAGGCTCTGCCGAAGCAGCGGCGCTGGTAGCCGCGACTGGCGCATCCTGGGCTACGTCGTGGCTCGGCGCAAGCCCGGCTGCGGCCAACGCAATCAGTCGCTTCGGCTCGGTTTCGCCGGAAAGCACAGCCGCACGCGCCGCCTGCCGAATCGCCTGCACATCTGCCTCGACAACCGCATCGGTGCGGGCCGTGTCAGCGGCGGCGGCGGCGGCCTGCGCGCTGGCCCAATCGATCAGCGCAGTCGCCGCCTCGTCTTCCAGGTCGCCACGCAACATTTCATCTTCTAAGATACGCTCGGCCATGCGCTGCTGGCGTTCATTCGTGGTCATTGTGCTGCTCCCGACCTATCAAAGCTACCGGCGAGATATCGCGATTCGATCACACCGCCAGTATAGCATGCTGGAATTACAAGACCGAGTGACGAGACTAACCCCGAACCCTGCACCCCGCACCCCTATCCCCGATTCCCGATCCCCTGGTACAGCGCCTCCAGCTGGGGCACAATCGCTGACCAATCGTAGCGCTGACAGGCCAGAATACGGCCAGCTGCACCAAGCCGTCGGCCCAGCGCCTGGTCGTCCAGCAAGCGCAGCGTCGCATCAGCAAAGCCAGCCGCATCGTCAGCGATCAGGCAGTGCTCACCAGCCCGCAATCCGGCCAAGCCCTCGGCCCCCATACTAGTGCTCACGACCGGCAGCTCAAGCGCCAGCGCCTCCAGCAGCTTTAGCCGCACCCCGCCGCCGATCCGCATTGGCACGACATACACCGCCGCACCGGCAAGATATGGTCGCACGTCGGAAACCTCGCCGGTGAGCAGCAGCGCGCCCTCGTCGGCCAATCGCTGGAGCGCGGGCGCAGGCCGCTTGCCGACCACCAGCAGCCGCGCATCGGGTTGGCGCGCGCGTACGCGTGGCAGCACCTCGCGCACAAACCAGGTCACGGCATCGACATTCGGTCGGAAATCGAGCGTCCCGCTGAACACCAGCATCGGCACGCGCGAGGCCAGCGCGCTAACCTGATCACGCGCCATCGCCGCGCTGCTAAAATAGGCGGTATCGACGCCATTCGGCACAACGCCAATCGTCGCCGCCGGCGCGAGACCCAGCAGCGTCAGGCGATCCGCTGCGGCCACTGCCAGCACCGCATCACACTGGCGCATAACCCGCGCCTCATAGCGCCTGAGCTTGCGCCATTGAGCCAGCGAATACGCGCCTGCGGCCATGCTCACAGCATTCAATTTTAAATCACGCACCTGCGTGGGCAATCGCAATCCCGCGCGTAAGCTAGTCAGTGCAGCCCGCTTTTGAAGCACATACTCGGCGTTGAACTGATCCAATACTAGCTTTGAGTTTTGAGTTTTGAGTTCTGAATTCGGATCATTTTGAACGTTTAACGCGACACTTTTAACTCCCAAAAGATAGCCCGCCATCTCAATACTCTCGGCCTGAATGATATCGAACTGCTCGGTCGCCAGCAGCGCGCGCAGCGCATCTGCATACGCCGGGGCCGCATTCCGCAACGCCATATCCGGCAGCGGCGACGCCAGCGTCGTCCAGGCGCGCTGCGATAGATTGCGAGCGACTGGGCCGCGCACCGTCACCACCCGGCAGACGCGCTGAAGCGGCACAAGCGCCTGCTCAGCCGCAACATTGGGCGCGAATGAGAGACAGGTCAGCTCGTGGCGCGCGGCCAGCCCACGCACCAGCTGGTAGATTCGCATTGTGCCGCCACCATGCGGCGGATAGGGTGGGTAGGGCGAGAGGATGAGAATTTTCACGAAACACAAGCCTTTGGGCAAATTAAGAATTGAGAATTGAGAATTGAGAAAATCAAGCTCAATTTTACATTCTCAATTGCAGTAGCAGCGCCCACAGGTGCGGCAAAAACAACAGCATACCTACGATCACAGCAGCGATCGCGGTCAGTAGCACGGTGCCAGCGCCGACATCCTTGGCGATCTTGGCTAATGGGTGATAGCTCGGCGAGGCCAGATCGACGGCTGCTTCAATCGCGGTATTGACACCTTCAGCAGCCAGAACGATCGTGATCGTCAGCGTCAGCGCCAGCCATTCGTAGCGCTCAATCCCCAGCACAAAGCCAAGCGCGACTGCGATCAGGCCAATCGCCGTGTGAATCTTGGCGTTGCGCTGCGTCCAAAGCAGGTAGCGCAGCCCAGCAATCGCATAGCGAAATGAATTGACGACCGTCGCGGCGCGCATATGCGGCGGCTCCAGCTCGGCGGCGCGCGGCTGCGCAGGCTTGGATGGTGGCGCGATCATCAATTCATTCTCGTGGTAGGCCGAGCTGCTGCATGATCGCCTCTTCGCGGGCACGCATCGCCGCCTGCTCTGTGTCGCCGCGCTCGTGATCGTAGCCTAGCAAATGCAGGATGCCGTGGACCGTCAAGAATGCCAGCTCGCGCGCGCGTGAGTGGCCGTACTCGGCCGCCTGCGCGATGACGCGCTCATACGAGATCGCCAGATCGCCCAGATAGCGCGGCGCATCGGGCGGGCGCACAAACGCCGGGGACGCGTCGCTTTCATCATCATCGTCGGCGAACGAGAGCACATCGGTCGGCGCATCCACATTGCGATAGTCGCGATTAAGCTGATGCAGTGTGGCATCATCGGTCACCAGCACGCTGACCTCGATTGCGCCGGCCACGCCCTCGGCCGCTAACACCGCTGCGACCGCCTGCTCGATCAGCGTGGCGTCGATCTCGTTCTGGAACCGTTCGTCGATCTGGATGTCGGTCTCGATCATTATTCTACCTTGATAATATCGTATCGCTCGCCACCCTGCCAGCGTAGCGCAACCGCAAGAGTCCCGTCACCCTTCACCGCACTACGACGGCTTAACCAGCTGCGGCGCATAATCCACACGCGGATGATAGATGCCCTGAAGCGTATTCACAAACGCCACACGAATGCGCGCTATATCCTGAAGCGTCAAGCTGCTCTCATCGAGCTGGCCACTGCGGATGCGCTCGTCGATGATCATATTCACCAGCTCCTCCAGCGTCTGCTGCCCATCTTTCCCGCGCCCATTACCATTGGAGGCATGCTCGCGCGCCGAGGCGATTTTACCAGCCTGGAACTTCGAGCGCACGGTCGCCTCAACTGAGTCGGAGAGCATCATGATCGCCTGCTCGCGCGTGATTGGCTTCGGGCCGGGATAGCGGTAATCTTCTTCATCGACGGTATCTTGCTGCTGGAGCGCGATCTGGTAGAAGTGCCTGATCACGCTGGTGCCATGATGCGCGGGGATGAAATCGACCACTTGACGCGGCAGGCCAGCCGCGCGCGCCATTCTGGCACCTTCGATCACATGCTCGCAGATAATCTCAGCGCTAGTCTTCGGGTCAATATCGTTATGTACATTCTCGCGATCACTCTGGTTATCGGTGAAAAAATAGGGCCGGATCGTTTTACCAATATCGTGATAGTAGGATGCAACTCGCAGCAGCAGCGCATCAGCGCCGATCGCCTCGGCGGCACTTTCGGCCAAATTGCCGACCGAAACGCTGTGATAATAGGTGCCGGGTGCCTCACGGATCAGCTTGCGCAGCAGCGGGTGGTTCGGATGCGCCAGCTCCATAAGCTGCTGCGGCGTGGCGACATCGGCCAGGTGACCAACCAAATTATATAGCCCCAGCGCGAAGATCGCCGAGCCGCCGCCGTTCAGGCTGCTGTAGATCACAATCGGCAGCCACAATTCGAGCGCTGGCCCGCCCGGTGTTGTCAGCCAAAAGCCGAATTGCACCAGCGCGGTCACAACCGCCACAATCATGCCGCCGATCACAAAATGCAGCGCGCGCTCGCCGCGACCGATTGTCAGAATGCCAGCCATCGCCCCCAGCATCAGCGCCGTCGCCAGCGTCGCCTGCCCACCATCCATAAACGCGATCACTAAGCTCACCAGCGTGACCACCATCATCGCTAGGCCGCGCGGGAATAATGTTGCCAGCAGCAGCCCGACCACTGCCAGCGGAAAGGCATACGGCCAGCGGTCGCCCAGCTGGAGCGTCAGTCGCGCCGCCAGTGTGGTCAACGCCAGCAGGCCAGCGACAACCAGCAGCGGCCGCGTCACCTGCCAGACATTGCGCTGCATCTTGAACACATAGCGCCCAAACGTTCCCGCAATCAACATCGCCAGCACGCCATTGCCGATGATGTTCATCCAGTTGCTATCGGCCTGAAGCACACCGATCGCCTCAAGCTTCTCCTGGCTTGCGGGCGTGACAATATCGCCGGCGTGGACGATATTCTCGCCCTGCAGGACGGTCACTTTCACTGGCTTGACCGCGTCGCCCAGCGCCTGCTTGCGCTGCTGCGTCGCCGGCGCATCCACGATCTGATTCGGTCGGATGAACGCGCTCGAAAACAGCAGAATAAGATCGCGCTGCTCGCCACGCATCACCAGCGACGCCCAATACGGCAGTGATCGCTCGCGCAGCTCGGCCGAACCTTGATCATTCAGCTCGTAATTGTACTCGCTCATCGCGCGATCATATAGATCGAGCGTGGATTGACGCACCTGCTTCCACGCCTCGGGGGCCAGCCGCGTCAGCTGCGCCGCCAGCGCAGGCGAGATCACCAGCGTGCTGTTGGGGAGCGGCAGGCTGACTATTTTATCGCGCCGCGCAGTTGTCCCAATGCTTGGGTCATCGCGAATCTGTTCGATGGTTTGAAGAATATCCGACAGTTGGTCGCGCTGCTGAACCGGTATGTTCGAGTCACGCGTATAGACCACCGCCTCGGGCGAGCTCTCGACGCGAATACGCTCCTGCTCGGTCAGCAGAGCGCTGACAAAAGTCAACGTGCGCGGCGCGCGGACATCGATCGGGCTGGGATTGCCCGGCAGAATCCCGCTATATGTCGGCACTTGAACCGCCAGGATCGCCCAAAGTGCCAGCGCCAGCAGGACGCAGATTAACCACAGCCTGCGCTGCTGACGCCGTAGCTGCTCGGCTGGCGTGTGCTGTCCACGCAGCTCACGCCAGCCACGGCCTGATCGATTGAACCATCTGCGTCGCATATCACACCAAATTGAGAATTGAAAATTACGCTCAAACGATTGAACTAGGACATACGCAGGAAACACCAAGCAATACAGCTCCCTGAAATCGCTGTTGGGATCATAGTGCTTCGCGTTGAGGAAGCGGCGCGTCGTTCAGCAGGACAATTGCTTTGCATTGCAAATCAATCCACATACGAGTCTACATTTTCAATTCTCAATTCTCAATTCTGACCGCCCTGGCTAAGAATCTCGCGCGCGAGCTGGCTAAGCACGCGGCCATCGGCGCTGCCCTTAAACTGCTGCATCAGCGCGGGCATAATCTTGCCCATATCGGCCATGCTGCGGCCGCCTAGCGCGCTGATCGCCGCTTCCATCTGCGGTCGCAGCTCATCGGCAGTCAGCTGGCGCGGCAAATAGGTCTCAAGAATCGTCGCCTCGGCCTGCTCCTGCTCGACCAGATCCTCGCGGCCAGCCTTGTGATACAGCTCAATCGCATCACGGCGGCGCTTAAGCTCTTTGGCGAGCGTTTCCTGCATCGCCGTGTCGCTCAGCGGTATGCTATTATCGATAGTGATCTCGGGCGCGATCACCTGCCCATCCGCGCCCAGTTGCGTCGGCGCCGCAGCCAGCGCCTGATCGTAGGCCGCTGCTACCAGCGCCATCTGCGCGTTCTTAAGCGCCGCCAAAGCGCCCCGAATGACCAGCAGCCGCAGCTTCTCGCCCCCACGCATGGCTGTCTTCAAATCTTGCCGTAGCTGTTCTTCGATATTCATATTTGTTATCCTAAGCCTGCGAGATTTCGCTTGCCACTGCGGCCAGCGAGATGCAACTTGAAACATTCCATCTCGGTACGCGCGGTGTGCTCGGTAGCTAAAATCTCATTGCATCCTAACCCATTGATAAAAATCTACCCATATTGTAGCAGACCGCGCCCAAAAGCGTTAGAACATCACCCGGCGCGGACGCACGCGCTGCTTCTCGGCCGACATGATATTGCGAATCTGCCCGACCGCGTCGTCCAGGTGATCTTCACGATTAATCACTACATAATCGAAGGTATCCAGCGCCTCCATCTCGCACCGCGCCATCGCCAGCCGCCGCTCCATCTGATCAGGCGACTCGGTGCGCCGCCATTGCAAGCGGTTGTGCAGCTCATCGAAGCTGCCGGGCGCAAGAAAGATGAACACGGCATCGGGGGCCAGCCGCTTGATCGTCGCAGCGCCCTGCACATCAATGCGCAAGATCACATCACGCCCGCTCTGAAGCGCGTGGCTAATTTCACGCTTGGGAATGCCTTTGTAATGCCCATACACCTCGGCCCATTCCAGCAGCTCGCCATACGCGATCATCTCCTCGAAGCGCTCCTTGCTGACGAAATGGTAATCGTAGCCGTCGCGCTCACCCGGCCGCTGCACCCGGCTTGTAGCGGTGACAACGAAATGGAACGGAAACCCAATATCGCGCATACGCATCAAAATCGAATCCTTGCCAACCCCCGATGGGCCGGAAAGTACCACCAGCAGCGGCTGCGCGGGCCGGCCATCAAGGAGCGGGTTGCGATTATCGTCCAGCATCACCTTTATCCTATGTGCTATAATCCAATGTAGGGCGTACGCATGCTACGTCTGCGGGCTACGATGCTTTTCACCCAGCGGGAAAAATCCCCGTAGGTGGGTCAAGCAACGCCGCTCAGGAACGATTGTCATCCTGAGCGAGGCCGCAGCTGAGTGAAGAAGCTCTGCTTCGAGAACCAGCCATACTGCGCTTCCGGATGCCCGCTGGGCGGGTCATGACATACTACTCGATCAGAGAATATATTCTTTTACGAGTCATCAACCGTAAGATACCATATTCTGCGACAGGCAAAACATGTACTTCGATGCCTTGACGCTCGCCGCCGTTGCGGATGAGCTGGAAGATACAATTCTAGGCGGTCGCATCCAGCGTGTACTGCTAACCACGCCGCTCAGCGTCGCGCTCGAAATCTACGCGCACGGCCGGCGCACACACCTGCTGCTTTCGGCCCACCCGCAGTTCACACGCGTGCATCTCAGCGCCACCAAGCCTTCACGCGGGGTCGAGCGAGATACGCCATTGCTGCTGCTGCTGCGAAAATACGTGGTCGGCGGCCGGATCGCCGAGATCGAGCAGCCGGAACTTGAGCGCGTGCTGATACTAAGTATAGTCAAAGGGCCGCAAGCGCGCAACATTACTGATCGTCAGGCCGACGCCCAGCCCGAAAATGCGCTGGATGCGCCCGACACTGGCCTCTCGGATGCCGAGGTCGACGAGCTAGAGGATGAGCCAGCCGAGCAAATCGACGACCGCGAGACGTGGCGCTGCAAGCTGATTATCGAGGCGATGGAGCGGCGCGGCAACATCATTCTGGTTGGCGACAACAACCTGATTATGCAAAGCGCGCGTCATATCACGCCGCGTATGAGCCACCGGCCAGTGCAGGTGCGCGCGCCCTACGAGCTGCCGCCGCGCCAGGACAAACGCGACCCGCGCCACGCCACGCCCGAAGGCATGCGCGCCCTGCTTGATCGCCCCGCGCCCGAACCGATCGCCGCACCCGCGCGCGCCAAAAAATCCGCCGTTCCAACCCTAGCCCGCGCACTCGTGACCGATTATCTGGGCTTATCGCCGCTGGCCGCGCGCGAAGCAGTCTTCCGCGCCACC
>Ga0123337_10007102_pt1 | contig 10509 bp, 8 predicted proteins | sample frozenSSSSmetaG_FD_89792 | JGI IMG/M metagenome (GOLD analysis project Ga0123337, IMG submission 89792) | Glacier valley bacterial and archeal communities from Borup Fiord, Nunavut, Canada, to study Microbial Dark Matter (Phase II) -... | ecosystem: Environmental > Aquatic > Freshwater > Ice >...
AACGAAGCGGGAATCGGCTACCGACTGCTGGATCCGGTGTGATTGGCTAGAGATACGGCTCCACGTCGAGAAAATCCTGGCCGTGAATCAGGTGATCGAGCAGGGGAACTCCGGTGAGGTCCTCGACCACGCCCTTGTTGGTGATCATTGCGGTGTCCATCTCGTCTTCGAGCTGGTTGAGATAGATCCCGGCGCAGACGAGGCCTTTGGCGCGGATCGCATTCACCGTGAGAATAATGTGGTTGAGCGCCCCGAGCTTGTTTCCGGCGACGAGGATGACGGGCAGTTTCAGGTCCGCCGCGAGGTCGGAGACGCGGTAGTTCGGGGCGAGCGGGACTTCCCATCCACCGGCACCTTCGACGAGGACTTCGGCGTGTTTGGCGGCGAGATGGTAAAACCCTGCGATGAGATCGGCGGGATTGACCGTGCGGTTTTCCAACATGCAGGCGACGTAGGGTGCGACCGGCGTGTTGAGGTAAACCGGGTTGATTTCATCGAGCGGAATCCCGCCGGAAACGGCTGACAGAATGGTGGCATCCTCGCGATCCCCGCAGGCAATCGGCTTGTAGCCGACGGCGTCGATTCCGGCATTTCGCAGGGTCTCGACGAGCAGGCGGGTGACGTAGGTTTTTCCGACTCCCGTATCCGTGCCCGTGATGAAAAAGCTCATGCGCCAGCATGCCTCCCAGGCCGACGGTGGGTCAAGGAACACAAGTGATAATTTTGCCTTTTCCGCAGGGATTCCGCGTTCATGCTGGGCGCACATGACAGCAGATTTCCTGGTGATCGGCGCCGGCATTGCCGGACTATCCTTCGCGTTGCGCGCCGCCCGCCATGGCTCGGTGATCGTGCTGACCAAGGGCGACGCCTTCGAATCCAACACCGCCTGGGCGCAGGGCGGGATCGCCTCCGTCCTGCCGGAAAAACTTCGCGATCCCGGCGACTCGGTGGAATCTCACGTCGCCGACACGCTCGATGCCGGAGCCGGGCTCTGCAAGGAGGCTGCCGTTCGAATCATCGTGGGTGAGGGGACCGCTGCCATCGATGATCTCGTGGACTACGGCGTTTCTTTCGACAAGGAGGGCGACCATTTCCTCCTCGGAAAAGAAGGCGGCCACTCGCACCGGCGCATCCTCCATGCCCGCGACACCACCGGCCGGGAAGTCGCCCGTGCCCTGATCGAGTCGGCACGCGGGAATCCTAACATTACCCTGTTGGAAAACCACTTCGTCATCGACCTCATCACCACCGCCAAGCTCGGCGCGGCCGTGGACGACCGCGTGGTCGGAGCCTACGTCTTGCAAACAAAAACCAATGAAGTGAAGGTCTTCCGCTCGGACCGCGTGATCCTCGCCGCCGGCGGTTGCGGAAAAGTCTACCTCTACACGACCAACCCGGACTCCGCCACCGGCGACGGCGTAGCGCTCGGCTGGCGGGCCGGTGCGTCCATTGCTAACATGGAGTTCATCCAGTTCCACCCCACCTGTTTTTACAACCCCGGTGCCACCGGACCGGAAGCGCGTTCCTTCCTCGTCAGCGAGGCGGTCCGTGGCGAGGGCGGCATCCTGATCAACGCGAAGGGCGAGGATTTCACGAAAAAAATCGATCCCCGCGGATCGCTCGCGCCACGGGACATCGTCGCCCGCGCCATCGATCGCGAAATCAAACGCACCGGCGCCACCTGCGTCTATCTGGACGTCACCCACAAGCCGAAGGGCTTCATGAAGGAGCGTTTCCCCTACATCCACGAGACGCTTTTGAAATTCGGCCTCGATTGTGAAACCCAGCCGATCCCCGTCGTTCCCGCCGCCCACTATCAGTGTGGCGGCGTGCTTTCCGATGTGAACGGCAAGACCTCCGTCCGGGGACTTTATGCGATCGGTGAGGTCGGCTGCACCGGACTCCACGGCGCGAACCGGCTTGCCTCCAACTCGCTGTTGGAAGGCAACGTCATCGCCCGCCGCGCGCTCGATGAGATGCTCAAACTCCATCCACCCGGCAAGATCGTCATGGAGCCGCCGCCGGTCCCCGAGTGGGAATACGGCGACACCGCGGAGCCCGACGAACTGGTCGTAATCTATCACAACTGGGATGAGATCCGCCGCCTGATGTGGGACTACGTGTCCATCGTCCGCACCGACAACCGCCTGCGCCGCGCCACTGCCCGTTTGCGGAATTTGAAAAAGGAAGTGCGTGAGTTCTATTGGGGCCACCGCGTCAATGCGGACATCCTCGAACTCCGCAACCTCGTCGCCGTCGCCGGTCTCATCGTCGAGTGTGCCTCACGCCGCAAGGAATCCCGCGGCCTCCACTACACGCTCGATCATCCAAACACCGACGACCGCCTCTGCCACGACACGGTAATCCGCAAGTTCTAACGTGATACAGGCATTCCTGCCTGTTCTTCAACGTGACACAGACATTCCTGTCTGTTCTTTCACAAGCACCCGTCTCCATCGAAATCAAACAGAATCTAGCACAATGCAATCTTCTCCCGCAACCACATGAGGAATTTCCCCGCACCCATCCGGCTTGCCGCTTCCTCCGGAATTTGAAATATTGCACCGCAACCACCGGAAGCATGACCACCGCCCAGCCAAACAGTATCGCCCTGCTCATCGATGCCGACAACGCGCCTGCCGCGAAGATCGGGTTCATTCTCTCCGAACTCGCCGCCCATGGCGTGGTCAACATCCGCCGCGCCTACGGCAACTGGACCAAGTCCGACCTCGGCGGTTGGATCAAGGTGCTGCATGAAAACTCCATCCAGCCGATGCAATCGTTCGACCTCATCAAGGGCAAAAACGCCACCGACATGGCGCTCGTCATCGATGCGATGGACCTACTCTACGCGAAAAAACTGAGCACCTTCTGCCTGGTCTCTTCGGACTGCGATTTCACCCCGCTCATCCAACGCCTCCGCGCCGACGGCAAGGAAGTCTTCGGATTTGGCGAACAGAAGACGCCCGAGCCCTTCATCGCAGCCTGCACCCGCTTCATCTATCTGGAGGAACCCAAACCGGCGAAGCCCACCGCGGCCACCAAACAAAAAACCGACCAGCCCAAGCCGGACACCGATCTTCAGACCGGCCAGAATCTCAAAAACAACACCAAACTCATCACCACCCTCCGCAATGCCGTCAGCGCCTCGGCCGACGAGGAAGGCTGGGCGAACCTCTCCAACATCACCAACCGAATCAATAACGAGAGCCCGATCGACCATCGGACTTATGGCTTCAAGAAGCTCGTGAATCTTTTCGAAGCCATCGACCTCTTCGAGGTGAAGCGATCCAACTCCGCGATCCTCGTCTGCATCGCCAAAGTCGGCGGCAAAAAAGTGAAACCCAAAGCCGTGCCGAAGGAAGAATACGACGATGACGACATCCCGTTCTGAGCCGCTGACGTGATACAGGCTTTCCTGCCTGTTCTCAGATTTCCAGAGCTTGTGAAAGAACAGACAGGAATGTCTGTATCACGCCTCGATCTGCTCCAGCAGCAGCTTGAGGATCTTCCTCGCCGAGTCCGGGATCACGGTGCCGGGGCCGAAGATGGCGGCGGCTCCATTTTGATAGAGGAAATCGTAGTCCTGCGCGGGGATGACGCCGCCGCAGACGACCATGATGTCGTCGCGTCCGTGTTTTTTCAGTTCGGCGATGAGTTGTGGCAGCAGCGTCTTGTGACCGGCGGCGAGCGAACTCATGGCGACGATGTGCACATCGTTCTCCACCGCTTGTTTCGCGGTTTCTTCGGGAGTCTGGAAAAGCGGGCCGATGTCCACATCGAAGCCCATGTCGGCATAGGCGGTGGAAACCACCTTGGCACCTCGGTCGTGGCCGTCCTGCCCCATCTTGGCAACCATGATGCGCGGGCGGCGGCCTTCGGCGGCTTCGAATCGTGCGATGAGATCGGGAATGTCTTTCATGTCGCCTTGATGGTTGAATTCCTTGCCATAGACGCCGGAAATCGAGCGGATGACTGCCGTGTAGCGGCCGAAGTGGACTTCCATTGCGTCGGAAATTTCTCCTAACGAGGCACGGGCCTGGGCGCATTCGATGGCGAGGGCGAGCAGGTTGCCTTCGCCACCACCGGCGCAATCGGTTAGCGCCTTGAGCGTGGCCTGACATTTTACTTCGTCGCGTTCGGCGCGGAGTTTCGTGAGGCGTTCGATCTGTGAGAGCCGGACGGCGGTGTTGTCCACGTCGAGGATCTCGATCGGGTCCTCCTTGGCCATGCGGTATTTGTTCACACCGACGATGGTTTCCTCACCGGAGTCGATGCGGGCCTGGCGGCGGGCCGACGCTTCCTCGATGCGCATCTTGGGAATACCGGCTTCGACCGCCTTCGACATGCCGCCATATTCCGCAGCCTCCATGATGTGGGCCCAGGCGCGGTGGATGAGTTCGTGGGTGAGGGATTCCAGATAGTAGGAGCCGCCCCACGGATCGATGACGCGGCAGATGGAGGTTTCATCCTGAAGTAAAATCTGCGTGTTGCGGGCGATGCGGGCGGAGAAATCCGTGGGCAGCGCGATGGCTTCGTCGAGCGCGTTGGTATGCAGTGACTGCGTGTGGCCGAGCGTGGCGGCCATCGCTTCGATGCAGGTGCGGGAAATGTTGTTGAACGGATCTTGTTCCGTTAGCGACCAGCCGGAGGTCTGCGAGTGGGTGCGCAGTGCGAGCGACTTCGGATTCTTCGGATTGAAGGTTTTCACGATCTTCGCCCACAGCACACGGGCGGCGCGCATTTTCGCAACTTCCATGAAGTGGTTTTTCCCCTGCGCCCAGAAGAACGAAAGGCGCGGAGCGAAGGCGTCGATGTCGATGCCCGCAGCGATGCCGGTGCGGAGGTATTCCCAACCGTCGGCGAGCGTGTAGGCCATTTCGAGGTCGGCGGTGGCGCCGGCTTCCTGCATGTGATAGCCGGAGATGGAAATGGAGTTGAACTTCGGCATCTTCTGCGAGGTGAATTCGAAGATATCGGCGATGATCTTCATCGAGGGGCCGGGCGGATAGATGTAGGTGTTCCGCACCATGTATTCCTTGAGGATGTCGTTCTGGATGGTGCCGGCGAGCTGTTCGAGCGTCGCCCCTTGTTCCAGCGCGGTGACGATGTAGAAGGCGAGGATGGGGAGCACCGCGCCGTTCATGGTCATGGAGACGGAGACCTTGTCGAGCGGGATGCTGTCGAAGAGCACCTTCATGTCGAGGATCGAGTCGATGGCGACACCCGCCTTGCCGACATCGCCTACGACGCGCGGGTGGTCCGAGTCATAACCGCGGTGGGTGGCGAGGTCGAAGGCGACGGACAGGCCCTTCTGCCCGGCGGCGAGGTTCCTCCGATAGAAAGCGTTGGATTCCTCGGCGGTGGAGAAACCGGCATATTGGCGGATGGTCCAAGGCTGGAAACAATACATCGTGGCGTAGGGACCACGAAGGAAGGGCGCGATGCCAGCCTGATATTTCAGGTGCTCCATGCCCGCGATGTCTTCCTCGGTGTAGAGCGGCTTCACCGGGATTTTCTCCATGGTGTCCCACACGATGGAACCGATGGGCTTGCCATGTTCCTTCTCCAGCGCTTCACACCATTGATCGTATCCGGTCTTGGATGGCGCGGCGGTGTAGGGGATTTCTGCGAATGATGGACGGCTCATAATACTCCGGCTCCCTTCAGAAGTTGTTGGTTCAGTTCGTAATTGTTACTGCGGACGTTGACGAAGTCATCGACTCCGGCGGCGCGCCACGCGGCTTCGTTTTCGCCGGGAGTACCGGCAACTAACAAGATAATCCCCCGTTTCGCTTCTTTGGCTGCCTTAGCGAGGGATTCGACCGTCTCTAGATAGGTGGCGTCGTCCGAGGTGATCACGGCGATGCTGGCTTTTCCGGCGGAGACGGCTTTCAGCGCTGCTTCGGCATTCGGGAAATCCCGCGCACCATCGACGGCGAATCCGGCAGCTTCAAAAAACGAGGCGGTCCAGTCCGCCCGGAGCCGGTAGCGGCCGGATGGGCCGATGTTGAGTTGTAGGATGGAGGGCGCGGCTCCTGTTTTCGCGGCAAAGGCGGCGGACGCGTCGCGGAGTGCTTCGTATTCCTCCGCGGCGCGGTGAGGCGACAGCGGTGTGATTGCGAGTGCGGCAGTTGACCGTGTTAGCGAGGCGGTGATTTGTGAGGCGGTCGCGCCATTGAGGGCGGCGGCGATCGCCTGTTCGACGCTTGCAATCGGAGAGAGCGGCGCGGATGCAGGCGCATCATTCGAATGGCAGCAGTTGGCGCATTTGATTTCGAGTTTCGCACCTTTGAGATTGGGATACATGTTGGAACCGACGATCTTGTCCTTGCGGCGGCGGATGTTCTGGAATTTCGCATTGCGTACCACATCTACGGCCTGTTGGACCGAGCCGCTTTCGAGGCTGGCGAGCATGCCGCCGTTTTTCTCAATTTCCTGGAAAATGTCCCAGCTCTTCGACGCGATCTGATCGGTTAGCCACTCGATGTAGGTCGAGCCGCCGGCGGGATCGATCACCCGGTCCAGTCCGCATTCCTCGCGGAGGATGGTGTGGACGTTGCGGGCGACGCGGCGGGAGAAGTCATCGGTGTGGCCGGCGATTTCATCGAAAGGCCCGACGTGCAGGCTATCCACACCACCGATGACGGCGGCGAAGGACTCGGCGGTGACGCGGAGCATGTTGGTGTGGGCGTCGTAGGTGGTCTTGTTCCACTTCGAAGTGCTGGCATGGATGTGCACCGGCGCGTTTTCCACTCCGTATGCTGCGGCGACCTTGCTCCATAGCCAGCGGGCGGCGCGGATTTTGGAAATTTCCATGAAGTAGTCAGATCCCACCGCGAGGCGGATGCGGATGTGTGGAAACACCGAAGCAGGCGAAAGCCCGCGCGCTTTCATTTCCTCGATGTAGCTAACCAGAGTGGCGATGATATAGCTGAGTTCCTGCGTGGCGGTGGCTCCGGCGTTGTGATAGATATCGCCCTGCACGGTGATGGTTCGCACGTTGGGGGCGTTTTGCGTGGCATATCGAGTGAACTCGGCGATGTGATCGAAGCGAGATTTGAGATCGAAGGACAATTCTCCTTTTGCGACGAGGTCAGCAAAGGGATCGTTGTCGAAAGCCGCGCGGAGGGACTTGGCATCGAGTCCGCTTTTCTGGGCGGCGGCGAAGAAGATCGCGGCAATGGCAAGGCTGTCGGCACCGGAGCGCCAATAGGTGGAAATGGCGTCGATCGCCACGCGGTTGAGGGCGGTGGTCATGTCAGCGAGATTTCCAACAGCGGCGCAGTTGGTGATGTTCAGCTCGCTTTGTCCGCCGCTGAGACCTGCATGGATCAGCCCGTTGAGTTTCTCCGGCTTGCAGGCCTTGAGCTCTTGGGAGACTTCCCAACCGGTTCCGAGAAATCCCAGCGCATGGCTGCCCCGGACGAGCGATGCTGCACCGGGGAAATGTTTCCGGTGCTCCAGATCCGCGATGTCCTCGCGCCGGTAGATCGGCTGGATGGTGATGTCCTCGTAGGTCTTGCTCACGAGGAGTTTCTCGAACGGCGCGCCTTTCAGCAGGGCTTCGGCGGCGGCATGCCACTGTTCGTAGGTGTGCTCCGGGAATTCCGAGAGCAGGCTTTGCGCTTGGTCACTCATGGTGCTTTTGTGTTAGAATTTCGCATTCCTCATGTCTCCGGTTTCGAGGAAACATTCGTGGAACGCGAAGGCCGACCGGAACGACTGCGGGGTGTGGCCGTTCTCGGTGAGCTTGAAATAAGTCCATAGCAGATCCTGATAGGACGGATCCACGCAGTTGCGGATGATGGTTTCCGCGCGCTCGCGCGGATCCTTGCCGCGGAGATCGGCCACGCCGTGCTCGGTGACGAGCACCTGCACCGAGTGCTCGCTGTGGTCCATGTGCGAGCACATCGGGACGATGGCGGAGATGTTGCCGTCCTTGGCGGTGGACGGGCAGGTGAAGATGGAGATGTAGGCGTTCCGAGTGAAATCGCCGGAGCCACCGATGCCGTTCATCATCTTTTGACCGAGCACGTGGGTGCTGTTGATGTTCCCGAAGATGTCTGCCTCGAGCGCGGTGTTGATGGAGATAATGCCGATGCGGCGGACGATCTCCGGGTTGTTGGCGATTTCCTGAGGGCGCAGCAGCAGGCGGCCGCGGTAGTTTTCAAGATTGTCGTAAACCCCTTGCAACACGCGGTCAGTTAGAGTGAGTGAAACCCCGCTGACGAAACTGCAGCGGTCCTGTTTGATGAGTTCGATGACGGCGTCCTGGATGACTTCCGTATACATTTGGAAGCGGGGAATCTCAGGGTGGTCGCCCATGGCACCGAGCACTGCGTTGGCGATGTTTCCCACGCCGGACTGGATGGGCAGGAAATCCTTGGGGATGTGGCCGTTCTTCAGCTCCGCGGCGAGAAAGCCGGCGACGTTCTGACCAATCCGGGTGGTGATGTCCGTCACCGGCGTGAAATCCTTCACTTCATCCGGACGGTGGGACTCGACGACGCCGACGATTTTCTTCGGATCGACCCACACGCGCTGGGTGCCGATGCGGTCGTCGGCGGCGCAGATCGGGATTGGGCTGCGGTGTGGCGGGGACTTTGGTTCGTAGATGTCGTGGAAACCCAACAGCTCTTTGGGATGGCGGCTGTTGAGCTCGATCATGATTTTTTTCGCCTGGGTGAGGAAGGTGGGAGCGGCACCGACACTGGTGGTGAGAAGAATTTTTCCGTCAGGGGAAACATCCGCCGCTTCGACGATGGCCCAGTCGACCGCGCCGAGGAAACCGTAGCGCACGTATTGGGGGAGCAGGGAAAGGTGCATGTCAAAAAAATGCGTCTTGCCGGCGTTGATGCTCGCACGCAGGTCCTTGTCCGACTGATAGGGAGTGCGGAACTTGATCGCGTCCGCGCGGGCAAGTTCGCCGTCGAGCGAGGGGCCTGTGGAGGCACCGGTGATGACGCCGACCTTGAACGCGCGCTCCGCAGCGTGTTCGGCGCGGGCCTTTTGGGCGATGGCGGTGGGGATGACCTTGGCTGCTCCGGCGGGCGTGAAGCCACTGAATCCGATCACTTCATCATGGTTGACGAATGCTGCCGCTTCTTCGGCGGTGAGGATGGGGAATGGACTTTTCATGATTTTAAAATTCGTTTCCGGAGCAAAGAGTGATGACTAACTGATCGTGTAAAGGATCTGGCCTTCATCGACCGCGTCGCCGACTTTCACGTGGATCGCTTGGATCGTGCCGCTGGAGTTGGCGTTGATCGCGGTGTACATCTTCATCGCCTCAAGGGTGATGACGAGATCGCCCTCGTTGACTTGGGCTCCGACCTCCACATTGATCGCCTGGACGAGGCCGGCAAGCGGGCTGGTGGCATCGCCCGCACCGGCGGCCTTGGTTACGGGGGCGGGAGCCGGTAATGGCGAAGCAACCGCCGTGGGAGCGGATGCCGGTACTGAGTTGCGCACGACGGGTGCCTGGGTGACAGGGGCGTCCGACTCGTCGCTCTCGATTTTTTCGACGACGACGTCGTAAACCTTGCCTGCGACGGTGATGCGGAGATGTTCCATGGAATTGATTGGTTAGCGGATTCGGTGTGAGGACAGGACTGACTGGCGTCCGGCTTTTTCCCAGGACGTGCTCTGACGTTTGATAGAAACGATGCGATGCGGCTGGCTGGTGAAGCAGGAAACTGCTGCGGCGATGAGGGCGATGATTTCCGGGCTGATCTCGTCCGGAGCGTCGGGTTTCACCGTTGTCTTGGGAGGAACTGCAACGGCCGGAGCCGGCGTTGCGGCGGGCTTGTTGGCGAGCGAGCGGATGCCTTTGAACACCACGCTGATGATCGCGGCGATGCCGAAGAGGCGCAGCATGTCGTCGAAAGCGGAGCTTCCGATGTGTTCCAACAGGGCGATGACGGGCGTGAGCTGCATGGGTTCTGCTTAGAGAGGGATGTTTCCGTGTTTTTTCGGCGGGCGGGTCTCGTGTTTGCCCATGATGCCGCGGAAGGCGAGGGCGAGGGTGCTGCGCGAGGCGGCGGGATCGATGACGTCGGTGATCATGCCGTTGCTGGCGGCCTGATAGGGTGAGGCGAATTTCTCGGTGTAGGCGGCGCGAAGTTCCTTCTCCATCGCCTCCGGGTCCTTGGCTTCGTCGAGTTCCTTTTTATAAAGCACCTTGATGGCACCCTGCGCGCCCATCACGGCGATCTCGGCGGTGGGCCAGGCGAAGACGAAGTCCGCGCCCATATCGCTGGAGCACATGGCGAGATAGGCACCGCCGTAGGCCTTGCGGCAGATGAGGGTGATCTTCGGCACGGTGCCGGATGCCCAGGCGAAAAGCATTTTCGCACCGTGGCGGATGATGCCGCCGCGCTCCTGGGCGAGGCCGGGCATGAAACCGGGGACGTCAACCAGAGAGAGCACTGGGATGGAGTAGATGTTGCAAACGCGGATGAATCTCGCGGCCTTGTCGGAGGAATCGATGTCGATGCAGCCGGCCTT
>Ga0123337_10007104_pt1 | contig 10507 bp, 5 predicted proteins | sample frozenSSSSmetaG_FD_89792 | JGI IMG/M metagenome (GOLD analysis project Ga0123337, IMG submission 89792) | Glacier valley bacterial and archeal communities from Borup Fiord, Nunavut, Canada, to study Microbial Dark Matter (Phase II) -... | ecosystem: Environmental > Aquatic > Freshwater > Ice >...
CACTACCTGGTGGCCCGGAAAATAGGGGGCCTTATTGATCCCAAAATCTTTCACCAACAGATCCGCATTTTTAAGGGCGATGTTGAGCAGTGTTTTTTTACCGGTTGACAAATAATGCGCTACGGCTGCTTCGTACAGGTGACCACAATTATACAATTCATGACTCAGGTCGGGGTCTTTTTCCCAGCGTTTGGCACTGATCCACGGATGTAATTTTTCCGGCTTCATGGTGCGGAAAGTGTATAAATAACCATCCGGCTCCTGCGCATCGCCAATGATGGTAATCAGGGAATCGATGGACCTGTCAAGCGCCGGGTTGGGTTTTACCTGTAAGGAATAAGATACACCCTCAATTACTTTAAAAACGTCCGAATCATCAAAGGGATATTCGGTAAGGTTGGTGGGTGCCATTTTACCGGCAGCTTTCAGGAAATTATCAAAGCGGCCTGTCTCCCTGCATTTTTGCAGTACATAGGGAATGGTGATGCTTTCATTGATCGCCATACGGGGTGCCCAGAACTCATCATGCACATGTACATGATTGAAGGTTACCGGTTGAATCGGGTAATCTTTGTTCTGAGCCAATACTCCGCCTGTTCCAAGTAAGAGTAAGGCGCCGGTAAGTAAAGTTGTAGACGCTTTTCCGGGCATCTCTCGTGCAGAGAAATAATTTATCATCATTGAGTATTTACGTGTAATAAAAATTGATTAACCAGTTGTTGCTTTGAAAAAATAATTGTAGGCAACAGTATTATAACTACCATTAAAATTAACTGCGAATGGTTGTTGTGCTATTTTCGGATATTAACCTATTCTGAATTAATTTTATCATTTCTCTACAGTCATATAAAGAGTAATCAACATACCCAAGATTAGCGGTCAAGATTAAACAACATAACCGAAAAAAAAACTAACTAGCAAGATTATTATGAATTAAAATTTGAATTATTTTATTCCGCAATTAGCGAAAAAAAAAACAATGGCTTCGTTTTACTTCCTCTTCAATTGTCCAAGTATCAACTAACCTGAATTGCAGCCAATACCATGCGGGGAATATAGTCTTCCCTGCTATATCACCACGTAGCGACATCCATTTGGTTGTACCCGAAGCAATATTCATCAATTCCACTTTGCAGGCAGAAGATGCACACCAACTTTTGGATATTCAACAAGCACAACAAATGGATATACTGAATCAGTGTTGTTGATCATCAAAAAGATTTTATGCTGGATGCATCCAATTGCCAGAAAGCGATTTACTTGCTATCAGGGCTCCAGCGAAAGCCGTACCGGCATTCGCCCCCCTCTTCATACACCCAAGTCGAATGCCCCATTGATAATTGACCCTCTACGATCATTTGTAGGCTGGATGATTTTTTCCTGTAGCAATTTGCTCGGTGTAAATGTTATTTCCGATGACTTAGGCCACCGGTTTGCTTTTGCCTAACTGCCGCTGTTCATTGGTACTGATATTCTTTATCCAGCAATCTACTCTTGTTTCACGAAGCCATACTCTTTTACTATCGATGTAAAACAATAACTTGCTGCCATCTTCGCTAAATGCAAAATCCCTGACTTATTAGAATTCTGTTGCCGAGGTGCGAATCAACCGGCCAGGCTTTATCAGTTCCTGTCTATCAAAGGATGGTAACTGATATTTTAACAACGCTCCTTTTTAATTTGCTTAGTGAGCCTTCCCCTAAGACGACCATTGAAACCTCCTTTGAGCGTTTGCAACAATAGTCGATAATAAGAAAGCATTGACAGTTGATGTTTGCTGGATTGATTTCATGGTATGATGTCTATCTTGGGTTGTTCGATACTGCTAAAGGGTAAACCTAAAATAAAAATTCCAACCAACAGCAATTTGAGAATGTTGTCAGTCGGAATTTACATTGGCTTTTCATTATCAGCATGATTTAAAAGGTACCTCCCCGTTAACTGCCAATATATCTTTAACGCTTAGACGCAAAATTAATTTTATTCGTTATGATCCAGGTGCCGCTAACAAATGGGGTACCGTCTGTCGGAAATAAACGAATGGCAAACTCCGGGTTGATATTCAAGGCCAGGTCGTTGTTCGCAGCGGGTATCCGGTAAGAACTTAAATAGGCATTGTTTAATACGAACAGCGGGAAAGTTGGTGTTTTAGCCGGGTACTTGTACACCATTGCCGTGTCAGTTTTTTCTTCTGCATAATAAGGCGAAAATTGTTTGAACTGGTATCTTGGTGCTGCATCAGTACCAACCCTGGGTAACACTTCCCCACTCTTAGGATTAAAGATAGCACCGTTTTTATCGATGAATTTTACGATGATCACATTCGGCCCATCTTTTCGCTCCAAAGTGACACTGAAATTAGCCTGGGTGGTAAATACCGTTTCCTGGTTGGCCGTTGATGTGCTGGCAAACTGGCGAATCAATTGTGAAGGAACGGACGGATTGATAACCACTTTAGCCACGCTCTTAATCGTTTTGGAGCCGCGGATGTTACTAACTTCGATATCAAAATCGTAACTACCCGTATCAACGTATGCAGTTGCCGGAGTCAGTTCCAACCTTCCTCCAATGGAGTTTACATTGAATGGCCTATAGTTGGCGACGCCTAGTTTTTTGGCCAACATCTCCAGGGTAGAATCGAGCGGTGTTACTTCTGCATTGTAAATGGGTATTTCATATTCTTTCGTTAAAACATCTACCGGCTGGCCTGCCCTGTTCCTTACTTCGAGCAATCTCACATTAAGTGGATTGGAAGAGCCATCAGCCTGGATGGGAACAGATGTAGTTACCCTGCCTTTTATCCCAATAAATGGGTTTGAAAGGTAATAGAATCTATTACCCAAAAATCCTTCATCTGGTTTTTTAGAACAACCCATCAAAAAAAGCAGTGTAAAAAAAGAAAGCGGTAAAAAGTAGTTAAATGTCTTCTTCATAATCAAAAATTAACAATTGAAAAAAGGATGTCAGAATCTTACGAATGTGTGATTGTTGTTCAATACATGCAATGTGGTGGCTCCATTGGAGGTTTTGATACCCGTGGTTTGACAAAGCACCAATATATCATTTTCATTTGTCGGGGGTATTACTCCGGGTTCATCAAGAGCGCCACGCACTTTCACATAAAACAGAAGGTAGGTTGGTGCCTTTGTCCTGTCTGTATAAGGTGCGCCTGTTTGTAACTGTTTTAATATACCCATATTTGTTCTACCGGCACTTATGAAAGGCTGGGCTTTTAACTCCGGTGCGTTGGCAAGTTCCACTGTTTCATTGAGGATATATTGTTTAAGAGAATCGGCATTAATGTCCCTGATCAAACTATCCAAAGTATAAGTAGCCAAAGGATTGACAGCCTGTTTTAATTGCAGTTTCAGATTGATCATATTCAAGACTGAATAATCCGTAAATGCAAAAAAAGTTTGGGCACTATTCACTTCGGCCACAAGTTTCAATCTTTCAATAATATTGACAACAGTGTCAAATTGTTTGAAGGCATTGGACTTTAAATAGTCCACGTTACTCAAAGGCGTAACCGCGGCATGCAGACTGCCACCTGACAGGTAACCGTCTTTTTTGCATCCTGTTGAAAGGAAAATGAATAACAGAAAAGATATGCTGACCAGTGTGTTAGATATATATTTCATAAATAAATTATTTTGAGCTGAATTGAAAGATTTACATTTTATCTGCCCAATACGGTGTTTGGGTCAACAATGGATTTAAGGATATGAGTAAGGGATCTACCGGCCAGTAATATTTGCCTTGTTGAAATTGAGTAGCATCCATCCTGTTAACCGTGCCTGTACCGTTGAACTTCATGATACCGGTCTTTCTACCCAATCTTACTAAATCATAAAAACGGTGACCTTCCAGGAATAACTCCCTTGCCCGTTCTTCGATGACACCTTCAAACATATTACCATCGCCAACAGTGCTGGGCCCCAGGTTAGCCAGTCCCCTTATTTCATCTACAATAACCCTGGCCTCGGAAGGCTTATTGGTAGCAGCCAATGCTTCCGCTTTTAATAATTTGATATCTGCCAGCCTGAAAATGATGATATTATTTAAACTAAGCGGAGATGTATTGTTGGCGCCTGAATAAAAAATATTGGAATACTTGACACAGATAGGATCAGTAGTTCCCCAAAAGTCAAATCCATTCCTGCGACGAAGATCTACGCTATCTGCATTGTTCGGAAACAAGTTGTTTAGTGTACCTGCATCCAGACCGAATAAAGAAGTACCAAGGATGGTTAACAGGTAAGGTGATTTCAACGTCCTGGCAGCAATGCTATTATTAATATCACCGTAGTTCGGTGTGATCAGTGAGCCTTCAATGGTTGAGTTTTGCGAAATTTCAAAAATACTTTCGCTGGAATTGCCCTTAAACATACCCAGATAGGTTGGCTTATTGCCTCTGTTGACAAAGGTATAGCCGCCTCGTGTGATCACAGAATCGGCAGCGGGTATCACTTTATCATATTCGCCTCTCCAGGCGTAGATATGAGCCAGTAAAGCGAAGCAGGTACCTCTGTTAGCCCTGATTGGCCTTGTGGTAGTGGCACTGGTAACATAAGGCAATAATTTGATCGCCTCCTGCAGGTCCTTAATACATTGATCCAACACTTCCTTTTGTGAAGTTCTGCCTATATTCTTCACCGAAGCTGCGTCTGCGGCCGTTTCAATTACCAGTGGTACATCCCCCCAAACACGTGATATATAAAAATAGGTGAAGGCCCGCAGGAAATAACTTTCGCCCTGCAGCGCATCCCTGGCCGCTTGTTTGTTGGCAGAAGTAAAGTTGGCTAAATCGATGCCCGGTATATACTTGAGGCTCCTGTTAGCCTGGTCGATCGTCCTGTAAAAATTATCCCAGCGCCGCATTTTAAGCAATCCCCTGAAAGTCTGCGAAGGGGCCACAAATGTCTGCCACTGTATTTGTGTAAGTGCAGGATAGTCTTCTCCGTTAGTACGGGCAACAAATTGATCCGTTGCAATATCACCGTAATAATAATAGGCCATCCCCATTTCATTCAGGGAAGTCCTCAGCAGTGCATATCCGCCTGCGAGTGCACTGTTTGCTTCACTTTCATTGTTCCAGAAATTGGCATCTGTAGGAGCATTAATTGGCACACGGTTGGTAAAATCTTTGCTGCATGCACCGAATAGAATTATTAAAGCGCCGGCTAAAATATAAATAAGTTTATTGTTATTCCTTTTCATACGTTATTGTTTTTAAGATTAAAACTGTATGTCTAATCCAAAAGTGAATTTTTTTGGTGTCGGATATCCGTTTGCGGTAGTAAAGCCGTCTACGCCAATGGATTCGGGATCAGGCAAGTTTGCTTTATAAAAAACCGCGACATTGTCAGCCACACCGTACAACCGGATCTGTCGTGCCCCCATTTTTTTGATAAAGTTGCCGGCAGGGAAAGTGTAACCGAAATTGAGCGTTTTAATGCGGAAGAAACTGGCATCTTCCACGAATATTGATGAGCGGATGGTCCAGGGATCATTGGTGCTGAAAAGGCTACCCAGGGTAGCGTTATCGCCAGGCCTGCGCCAGAGATCAAGGTTATTGAATTCTGCGGCCGGTCCGGACAACAGACCAAAATTGACCGGAGGATTATTGCTTGCTGATGCCAGTTTATCAGACAGGTAACCGTTCCACACACTCCTGCCTGAGATAAAGGTGGTTAATATTTGTAAAGAAAATCCTTTGTAGTTCAGGGTATTCACGATACCGCCATATATCTTGGTATTGGGATTACCCTTGATGATCATATCATTGTCATCTACGTTGTAGTCGCCATTGATGTCCTGCTTGGCATTATCGCCACCAATGAATTGGGCTCCGCCATAAATCCGCATCCGTTGACCGGTGAGTGGATCAACCGGTACATCTCCAGTCGTTGGATATACGCCATTTATATTATAGACACGGAATCCATAAATAGGTTGGCCAATGGTAAGAATCCTTGACAGGAAGACAGGGCCATAGGTAAAATCGCGGTTACCATCAGGCAGTTTCGTTACATAATTATCATTGAAGGCAACATTGATACTCGTCTGCCATTTTAATTTACTCGTGTTGGAAAGATTATTGGTATTGAGAGAAATTTCCACGCCCCTGTTTACCAGGTCTACGAAATTGTTTGTAGCAGATGTGTACCCTGTGGTAACTGGAACCGGGATATTAAAGATCAGATCCTTACTGGCTTTATTATAAAAGTCCACGCTGAGGCTAACACGGTCTTTTAAGAAGGTGGCGTCAACACCGATATTACTCTGCGGCGATTTTTCCCATGTAATATTGGTAGCAGGTGCTGCACCGAGGTAATTTGGTGTAACCGCTGTAACACCATTGTAAGTAATGACATTGCCCGTTGATCCGAAACCAAGCGAAGAAGTTGGGTAACGTACATCGGTGGTTAACTGGCGGTATTGTGCATAGTAGCTACCGGGGTCACGACCTGTAACTCCATAACTGAACCTGAACTTCAGGAAGGAAACGGCCTTGCGGAGTGGTTTAAAGAATTCTTCTTCAGATATATTCCATCGGCCTGATATAGCTGGAAAAGTACCCCATTTGCTCTCGGGAGAATAACGTGATGAAGCATCCCGCCTAAAACTAGCATCAATGCCATATTTGCCTCTGAATTCATAACTGCCCCTTGAAAAATAAGACAGCCTCGCTCTTTCTTCAAAATTCGTGGATACATTTAAATTAGGTCCACTTGGAACACCCGAAATGATCCTGATAGCGTCGAACGGAATGCCGTTCGCATTTGCATTGGTTGAATTGATTACCTGTTCTTCAGCACCCTGGCCCGCAAGTATGGAGATGCTGTGTTCCTTTTTCTGTCCGAACTCTTTGTTCCAGGTAGCGTAGTTCTCTATTTCCCACCGTCTTGAATTGCTCTCTGATAAAATTGCATCTGAACGATTGTTGGCAACCACGCTGCGGTCGCGTAAATAATCCCTGCGACCAAATCCATAGTTGTAAGAAAACGAACTCGTAAAAGTTACATCTTTGATCGGCTTCCAGATCATCCGCAAATTACCGTTCAGGCTGGTAGTCCTGTTGTCATCCCGTACCTTGTCATTTTTGCCAAGATAATTAGTCCGCGTTACATCATCTATCTGCCAGAAAGACGAAGGGAATGACTGGATACTATATGGCACCACGTTACCGGTTCCATCTCCGCGTTGTTCTTTTACAAAGCCTAGATAGATATCGGAAGTGAATTCAAGTTTGGATGTAGGCTTTGCACTTACAAAAAGACGCGGTGCAGTTCTTTTAATGCTATATCCGGGCTGTATGCCATTTTCTTCAAAACGGTTCAGCGACAAGCGGTACGACATTGTTTCAGATGCACCTGCCACATTGAAATCATAATTCCTGATCATGGCATCCCTGAAAAAAAGACTTTGAAAATCCGTTGCATTGTTAAAGGCAGGATTAAGACTGTCGGTAAGGAATTGCGACAATCCCCTTTGCTGGGTATAGTTGGCTTGTTCCCGCAGGATATCCATTTTCAGTCTTCTTTCCTCTGCACCAACAATGACTGGTTTTTGGCTGGGTTTGGTGACCAGTCCCATATAGGTTGAAAACCTGAATTGCGGTTTGCCTCCCTTGGGTCTTTTGGTTTTTACGATGATTACGCCGTTGGCGGCACGGGCGCCATAAATAGCAGCAGCCGATGCATCCTTCAACACATCGATTGATTCGATATCATTCGGGTTGATGACTGCAAGCGGATTACTATTGCCATAGGCAGAGCGTAGATCACTCACATCAAAAACAACCCCATCTATTACATACAAGGGAGCAGAAATACCCGCTGCTGTACCGGTACCGGAAGAGTTGGCCACACTACTGTTGCCCCGGATATTTACAATACCGCTGGCACCGGGCTCGGCGGAAACCGATAGCACATTCAAGCCCGCTACCCTACCCTGCAGCATGGCATCAAATGTGGCATACGGCGTATTTTCTAAATCCTTTCCCTTCACGGAAGAAATGGCGGCGGATGTTTTACGGCGGGTCGAATTCTGGTAGCCAACGATTACAACGTCTTCGATGCCTTTCACATCTTCTTCGAGTGACACATCAAAGTTGGTTTTACCACTGACCGTTATCTCCTGGGTTAAATAACCTACATAACTTACTACCAGAATGGATTTTGCACTTTTTACCGTTAAACTAAAGATTCCGGTTTCACTGGTAGTGGTACCGGCTGAACTTCCTTTTTCAACAATACTTACGTTCGACAAAGGAGCGTACGTTTTTTTGTCGATCACTTTACCACTCACAATGGTTTGGCAAAAAGCGACGGAAGAAAGCAAGGTGAAAAAGAGGAGGAAGGTTGTTTGCAGCATTTTTAGGCTTGGTAAATGGTAACTCATTTTGTAAAGTTTAAAGAGATTAAAAAACAGCATGACAGTATCCGGTTTCATTAAAGCTGCCAAGCAGGAACATAAACGTCCCGCACGCAATCAGCATAAAATGAACTTCAAAAAAATCAGAAAGCAATAATTATCGGCTATGGATCGTACGGGCATCGTCTGATGCTGCCATACGAACTCCTGTAGTTTAAATGGGCAGTACATTTTCTCATAATAGCAATTTTGTTTAATAAATGATGATCGTAATTTGTATGATTTACAGGGCTGGCTTTTTAACTTATTTGCAAACGTTAGTGCTAATTACCTTTAATGGTATTTTAACAGCTGAGACGATTATTAGCTAAAATAGTCGGAACCCAACTTTTACATCAACAATCACTGAAACTTTAAAAGTATGAATGACAATTAAAAGTAGTCAGAGTAACAGTTAATGCGTTTACCGATATTAACATTCTATAATAAGATTTTATCCAATTCCAAAATATCCATTATAGACAAAATAAGATTGCCAAAACCCCTTATATATATAAATAGAAAACTGCACTGTACACATCAGGCTGGAAGCCGTGCAAGCGATGTTAAACCTATTTAATACATGAGGGAATTGAACGCCAAATAATCATCAACAGATTTATTAGGGATAGAAAATAGCGAATGGATTTAATGAAAGCATTTATAATTTATTAAAGCCTTTTAGCATTATCATATCGCTTTATTCTTTACTAGTCAATTTTTCCTGTTTTGTAGAAGTATATCCCGAAGGCTTTTCTATTTCAAATAAAATTGTCAAAAATCGATAAGGAACGGTTAATTAAATAATGGGGGGCAAGCACTAAACAATCTAATTTGCTTTTCACCACTGATCCAATTTATAACAACATAACTGCCGATCAATCTACAGGTATCGACGTTTATCATTTACCAATTTTTAATCTACTTCACAACTATGATTCAAAAAATATCAATGCTACTGATCAGTCTCTTACTGGCACAAGACGTCATTTGCCAGAACCATGGCTATATCATTTTAAACAACGGTAAATTCATGCCGGGTGATAACACCACATGGAGTAAAAAAAACGTCATTGATAATACATGGAAAGAGATCCGGCTGGGCGAAGTATGGCAGCAGCAAGGCTTCCCCGATCTCCATGGATATGCCTGGTACCGCATACATGTTGTTATTCCTTCATCACTAAAAAGGAACAGTGGGTGGAAAGATAGCCTGCGGATTTACCTGGCTCATGTAAACGATGTGGATGAAACCTGGTTAAACGGCATACGAATCGGCAAGACGGGCATGTTCCCGGATGACCCTGGCGGTTATGTGAGTAAATGGCCGGCAGAAAGAACATACTGCCTTAGTGTGAATGAGCCCATCATTAAATGGGATGAAGAAAATATCATTGCCATCAAGGTGTACGATGGAGGAGGCTCCGGTGGTATTTTTATGGGCACTTCGTTTATTGATATGCTTGAAAAAACTGATGGCATCTCTATTGATGACCCCATCTCCGCTATACAATATAACGGAGGAAAGGCATCAAAGTCATTGCAGATCCGTAACAGGTTTAGAACAACTATAAAAGGAACCATTCATTATTCTGTATTGGATGCTGTTACAAAAAAAATACTACAACAAAAAAAAATCATCGTCACGCTGGGGCCACTAGCTACAAAAAAATATAGTTTTGAGATGCCTCACCGGATGGGCATTGAAATAAACATCGGGTATATTGAGACTGTATCCGGATTAAAGCGTTCTTTCCAACAGGTGTTACCCTATATGTTAACGCCAGCCGTTGCTGCCACACCTAAGATAAATGGTGCCGGTGTAGTTGGAGTAAGGCCTGGTTCCCCCTTCCTGTTTAAAATCCCTGCCACAGGAAAAAAACCAATTCTCTATACGGTAAAAAACCTTCCGGCTGGTTTGTCATTGGACAATGCGACCGGTATCATAACAGGCACGCTTAATAAAGTTGGTCCAGTTAACCTGACCCTGATCGCTTCCAATCAACTGGGAAAAACAGAAAAGCACTTTACCATTAAAGTGGGAAACCAACTTGCATTAACCCCACCCATGGGATGGAACAGTTGGAAC
>Ga0123337_10007105_pt1 | contig 10506 bp, 2 predicted proteins | sample frozenSSSSmetaG_FD_89792 | JGI IMG/M metagenome (GOLD analysis project Ga0123337, IMG submission 89792) | Glacier valley bacterial and archeal communities from Borup Fiord, Nunavut, Canada, to study Microbial Dark Matter (Phase II) -... | ecosystem: Environmental > Aquatic > Freshwater > Ice >...
AAATCTCCGTTCCAGTTCTGGGCGTTGACGGTCGAGAGGGAGATCGGACCGCCGCTGGTATTGTCGATGCTGGTGGCGAGATCCCCGATGGTCAGCGGTCCGGTGCCGATGGCGGACGCGTTGTTGATGTCGAGCGTGCCAACGGTGAGGAAAGTGCCACCGGAATAGGTGTTCGCATTGTTGATCGACACAACGCCACCACCGTTCACTGTGACCGTTCCGCTCGCGATGCCGAATCCGCCCGTGCTGGAGAGCGAATAAGGCAACGAGGCATTATTGAAAGTCGTGCTCAAGGGGCTGACATTGCTGTTCGCGATGTTCACCGTGCTGCTGGTGGCAAGATCGTCGAACAAGACGATATCGCCATTGATGAAATCAGTCGGGGCGCTGCTGGTGATCAATTCCCAGTTCTTCGATCCGCCAATGGCGGTCGTGGTCCAGTCATTGCTGAAGGAGCCGTTCCAGCGTGGATTGTCTCCTGCGATGTTCAGTGCCACTGCGGTGCCAGTATTGGAAAGCGTGGCGCTTTGTCTGCCGCTGAGGCCGCTGATGGTGCCTTTGACAAACTCGCTGTATCCGCCGCCAGCCAGGGTGGTGTAGCTGATGAGATCATAAGTGCCTGGCAGCCAGCTGGCATTGGTGGCGTTGATGGTGACCTTGCCCGCGCCAACTGTCGGACCGGTGGTCAGGGTGTTCGCCACAATGGCGGCGCTCGGGGAATTGACATCAAGAGTCACTGTCGCCGCGTCGGCGAAGGTGAGACTGTCGACAGTCAACTGGGCTCCGGAGGTGCCGTTGCCATTTTTCACGACATTGGAAACGGAATTCGCGACCACCACACTGGTGAGAGAACCCGTGCCGTCGAGGGTGCCACTGGTGAGGGTGACGGGGGCGGTCACGGCGGTGGAGCTGGTTTGCACCAGCTTCGCGCCGCTGCCATTGACGGTGATGCCGCTACTGGCGTTGACCGAGCCACTGCCGCTCAGGCGGAGGGAGCCGCCGTTGACCGCCGTCGCACCGGTGTAATTGCTAGCACCGGTGAGGGTGAGAGTTCCCGTATTGGACTTGGTCAGGCCGCCGACGGAGTTGGCCGTGGGGGCGGTGCCGGTGATCGTGGCCACAGTCGTCGCGCCGCCGCCGAAGACCGTAAAGGTCGGGGTATCGGTATAGCCGACACCCGGATTGGTGATCGTGATTCCGGTGACGACGCCACCTGCGACGTTTGCCACAGCGGTAGCTCCGACACCCGTGGTGTCGAGTGAGCCACGCACCACCGTCACGACCGGTGTATCAATGTAGCCGGCACCGCCGGTGAACGAGGCGATCCCATTGACGCCGCTGCCGGTGGGGGCGAGAAGCGGTTGCGCGATGGTCACGTCAAAGGTGTTAGTGTCGATTGCGGCCCCGCCGCCGTAGACATAGGCAGAGGTATTGGCGAGGTTGTCGAAGAAGGTGGCATTGGACGCCTTAGGCTTCAGCGTGCCCCCATTGAAGTTCATCAAGTAGACGCCCGTCGCGGTACTCGTACCTTTGGTGACCGAGCCCGTCAGGATCGAGCCGCCGAGAAGATTGACGGAGCCGGCAAGGGACGTCGCATTTCCTGCGAACTGAAGGAAGCCGGTGCTAACTGCGGCCGTTCCGGAAACCGTCATCGCTGCCACGCCGTTTTCAGCGACTAAAACGCCACCGTTCGATGTGAAGTTACCACCTGATAAGTTGACAACTCCGATCGAGCCATTGCCACCGGCACCGGTCGTCATCGCACCGGCCGAGACCACGATATTTCCGCCGCTTTGGTTCAGCACGGCGCGATCGTTATTGAGGCCGACAACGAGCCAACTACCGCTGGTTAGAGTGCCCCCACTCATGCTCATCGCAGCATAAGCACCGGCGCCTCTACCTAGATGGAATTCGCCGACAGTCGAGAGTGATCCCGATGTCATTTTAACGAATCCACGGCTTGATGCAACCGTTCCAACCCCCATACTTGGAGGCGCGGCGGTGAGGTATCCCTTGTTGGCATTAAAGGTTCCGCCATCGATGGTCAAAACACCGTTTTGATTGGCAATACTTCCGACCAGTGCCATTTGATTCGCGGCGGTGCCGTAGCCCATGGTGTAGGTGCCCGTAATCCGGATCGCGCCATTCTCAATCGAAAGGCGGTCTTCTGGAATGTTTGCCGTCCCCGTAAGATTGAGCGTTCCGACTCCCTTCTTCACGAGGCCGACCCGCACGTTGGCGGTCGGTCCATTTTGAATGGTTCCGGAAAAGGTATTATCCACGGCGTTGTTCACGGTGTACCACTTCGTGGCGGCACCGCCGTTTTCGAGCGTTCCGGAACCGGTAAGGCCACCCACGGTAATGTCGCCATTCGCTTGGACGACGCCGCCGGTGATATTGAGATCACCCGCAATATTCGAGGTGTTAAGAGCATTCGTAGCTAATGTTAACGTGCCGGCACCTGCCTTAGTTAGACCAAAGCCCGCCGCTCCGGTGATGATGCCGGTGGACATTTTACCAGCGGTGACTGTGATGCTGCGTGAGCCGGCCGTGCCGCCGAGGGTCACAGCACCACCGTTGAAGTTGAGGTCCTTGGTTCCGGTGAAGGTGAAGTCGCCGTTCCACGCCTGCGCTTTCGCAGCAGTGGTGGTGATCGCAGCAGCGCTGGTATTGTTAATCACCCCTCCGGTGATCGTGAGCCCGCCGGTGGCGGTATTGCCGATGCCTGAAGCGTGATTGATGTTGAGCGTGCCGGCACTGATGGAGGTGCCTCCTGTGTAGGTGCTGGCTCCGCTCAAGGTGGTAGTGCCTGCGCCACTTTTCGCAATGGCGATCGCCCCCGCGATGACGTTGTTGAAATTCCAGTTACCTGCACCACCCACCGCGATGATGTGGTTACCACCGCCGCCAAGGCCGAAGGCTACATCGGAGGCGATTGTTGCGGCGTTGGCGGAGTCATTGGTCCAAGTGTGGGTGCCCGCTGCGCCGCCCAGGGTTAAGTTGAAGGTATTCGCTGCGTTTCCGAGCGAGAAGGCGCCCGCGCCGGCTGCGATCGAGATGCCGTTCATCCGGAGCGCATTGATATTTGCTCCCGAGTCGAGGTTGAAGGATGAAGTCTGCCCCGCCGTCAGGCTCAAGTTGACACCGCCATTTCCCGCAGCACCGCCGAAAGAAATATCGCTGTAAACCAAGGAAAGCGCGCCTGCGACAGTTCCATCCCACTGGGCGGTATCCGGAGTGGCCACGTTGGGCAGGACATCGCCCGTCCAGTTGGCGGCGACGCCGATGTCGGTTCCGGTGGCACTGGGTCCGCCGTCCCAAGTCACGGTCAGCGCTTGAAGTGGCGCAGCTGCGGTGAACGACAACACCGTCGCGAAGGCAGCGGCGGTCGAGCGGGCATTGGAGCCGAAGCACATTTGGAGAGAAGAAGCGGCAAAGATCGAGGAGTGGCGGAGTTTCATAATGGGTTTCTTGGATTGGTGAAAATGGTATTGGGTAATGTCGCCTGGAGATGGCAGGTGGGTAAACAGATCATTCGGGTTATAGAAATCAACACACGGGGGGCATCTCCCCCATAAATGGGGAGGGTCAGTTGAAGCCGCCTTCTTTGAACTCAACGCGCCAAAACCGGCGGCTTTCCCCGGAATTGGCGGCTTGGGTGAAGACCAGTGGCTGGCCGGTGCCGGCGCGGGTTTCGAGCGCTTGCCAGTTTTGCAAATTGGTGCTGCTCCAGAGACGGTATGCCCAACTCGGCTGCGACGGGCAGGTGATCGAGATCTGGGAATGATCCGCGCTGAAAGCCACCGAGGGCTGCGGGGTTTGAGCGAAATAGCGGGCGGCATCCCATTCCAAAACCGAGAAGCGGGACGCGAGGTTCGCCGGAGCCGTATAGCCCTGGCCCTCGGCGGCTTGGTACAAGAAATGAAGTTGCCGCTCGCGGTCCCAGAGCTCGTTGTCGACGATCGGCTCGTAGTTGCCCAGGTTCTCGGTGGTGAGATCGAACTGAATCCACACCACCCGGTTCGGATCCGATGCGCGTGGAAGGCTGTGAACGAGGGTGATGCCATTGGCGTCCTGATTGTCGCGATAGGCCACGATGAGTCGGTCGCTGTCGTCATTGACCACGATCGGGCGGCCCATGTTGCGGACACTCGCCTCCGGGTAGCGGGTGGTGGCGGGATCGATGACGCGATCTGAAACCGTGCGGGTTTGCCAAACGCCACCGCCATCGCGAAAGACGACCATGTACTGGCGGCGATAGTTTCCTGATGAAGTCAGAGGCGCCCACCACGAGGCGACGACTGGATTCCCGGACTGGTCGAGACAGCTGCTGGCTTGGTTGATGAGGCTGGAGTTTTCCGGAATGTTGACGATGCGCTCGGCGCGCGTGGCTTCGACCCCGCTCTCCGCCACGCTGGAAATAGGTAGCGCGTAGGGAGTGCCGTCGGCGTGCTGCCACGTCACCCCGGCATCGAGCGAGCGGGCGAAATAGACATTGCTATTCGTCTGATAGCCCACGGCACCGCTGCCGGTGTCGGAAGTGCCGCTGGAATAGCGCCAGCACCAGGTGAGAGTGAGCTCGTTGCCATTGCCCCTACCAAGCTGCGGCATGTTGACATAGGCATTGTAGTCGGGAGACCAGCCTGTGCCCTTGATGAATGGAAGCTGAGGCTGCGTGCCGCTATGATGGACGGGCGCCCACGTGTGGGTCGCGATGTCGTAGCGGTTCAGATAGGTATCGCCGCTGCCGGACGCCCCTTCGCGAAACAGATAGAGAAGATCCCCGTCCGGCAGTATGAGGAATTGCGGATAGGTGACTGCATTCTCGTAACTGGTCATGGTCGTGTCCGCCCCGAGCGCGATCGGCCCGCTGCCGGTCACGGGCGCGGTGCTTTTCGCGTAGTGGAAAGCGTCTCCGTGCATGCCCCAAGACAGGTGCATGTAGCCCTCCCCATCGATGCCGTAACAGATGACATCGTGGCCGTCGGTGATCGTGTTCGCAGTGAAACTCGGATGGCGGAAAATCTGCCACTGAGACGAGCCGAGGGTGCGGCGGCCGATCCAGATTGTATTGTTATAGGTAGCAGCGGAGTCGTATTGATGGCGACCATACCAGGTGATGAACTGTTGATTGCCGACTGTCTTGATCGACGAGCGGACGAAGGCCACGGAATTGATCGCGGATGAACCGGCGTAGCCGAAGTCGCTGGTGGCTTGATCCCCGTCATCGAGCGGGACGAGTTTCACGGCGGTGCCGCTGGGCCGCGAGGCGGCATCCATTGGATCGGTCGCTGCTTGGTATTCCTGCAAATTTCCAAAACCATCGCCGTCCGGGTCCGAGCCGGCGTTGGTGGCTCGATCAGGAAAATGAGCGAGTTCCCAAGCGTCCGGCAACCCGTCGGCATCGATATCAGCGGACGTGGACGCGCGGTTGTTTGGAGCGGAGCCGTTCGCTTGCTCGGTGAGATTGGCTTCACCATCACCATCCGGATCCGCCGTCGGAGTGGCGGAAACGCTGCCGAAATATTTGGTTTCCCAAGCGTCCGCCAATCCATCCGCATCCAGATCGAGAGGGCTGGAGGCCGCGAGATTCGGATCGCTAAGTGACGTGAACTCCGTGGCATTCGTATAACCGTCGCCATCGGGATCACCGCTGGCGGTTTCATCCAAGTCGCTGAAGTTTTTCATTTCCCAAGCATCGGGCAGGCCGTCGTGATCCGAGTCCTCCACGGTGGCGACATTCGGACCGGCAGCGTGGAAAGTCTCGCGCTCGGTGGTGGTCAGAGCGCCATCCCAAATACGGCACTCGTCGTAGCGGGCGTTTGCCGTGCTATCACCCGTGAATTGGGAACGCCCCAGATAGTCCAGGGAATCATTGAGAGCGAGCAGTGTGTTCATCGTGTCATAGGTCCACTTGGGCGCGCCAAGAGATGAACCTGCCGCAGGGGCCGCATACCAAGTCACGCGGGTGGAACCCGAAGCTCCTACCCGCGGCTCTAGGGTCATGACGATGTGATATGGGATGCTGGCCGAATAAGGCGCAACCTTGTCATCCGCGCTGGCCGTCGCCGTGTCCAGCCACTTCACCTGATCCTGCGCCGCGGTGGAGCCACGCGTCCACGACATCATCAAATATTCCGTGGTGCCACTGCCGAAATCAAAGATGCGCCCCCAGTTTTGCACCGCGATCTGGGTGGCCCAGAGCTCGATGGTGACGGGAGTCTTCTTTCCGGCTAGCAATCCCCCGGCACCCAGCTGAATGTAGGTGGAACTCGTCCGTGAGCCACCGCCCAACAGGACATCGGTGGATGAAACTACGCCCGTTCCGCCTAGTGCGGAATTGGCATCAGGATCGACGATCATGGCCGCGACGCCGCCGCTGCTGTCGCTCAAGTTCCCATTAAAGCTCCAGCGGTGCGCTAGTGCGGCTTGGGTAGAACTCCAAAGTGGATTGACGGGGTTCGAATTCGCGGTGAATTCCTCTCGGTCGGTGGAGCCGTCATTGTCGCTGTCCGCAGAGCCATTGTGGTTGAGATTTCCGAAATAGAAAAACTCCCAACCGTCATTGAGCGAATCCGAATCCGTGTCCGGCCAGGAAAGCGGTCCGTTCGGGTTGGTGCCGGCAGCGAACTCCTGGAGGTTGGTCGCGAAGTCGCCATCCGGATCCCCGTTGCCGTTTTGCGCGGTGATCGAACCGAAATTGTTCAGCTCCCACGCATCGGGAAGTCCATCGGCATCCAGATCGCCCGGATTGGAGGCCGCCCGATTTGGATCCGTCCCGGCGGTCTCTTCGGCTTCGTTGTTATAGGAATCGCCATCCGGATCACCCGCCCCGTTCTGGGCGGTGATATTCGCGAAGTTGGCAATTTCCCACCCATCGTCGAGACCGTCGCCATCGCTGTCGTTAGAAGCAAAGAGGAATCCGCTGGCGACACGTGCGATCTTGCTGATGCGCACCTTGTCGATGAGACCGAGAAGCCCCTCACCCGAAGCACCCCGGCCTTCGTTACCAATGACACGCGGTCCGTAGTTAGAAGCGACCATCGTTTCAACACCCGAGGTGGCGAGCGCATTCGCTTGGGTATTGGTCCCCACAAGGCGGGTCCAGTAGAAGGTGGAGACTGCGGTGGTGCCATTGAAAACATAGGCAACGTGGAACCACTCGTTCGCCACAAAGGCCTGTGGCCCGGTCGTCGGGATGACTGCGGAAGCCGTCGCTCCGGGACCGCCGATGAAGTTGAATTTCAGGGTGCCGTCCGTATCGGTATAGAATTGGAAACAGCGGCTGTTCAAACTGCTGTCCGTGGAAATGACTTCCCGCTTCACCGTGATGCTTGGAATATTGATGAGCGCCTTAAGCGTGAAGGAGCCATCGACACCCGTTAGTGCCGAATGCTGGATGGAATCGACGGATGCCGCAGTGGTAGAATTCCCAGGTTGGAATCCATCGATGAAATTCGCATCCAGTCCAAGGCCATGCGCGACATTTGAAATCGCTGCGGCATTGCCAAATCCAGAAGCCCCGGCGGCCCCTAGCAGGGTGGTCACGACGGGCTGGGCGTTAGGGCTATTGGCGGCACTGCTGCCGTTGAATGCGATCAATGATGGTCCGGCGGCGACCGCGTTCGCGGAAATACTGGTGCCGCTGGCCTCGCTGAGATGGAAAAGATGCACCGTATTCGCATCCGCGACATAGGGACCGCTCACCAAGGCGGGCGACGGGATCACCAGTGCGGCGAAAACCAGGAATAGGCGGACCAACGAATGCATTCCCCCCACAATGCACCATAGCCCCCGCGACCGGGCCGAAAATTGACCAAATCCCCATAAAGTGGGGGAGTCACTGCGGGCCGAGGAATTTCACGACCGCTTCCGTCCGGGTGCGCACGTGGAGCTTCTTGTAAATATTATCAATGTGAGAACGCACGGTTTCAAAACCGATGCCCAAGTCCCAAGCGATCTCCTTATAGAGGCTGCCTTTGACCAACTGCTCGAGAATCTGCGTTTCACGCGGCGTCAAATTGTGATCCTTGTTCCTGCTGGGAGGGTCCTTTTGGAAATGCTGAACTACTTTGCGGGCAATGGCGCTGGACATCGGCGAGCCACCGGCGAGGAGGTCATCCAGAGCTTCAAGCAGCTTGGCCGGCGCATCGCGCTTGAGGAGGTAACCGGAAGCGCCGGCGGCCAAGGCATCGAAGATGCGCTCGTTGTTATCATAGACCGTCACCATCAGCACCATCACCTCCGGGTGCAGGGCCTTGAGCTTGGCCACACATTCGATCCCCGACATTCCCGGCAATTGGATATCCATCAGCACCACCTCCGGGCAAGACTTCGCAAATCCTTCCAAGGCGCTCTCCGCATTGGAATAGGTATTCACCAGACACCATGCCGAAACGGAAACAATCTCCGTCAGAATTTCGCAAAGTGAGCCATCATCTTCGACGATGGCGATGGTGTGAGGTTTGGTGGACATCTAGAGTTTTGGTTGGTGCGCTTGATCGACCCGACTGCTCAAGACAATGCAGGTCCCCGCTCCTGGTGACGAGGTAATCTTACAGGTTCCGCCGATTTCGTGAAAGCGGCTTGCCAGGTTATCCAAGCCATGACCGCGTTCATCGGTCGCGGGATCAAAGCCCACACCGGTGTCGCGGATGGTGATGCGGATTTCATCGCCATTGAAAGCCAACGCGAAAAACACTTCGCAGGGTCCGGCGTGACAGAGGACATTATGAAAGGACTCCTTCACCGCGAGCGCGATGTGGTGGCGGAATTCCGAGCCAAGCGGCAAGGCCGGCAACAACAACGGAATATCCAGGCGCACGCGGATCGGCGTATCACGGAACAGCTCCTCCGCCATCCGGGCCAGGTGAGAACCGAGGTGGTCCAAGGTGTCGTGGGTGGGATCCACCGCCCACACGAGATCATCCATGGCGACGATGAGGTCGCGCGCGGCACCGGTCATTTTCAAGAGATGCCGTCGAGCATTGTCAGGCGCTTTTTCGATGTCCCGCTGAGCCAGAGCCGCACTCATGTTGATGAATGTCACGCGCGATCCGAGGTCATCGTGCATGTCCCGGGCGATCCGGGTGCGGTCCTTTTCCAAAGCATTTTGAAAACGCAAGCGCTCCAAGGCGCGCTTGGCACGCTGTCGGTGACGGATGAAAATAAGCGCCGCCACCAAGGCAACGCTTGCCGCCGTAACAGCTGGCCAGAACCAGAACCGCTCCCAGAATGGCGGGCGAATCGTTACTGCAAGTGATAGATCGTCTGTCACCGTCTCACCCGTGTCGGCTAGACCGATGGCCCGGAACGTATACTTCCCGGGTGGGACGTTGATATAGGTCGCCCGGTGGGAGCTGCCTCGGATGACGTTGTAGGCCTCATACCAGGTCAGCGTGTAGGTCCTACCCCGCCTTACCGAAGGTGCTAGAGTCTGGACCGAAGTCCAGTCGCCAAATTGCGACTGATCGCCATCCACGAGGCCGATGCCGGGACGATCCGAGCGCAGGATCATTCGCGCGATCGCAGGATCCCCGCCGTTTCTTCGCCACCCCGCGGGTGTGCCGGCAGGCGAGGTCGTATGAGCATCGTAGGTAAAGACGCCATTCTCCAGCAGCGAGGGACTGGCATTACCAGCACCCTGCAAACCGAAGTAGTCGACCACGAAGAACCCGGTGGTATCAGGCGAGCCTGAACTGAGGATGATTTTCAACTTTTTCGCATCAGCAGGAATGTAGAGCGGCTCGGTGCGGCGGGTCATCACCGAGTCTTCGAGTGACGTCTTCCATCCATCGCTGCGGCCGACGATCGGAAAGCGCGACTGTGAAATCACCCGGCCGTCGTCGTCGAGCGACTGACACACCAAGCCCATCCCGACCTCGGTTTCCTGCCATTGATCATCGATGCCCTCCAGTTGGCACCTGAGTTTAATACTGGCGGCACTTAAGGAGTAGTCCCGTTGCTGAGGCGAATCGAGCTGGACCGGGTGGAATCCGAAATCGAAATCCAAGCGGTGAAGACCCGCGCCTAACACCAATTCCCGGCCCGCCCCTGCCGGAATCCACTTCGATGCGGAATCGACCAGCACATTTGCCAAATCTAACTTCAACAGCGGACGAGGCGCAACCGCCTTCGAGACATCAGGTCCGACGCTTGTGGAATCAAGGCGGGATCCAGCGGGCACGAAGAAAAAATCAGTCGCGTGTCGAGCCACACCACTGATCCGAACCTCGTCAATACAGCCTTGAAATGGCTCCGCTTCGGCATTCTGAAAAAACCCGCGCGCTTCATTTCCGACTGCCAGATCGCCTGTCAATCCATTGAGATCATTGGAGAGAGTGCCGCTGCCGATACCGTTCGCGGCAGCCACGCCATCGACGATGCGGGTCCAATAGAGCTTGAGATTATTGGCCACGCCTCCGTTTCCGTCGTAAGTCACGGCCACATGGAACCAACTCTTCGTGTCTGGCGCGTTCGGCCCCTTGGTGGGAATGGATGCGATCG
>Ga0123337_10007106_pt1 | contig 10505 bp, 10 predicted proteins | sample frozenSSSSmetaG_FD_89792 | JGI IMG/M metagenome (GOLD analysis project Ga0123337, IMG submission 89792) | Glacier valley bacterial and archeal communities from Borup Fiord, Nunavut, Canada, to study Microbial Dark Matter (Phase II) -... | ecosystem: Environmental > Aquatic > Freshwater > Ice >...
AAGGATAATTGGTAAAAGCCTGAAACGACGTATTTTTGTTGATGTACAAGATAATAAATTTGTACAGTGCGTAAGTCCTACCCTTTTTTAAGGGGGTCGCCGCAGGCGGGGGGATCTTAACCCAAGCGTATTGGGAGATAAAGAAACAAAAAAGTCGAAAGTTTGAGCCTTTGAACTTCGACGATGAGCCTTTGAGCCTCGAAGTTGCACCTTTGATGCTGATGCTTGACAAATAACAAATAAAAAATGTCAAAAGTATTAATTACAGGCAAAACTAAACTACTAGGAGTCATTGGACATCCGGTGGAACATTCGCGATCGCCACTGATGCATAATGCTGCGATCGCTCATTTAAAATTAGATTACGTTTATCTTCCTTTTCCCATAGCACCAGAGAATCTAGAAATTGCGATCGCAGGTTTTGCAGCTATCGGAGTTGTCGGTTTTAATGTGACAATACCTCATAAACAGGCTATCATGCCGCTCCTCTCAGAAATTACACCCCTCGCTCAAGCTATAGGCGCAGTTAATACTGTCAGTCGCCAAAATAATAAATGGGTAGGGACAAATACAGATATAGAAGGATTTATCGCTCCTTTGCAGACAACGTATAAACAAGATTGGAGTCAGAAGGTAGCGGTAATTTTAGGCAATGGTGGCGCAGCTAGGGCAGTTGTAGCAGGTTGTTACCAACTAGGTTTTACGAAAATTCATGTTGTTGGGCGTAATGTGCAGAGATTACAAGAATTTCGCAATAGTTGGAGTAATTCACCTATAAGTGAAAATTTGCAAGTTCATCAATGGGAGGAACTTTCAAAGCTAATTCCTGAAGCTAATCTACTGGTAAACACAACCCCCATAGGTATGTATCCTAAAGTGGATGAGTCGCCTTTGAGTGTAAAGGAAATAGCGAGTTTACCAACGGGTGCGATCGCCTACGATTTAATATATATTCCTAAACCGACGCAATTTCTAGAGCAAGCAGAAAAACAAGGTGTAATTGCGATCGATGGCTTAGAAATGCTAGTTCAACAAGGAGTAGCAGCATTAAAAATTTGGTTGCAGCAGGAAACTGTACCTGTAGAAGTTATGCGCCAAGCGTTGAGAGAGGATTTGGGTTTAGGTTGATGAAGAAATAATTTCAAAGGGCTATCATAGTCTGCTTTTACACTTCTACACTCACCCGTATTATCTCGTACTCTTTTTCAAAAATAAAATAGGAGTCCTATATTACTCATCTCCGTGGGTTACAAACCCTCAATTTTTTCTTAGTCCGCAGAGGCAGCCTACCCTTCTCCTGACGGAGACGCTACGCGAACGGGAACGCCAAGGGCGAATGTTTGTGTAGCCGCGTTCACGCAGTGTGCCGCAGGCAATTCCATTGCCAGGGCTGTGCTATTGCCAACCTGAGCATTGGCGGATAAATTGTACTTATTTGGAGTCGTTATTACCGCACTTTAATTTATGTTTACCAAACCCAAAATATTTTTATCATGGCTTGCATTATTACTCAGTTTTGCAAGTCTATTTCTTAGCTCTTGGATTATTCTTCCGGCTCCAAATATGTTTTTACTCACCCTAGCAGTAGGAGCGCCAGAAATCAGTCCTTGGTTATTGTTATTAAACTTACTCTCTTTATTGCTTTCTTTTTTCTACATCCGTCGCTATAAATTACAGCGTTTAGCTTGTATTTTTAGTTTAATAGGATTGCTAATTTGTGGATGGGTGTTAGTGAATATTCCACTAACTCAAATACAGATGGCTAAAGCGATGAAACAAGGATTGGGAACAAATTATCTAGAGCAAATTCCAGTCCAAGTAAGCGCTAAGATGCAAACCCATCCCTTTAACTTAGTTAATTTCTTTTGGGGTATTCCATTAGGCAAAACGCGTCATCAAAAAGATATTATCTTTGCTTCTCCTGCGGGAGTGCCTTTAAAAATGGAAGTTTACCTACCTTCAGAGGTAGGAAAATATCCAGCAGTGGTAGTAATTTATGGTGGTGCTTGGCAATATGGCAATCCTCATGCCAATTCCGAGTTTAATCAATATCTTGCTAATCATGGATATACAGTATTTGCGATCGACTATCGACACGCACCTAAATACTGGTTCCCATCTCAGTTAGATGACGTGCGTACAGCCCTAAATTTTGTTCGCAAACATGCAGATGAATATGAAGCCGATCCAGAACGTATGATACTTTTGGGACGTTCTGCAGGAGCGCACTTAGCAATGTTAGCGGCTTATCAACCGGATGCACCACCGATTCGGGCTGTGGTGAACTATTACGGGCCTGTTAACTTAACTGAAGGATACAAAACACCGCCAAATCCTGATCCCATTCACAGCCGCGCTGTTTTAAAAGCATTTCTCGGTGGTTCTTTAGAAGAATTGCCTAATCAGTATCAAATTGCTTCACCGATAAATTACCTGACGCACCCTTTACCACCAACTTTACTAATTTATGGCAGTCGTGACAATTTGGTAGAAGCACGATTTGGCAAACAAATGTATGAACGTTTAGATGATTCTGGTAACACTGCGGTTTTTCTAGAAATTCCTTGGGCAGAACACGCTTTTGATGCTGTTTTCAACGGTGTGAGCAATCAATTAGCGTTGTATTATACTGAGAGGTTTTTGGCTTGGGCTTTGTTCAACCAATAATTTTATTAACATCCAGTTAAATTTCAAAACGTAGACAAAGTTCCTCAAGCCGTATCTATTAAAAATATTTCAATATCTACTTTTGAGGCCAGCGCCAGTTATAGCGATTCCATTCGTAGATGCCTTGAATTTCATACTCAGCGCCATTGAAGAAGCGGACGACGCAATTAGTAGAGGAATCATCGCAATCGCTAATTTCCTCAACCTTAATCACCATACAGGGAAACCATTCGCGCTTACAAGGCCCATCCTCTTGCACCCATTCCCATAATGCATTGGAAGTTTCAATGCGATCGCCTACTCTCAGCTTTAGTGCATCCTCAAAATAAGAATACTTATCAAAATGACATGATTCAACCCGATTGAGCCACTGTAAACCATAGCGTTTGCGAATGAATTGTACTGTTCCAGAGTCATTTTCACGCAGCCAGTCGTTGAGCAATTGTACTTTCCAAGTGCGGTTACATTCTTCTTCATGCTTAACAAAATTTAAAAATGCTTCTAACTCTTCTGGGGTAAGTTCGTCTAAGGGATTAGCAATATTTGACATTCCAGAGCTAGAATTTCCCTGAATTTGCTCGACGACTTGCAGTAATATCTGTTTCTGCGTGTCAGTGAGAGGACAGCTTGCGGCATCACAATCATTAAAGGCTGCGAACATAGCTGCTTCAATCTCATCTGGAGTCATAAGTTAATCGCAATTGAGGGTTTATTTCGCTAATTATTACAAAAGTTAAATTAAAGTCTCCAATCACTCTGTAGTTAAATATAGATTAAATATAGACATAAACCACGTCTATCTTGAAATCTGTAGTTCTTCGGTGATAAAAAGGATTTGCCCTCATCTTCCAGCCCCTTCTCCCATATCTGGGATTCGGGGAGCCAGAATTTCAAAGTCCCTCTCCCAGATCTGGGAGAGGGATTTAGGGTGAGGGCGAAAACTCCGGTTCTCAACTTAGATGAAGTTTAATTAAACGTAAGATCCTTAATATTCAGGGAAGTCAAAAGAAAAACTTTATTCTGTTTCTTGTCTCCTGGGTTCTTGATATCGGGTTGATATTTTCTAGTCTTGATCTACTTATCACCTAGTTAGGTAAATTGCCATGACTGTTGCGAATCAATCAGGGAAGTAAAGTATAGGGAGTAGGGGTATGCTGTAAGCTGAGGTTATAAGTTACATAATTATTGAATTAAATCACGGAGTCTTTTATGCGGTTGCGCTCACTCACGGTCGTTTTTATTTCCTGTCTCATCACCTTTCTATCGTGGGCGATCGCTCCCACATCTGTAGCCCTGACACAGATTAAACTATTTGATGTATCTTATAAAGATTGTCCACCAGAACTAGCACAAGGGGCTGTTATCAGTAGTGGTAGCGCAGCTGCCAATTGTTTTATTGTCATTGGCAAAGCAGAAAATGCTACTAATAAAACAGCTTACGACGCAGATATTTTTGGACGCATCTATGATGCCAATAATGACTCAGTAATGCAAAACCGCACTCGCTTAGGCTCTATTGCTGAGGTGCCACCAGGCATTAGCGATTTTGAATTGAGAATTTCTGTACCGGCGAATCAGCCTACTCCCTTGAAGCTGAAACAGTTCAAGGCTGCCGGATTTAGTGGTCAAGTGCGTAAGTAATAAATTTTAACTTTTCCCGCTATAAGTCCCGCACTTTATCAAAAGATTCGGTGTCGGGATGAATAGCGTACACATAAGAATAGTCCCTTAATAGAATGTAGCGTGCAGCGATCCTCCTCTGATAGTAAAATCCTACTTTAGGAATAGTTTTCTAATTAAGAGATTTCCTAATGATTTCAACATCTAATTCTAATAATTCTGCTATTTCCTGAATACTTAACCCTTTTTGTACTAATTTAGTTACTAGTTCTAACTTTGCTTCTTCTTTTGCTTCTTGATAAACTCTGGTTTGTTTCAGTAAATTTAAATTCAGCATAGCTTCTATCTCCTCTCGGTTAAAATTAGGAAACTTATAAACAATAATCTCTTCTATAAATTCTAAAACTTTTCTTTGGATAAGAACATCGGCTAATTCTAATCTAGCTTTGTCAATTAACTGTTTAGCAAGCTCTGGTGCTTTGTTGTCAGTTTCTACAACCAATCGGACAATTCCTACACCCAGAGATTCTTCGGCTACTACCTCAAGTTCATCCAGATAAAAGCAGCGTAAATGAGGCTCTAATAAAGCACGATAACGTAAAGGACAGGCTGTTTCATTGCTGTGCTTATCATAAATGACTATTGCATACCATTCAGAAGTGACTGGTTTATATTGAGAAAAGTAAAGGAAAATACTTGTAAATAGACGGTCATAAAATTCTTCATCTTTGTAAAACTGAACTTCTACAAAATAAAGCGGTTCATTATCAAATTCTTTTATAGGAGAAAATACTCCATCTAAACGAAAAGAACGTTGTTTAATTTCTGGTGCAATAAACTCATAAGCATTGGTATTAGTATTAGATTGACCAATAAGTTCAAATAAAATATTAGGAAATTGTTGAAATATATCGTCAGTTTTCTATTATTGCATCCCTAATTATCCATAATTAGCCTTGAAATTGCATAAGTCTGAGCTAGTTAGCCCAGACCTAAAATTCATTAGTTGAAGTGCAGCAAACTGCAAATTCTGCGTTATCAGATGCCTTGCAAACCACCACCTACTAGTTGAAGCAGTATAATAGCTAACATTGGAGAAAAATCCATCCCGCCTAATGGGGGAATAATTTTGCGAAACAGATTGAGATAAGGATCGGTTATCTGGCTCAAAGCGGCAAATGGTTGGTTGTACCAGTTGATTGTCGGGAACCAGGTCAATAAAACCCGAATAATTAGCAAAAGAGTATAAATCTGGATGAAAGTAGCCAGAGTGTTAATCAGAAGGTACATGGATTTATTCGTTTCCTACTAAGTGTCAAACACGGTCTTATCTTTTAATTTTAATTTAGTCCAAAGTCAAAAGTGTTTGCAGATTCCACCCAGATTTACCACACTTGACACTTTCACCACGCCTGAATAAATCTCAGGAGTCTTTAGTGAGGGAGCGGTCATTGGTTGCTTGGGGTGAACCGGCATTAACATTTCCCAGTTGCTTCCGCACTTCATCAATTGTGGCATTTAGCTGGGCAATTTTATCTTCTAGCGATCGCCTAGCCGTTTCTATACCAATACTCTCACTTTCTGAGGCTTTCATTTGACGCCGCTTTGCTGCTATTTTCTTAGCTTCGGCTTGGCTATCTGTCAGTGTCTCCTCATCTGCTAGCAATTCCGGCTCGCGTCGAGAAGCAATCAGTGCCCCGACGACACCGCCAAATACGCCACCAACAAATGCCCCCGCTAAAAAACCACTGCCAAAACCATCTCGCTGACTCATATCTTTACCGCCTCAACAAACCTTGCAACTTTTATAGTAGTTATGCTATTTCCCTGCCCTAGCTGCATACTAGCTTAAGTCCCAAAGATGCGATCGCCTGCATCTCCCAATCCGGGTACAATATATCCTTTGCTGTTTAGTTTTTCGTCAATAGTTGCCGTGTAAATTATCAAACCTGGATAAGCTTCACTCAGTTTTTGCAAAGCTGGTGGAGCCGCCACTACACAAACAATCCGCATCAGGGCAGGATCAGCACCCCGTTGTGTCAATTCTGCCATTACCGCCATGATCGACCCTCCTGTTGCCAACATCGGATCGGTAATTAACACTCGTGTTTGGGGGTCAAATTTTTCTGGTAACTTGTTCAGATAACAATGAGGTTGCAGTGTTTCTTCATCTCGCGCCAAGCCAAAGTGGTAAATCGATGCTAAAGGTAATAAAGTCTGCGCTCCCTCAAGTAAGCCTAGTCCAGCTCGCAAAATCGGTACTACTGCCATAGGCACTTGCGGATCAATCACAGTTGCTGAACAAGTATCCAAGGGACTCTGCACCGATATTTCTTGGGTCGGCAACCAGTCTCGCACAGCTTCATAAGTCAGCCATCTTCCCAACTCAGTCATCGCACTGCGAAATAATACTGAAGGTGTGCCTGCATCACGGGCAACTGCCAGCCAGTGTTTGATCAGAGGATGGGGTGGAACATAAACGCGCAATTGTAGCGTCATAGCCAGAAAAGTGGGACTTTTTATTGTATAAGAACTGAAACACCATAATACTCTTTCCTGCATCCGGCTGACGGCTAAAATTAATCCTCTCAATTTTATTGATAAATATTTTCATTACTAGTTGACATTTATTCTCAATCAAGGCTATATTCTTCTACAGTGTTCTCCTCTCTTTTAAGGATCGGCAGACGGGATTAGCCAGCAGTAGCAGGCTCGTCCCTCTTTTTTTTGATTGGGGCATGGGGCATTGGGGATGGGGGAAAATAACTAATGACTAATGACTCATGACTAATAACAAAAATGCAAGATATTGATGCGATCGTGATTGGGTCTGGGATTGGCGGATTAGTAACGGCGACGCAGTTAGCGGCCAAGGGAGCGAAAGTGCTGGTATTAGAACGTTATTTGATTCCAGGTGGGAGCGCTGGTTATTTTGAACGCCAAGGCTATCGATTCGATGTTGGTGCATCAATGATTTTTGGGCTGGGAGAAAATGGTACGACTAACTTACTCACCCGTGCATTATCAGCTGTAAATGTCAGCCAAGAAGCGATCGCAGATCCAGTGCAGATTCACTATCATCTACCCCAAGGTTTAAACTTGAAGGTTGACCGGGTTTATGAAAAATTTTTGCAAAATCTTATTGCTCATTTTCGCCATGAAGAAATGGGCATTCGTCGCTTTTATGACGAATGCCAAAAAGTATTCAAGTGCCTTAATAGCATGGATTTGCTGTCGCTGGAAGAACCTCGATATTTACTGCGGGTATTTTTCCAGCATCCTTTGGCGTGTCTTGGTTTAGTCAAGTATCTACCCCAAAATGCCGGGGACGTGGCGCGGCGCTACATCAAAGACCCGCAATTATTGAAATTTATCGATATGGAATGTTATTGCTGGTCGGTGGTTCCATCAGACATGACGCCAATGATTAATGCTGGGATGGTCTTTTCTGACAGGCATTATGGCGGAGTTAACTATCCTAAAGGCGGAGTCGGACAAATTGCCCAAAAACTGGTGCAAGGTCTAGAGAAGGCTGGAGGTAAGATTCAGTACCAAGCTAGAGTTACGAAAATTCTCACAGAACAGGGAAAAGCCGTAGGTGTGCAACTGGCTAATGGTCAAGTATATCGGGGTAAACGCATAGTTTCTAATGCTACACGCTGGGATACATTTGAACAATTATTACCAGCAGATGAAATGCCAGATAATGAGAAAAAATGGCAACAAAATTATCAAAAATCTCCCAGCTTCTTGAGTTTGTATATAGGGGTAAAGGAGTCAGTTTTACCTGCGGGGACAGAGTGCCACCATATTTTGCTGGAAAATTGGGAAAAGATGACAGCAGCAGAAGGTACACTTTTTGTTTCGATTCCCACATTGCTTGACCCAGATTTAGCACCAAATGGATATCACATCATTCATGCCTTCACGCCTGACTGGATTGATGAGTGGCAAAAACTTTCTCCGAGTGAGTACGAAGCGAAGAAAGAAGAGGCAGCTTGGCGAATTATTGACCGCCTAGAGAAAATTTTTCCAGGCTTAGATTCTGGATTGGATTATTTAGAAGTGGGGACACCGCGCACCCATCGCCGCTTTTTGGGTCGTGAGGATGGCACTTATGGGCCAATTCCCCGGCGCAAGTTATGGGGGTTATTGAATATGCCCTTTAATCGCACAGCTATTCCAGGACTTTATTGTGTAGGGGATAGTACCTTTCCGGGTCAAGGGTTAAATGCAGTCGCTTTTTCTGGGTTTGCTTGCGCCCACCGCATTGCCGTAGATTTAGGATTTTAACGTACATCAATCAAGGTGATCATAGGAATAGCCTACGCATAATTTAGAAAACTTTTCAATCAATTGTGCTTTAATGGTGAGCGGTTTTTGTTTCTCAAGAATTTTCCTCAGACGAAAAAAGCGCTGGAACCTCAAATTAAAGCCTTAATGACTCGCTACAGTTTTCTGAAAACAGGAATGTTTTTTCTGGATTTGGATACTGGAGATTATTTGGATATTGGAGGCGATTGACGATAAAATGGCTGCCCTATGGTTAATTGATGTCTTGCAAAGATTTTTTGAATTGGTATTATAAAACTTCAAGCGAAATGTAGTCTAATCTAGTCAGATATAGTCTTTCATATCCTCATTAAATGGTAGAATAATCTTGTCCGACAAATCAATAATATGCGTCAAGTAGAAAAGCACGTAATCAAAGAAGGACATGAATGGTTTGATTACTGCACTGATATAACTACTATTTCCCGACAGCTTTATAACACTGCTCAATTCACCCAACGCCAAGGTTTCTTCTATGGTTGGGGGACTCAATCACAAGCTAGCTTAGATAGTTTATTTAAACAAAACGAGAACTACAAAGCCTTACCCGCAAAAGTAGCTCAACTCGTATTAAAACAGAATGCAGACGCGTGGATTGCTTACTACAAAGCATTGGCAGCTTATAAACTTGATTCAACTAAGTTTACAGGTAGACCAAAGCCACCTAATTATGTTGACGATAAAAACCTAGTTAAGTTCAATAATCAAGCAATTGGTAAAAGAGAATTTGGTAAGGGTACAGTTGTCCCATCAATGTCACCAATCAAGATTCCGGTTAAACCTGGACTAAAGTTTGATGACTTGTGCGAAGTGCGAATTATCCCAAAAACGGGATGCTTTATTATCGAAGTAGTTTATGAAATTCCCGAAACATCAGACTACAATTGTCGCTTAAATCCTGGTTTGAATGTGGCGATAGACATTGGTTTAGATAATCTAGCGACGATTGTTTTTAACGACTTAACAATACAGCCGATTATTGTAAATGGGAAACCATTAAAATCAGCAAACCAATTTTACAACAAGCAGATTGCCAAGTTTCGGGGTTTTCTGCCCAATGGTAAAGGCAAGTCAAGACGAATTGGAAACATCGTTCGTAATCGGAATCAATTTGTAGATTCATATTTACATCAGTCCACAAAAATGATTGTGGATGAATTTCTGTCTCTTGGTGTAACTCACGTATCAATCGGGAAAAACGAACAATGGAAAACACATCTTAACTTAGGTAAACGTACAAACCAGAATTTTACTCAGATACCACACGTTAAATTTATCGAGATGTTGACTTATAAACTAGAACGAGTCGGCATCACCGTTAAGGTTGGAGAAGAATCTTACACAAGCAAGGCTTCTGCCATTGATTGGGACATTATCCCAAATTATGACCCTAACAATAAGGCTCGCCTTGAGCGCAGTCGAAAGGTGAGGCACATTTTCTCAGGGAGACGTGTTGAACGAGCGTGGTCTGTCAGTAAAAATGGTTTGAAGATTCATGCCGATGTGAACGCAGGGTACAACATCGGCAGAAAAAGTAATCCTGAAGGGTTTGACTCTATCAAGTCCATTCTAAGGGATAGGGGATGTCAGGTAGTACATCCAAGGCGGATAACTCCACTATTTAAGCGTGTCCATGCTGAAAGTAGAGTCGCTTAAAACCGAGTTGCATAAGTCTGACTATATTTGTCTATGTGATTTGGAACTATTAGATTAGATAATTGTGATTTTATTAGCTGCTTTCGTAGCTTTTTCCCTAGCTTCTTGGACATTAACACCCTTTGCCAAAGCTACGCCCATTCGCCGATATGGATGAGCATTAGGTTTCCCAAATAATCTAATATCTACATCTTTTTCTGACAAAGCATCGGCTACACCACCAAAAGCAA
>Ga0123337_10007107_pt1 | contig 10505 bp, 12 predicted proteins | sample frozenSSSSmetaG_FD_89792 | JGI IMG/M metagenome (GOLD analysis project Ga0123337, IMG submission 89792) | Glacier valley bacterial and archeal communities from Borup Fiord, Nunavut, Canada, to study Microbial Dark Matter (Phase II) -... | ecosystem: Environmental > Aquatic > Freshwater > Ice >...
ACCTTGCCCGATTGCGGCGAACGCCTACACCGTCGTGAGGCGCGCGCGCCGTCGCGGGCCTACCCGCCCGTCGAGAACCCCGGATACAGCGTCATCAGGCTCGCGTACGCCTCGGGCGTCTCCCACGCGGTCGTGTCGATCGGCGTGCGGATCGCGCCCGGCGCGACGGCGTTGACGCGGATGCGCTGCGGCGCGAGTTCCTGCGCGATGCTCTTCACCATCAGCATCACGCCGCCCCTCGACACCGCGTCGTCGGATCGACCCCGTAGTTGACGATCACGTCGGCGCCCGCCTTCGCGAGCCCGAGCGCCACGGCCTTGCCGATGCCCGAATTCGCACCGGTCCCCAGCGCCGGGTGGCCGGTGAGAGAAGGAAAGTACGGATGCCGCGGCGCGACCTCGGCTTCGGGCGTAAGCATCTCCGGGGATGTCGTGTTGGTCATCGCGGCCGGCGGCGCGCTGGGGGTCGTGTCATGCAGAGGCTCCTGTGTCGGATTCGTCGCCGTCGGCGGGCATCGCCAGCGTGGCCTGCTGCATCAGTCCGTCGCGCGGGTGCAGCAGCACGGCGATCAGCGCGGTCCAGCCGGTCTGGTGCGTGGCGCCCAGGCCCTTGCCGGTGTCGCCATGGAAGTACTCGGGGAACAGCAGCAGGTCGCGGAAGTGCGGATCGTCCTGCTCGATCGGGCTGTCGCCGAGCATCGCGCGGCGGCCCTCGCCATCCTTCAGGAAGAGCCGCTTGATCCGCTCGGTCAGCGCCTGCGCGATCTCGAACAGGCTCTTCAGCTCGCCCGAGCCGGTCGGATACTCGATGCGGTGGCCCGCGCCGTAGTACGCGTGGAACTTGTAGAGCGACTCGATCAGCATGTAGTTGATCGGCATCCAGATCGGGCCGCGCCAGTTCGAGTTACCGCCGTAGAGCCGCGTGCGACCCTCGCCCGGTTCGTACGCGATCGAGCGCGAGGCGTCGCGCTGCTGCAGCGTGAACGGATGCGCGAGGTGATAGCGCGACACCGAGCGCACGCCATAGGCCGACAGGAACTCGGCCTCGTCGAGCATGCGCGACAGCACGCGGTTCATGCGGTCGCGACGCATCAGCGACAGCAGCGCGTACTCGTGCTTGTTCTTGTCGCTCCAGCGAGAGACCAGCCGCGCGAGCTCGGGACGCTGCGACAGGAACCAGCGCAGGCGCTCCTCGAACTGCGGCAGCTCCCGAACCATCGCATCGGACAGAACCTCGACGGCCAGCAGCGGGATCAGGCCGACCAGCGAGCGCACGCGCAGCGGCTGCGGCACGTCGCCCGGCTTCTGCAGCACGTCGTAGTAGAAGCCGTCGGTGTCGTCCCACAGCCCCGAGCCGGTCACGCCGTCGGGGCCGTGGGCCGCCTCCGCGATGTACAGGAAATGCTCGAAGAACTTCGTCGCGAGGTCCTCGTACACCGAGTCGTGGACCGCGAGCTCCATCGCGATGCGCATCAGGTTGAGTGCGTACATGGCCATCCACGCGGTCGCGTCGGACTGGTCGACGTACGCGCCGTCGGCCATCGGCACGCTGCGGTCGAACAGCGCGATGTTGTCCAGGCCGAGAAAGCCGCCCTGGAAGATGTTGCGGCCTTCCATGTCCTCGCGGTTGACCCACCACGTGAAGTTGAGCGTGAGCTTGTGGAAGACGCGCTCGAGGAACACCAGGTCTCCGGTGCCGCTCTGGTGCTTGTCGATCTCGTAGATCTGCAGCGCCGCGAACGCCTGGGTCGGCGGGTTGGCCGCGTCGAAATCCCATTCGTAGGCCGGCAGCTCACCGTTCGGATGCTGCGAGCGGGCCTGCAGCAGCAGCACCAGCTGCGCCTTCGCGAAGGCCGGATCGATCAGCGCGAACGCGATGCAGTGGAAGGCCAGGTCCCAGCTCGCGAACCACGGGTACTCCCAGTTGTCGGGCATCGAGATCACGTCCGACAGCACGAGATGGCGCCAGTCGCCGTTGCGAATGGTCTTGCGATCGTCGGGCGGCTTCGGCATCGCCGGGTCGCCGTGGATCCAGCGCCGCACGTCGTAGCCGTAGTACTGCTTGCCCCACAGCAGCCCGGCGAAGGCCTGGCGCTGGACCGCGCGCTCGTCGGCGCCTTTCACGTCCTTCTGCAGCGCCGCGTAGAACGCGTCGCACTCGGCACGACGGAGGTCGACGATGCCGTCGAAGTCCATGTCCACGACGGTCCCGTCGTCGGGTCGCAGCCGCACGCGCACCGTCGCGCTGCCGCCGGCCGGGATGTCGAAGGCGTAGTGCGCCGCGGCCTTGCTGCCGAAGCGCAGCGGGTTCACGGCGTCGCTGCGGCCGTCGACGATGCAGTCGTTGATGCCGTCCTTGAAGAAGCCGCGCAGGTTCGTCGCGAAGAGGCGATTGCTGTTGGTGTCGTTGTCGCAGAACAGCAGAGTGGGGTCGCCGGCGCACAGCAGCCGCATCGCGGGGAAGTCGGCGACCACGGCACGGATCTCGTGGTCGCGGTCGCTGTCGAGCTTGGCCTCCGGTCGCCCCGCGTGCCAGGCCCAGGTGTTGCGCGCCCAGAGCTGCGGGATGAGATGCAGGGGCGCAGCCTCGTCGCCGCGGTTGTGCGCGGTGACGCGCATCAGGATGTCGTTCGGCGCGGCCTTCGCGTATTCGATGCTGATGTCGAAGTAGCGGCGCGCGTCGAACACGCCGGTCTCGATCAGCTCGAACTCGGGATCGTCGAGCCCGCGCGCCGCGTTCCGCTCGATCAGCTCCTCGTAGGGAAACGCGGCCTGCGGATACTTGTAGACCATCCGCATGTACGAATGCGTGGGCGTGCCGTCGACGAAGTAGTAGAGCTCCTTGACGTCCTCGCCGTGATTGCCCTGCGCGTTGTCGAGGCCGTAGAGCCGCTCCTTGAGGATCGCGTCGTGGCCGTTCCAGAATGCCATCGCGAGGCACAGCCGGAGCCGGTCGTCGGCGAAGCCGCCGATGCCGTCCTCGCCCCAGCGATAGGCGCGGCTGCGCGCCTGGTCGTGCGGGAAGTAGAGCCAGGCGTCGCCGTCGGCGCTGTAGTCCTCGCGCACCGTTCCCCACTGCCGTTCGCTCAGATACGGCCCCCAGGCGCGCCAGTCGGTACCCTCCTCGATCTGCCCGAGTCGCATGCCTTCCACGGTGTCGCGGACGGCCAGCGGAGGGGCGTTGGGGGTCTCGATCTTCACGGGGGGAGTGGATCAGGGTTCAGTCACGATGGGGTGACGCAGAACCGAACATTACTTGCTCAAGCTGGCTCGAACGCTCCCTCCCCCATTCGGGGGGGTTGGGGAGGGGGCGAGCGCAGCGGACCGTCGGTGCTTTTTCACGACCTCTGCTCGCCTTCGGCGAGCCCCCATCCCAACCTTGCCCCGGAGGGGGAAGGAGCCTAACCGCGGCCCGCGCTACAGTGCGCCGTGCTCAACGTCGCCATTGCGTTCGCCATCCGCCTGCTGCGGGACGCGCTGTTCCTGCCGTTCAGCGCGCTCGACAAGGTGCTTCGTGCGGCACACCGGCGCGACCCTGCTGCGCGACCCCGACGGACATCTGCTCGAACTCGTGGTCGAATCACGCCTTCCCCACCGCTGAGTCCCCCATGCTGATCCTCCACAGTTACTGGTTGTCCATCGCCACCTATCGCGTGCGCATCGCGCTGCTGCTCAAGGGCGTGCCATTCGACGAACGCACCTACGACCTGCTCAAGGGCGACCAGCACGCGCCCGATTTTCGCAAGCTCAATCCCGCCGGCGCCGTCCCCGCCCTCGAAGGCGGCACGCCGCAGCCGCTGACGCAGAGCCTCGCGATCCTCGAATGGCTCGACGAGACCTATCCCACGCCGCCGCTGATGCCGGCCGATGCGGCCGGTCGTGCGCGCGTGCGCGCCCTGTTCCAGCTGACGGCCGCGGACACGCATCCGCTCGTGGTCCCGCGCGTGCGCAAGCAGCTCGCCGAGCGCTTCGGGGCGAGCGATGCCGCGATCAAGGACTGGGCCGGCCACTGGTTCCGCGAAGGCCTGGGCGCCTACGAGGCGCAACTGGTCGACGGCGCGACGCGCTGCCACGGCGAGCAGTTCACCATCGCGGACATCGCGCTGGCGAGTCACCTGATCGGCGCGGCGCGCTTCGGCATCGACCTCGCGCCGTTCCCGCGCGTGCAGGCGATCGGCGCGTCGCTCGCGCAGCTGCCGCAGGTCGCCGCGGCCCATCCCGACAAGCAGCGCGACGCGCCGAAGAGCTAACGCAACCGCTCGATGATCCGGTCCGCCACGCGCAGCGCGTTGGCGATGATCGTCAGCGTCGGATTCACCGCGCCTACCGACGGGAAGAAGCTCGCGTCGGTGCACGCGCTTGACGGTTTACGCGAGGCGCCAAGCCATCGTGCCGCCACCGGGCCCCGAGCCGACGATGACGACGTCGTAATACGCGTCGTCGTTCGTTTCGCTCATCGTTCGAACCCGTGCTCCGCAGCAGGGAAGCCGGCGTCCTTCACCGCGGCGACGTAGGCCCGCACCGCACCCTCGCAATCGCGAGCCTGACCCGCATCGTCGACCGCGAAGTTGCGCACGAAGCGCGGGCGACGGCCGGGATAGACGCCGAGCATGTCGTGCAGTACCAGCACCTGGCCGTCGCACTGCACGCCCGCTCCGATGCCGATACCCGGAATCACCAGCGCCTCGCAGACCCGCGCGGCAAGCGGTGCGGGAACCATCTCGAGGACCAGCATCGACGCCCCCGCCGCTTCGGCCGCGCGGCAGTCGGCGAACAGACGATCGGCTGCTTCTTCGCCGCGACCCTGCACCCGATAGCCGCCAAGCTGATGGACGCTCTGCGGCGTGAGCCCGAAGTGCGCGCAGACCGGGATGCCGCGCGCGACGAGGAACGCGATCGTCTCGATCAGCCATGCGTTGTCACGGCCGGCGCCTTCGAGCTTGACCATCTGCGCGCCGGCCTGCATCAGCACGCTCGCGCTGACGAACGCTTCCTGCGGCGACGCGTGGTACGACGCGTAGGGCAGGTCACCGATGACGAAGGCCGAGCCGCTCGCGTTGGCGAGGCCGCGCGCCACGCAGGCGACGTGATAGCGCATCGCCTCGAGCGTCACCGGCAGCGTCGAGGACTCGCCCTGGATCACCATGCCGAGCGAGTCGCCGACCAGCAGCACGTCGACGCCGGCGCGGTCGCAGAGCGCCGCGAAGCTCGCGTCGTAGCAGGTCAGCATCGCGATGCGCTCGCCGGCCGCGGTCATCTCGGCGAGGCGCGGCAGCGTGATCGGCTTGCGGGCCGGGCCGCTCGGGTCGGCCGGTGAAGAACTGCCGTACAAGGTCATCGACTGCTCCGGTCTCGGATGGCGGGGAGGGGTCGGGCGGAGTCTATCCGGACGGCGCGCGCGGCACCGGCCTGTGGCACGATCGGCGGCGCACGATTCCTCACTCCTCCCAGGCCTCGACGACGATGACGGACAAGCTCGCGCGCTACGCGAAATGGTTCACGCTGATCGGCGGTTTCGTCTTCGGCGTGATCGGCACGGTCTGGTCGTTCGCGTTCGTCGACCGCAGCAACGACGACCTCAAGCGCCTGACCGATCAGAAGGCCGCGACCACACGCGAGATCCAGTCCCTCGAAGGCATCGCCTATAACTACTTCATCGCCAACCAGCAGGGCGACATGATCTTCATGCTGGGGCAGCAGGACGATGCCCGCCGCGAGGTCGCGGGCCTGATCTACCGGGCCAACCTGCTCGACCGCGCGACGCCGGTGCGCAACATGATCGGTGCGCTGGCGATCGCGAAGCAGCTCGACTACCGCAAACGCTACGACGCCTACGAACGGCTCAACGACGACGCACGGGCCGATCTGAACCTCGAGAAGTTCATGCGGCTCAAGGCGGAGGAAAAGGACGTGATCACGCTCGGGCAGAAGCGCGTGCCCGAGCTGCTCGACCTGCAGGCGGGGGTGGAGCAGTCGATCGCCGCCACCGAGGCCGCGCGACGCAGGAACCGCACGATCGGCCTGGCCTCGTCGATCCTCGGCAGCTTCCTGTTGCTGCTCGCGAACCTGATCACGAAGCGGAAGGAGAGCGCGGCCTAGTCGCCGCGCCGCCTGACGAGGACGACGCCGCCCTCCTCGAACAGCCGGTCCACGGGCACGTCGGCCGGCAGGCGGTCGATGCGCGTGAGGCCGAGCTCTCCCGCCTTCGGCGTGCCGATCGGCGTGACCCGCTCGCGATAGACCGCGAAGCTGGGCATGTGGAAGTTCCACGTCACGGCCGGCTCCGGCATCGTCCGGGCGAGCAGCGCCGCACGCTTGACCGGGCCTTCGAGCACCTCGCCGAGCATCGGTGCGCCGATCACGCACAGCAGCAGCGTGGCGACGATCGCCGCTTCGAGAACGCGCGTGGCGACGCGACGCGCGCGCCGGTCGTCGGCGTCGACCGGTCGCGCCTTGCGGCGGCGCCGCGGCCACACCAGCGCGGCGAGCGCCAGCGCCGCACCGGCCCACGCGACCGGCCGATAGAAGTCCGGCGTCGCGACGTCGGCGCGCGCGGCCATCGCGCGATAGAACGCGTCCTTGATCCATCCCGCCCCGGCCGCATGGGTCAGCAGGTCGGGCATCGCGACGACGAACGCGATCAGCATCGCCACCGGGATCGCGGCCAGCCACAGCCGCTTGACGCGTTCGCGCTCCATCGCGCACAGCACGAACAGCGGCGTGCAGCCGTACAGCGCGTAGTGCGGCAGCTTCGTGCCGGACAGCGAGAAGAACACGATCACGAACACGCACCAGATCCACAGGAAGGTCTTGAGCGGACTGAGCGATCGCGTGCGCAGGTCGCCGAACAGCGATCCGATCGCCGACCCCAGCCATGCGAGCCACGGCCACAGCAGCAGCGGGACCATCAGCACGTAGTAGAACGCGCTGCCCGAATGGTTCTGCAGCGTGCCGGTGAAGCGCTCGACGTTGTGCCGCAGGATGAAGCCGTCGATGAAGTCGCGGCCGTGGATCGCCAGCGCCGCGACGTACCAGGGCGCCGCGACGACGATCAGGATCGCCCAGCCGACCGGATCGAAGAACATCCGCACCGCCGCGCGCAGCGTGAACGCGCTGCCGACGAAGCGCGAGACGATCGCGAACAGGAAGACCGCCGCCACCGGGATCAGCACCGCGACCGGACCCTTCGTCAGCACGCCGAGCGCGATCCACAGGTACGCGCGATAGAGCGCGGGCTTGCTCATCGCGACGTTCAGCGCCCCGCCCTTCGCGCGCTGCTCGATCACGCGCCACGCATCGAACAGCGCGAGCGCGATCAGCGCGTTGAGCAGCGAGTCGGCCGTCGCCGCGCGGCCGATCACGAACACGCCGAGGCAGGTGGCGGCGATGCCGCAGCCGAACAGCGCGTTGCGCGCGCCGATGCGCGGCGCGGCGAACACGGCGACGGCCTGGCACCACACGGCCGCAGCGATCACCGACGGGAAACGGAACGCGAACTCGCTGTTGTTGCCCAACCCGCCGAAGACCAGCACCGACACCGCCTGGAACCAGTAGATCAGGATCGGCTTGTCGAAGCGGTGGGCGCCGTTGAGGTAGGTCGACAGGAAGTCGTGGCGCTCGAACATCTCGCGCGTCGCCTCGGAGAACGCGCCCTCGTCGACGTCGAACAGCGGCGCGCCGCCGAGGCGGATCGACAGCAGCGCGAGCGGCAGCAGGAAGGCCAGCCAGGCGGTGCGTCGGTCGAGCGGCGCGTGGACGTTGTTCAACGCGGACCCGGGTGCTTCAACGCGGATCCGGGTCGCGCCATTGATCGCGGTCGCCGACCGTCTCCGGATGCCGCACCCGATACAGGTCGGCCGCACCGGACTCGAAGTAGATGCGCGCGAGCGTCTCGGCCAGCACGCCGGTCGACACGAACTGCGCACCGGCGATCACGCAGAAGAAACCGAACAGCAGCAGCGGCCGTCCGCCGATCGCCTCGCCGAGCCCGAACTTGACGAAGGCCAGCCACGCCAGCACGACGCTGCCGAGCGCGACCAGCGCCATGCCGACGCCGCCGAAGAAGTGGCCCGGCCGCGCGCGGTAGCGCATGAAGAAGAACACCGAGATCAGGTCGAGCACGACGCGGAAGGTGCGCGAGATGCCGTACTTGGACACGCCGTGCACGCGCGGATGATGCGTGACCGGCTCCTCGGCGATGCGCCGTGGAGTAGTCACCGTCGCCAGCCATGCGGGGATGAAGCGGTGCATCTCGCCGTAGAGCCGGATGCTCTTGAGCACGTCGCCGCGAAACGCCTTGAGGCTGCAGCCGTAGTCGTTGAGCCGCACGCCGACGACGCGGGCGATCAGCGCGTTGGCGATCTTCGACGGGATCGTGCGCAGCAGGTTGTCCTTGCGGTCCTTGCGCCAGCCGGCGACGCAGTCGAGGTCCTCGTTCAGCAGGCGGCCGACGAGCCGCGGGATGTCGGCCGGGTCGTTCTGCAGGTCCCCGTCGAGCGTGACGATGACGTCGCCGCGCGCGGCGTCGACGCCCGCCTGCATCGCGGCGGTCTGCTTGAAGTTGCGCATCAGTTCGAGCGGCCGCACGTGCGCGCCGAACTGGGCGCGGGCGCGGCGCATCTCGGCGCCGGTCGCGTCGGTGCTGCCGTCGTCGACCAGGATCAGCTCCCAGGCACAGGGATAGTTCGCCAGTGCTTCCTGCGTGCGCGCGACGAACGGTGCGACATTCTCGGCCTCGTTGTACATCGGGACGATGATCGAGAGGCGATGCGGCGGCAGCGCAATCGACGCGACGGCGATCGGCGACAGCGTGAGGCCGCCGGGGTCGGTGGCCGTCGGATCGGGCGACGTGAGGGTCGGACGCAGGTCGTTCATGGGAAGGGCACGGAAGGCAGCGCGTCATTGTGCCCGATGCGACCCGGTGGCCCGCCGACGACGCCGTGCCGCGACCCTGACAGATTTCCGATTCCTGCGTCATCCCCGTCTGCGTGCCTGCGGCGACGGGACGGCGACGTCTTTCAACGCAGGTTCATCCACAGGGGGTCGGTCCATGGCAGAGATCAGGGGAGTGATGACGCGCATCGGGGCCCGCGAGGGCGACATGATCGTCAATTCGTCGGGCAACAGCGCGGTTGGCAACAGCGCGTCGCGGGGAAGATCTCGGTGATCGAGATCGGCGACACGACGCTGCGCGACGTGGGCTGCAACATGGACGTCCACCACCTGCTCGACCTCAATCGCGAAGCGATCCTCTACGTGCACTACCACTACTGGCGCAAGCCCGTGATCCTCGGCGTCAAGTATCTGGACAACGACAAGAAGTACCTGATGCGCACCGGGACGGTGATCGCGTCGGTGATCGCCTACCTGATCTTCTACCCGCTGTTCGCGCTGATCGCGGGAGTCTTCGTGGGCGCGATGGGCGGCGTCATGAGCGTCGTCGGCACGCTCATCGCGCTGGCCGGTCTCGGCCTCGCGATCGCCAACGCGTTCATCCTCGCGAAGGTCTACGTGCAGGCGAAGGCGGGCTGACGTGGGCCGCGCTGCTTCGCTTGCCCGGACCCTCGCGCTGGTCGCGGTCGCCTGCACGCCGCTCGCGCACGCGCAACTCGACCCGGACGCGGTGCGCGCCTACGGCGGCCGCTACGCGGTCGACTGCACCAACCCAGCGGCGCCGCGGGTCATCGTGTCGTCCCAGCGTGCCGCCGAACGTGCCGACGCGCGGCGCGCGGCCCGCTGGATCGCGGAGGTGGCCGGGTACGACGAGACGCCGGAATCGCGCACGAGGATCGGCGGCGAACCGTACCGCGTCGAACGCGCGTGCAAGCCGCACGACTGCTTCGACGACAACCTGCTGGTGCTGTATTCGCCGACGCAGGACGCGGTCTACGGTAAGGTCCTCGTCAAGCTGCGACCGACCTTGATCGGCCGGCCGTCGCCCGTGATGCAGGCGACGCTGGAGCATCTCTGGCGAGCCGAGTTCCGCCAGGGTCAGTGATCGACCGCGGGAGGGCCGGGCAGGAACGCGGCGGCCAGCGCCCCGGCGGACAGCGCCAGCGCGAGCACCACCGCATGCAGCACGAGCACCGCCTCGAGCCCGACGGCCAGGTCGACGCCCTGGGTGCGCATCAACGCCCCGCCGCCGGCCTCGAAGGTCCCGAACCCCGCGACCCCCTGCACCGGCAGGATCGCCGCGAGCTCCGCGCCGATGGCACCGAGTGCGGCGGTCGCCGCCGGGACGCCGGTGGCGCCGAGCGCGAGTGCGACCAGCCAGGTCTCGGCGACCAGCTTCACGACCCAGTTCGCGAGCGTCCACAGCCAGCCTGCGGCATTGCGACGCGTCGACCGTTCGAGCAGCGCGCGCAGCTTGGCGAGCTTCGACGACGGGTCGCCGCCCGGGCCGACCGGATGACGGCGGGTCCACGCGGGCACGAGCCACGCGCCGCCGACGATCGCCGCGATCGCCAGCACGCGCCACGGCAGCGCGAGGCCCGGCCACACCAGCGC
>Ga0123337_10007110_pt1 | contig 10504 bp, 7 predicted proteins | sample frozenSSSSmetaG_FD_89792 | JGI IMG/M metagenome (GOLD analysis project Ga0123337, IMG submission 89792) | Glacier valley bacterial and archeal communities from Borup Fiord, Nunavut, Canada, to study Microbial Dark Matter (Phase II) -... | ecosystem: Environmental > Aquatic > Freshwater > Ice >...
AAGGACTACAGCCACCAGAAGAACTCGGTCTGGGGCGTGATGGCCCGCAACCGCGACCAGAACTTCGCCTTCAACCTGCTCATGGACCCGGAGTGCGACTTCATCACCCTGACCGGCACTGCCGGTTCGGGCAAGACGTTGATGTCGCTCGCGTCCGGCCTCGCCCAGGTGATGGACGACCGCCGCTACACCGAGATCATCGTCACGCGCGTGACGGTACCGGTCGGCGAGGACATCGGTTTCCTGCCAGGCACCGAGGAAGAGAAGATGGGCCCGTGGATGGGCGCGCTCGACGACAACCTCGAGGTGCTTTCGAAGACCGACAGCGGCGCCGGCGAATGGGGCCGCGCCGCGACCAACGACCTGGTGCGCTCGAAGATCAAGATCAAGAGCCTGAACTTCATGCGCGGCCGCACGTTCCTCAACAAGTTCGTCATCATCGACGAGGCGCAGAACCTCACGCCCAAGCAGATGAAGACGTTGATCACGCGCGCCGGTCCGGGTACGAAGATCGTCTGCCTCGGAAACCTGGCGCAGATCGACACGCCCTACCTCACCGAAGGCTCGTCGGGTCTGACCTACGCGGTCGACCGGTTCAAGGGCTGGGCCCATTCGGGCCACGTCACGCTGGCGCGCGGCGAGCGTTCGCGCCTGGCCGACTTCGCGAGCGAAGTGCTCTAGCCGATCAGCTCGCGGATCTGCTGCAAGGCAGTCGGATCCTCGATCGTCGTCAGGTCGCCGGCATCGCGGTGCTCGCACACCGCCTGGATCGCGCGCCGCAGAAGCTTGCCCGAGCGCGTCTTCGGCAGCGCGCTCACGAAGAGCACACGTGACGGCCGCGCCAGGGCACCGAGCTGCTTGTCGACCGTCTTCATGATGTCGCCTTCGAGCTTCAAACACGCCGCCGCGTCGCCGAGCGCCGACGTGTCCTTGGCGATCACGAACGCCATCGCGACCTGGCCCTTCAGCGCGTCGGCGACGCCGACGACCGCGACCTCGGCGACATTCGGATGGCTCGAGATGCTCTCCTCGATCTCGCGCGTGCCCAGGCGGTGGCCGGCGACGTTGATGACGTCGTCGGTGCGGCCGAGGATGAAGAAGTAGCCGTCGGCGTCGCGGATGCCCCAGTCGAAGGTGTTGTAGACGGTGCGGCCCGGGATACTCTGCCAGTAGGTCTCGACGAAGCGCGCGTCGTCCTTCCAGACGGTCTGCATGAATCCCGGTGGCGTCGGCGCCTCGATGACGACGACGCCTTTGCGGTTCGGCTCGACGATGTCGAGGCCGGTCGACTCGTCGATGATCTTCACGTCGTAGCCGTACATCGGCACGCCGGGGCTGCCGAGCTTGCTCGGCTGCTGCTCCACGCCGTTGGCGATGGTGAGGATCGGCCAGCCGCTCTCGGTCTGCCAGTAGTTGTCGATCACAGGCTTGCCGATCGCATCCGAGATCCAGGTCGCGGTCGGCTCGTCGAGCGGCTCGCCGGCGAGGAAGAGCGCGCGCAGCGACGACAGGTCGTACTGCGACAGGTACTTCGGGTCCTGCTTCTTCAGGACGCGGATCGCGGTCGGCGCGGTGAACATCACCGTGACCTTGTATTTCTCGACGAGCTGCCACCAGATGCCGGCGTCTGGCCGGATCGGCAGGCCCTCGTACATGATCGTCGCCATGCCGGCGATCAGCGGGCCGTAGACGATGTAGCTGTGGCCGACGACCCAGCCGATGTCGCTCGTCGAGAAGTACGTCTCGCCTGCGTTGCCGCAGAAGATGTACTTCATGCTCGCCGCGAGCGCGACAGCGTAGCCGCCGGTGTCGCGCTGCACTCCCTTCGGTTGGCCGGTCGTGCCGCTGGTGTAGAGCGTGTAGCTCGGGTGCGTCGAGTCAAGCCAGACACATGGCACCGTCGCATCGAGATGGCGCTCGCGCAGCGTCGCGTAGGCGTGATCGCGGCCGGCGGTCATCGGCATCGGCGCCAGGCCGCGATCGACGAGTAGCACGCTCGCCGGCTTGTGGATCGCGATGGCGATCGCTTCGTCGAGCAGCGGCTTGTAGGCGATGACCTTGCCGGCGCGGCTCCCGGCATCTGCACTGACCACGACCTTGGCCTCGGCGTCGTCGATGCGGCTCGCCAGGCTCAGGCTGGCGAAGCCGCCGAAGACGACCGAGTGGATCGCACCGATGCGCGCGCAGGCGAGCATCGCGAACGCCGCCTCGGGGATCATCGGCATGTAGAGCAGCACCCGATCGCCCTGGACGACACCGAGCGACAGCAGCACCGCCGCCATGCGCTGCACTTCCGCATGGAGCTCGGCGAAGCTGTAGACACGCTCGCTGCCGGTCTCGGTCGAGACGTGGATCAGCGCCGGCTGCGCGCCGCGCGCCGCGAGATGCCGGTCGACGGCGTTGTGGCACAGGTTGGTCGTGCCGCCCGGGAACCAGCGCACGAAGGGCGACCGGCTCGTGTCGCACACCGACGCGAACGGCGTCTGCCAGTCGATCAGGCGCGCCTGCTCCGCCCAGAAGCCGTCGCGATCCTCGAGGGAGTGGCCCTGGAACGCGGCGAAGGATTCCGGACGGCTCTCGCTCACGACATCTCTTTCTGGCTGCGCGCAGTCGGCATCGCGACCATCGTCGTCGGCGATGGCGGGGTGCAACCGGTGTCGCAGCACTTTCCGGGTTGGCGGTGAGCAGCGATCTTCCTCCCGGGGTCGGCCAGGACGTTGCGCTCGAGCAAACGCTCGACCAGCTCGACCTTGCTGCCGACCGGATAGTTGCGCCAGATCTCCTGCTTCATCGCCGCCGGCGAACCGCCGCCGTGCAGGCTGATCACCGAGTACCAGCCGCCCTGGTACGACGCCGTCAGGTCTTCGATGAAGCGGGCGGCCTGGATGCGCTTGTCGTAGGGCACGTCGGGATTGGCGCGCAGCACGTCGGCGAGGTTGGCCGCGGTCTCGGGGTTGTGGTCCTCGTCGGGGCCGGGCAAGGTGACGATGAGGCCGCCCGACACGTAGTGGGCGATCCGGTGCATGTCGTAGATCTGGTTGGCGAGCAGCAGCTTGCCGATGTTCGAGAAGACCGGATCGGGCATCACCGTTCCCGAGAGCGCGTCTTCGCTCGCGTACACGCTCGCCGCGACGCCGCAGGCGTAGAAGCCCTCGACGATGGTGATCAGCTGGACCATCTGCTCGCGCAGGTGCGACTCGGCGCCGGGATCGAAGCCGTTCGCCTCGCACATCAGCGCGCCGGCGCCGATCAGCAGGTCGCCGAAGCCGGCGCGCGCGGCGATGCAGGTGTGGCGATGGTGAGTCGCGTAGCTGTAGGTGAGATGCGACGAGTGCTCCCACTCGCCCGCCAGAAAGACGCGCTCCCAGGCGACGAAGACGCGGTCGAAGACGACGACGCCGGTCGACTGGCCGTACTTGTTCGAGAACAGGGCCGCCTTCTCGCCCGGCCGCCCTGCCGGGCGCGCGACGATGGTGATGCCGTCGGCGTCGCACGGCACGGCGCAGCAGACGGCGAAGGCGGCGTCGGCCTCGGCCATGTTGCGGCACGGCATGACCAGGAACTCGTGCACGTAGGGCGCGCCGGTGACGATCGCCTTCGTCCCCGAGATGACGATGCCCTTCGCGTTCCGCTCGACGATGTGGACGTAGCTGTCGACGTTGGCCTGCTCGTGCGGCCGCCTGCTGCGGTCGCCCTTGGCGTCGGTCATGGCGATGCCGACCGAGAGGTCCTTGTCCTGGAAGTCGTGCATGTAGGCGGCGAAGCGCTCTCCGTACGCGGTGCCCTTGTCGGCGTCGATGCGCGCCGTCGTCTGGGTCAGTGCGCTGAACGCGTCGTGGGCGAGGTAACGCTGGGCGCAGCCGGTCTCCTGGCACAGCACGCGCACGGCTTCGAGCTTGTTGAGCAGGTCGCCGCTCGACTGGTCGACATGCAGCATCCTGTTCACGGTCTTGCCGCTCGACGCCTGCACGGCCTGCATGATCGGCGCGAGCTCCTCGCGCAACGCCATGTCGTAGGTGACGCCGAGCGCGTTGATGCCCGGCTGCAGCGATGGCGCATCGACCACGCTTTCGATGCGCTCGCCGTCGACGAACACGCGCGGTGAATAGCGGCGCAGGGAGTCGCGATAGTCGGCAGCGGTCATCGGCATGGCGGGTCTCCGGCGGAGTTTCGATCTATTGTGCCGAGCCCGCGCGCTTCGCTGAAAATGCGCGCAGCCATTCCCGGAGTCGCGCGATGACCATTCTCTGCAAGCCCGACGATTGCACCCTGCTCGTCGTCGATCCGCAGACCAGGCTGATGCCCGCGATCCACGACGGCGAAAGCGTCGTCCGGCGCTGCGTGCAGCTCGCAACCGCGGCCAAGGAGCTCGGCATCCACGTCATCGGCACCGAACAGAACCCCGATGGCCTCGGCCCGCTGGTGCCCGAGATCGCAATGCTGTGCGACACGGTCCTCGCGAAGTTCCACTTCTCCGCCGTGGCCGAGGAAGGCTTCATGCAGCGCCTGCCGGCGCGCCGCAACACGCTCGTGGTCGCGGGCTGCGAGGCCCACGTCTGCGTCTTCCAGACCGTCGCCGGTCTGATCGAGGCCGGCCATGCGGTCAAGCTGGTTGCCGACGCGATCGGCTCGCGCCACCCGCACGATCGTCTGGCCGCGGTCGAGCGGGCGCGCGCGCTCGGCGCCGACGTCGTCACCACGGAGATGGTGATCTTCGAATGGCTCGGCACCAGCCAGCATCCGAAGTTCAAGCGGCTGGCCCAGCTGATCCGCTGAGCGCGCCGCGGGCCGGCGCGAGCCGCTAGGGCTCCGCGCCGATCCGCACGACGATCCGGCCGCGCACGCGGCCGTCGAGCAGCGCGCTCGCCTTGGCGATCGCGCCCTGAAGCCCGACCTCTGCGCCGATCGCGTCGAGCGACGTCGCGTCGAGATCGCGTGCCAGTCGCAGCCACGCTTCCTTGCGCACGGCGAGCGGCGCCATCACGCTGTCGATGCCGGCGAGCGTCACGCCGCGCAGGATGAAAGGCATCACCGTCGCAGGCAGGTCGTGGCCCTGCGCCAGGCCGCAGGCGGCGACGACGCCGCCATAGCGCGTCTGCGCCAGCGCGTTGGCCAGCGTGTGGCTGCCGACGGCGTCGACGACCGCCGACCAGCGTTCCTTCTGCAACGGCTTGCCGGACACGGCCAGCTCAGCGCGATCGATGATCTCCGCGGCACCGAGCGCGCGCAGCCAGTCGCTCTCGCCGGTCTTGCCGGTCGCCGCAGTCACCCGGTGGCCGAGCCGCGACAGCAGCGCGACGGCGACGCTGCCCACGCCGCCGGTGGCGCCGGTCACGAGCACCGTGCCGTCGCCCGCGCGCACGCCATGGCGCTCGAGGGCGAGGACGCACAGCATCGCCGTGTATCCGGCGGTGCCGATGGTCATCGCCTGGCGCACGCTGAAGGCCGAGGGCAGCGGCACGAGCCACTCGCCCTTCAGCCGCGCGCGCTCGCCGAGCAGCCCCCAGCGCGTCTCGCCCACGCCCCAGCCGTTGTGCACGAACGGGTCGCCCGCATGCCAGTCGGGATGCGTGGACTCGAGCACCGTGCCGGCGCCGTCGATGCCGGCGACCATCGGCCACGAACGCACGATCGGGCTGCGGTTCGTGATCGCGAGGGCGTCCTTGTAGTTGAGCGTCGAGCACTCGATCGCGACGAGAACGTCGCCCTCGGGAAGATTCTTCTCGTCGGCGTCGCGGACCGAGGCGCGAAAGCCGGCGTCGTCCTTCTCGAGCATCAGGGCCTTGAACATCGTTGTCTGTCTCCAAAAGGGCGTCGTCGACTCTAGCGCAGCGAGGTAAGGCAAGGTTTCAGCGGTTGACGCGGGCGAAGGCCCTCGCCTATGCTGCGCCCCGATGCCGATCCACGCCGCCGCGCCACGTCGCCCACTCGCACGCATGGCGTTCGCGCTGGCCGTCGCGCTGACCGCGCTGCCGGTGCTCGCGGCGCCGGACGACGTAGCCGATCCGCTCATGAAGATGCTGGCCGACCACGGACTGCTCTCCGCGCCGGTCGCCGCCCCGGCCGAGGTCACCGAAGGCGACAAGACCAGCCTCCTGCGCCAGGTCCACGACCGCGCTTCCGGCATGGTCGTCGCCGCCATGAACTTCGTCGGTGTGCGCTACCGCCGCGGCGGGACGTCGGCCGACACCGGCTTCGACTGCAGCGGCTTCACGCGCCACGTCTTCGAGATGAGCGTCGGCCTCGTCCTGCCGCGCCGCGCCGACGAGCAGGCGCTCGCGCCGGGGCTCGTCGTCGTCAAGCGCGAGGATCTCAAGCCCGGTGACCTCGTGTTCTTCAACACCCTGAAGCGCACGTTCTCGCACGTCGGCATCTACATCGGCGACAACCGCTTCATCCACTCGCCGCGCACCGGCCAGCACGTTCGCACCGAAGACATGAGCTTCGCGTACTGGGCCAAGCGCTTCACCGGCGCGCGCCGGATCGACACCGCGGCGACTGCCGACAAGGCCGTTCCCGCAGCGAAGACGACGAGCCTGTTGACCGCCGGCGAGTAGTCGGCGGCGCGCAGGGCGATCGGCGCGGCGGCGCCTCGCCGATGTCCCCAGGGGCACAATCGTTGCTCATGAGCGCGAAAGTCATCGCCGTCGCCGACCACCGCTATCGCGCGTCCTTGCCGCAGATCCCGGTGCGTCTCGACGCGCCGACGGGCGAGCTCCGCGACGCGCTGTCCCGGCCGCTGCGCGACCTGCGCATCTCCGTCACCGACCGATGCAACTTCCGCTGCAGCTATTGCATGCCGAAGGACGTCTTCGATCGCCACTACGAGTTCCTGCCGCAGACGTCGCTGTTGAGCTTCGAGGAGATCGAGCGGATCGCCTCCCTCTTCGTCGCGCACGGCGTGAGGAAGCTCCGCCTCACCGGCGGCGAGCCGCTCCTCAGGCGCAATCTCGAGGGCCTGGTGGCGATGCTGGCGCGCCTGCGCACCGTCGACGGCGGCCCGATCGACCTGACGCTCACGACCAACGGCTCGCTCCTCGAGCGCAAGGCCGCAGTGCTCAAGGCCGCCGGCCTCGCCCGCGTGACGGTGAGCCTCGACGCCATCGACGACGCCGTCTTCCGGCGCATGAACGACGCCAACTTCCCGGTCGCCGACGTGATGCGCGGTATCGATGCCGCCGAGCGCGCCGGGCTCGGGCCGATCAAGATCAACATGGTCGTCAAGCGCGGCACCAACGACCACGAGGTCGTGCCGATGGCGCGCCATTTCCGCGGCCGTGACGTCACACTGCGCTTCATCGAGTACATGGACGTCGGCGCGAGCAATGGCTGGCGCATGGACGAGGTGGTGCCTTCGGCCGAGGTGATCGCGCAACTCTCGACCGAGTTCGCGCTCGTTGCCGTGCCGCCGGCGACGCCCGGCGAGACCGCTGAGCGCTGGCGCTATGCCGACGGCGCCACGGGCGAGATCGGCACGATCTCGAGCGTCACCAAGGCGTTCTGCCACGAGTGCAACCGGGCGCGACTGTCGACCGAGGGCAAGCTCTTCCTGTGCCTGTTCGCGAGCCAGGGCCACGATCTGCGCGGCCTGATCCGCGGCGGCGCGAGCGACGCCGAGATCCTCGGCGCGATCGGCCTGATCTGGCAAGGACGCGACGATCGCTACTCCGAGTTGCGCGGCCGTTCGCAAGCACCGGCCGATACCGGCGAGCGGCGCGTCGAGATGCACTACATCGGCGGGTGAGCGACGCGTTCGTCATCCGCTCGCTGGTCGCGGCCGACCTCGCCGAGTACAAGCGGCTGCGCGACGAGATGCTCGCCGCCCACCCGGCGGCTTTCACCTCCGACGCGACCACCGAATCGGCCAAGGTGCCGGGCGACTATCTGCATCGCCTCGGGCTCGACCACGACGACGGCGGGCATTTCGTTCTCGGCGCGTGGATGGGCAGGCGCCTGGTCGGCGCGATCGGCTGCGAGCGCGACGACCGGCTCAAGGTGCGACACATGGGCCACGTCATCGGCATGATGGTCCGGCCGACGGTGCGGCGCCAAGGCCTGGGCGGCCAGTTGCTCGTCGCCTGCATCGAGCAGGCTCGGCGTGCCGGGATCGAGATGCTGACGCTCACCGTCACGGCGGGCAACGCCTCTGCCGTCCAGCTCTACGAGCGCCTCGGCTTCGTCGGCTACGGCACATTGCGACGCGCGCTCAGGATCGGCACCGAGTACCACGACAAACTGCACATGGCGCTCATGCTCTGAGCCGCCGCCAGGCACAGGTCAGACCACGTTGCGACGCGTCGCCAGGCGACGCCAGGTCTCGACGACGCTGTCGGGATTGAGCGAGATCGAGACGATGCCCTCGTCTGCGAGCCAGTCGGCGAAGTCGGGATGGTCGCTCGGCCCCTGGCCGCAGATGCCGATGTACTTGCCGGTGGCGCGGCACGCCGCGATGGCGCGCGAGATCATCGCCTTCACGGCCGGGTCGCGCTCGTCGAAGTCCTTGGCCAGGAGCTCAAGGCCGGAGTCGCGGTCGAGCCCGAGCGTGAGCTGGGTCAGGTCGTTCGAGCCGATCGACATGCCGTCGAAGAATTCGAGGAAGCGCTCGGCGAGGATGGCGTTGCTCGGCACCTCGCACATCATGATCACCTTGAGTCCGTCGGTGCCGCCGGCGGACGCGCGCTTGAGCCCGTGGTCGGCGAGCATGTTGACGACCTTCTCAGCTTGGCCGAGGGTGCGCACGAAGGGCACCATGACCTCGACGTTGGCGAAGCCCATGTCCTTGCGCACGCGCACGAGCGCCTCGCACTCCATCGCGAACGCCTCGCCGAAGGCTTCACTCACGTAGCGCGACGCGCCGCGAAAGCCGAGCATCGGGTTCTCTTCCTCGGGCTCGTAACGCGAGCCGCCGATCAGCTTCTTGTACTCGTTGCTCTTGAAGTCGGAGAGCCGCACGATCACCGGCTTCGGCCAGAACGCCGCCGCGATCGTGGCGATGCCTTCGGTGAGCTTGTCGACGTAGAAGGCGCGCGGCGACGCGTGGCCGCGGGCGACGCTCTCGACCGCCTTCTTCAGGTCTGTGTCGATATTGGGATAGTCGAGGATCGCCTTCGGGTGGACGCCGATGTTGTTGTTGATGATGAACTCGAGCCGCGCCAGGCCGACGCCCGAGTTCGGCATCTGCGCGAAATCGAAGGCGAGCTGCGGATTGCCGACGTTCATCATGATCTTGACCGGCGAGTACGGCAGCTCGCCGCGCTCGACGTCGGTGATCTCGGTCTCGAGCAGGCCGTCGTAGACGAAGCCGGTGTCGCCCTCGGAGCACGCGACGGTGACGAGCGCGCCCTCCTTCAGCGTCGAGGTCGCGTCGCCGCAGCCGACGACCGCGGGGATCCCGAGTTCGCGCGCGATGATCGCCGCGTGGCACGTCCGGCCACCGCGGTTGGTGACGATCGCCGCGGCGCGCTTCATCACCGGCTCCCAGTTCGGGTCGGTCATGTCGGTGACGAGAACGTCGCCCGCCTGCACACGGTCCATGTCGGCGATCGAGTCGACGATCCGTACCGGCCCCGTGCCGATCTTCTGGCCGATCGCGCGGCCCTCGGCGAGCACCGTGCCGCTGCCCTTCAGCTTGTAGCGCTGCTCGACCTTGCCTTCGCCCTGGCTCTTCACCGTCTCCGGCCGCGCCTGCAGGATGTAGAGCTTGCCGTCGACGCCGTCCTTGCCCCACTCGATGTCCATCGCCCGCCCGTAGTGCTTCTCGATGACGAGGGCATAGCGGGCGAGCTCGGTGACGTCGGCATCGGAGAGCGAATAGCGGTTGCGCTGCTCGGTCGCGGTGTCGAGCGTGGTGACGAAATGGCCGGTCGCCTTGCGCTCGTCGGCGGTCGCGAACGCCATGCGGATCAGCTTTGAGCCGAGGTTCCTGCGGATGATCGCGTGCTTGCCGCTGCGCAGCGCAGGCTTGTGGACGTAGAACTCGTCAGGGTTGACGGCGCCCTGCACCACCGTCTCGCCGAGGCCGTAGCTCGCGGTGATGAAGACGACGTCGGCAAAGCCGCTCTCGGTGTCGATCGTGAACATCACGCCGGCCGCGCCGAGGTCGCTGCGCACCATGCGCTGCACGCCGGCCGAGAGCGCGACGTCGCCGTGGGCGTAGCCCTTGTGGACGCGGTAGCTGATGGCACGGTCGTTGTAGAGGCTCGCGAACACCTCGCGCATCTTGGCAAGGATGTCGTCGATGCCGGTGACGTTGAGAAAGGTCTCCTGCTGGCCGGCGAACGACGCGTCGGGCAGATCTTCGGCAGTGGCCGACGAGCGCACCGCGAACGAAGCCTCGGGATGGCCGGCGCTCAGGCGCTCGAACTCGCGTCGCACTTCGGCTTCGAACGCCGCCGGCAGCGGCTGGGCTTCGATCCAGCCGCGGATCTCGGCCCCCGCAACCGCGAGGGCGCGCACGTCGTCGCTGTCGAGACCCGTCAGGCGCTCGGCGATACGGCGCGACAAG
>Ga0123337_10007111_pt1 | contig 10504 bp, 12 predicted proteins | sample frozenSSSSmetaG_FD_89792 | JGI IMG/M metagenome (GOLD analysis project Ga0123337, IMG submission 89792) | Glacier valley bacterial and archeal communities from Borup Fiord, Nunavut, Canada, to study Microbial Dark Matter (Phase II) -... | ecosystem: Environmental > Aquatic > Freshwater > Ice >...
CGATGTCTTATGGCAAAAACAACACATGCTTCCTGCAAGCCACTACGCATTTTAAAACCTTGTTTTCTTACTCAAATCATTTAATGTGGCATTCCGCCTCAGCCATAAATCTCGTTCTTGTTGATATTTCTTAAGCACAAAACTAGGCTTAAATGATAGATGTCCGGCGTCATTTGATGTTCAACAGAAGACTCGACAGTTATATTCCCAAAAAATCAATCCTTGAGATGTAATTCAACATCTTTATTGTTCAGATTGGCAGTCACCCAAAACTCATTATGTTTTAAACGCATAATCTTCCATGTATTCTGATCGCTTGTGCCTTCCGGTGTAAAAACAAAATTTGCTTTATCATCACTGAATTTCCAGGTACCCTTCTGTTCGTAATTTCCAACATTATAGGGTCTGTAAGTCAATATAAAATTATCATCCTTTTTGATTTGAAACTGGTAATTTACAAAGGCGGTTTTATAATCCTCTGTTTTATCTACTCCATTTTCATACACACGATCGATAAACCATGCATTGACCACTCTGGCTTTTTTGGAACGCAGACTAAAAGACGGGCCATCCTCATACTTGCAAGAAAAGAGACTTACAAGAAGACAAACGGATATTAAAGCTGTTAATTTCATCATATTTAGTATTTTACGTCAAAATTAATTTTTTTTCCTCAGATTTTGTTATTTTATTTGAACCCTATAGTTTAAAAAAATATGAATATTAATTTTTTAGCGGTATTGGTAGCAGCACTTGTTACTTTGCCAATCGGTTTTGTTTGGTATCATCCAAAGGTTTTTGGTTCTGCCTGGATGAAAATCATCGGCGCAACTGAAGAAACGATGAAACAAGGTGCCAACATGGGACTTATTTTTGGTTTATCTGTTGTTTTTGCCTTCCTGATTGCCTTCTCTATGAATTTTATGGTCATACACCAGTTTGCCGTGACGTCTTTATTAGCTCATAACAAGGAAGCCTTACTTCCGGGAGCCAAAATTGAACTTTTATTGAATGGGCAGTCTCAGGATTACATCAACAGTTTCAGAACGTTTAAACACGGTGCTTTACATGGTTTTATGGGTGGTTTGTTTTTTGCCATGCCATTATTAGCCAATAATGCCTTGTTTGAAAGAAGAGGATTTAAATACATTGCCATCAATGCCGGCTACTGGGTAGTTACCATGACGATTATGGGCGGTATGATATGTGCTTGGAGATAAATTTCTGTTAAAGCTGTCTCAAAAGTACTTCTTATGAATTTTTCGGAGTATTTTTCCTTGAGATTAGGCGCTTTTTGACATGCATACCCAGAGGATGTCTGGATGAGAAAAGCAACGACATATCAAGGAAAAAGACGAACGACATATCTTTTCAGGAAATCAGTCTTAAAACTTCAAAAAACATAAAGGGGAATTTTGAGATTGCTTTTAATCTTTTTCCCACTTTCTGCTGGTTTTACCGGGTCGGTAGAACACTTTCCAGTGATGAAGTGCTGCCTCTTTTAACCACTGTTTTCTGAGTTTTTTGGGATAGAAATATCGCCTTACCATCTTATGCCTCGACATAACCGGCATAATGCCGGCACTGGCCAGCAGTTCATAAGCTGCAGAAGCACAGCGCATACCCAAAAAAGCATAATCATAAGGTGATGTTTTTAACCTTTCAGCAATAACAGAATCAAGGGCATTACTTTGCTGACGAGTGACAGGGATACTGATAATGGCATATCGGCTATCGGCGGTATCAAAAACAAAACGGTCTTCACTCTCTGTTACAAATTCAGAATGAATATGTTTTTTACTTGAAAAAACATGGAATTTACCATTGGGAACAAAACTGGCATACATCTGATGATATTGCACACTCACATGTCCGCCGTGTATGCCACCAAACCATTTAGATTCACTCTTCGCCTTGGGTTTCGAACCATAGACAAACAAAATTTTGACGGTATCCTGAGCCGATGCACAGCCTGACATACCCAGAAACATATAGATTATAATTGTTTTCACCGCTTTGTTCCGTTGGGTATATAACGGAATAAGGTGGTATTTATTTTACACCAATCCTAGATAGGTTTTCGATAGAAAACACTCCGTGCGATTGGTTATCCCGAACTGTTAAGCTTCCACTAAAGTTTATTAATTGCCGAAAAGTTTCTGTAACCATGAACGCCCCGTTTTTGGCAAGGTGCTGTTAGTGCCAGTTTTTTCTTTCAGGTAATTAATTACAGTTTCGTTATCTGTCTGTTTGTATGTTTTTTTAAATTTGTCTAAGTCGTAACCGTGAAAGCCAAGAGTAACTGGAATAATAGATTGGACTTTCGCTCCTTTCTCTCTGAAATTTCCTGTCTTTGTTATTTTAACATTAATAACTTGCAAAGCTATACTATACTCTTTCCAACTTTTCAGATAGGTCGTTCCGCACGATTTACATTTAAAAGAATTCTCAGCATCTTTTTCTAAATGCTTTGAAAAAATAAAAAAGATTTCTTCTTGGTCAAGGAAACTAACTGGCTTGTCCGATTGTATGTAGTTTCTAAATCTTTGGTATTCACAAGGACAACCTTTATCATACATTGTTTGAATAAGTTCTTCGGACATTGAAATGAATTGTTTTCGTTTAAGATTAAATTCATTCACCTTATCAAGGTTTTTATTCCATTCTACAGACCCTCCGATTGTCAAAACACCTTCTTTATACTTTTCACCCTCCTTGATTTGAACTTCTACTTTATTATTTTCAACTAATCCAATGTGAAGGTATTCTTGAGGAACTACAATCTTTCCAGACTTGTCAATAAGTCCATAAGTTTTATAGTCACCAAATCTTGCATAACCATTTTCAAATTTTATTAGATTATGAAATTGATAATCTATGATTAATTTCCCTGTCTTGTCAATTGCACCGTGTTTGTTCACAGTATTTCTAACTACAGCAATGCCATTTGAAAACTCCTCTGCGAAATGAAATTGAGGCTCTATTATTTCTTGTCCCGCTTTGTCTATATAGCCCCATTTTTCATTTATTCTAACGCGAGCAAGACCTTCAGTAAAATTTCCATATGATTCATATTTGTTTTGAAAAGGGAGAACAATTTTTCCGTTGGAGTCAAAATAGGCGTAAGTACCTGCATTGGTTACATTAAAAAGTCCGCCAGAAAAAGGCTCCACAAAATCATAAATAGCTGGAATAACAACTCCGTCCTCAATGGTTTTAATGCCCATTTTGTTTCCGTCATAAAACTGAAAATATTCTCTGTCCATTGGTCTTTATTAAAATTGCCACTAACTATTAGATAAACACTACTTTATATCGTATACACAACGATTCTTAGGTGGCTTTGCGAGATAAAATTTGATAATCCGTTACAAACATATGCATTTCTTTTAAAAAAAGTCAAATTTGTTCGAGATGTCTCTACATCCACAAACTTTTTTATTAAGCAAAATCCATCACGTTGTGGTTGGTGAAGTCAGTAACACCAATGCACAGGAGAAGTAATTCAGCATAGTGACTCCAACTCAATTTTCCAGACACTGTCTGGAATTTTTGGTATTTGATATAAAACTGTCGGCAAAGGTAAATGTTACTTTTACTAAAACCTTTTCCAAATCTTGTTTTCAGGTCCATCGCAAGGCTTGTAAGTAATGAACTTCCATAGTCAGCTTTTTCTTTACCGTGTTGCTCAAACTCAACTATATGTCTACCAATTTCCCAGTTGGCTTTAACCAATTCGGTATTAATCGCTTTTATTGCATTCTCCCTTGCTTTTTGCAATGAAGAACCAATATTGTCAAGAAGTTCGTTATATTTATTTTTAATTGCTTTCATTTTATATGATCAAAATCAGAATTTATAAGACATTCCTGTTCCAGTCCCTTTTTATGTTCATGAATAGTATTTCTGCTAAATTAACAACCCGTTACAAACATATGCATTTCTCTTAAACAAAATCAAATTTGTTCTGGGTATCTCTGCATCAACAAACTATTTCATTAAGTAAGAGCCATCTCATCACCTTGCGCTTGGTGAAGTCAGCAACACCAATGCACAGGAGAAAAAATGACACCAGACTGTGTTAGCTGTTGGTTTATTTACATAGTTTCATACGAAACCCATTCGTCATTCGTATCACCACACAAATTGCAAACTATTTTTATTGTAATCCATTCAAAAGCTTCAGTCCAGTCTTGTTCGTCAAACTCTCCTTCTAAATTTTGCTTGAAGTTATCTTTGCCTTGTGAATTAATTCCAACAGTCAAAGAATGATTTGCAATATCGCATTTGTCGCACTTCCAAATTTCACATTCTGGTCGTGGCATTTCCCCTGAGTTATCTGCGCAAACAAAACTGTCCCAGCCGTGAAAGTCTTTGTCAAAAATTAAGTGTTCTTTATTACAGTCGTTACACTTGGCTTTTATTATCAAGTAATATTCGTCATTAATTTCCGCAACCTTGATCACTCTGTCCTCTTTATATTCAGAACTGTCCCCAACAATTTTAATTGTGAAATTTTCGGCACTACATTCGTCACATGCAATGTTTCCGATTACTACAAATTCACTATTGTATGTCCCAATTGGTCTTAAAATATCTTTTAGGTGTCTTGGAATTGGAAGCATTTTACTTGTCTATAATTATTGCTGTGTCTTCTGTTTAGCCTTGCCACTAACTATTGGAAAACCGCTATTTTACATGGCATACACCGATTCTCAGGCGACTTTGCAATATAAAATTTGCTAATGCTTTACAAACATAAACATTTCTCTTAAAAAAAAACAAATTTGTGTAAGGTGCTATTTTTCTTAAGCAAAACTCATCTCATCACCTTACGCTTGGTGAAGTCAGCAACACCAATGCACAGGAGAGAGCCCGTTTTTTCGAGAAACCCTTTTAGCACCAGTCATTTAGTTAGCCCATTCCATATTTTATGTATTCGTCAAAGTTCTTAAAGTCACCCGTTATGTTATTCAGCTTGTCAATAGCCATATAATGTCCGGGCTTTTTTTTGAGCATGTCGATTAATGTTTTGTCTAGGTTATACTTCTCGAAAATGTTGTCAATAATTATTCGGTCAGTATTACTATTTAGAAACTCAATTGAAACTTCCCCGTCATCATGGCTCCCCAATTTTATGCCGTTTTCTAATTCCATCTCGCAGTTGTGGATATAGAAGTCAGGACTGCTTAGGAAAAAGGCATTAAAGTCCCCAATGTTTTCAAAGCCCTTCGTTGTATCTTCGTCTAAATATTTGTTGTTGTTGTATGTATATGCAAATATTTTAGAAGTTACTATTTTTTTATCTGCAGGTAAAAGTATCGTTGCTTGTAAAGTCGACATTGCCATGAAATAAAATCTTTCTGTCAGTTCAGTTGGTCTGTCATAACTCAACAGCTGAATTGTCAAGTAATTATCTTCTTCTAGTGGTGTCGTCATATAATTGTTGCTAAAGGTATGGCGCTAGTATTTATTCCCATTCATTAATGGCTTTGTCATATATTTTTCGCTTCCCGAACAGCATATCTGCTTCTAATTCATAGTCGTTATTAATGGTTCTGTATTCAATTTTGTCGGCGAAATAGCGTTCCAAAAAATTTAGATCTAATTTATTAGTGATTGATTGAATATCAGCCGGAAATGTTGCATGTTGTGTTTTGAATTCTTCAATCTCAACAGCCAATTGATCACCCACGTCTTCTGCAATGCTGTCATATATTTTGATTGTCCCTAACAACAAAACTATATGTATAAGTCCAAGCCAAGTTGCAATTCCTGCATACTTTCTAATAGTCAAATTGTCTGGTCGCCAACGTGCAGTCAAAGCGGAAATCCCCATCGCAATCACAATTGCCATAAACGCTGTAAAACTTGATAGTGATAAAAGTAGAAGCAAGATTGTTATAAAAACATAAACAAGTATTTTATGTAAATCTGAAACTGAAAAATTGTTTCTCTTGACATTAAATGCCTGAATGAGTTTTCTCCGTTCCTCAACATTTTCTTTGCTTAGTCGGTTAATAAAGTTGGTCAGTTCAATTTCGTCAATGTTTATTTGTCCTAAATGCAGATTGAGATTTTGCGCACCGATTGCTTCATTGATTTTTGCTGCCCACTTGTATGGTTTCTTCTTGAATACAAAAGAGTTGTCCGTTGCTAATGAGATAAATTTCTGTTCGTAAATGTCGAGTGGGTAGGCATCAATAATTTGTTCCCACTTTACTTGGTCTTGATTAGTTGTTCGGTCCCAAATACCGTTTTCTGAAATAATTATTTGTGGTCGTTTGTCAAAAGTTTGAAAAAGTCCAACTAGTAACCCAAGTCCAAAAAAACAAGTCCCAAGCCAACCCATCATATATTCTGTGGTTCCGTATGGGTTGTCCAATATCATCCACACACCAATTGCTACAAACGGCAAACACATTCCGATAATTTTCAGACCCTTTGTTGTCGTTTTGTATAATTTGATGTCGGTCATTGATTGTTTATCTGTCATTATACCTCCAATTTCTTGCAGGTCTTGTTATAAGCCGTTATGTCTGTCCGCATAGCTCATCCGTTTTAATAGTCGCAAGTGTGAGGTAATTCCACCCCAATAACTTGTCTGATTGGGTGTAATGTCATGTTGTAATAAAATGTTGTATAATATTTTGTTAAGTCGGGGATAATGTATGTGGTGGTAATGTGGAAACAAGTGGTGGGCAATATGGTTATTAAAACCTCCAAGTATAAAATTCGCTGTTTCACTAAATGGATGCATATCGTTTGAACTTTTAATCTGGTTGATGAGCCAGGATGCTTTGATAGTCCCGTTTTGGTCTGTCGTTGGATATTCAGTGGTTTCAACGTGATGTGTCATAAAGAATGTGAAGAGCAAAAACAATGATTGCGAAAGGTGCATGGCTAAAAAACCTGTCAGCACAATATACCAGGCTTGCATAGAAAATAACAAAGGCATTAGAAGAATAAATGTCAAATAAAATGCTTTTTGAGTCCAAAATGACAGATGATAGGTAAAGCCTTTGTTTTCGGTGTATTCATCTTTTGAAAACAGAATGACAAAGTCTTTGATAAATACCCAAAACAGAGAATACGTAGTATAAGCTAATGGTGCGTAAATGTGTTGGTAGCGATGAAACCAAAGGTGTTCGCTGTTTGGGATCACACGAATAAGTTTTGAGATTTTTAAATCGGAATCATAGTCTACCACATTGGGGGCGTAATGATGAGAGTGTATATGTCTTTGTTTCCAAGCTTCTGCGTGCGCACCAACGATGGTATAAATGAAAATAAAACACAGATTGTTTAATTTTTTGCTTTTAAAAATGGTGTTGTGTGAAAAGTCGTGCGAAAAATTAAAAGCAAAAAGCAAGGAGATAAAACCGTACAAAACAAAACATAGAACAAAAGCAATTGAACTATTAATCGTAACTAATGCTGAGTAACAAACGGCAGTAAAGGTGAAATAAACGATAAACTTGGTCCATATTCTTACAGTAAAGTTTGTTCTGTTCACTATGAGTTGCTCCTCCACTTGTCTATAAATGGTTTTGAGCAATTCACTGTCTTGAGGAATATGGATGTGTTTATCTCTCAAACGGAATAGGTTTAAAGTGTTGTTCTTGTCCCATTCCTTTTAAAAATCTAAAATGTGATGCAAGAGATTTTCTGTAGGGCATTTCCATATAAGTCAAGCCGTGTTTGAGAGAAAGCTCTCTAAACATTGGCAGTATGTCTAAATAATGAACATGGCAAATATTAGGCAATAAATGGTGTAAAGCGTGGGCATTAAAACCACCCAAAGTCCAATTAAAAAACAGGCTATCTGCGTTGTAGTCCACCGATGTACACATTTGCAATTTTGGCCAACTCATATCCAGTTTATTGTCTGTGTCCGGAACAGGATGTTCTACGTAGTCGGATAAATGTGAAACTCCTAAAACGCCTACAAAGATGAGTGAAACAAGAAAGTGATTGAGTAAAAATGCGAATAAAACTGTTGTCCAGGCAAATGGCAAAAGATAGATAGGAAGTATGATCATATAGCCAATGTATAGCAATTTGTAAATGATGAGTTTTATCACTTCATTTTTCGGGATATCAATTTTGATTGTTCGGCTTGAATAATTGATAAGCATTAAAGTTTCACGGAAGAAAAACCAATTGATAGAATACAACACATACAGAAATGGGGCGTAAATAAATTGGTATTGATGAAACCATTTGATCGGTTGGCTTTCTGTCATTCTGAAAAGTGGGTTATTCAAAACGTCGATGTCGCTACCCTCAATGTTTGTGTACAAATGGTGGGATTCGTTGTGATTCTTTCCCCAAACGTAAGCGTTGTTTCCTTGCAGATTGAAGCTAATAGAGAATAGCAGTTTGTTCCAAAATTTACTTTTTACTGCCACTCCGTGTGCTGCATCGTGAGAAATATTAAATGCTGTCAACAAAACAGAAAGGCCCATGAGTAAATAAAATGTGTAGAAACCGATGGTCGTTGTGCTAGTGATCATCAGTCCATAAAACAAAATGTCAAGACTGAAATACAGTATGATTTTGAAAATCATTGTTTTGTTGCCGGTCTTATGAATTCCTTTGTCAGTAAAGTACTGCTCGATTCTCTCGTTCAGTTCTTTGTAGAATTCAGACCCTTCGTCCTTTGTGAATTTTAATTTATTCATTTTGTCCTTTTTTGTTGCTGTTTTGTGCTTGGATTATAAGCAGCGAAGAAACGCCACTTCATATCGCATACACAAGGATTATGAGGTGGCTTTGCGATATAAAATTTGATAATCCTTTACAAACATATGCATTTCTTTTAAAAAACAACAAATTTGTTCCAGGTGCTATTTTTCTTAAGCAAAATTTATCTCATCACGTTGTGCTTAGTGAAGTCAGTAACACCAATGCACTGGAGGAAGCCGCGGTTATCGCTGTTGCCTATAAGCGTCTATTCTAGAATTGAATATAATGCGAATAGTCCAAATGAACCTAAAACTATTCCCGAAAACCTGTTCACCCACAGCAAGCGGTCGCTTGTGATTTTGTGCCGAAAAAAATTTACGGTAAAACTCAATATGAACCACCATAGCGCGGAACCAATAAACACGCCTAAGACAATAGCCGAGGAGGAAAAGTAGTCTGAGCTTGTAGAGGCTAATCCAAGTCCAGCGAAAATAGCTATGAACGATAATATCGTTGAAGGGTTGGTAAGGGTTAAAAAAAAAGTAGAAACAAAATTATTCAAAAGCCCTTTGCTGGCAACGGCAGCTTCTTTTGTAGCGGGTTTGCTTAGAAATGACCTGACACCTAAGTAGATTAAAAATAGACCACCGATCAATTTTATGGCAAATTCCTGTGAGATCAAAAAAGACGAAATTGCAATTATGCCAAATCCTGCCACCGCTCCATAAGCCGCGTCTGCGCATGCTGCACCCATTCCAGTCACAAAACCTGAAATTCGTCCTTCCGTCAATGTTCGCTTAATCGTCAATACACCGATGGGTCCGACCGGAGCGGCAATTGAAAGTCCAATGATAAATCCTTTTATTAAATAGTTTGATGTCATATTGCTTTACCGCTAACTATAAGATAACCGCTGTTTTATAATCCGTTACAAACATATGCATTTCTCTTAAACAAAAATAACTTTGGAGAAGGTGCTACTTTTCTTAAGCAAAATGCATCTTATTACGTTGTGGTTGGTGGAAGTCGGTAACACCAACCACGAGAGAAAAATTCATCTCATGAACTTGTGCTTGGTGAAGTCAGCGACACCAATGAAGCAGAAAAACCCTTTTTTTTGTATTTTACCTCCGATATTTGTACTGAACTATCGATTATTCAACATTCCGCTTCTATCCTGACAATCGTCTACTCTATTTTCTTTCACAGCAGATTCAAAATGGCATTTGAAGCCTTTATTATTTTACTTTTCGACTCTATCTTTAAATTCTGCACCCCTATTTTTTCATTTGTCGAGTTCATCTTGAAACCCGAACACGCCGTTTGGCGACATGAACTGTCTATATTTTTAGTCAGTTAGCCTGTTTTGACCCAAAAAAGCCCTTCATTTCGTTCCAAATGACATAAGCTTCGTTCCAAATGACATTCCCTTCTTGCGAAACGACATTCCCTTCTTGCGAAATGACATGCCTTTCTTGCGAATCGACAGTCCCTTCTTTCCAAACGACAGTCCCTTCTTTCCAGATGACTAGTGCGTGTTGCCAGATGACTACTGCTTGTTGCCAGATAACCAGTGCTCGTCGCCAGATAGCCGGTGCTTGTTGCCAAACGACCATGACTTGTTTTTATTTGACATAAAAATTGGAAAATGCCACCCCTCCTACCATTATTTTACATGTTTTGAAAAAAAATTTGAGACTGTAAAGTAGATTGTGTAAATGGAAATATTAGAGTCTACACCTGTCCTCAAAGATAATTAAATATTGGTGAAGTATAAGGCCCCAGCTTTTAATTGGCTTTGTCCAGCTTTCTTCTA
>Ga0123337_10007112_pt1 | contig 10503 bp, 7 predicted proteins | sample frozenSSSSmetaG_FD_89792 | JGI IMG/M metagenome (GOLD analysis project Ga0123337, IMG submission 89792) | Glacier valley bacterial and archeal communities from Borup Fiord, Nunavut, Canada, to study Microbial Dark Matter (Phase II) -... | ecosystem: Environmental > Aquatic > Freshwater > Ice >...
AATTAGTATCATGTACTTAGGCGAAGAACGGGCTTACCATTTAGGATTGAATACTAATAGATTGAAATGGTTAATAATTATATTATCCTCTTTCATCACAGGTGTTTCAGTTGCTACTTCAGGTCCAATAGGTTTTGTGGGTTTAATTATCCCACACTTTATTAGAGCGCTGTTTGGAATAAATCATAAACTAAATGCCCTAATGGTAACTTTAACAGGTGCCGCATTTTTACTCTTTTGCGATTTATTGACAAGATTAATTTATCCACCTGCCGGTTTGCCAATTGGTATAATATGCTCCTGCCTTGGTATTCCTTTCTTTTTATATCTTCTTTTCAAAAAAAATATCAGCTTATGATGAATTAAATAGAAGATTAAATAATTTTACCTTCTTAACCTGATATTACTCAAAAAAATATTAAGGTAACTATCTAGTAAAATTTATTTTTTAAATAAAATTATTATGTCTTTTAAATTTTATTCAGGTATTAAAATAAATGTTTTGGAGGTTGCCTACGGCCGGGCTTTACGTTCCAATCTTTTTGTTCGTACCTCACAAAAAGGATTTCCACTGCAATCCCTAACCCAAAATCAAAAAATAAAATCAATCAAAAAAATATAATAAAATAAATTAATAATAATCAGTTTATCAATATCAGTATATTCATAATCTAATAACAATTTCTAATTCAAAAGGCTTTTCATTTTAAAAACAAGGAGAATACTTTAATAAAAAGATAAGGATATGTACGAAATCAATTTGTGTTACCTTAATTCTTAAAACAAAAAAAAATATTTTAAATCATCATAATTATTTCCTTTTAGCATTTAATACTACTCATGAACTTAAGAATCGCAATACAAAAATCCGGTCGACTTAGTGAAGATTCACTTAAACTAATAAAAGAATGCGGTATAAATTTTAATAATGGAACCGGAAAATTAAAAGCTGAGTCGGATAACTTTGCTGCTGAATTTCTTTTTTTACGCGATGATGATATCCCCGGCTATGTAGCCGATGGTGTTGCAGATGTTGGAATTGTTGGAGAAAACGTGATGGTCGAAAAAAATAAAAATGTAATAGTTTCTCGAAAATTAGGCTTTTCTAAATGTCGCTTATCAATTGCAATCCCACGAAATAAAGAATATAATGGTATCGAAGATTTTCAAAATGTAAGCATAGCCACATCTTACCCTAAAATTTTATCAGATTTTTTACAACAAAAGGGAATTAAGGCTGATATTCATGAAATTTCTGGTTCGGTAGAAATTGCTCCAAGCATTGGTTTAGCCAACGCCGTTTGCGATATTGTAAGCTCTGGCAGTACTTTATTAAGCAATGGTTTAAAGGAAGTTGAAACTGTTTTTAAGTCTGAAGCTATTTTAATTTCAAGTCCGCATTTATCAGATGATAAAAAGAAAATACTTGATAGTCTTTTATTTAGGATAAAATCTGTTCAGGCAGCAAAAAATAATAAATATATTTTATTAAATGCGCCAAACGATAAAGTTACCGATATATTGAAATTATTACCAGGCATGAAAAGCCCAACAGTATTGCCATTGGCAGAGTCGGGTTGGAGTTCTATCCATTCAGTAATTAATGAAAATGAATTTTGGCATATTATCGAAACCCTGCAACATGCAGGCGCTCAGGGAATATTAGTTATTCCAATTGAAAAAATGATTTTGTAATCTAAGCAATCATGCAAATAATTAAGCACCCTGAAAGAAATAAATGGAACGAGTACTTAGCTCGCCCTACTTTGGATTTTGAAAAAATAGAAGAAATCGTAAAGCCTATTTTATTTGAAGTAAAAAAAAATGGCGATAAAGCTTTGAGGGACTTTACTAAAAAATTCGACCTAATAGATTTAGAAGATCTAAAAGTAACAGAAATAGAAATTCTTGACTCACCTTTTAAATTAGAAAAACCTCTTAAAGAAGCCATTAGGATGGCTTATGATAATATAAAATTATTTCATGCTGCCCAACAAACATCAGTTGAAAAAATTCAAACGATGGAAGGAGTAAATTGTTGGAGAAAGAGTGTGCCTATACAAAAAGTTGGTTTATATATCCCTGGAGGTACAGCCCCGTTATTCTCAACTGTATTAATGTTAGGAATACCTGCGGAAATAGCGGGTTGTAAAGAAATTATTTTATGTTCGCCGGCAGGTAAAAACGGAGAAATTAATCCTGCTATATTATATGCAGCAAATTTAGTAGGAATTAAAAAAATATTTAAAGTTGGTGGGGCTCAGGCTATCGCTGCAATGGCATACGGAACAGAAAGTATACCAAATGTAAATAAAATATTTGGGCCCGGTAACCAATATGTAACTGCAGCAAAACAATTAATTACTCGCGAAGGTATTGCCATTGATATGCCCGCAGGCCCATCGGAAGTTGCAGTTTATGCAGATGAACATTGTGATATAGATTTTGTAGCAGCAGATTTACTTTCTCAGGCCGAACATGGCCCTGATAGTCAGGTAATATTGGTTTCAGAATATGAACATGTGCTTGAAAAAGTAAAATTAGCAGTTGATGAGCAACTAAAATTTTTACCAAGAAAGGAAATTGCAAAAGAAGCATTGAAACACAGTCGTTTTTTTTGTGTTTATAATCAAAGTGAAGCAATTGATTTATTGAACGAATATGCAGCCGAACATTTAATATTAGCAATTGAAAATGCAGAAAAGGTTTCAGATAAAATCATAAATGCTGGTTCTGTTTTTCTTGGAAATTATTCTCCTGAATCGGTTGGTGATTATGCTTCAGGTACTAACCATACCTTGCCAACTAATGGATATGCTAAGGCATATAGTGGAGTATCAGTTGATAGTTTTATAAAAAAAATAACTTTTCAACATTTATCGAAAGAAGGTTTGAAAAATATAGCTTCGACAGTCGAAATTATGGCAAAGGCCGAAGGCCTTGATGCTCATGCAAATGCTGTTAAAGTGCGAAGAGAAAAATTATAATATAATATTCATTTTTTGAATAGGCATTTAAATATTACATATATAATTTAATTATAATAAAAAGAAGCCATATATATGTATTAAAGAATGCAAGAATTAGAAGGTGTAAGCCTGAAATTCCGGCGGGCGTGTGGTGGGTAGTGTGCGGATAGCTTGCGGAATTTCTTGACTTTTTTGGTTACTTTTTGCGTCAAGGCAAAAAGTGACAAATCATAAGAACAAAAATGTTGTTTTGTGATGTAAACTGCAAATTGCTAATATAAATAAATACCTATTTCAATCATTTTTAAAAGGCTGAATGCAAAAAGAAAATTCCCCCTTAAGTTTTACAGATCCTTTTGGTGAAGCAATTCAAGATTATCTAGCAGGAAATATAAATGCAGAAATCATTGTAGAATGCCCCCTCCTTGAAGATGATATAATTCCCGTTACATATCTTTTCCGAGAAGAAAACGAACTCCCTGAAATTGAAAAAATCGCTTTAGAACATTGCAAGGGAAGTGTGTTGGATGTTGGTGCAGGTGCCGGAAGCCACAGTTTGATTTTACAGAATAAAAATTTCGAAGTAACGGCATTGGATATTTCTGAATTGGCAGTGGATGCAATGAAAAAAAGAGGAATAAAAAATATTTTGAAAGCTGATATTAAAACATTAACAGCTCACACATACGATACATTATTGATGTTGATGAACGGAATAGGCTTGGTTGAAACGCTAGAAGGTTTAAATGTTTTTTTATTGAATATTAAACACTTGCTAAACCCAGGTGGACAAATTTTACTAGATTCAACAGATATTTTATATTTATTTGAGGAAGAAGATGGATCCGTAATGATAGATTTAAATGCTAATTATTATGGTGAAATGAGATATAAAATGCATTATAAGCAAACCATTGGAAATGAATTTGGTTGGCTTTACCTTGATTTTTCAACATTACAAGACCATGCACATCAAGCGGGTTTCAATTGTGAAAAAATATTTGAAAATGATACCAATAGTTATTTAGCTAAATTATCAATTTTGTAAAAACTTATTTTACATAAAATAAACGGGTAAGATTTGCTTAATCCCTTAAATAATTTTTAAAAAAAAATTTCATTATTAAATTTTTAAAGATTTATTCTAATTCTTTAAAAAAATTATACAAAATCAAGAGATTTGTTATTTATTTGCAAAATATAAAGCCCTTAATAATTGTATGCAATCATCTCTCCCATCTCAAGAAGGAAATATACCAACTAATAAAATATGGAGTGTAATAGCGGCTTCCTCTGCTGGTACTCTAATAGAGTGGTATGATTTTTATATTTTCGGTAGTTTAGCTACTATTATTTCAACACAATTTTTTCCTGATACCAATCCAACTGTTGCATTTTTAGCAACTTTAGCTACGTTTGCTGCAGGTTTTATTGTTCGCCCTTTCGGTGCATTATTTTTTGGAAGGTTAGGTGATATTGTTGGAAGAAAATATACTTTTTTGCTCACCTTAATTTTAATGGGAGGTTCAACTTTTTTAATTGGTCTCGTTCCAAACTATAAAACAATTGGCGCAGCTGCGCCAATATTGGTTTTAATTTTACGATTAATACAAGGTTTAGCTTTAGGTGGAGAATATGGTGGTGCAGCAACGTATGTTGCAGAACACTCTCCTGTTGGCAAACGAGGTTTTTTTACAAGTTGGATCCAAACAACAGCAAGTCTTGGTCTTTTTGTTTCGCTTGGCGTTATTTTATCAACAAGATCAGCAGTAGGTGTTACAGCATTTAATGATTGGGGGTGGCGTTTGCCTTTTTTATTATCAATTGTGCTTGTGTTGGTTTCTATTTTCATTAGGTTGAGAATGCAAGAATCGCCATTGTTTGCAAAATTAAAATCGGAAGGAAATATTTCTGCCAATCCTTTAAAAGAAAGTTTTGGAAAGAAAGATAATTTGAAACTGGTTTTATTAGCTTTATTTGGGGCTACTGCCGGCCAAGGAGTAATTTTCAACGCTAGTCAATTTTATGCCCTTTCATTTATTCAACGTGTGTGTAATGTTGAGTTTGAACAATCAAATGTTATCGTTATTGTCGCCATTGCTTCTGCAACACCTTTATTTATTTTTTTTGGATGGTTGTCTGATAAAGTTGGTAGAAAATATATTATGACGGGTGGGATGTTATTAGCCATTATATTTTATTTCCCTATTTATAAATGTATGTACAGTTTAGCTGACCTTAAAGCTAAAAAATTAAAACCTACTGAAACCCAAATACTAACCACTACTGAATTCAATAAAGAAAAAAACGAAACTGTTAGAATAACCACTACGACAAAAAAATTTACTGACGGCACAATTCTAAATGAAATTTCTAAAAACAATTCTACAAAACCTGAATTGAAAAATAATATCACACTTGCTTCAAGTAATTATGCGTTAATGATTTTTTTGGTTTTTATTCAAGTTGTGTTTGTAACTATGGTTTATGGACCAATTGCCGCATTTTTAGTTGAATTATTTCCAACAAAAATACGATACACTTCCATGTCATTGCCATATCATATTGGATACGGCATTTTTGGGGGTCTAACTCCCCTTATTGCAACAAGATTAGTTGAAGCCAGCAAAACTGATTTAAACCCTATTGGTGATCCTTTTGCCGGGCTTTGGTATCCTGTAGGCGTTGCTTCGGTATGTTTCGTTATTGGAATGCTATATATATCAAATAAGAAAAGTATTGCTTAAGTTAAATGGCTTGTAATAAAATCTGTTAAATTCAGAATTGAAAAAATTAAAAAATTATGAATGAAATTAAAAAATTTGCAGGAATTATCTGGCTTTTATTAGGCCCATGTTTAATTTTAGGAATGATATACAGAGCATTTGAAGAAATTACAAAAGCTACAGAAAAAAACTATCAGGAAACACTTCTTTTTTGGATTATAGTCATTATTATATTTATTCCAATAAGCTCGGGTTTAACTATTTTTGGTTTTTACGCCTTAAAAAATGAATTTGAAACAAATTAATGAGAGATCCATTTTTAAAATTCTAATATCTTATTAAATATTTGTTTATCTTTTCTCTTTCATCTTTTTTCTTTTTTATCTGAATAATGATTCCTAAAATAAATAATTTAAGCGGTTATCTCTACGAATATCAAAAAAGTGTTGTTAATCCGGAAGCCTTCTGGGCAAATATTGCGGATAACTTTTACTGGAGAAAAAAATGGGATAGGGTATTAGATTGGAATTTTGAAGACTTGGATGTGAAGTGGTTTGTTAATGCAAAACTCAACATTACAGAAAATATTTTTGAGAAAAATCTTTTTATACTTGGTGACAAACCTGCTATTATTTGGGAGCCCAATAACCCGGCAGAAGAGTCAGTCACAATAACTTATAAACAACTTTTCATAAAAGTTTGTCAATTTGCCAATGTTTTAATAAAACAAGGCGTAAAAAAAGGCGATCGGGTTTGTATTTATTTGCCTATGGTGCCAGAAGCTGTAATTGCTATGTTAGCCTGTGCAAGAATTGGTGCAGTACATTCGGTAGTATTTGCAGGCTTTTCAGCAAACTCACTTGCTGATAGAATTAATGATGCACAAATAAAAATAGTTATTACATCAGATGGAAATTTTCGTGGTTCAAAAGCCATCGGAGTGAAAGAAGTGGTGGATGAAGCAATCGAAAAATGTGATTGTGTTGAAAAAGTTATTGTTTTAAAAAGGACAGGTACTGATGTTACAATGAAATCAAATAGGGATATTTGGTGGCATGATGCCATTAAAGGAGTTGAAAGCGAAAATAAAGCAGCAGAAACAGATAGTGAAGACATGCTTTTTATCCTTTATACTTCTGGGTCAACGGGTAAACCAAAAGGTGTTGTTCATACAATTGGTGGGTATATGGTGTATACTGCTTACACATTTACCAATGTTTTTCAGTACGATTTAAATGATATTTATTTTTGCACAGCAGACGTAGGTTGGATTACCGGGCATTCCTATATTGTTTACGGGCCTTTGTTAAGTGGTGGCACTGTTGTAATGTTTGAAGGAGTGCCTAACTATCCTGATGTAGATAGATTTTGGGAAATTATAGCAAAACATAAAGTTTCTCATTTTTATACTGCGCCTACTGCTATCCGATCTTTAATGGGTTATGGAACAGATCCTGTAAATAAACATGATTTAAGCAGTTTAAAAGTGTTGGGAACTGTAGGAGAACCAATAAATGAAGAAGCCTGGCATTGGTATTATACACATATCGGAAAAGGAAACTGCCCTATTGTTGATACTTGGTGGCAAACCGAAACAGGTGGAATGATGATATCTCCAATAGCGGGGATTACACCTACCAAACCTGCTTATGCTACTTTACCTTTACCAGGTGTGCAACCAGTTATTGTTGATCAGGAAGGGAAAGAATTAAAAGGAAATAATGTAGAAGGTAATTTGTGTATAAAATTTCCTTGGCCAGGTATGGCAAGAACGACTTACGGAGATCATGAACGTTGTAAACAAGCATATTTTTCCACTTTTAAAGGATTATATTTTACTGGAGATGGTGTAAAAAGAGATGCAGATGGATATTATAGAATTTTAGGAAGAGTTGATGACGTGATGAATGTTTCAGGCCATAGATTAGGAACTGCAGAAATTGAAAACGCTATTAATTCACATCCACTTGTTATTGAATCGGCTGTTGTGGGTTATCCTCACGAAATAAAAGGACAAGGAATTTATGCGTATGTGGTGCTAGATACAGCAAGCAAAGACCATGACCCGGAAAAAATTAAACAAAGTTTATTAGCGGCAGTTACAAAAATTATTAGCCCTATTGCAAAACCAGATAAAATTCAACTGGTTTCTGGCTTACCGAAAACGCGATCAGGTAAAATTATGCGCAGGATTTTAAGAAAAATTGCAGAAGGTGATGTGAGTAACCTTGGAGATATATCAACTTTGCTTGATCCGGGAATTGTGGAAGAAATTAAAGAAGGAGCATTAACCTTAGGAAAATAAATATTTTAAATGTTTACTGATCAGCTTAGTAACCATATAAAAATAATAACTCCACCGAAAAGAATTATTTCAATAGTTCCTTCGCAAACGGAGTTATTATTTTATTTAGGATTATCAGATAATATTGTTGGGGTGACAAAATTTTGTATTCATCCTAATGAATATTTTAAAACTAAACCTTTTGTTGGTGGTACAAAACAATTAAATTTTGATCTTCTCCATTCTCTAAATCCGGATCTAATTATTGCCAATAAAGAAGAAAATACCTTAAGTGATATACTGGAATTGCAAAAACATTATCCGGTTTGGATAAGTGATGTCAATAATTTAGTTGATGCTTTGGATATGATCATTTCGATTGGCATGATAACTGATACAGAAGTAAAATCTCAGAAATTAGTTACCGAAATTAAAGCAAAATTTGATTCTCTTTTAAATCAACAAAAGCACACTGCTGCATATTTAATATGGAACGAGCCGATGATGGTGGCAGCAAATAATACGTTTATTAATGAAATGCTTAGTTATGCTGGCTTTTCTAATGTTTTTAAAAATAGAGTGCGTTATCCTGTTATTTCAGAAAAAGATTTATCAGATCAAAAGCCTGATTTTATTTTACTATCATCAGAACCTTACCCATTCAAAGAGAAACATAAATTATATATTGAAAAAATATTTCCTAATAGTAAAGTTAAAATAGTTGATGGGGAAATGTTTAGTTGGTATGGAAACCGTTTGCTTTTAAGTGCAGATTATTTTAAGGATTTAAATTTATCATTTTAGTCGTTTCAGGTGTTATCACCTGAAACAAACCGCTGTTTTCAATTTCTTTTAGTAAATATGAAATCAGAAAATACTTTCAGTCAAGATAAATACCTTGCTCTTGAAATAATAATAACCCACAGGTGAATTTTCCAATCCCAATTTAAAGAGTGTTCAGGTGAAAACACCTTATACGACGAAAATTATTTTAAGCTAGCTACGGATTGTAAATCCTATTTTATCTGTAGTTCCAATACAGTTACTCAAAAAAAAAATTATCAATTTATCAATATCGGTATATTCATAATTTTCAAAATAATAAAAAAACCTTGCGAATATTTCGCAAGGTTTTTTTATTATTTTGAAAATTAACTTTTTACTCTGCCGGTACATGAACCGCTACTGGTTCAACAATCTCATTTTTCTTATTTCTTTTAATCCATGTTTTTAGCCTTTCCACATTATAAAACATACAAGGTACAATTACCAATGTTAAGAAAGTTGTTACTAGCAAACCAAATATAATTGTCCAGGCTAATGGACCCCAGAATACTGAACTTTCACCACCTGTATAAATATTCGGTCTGAAATTGGTAAATAAACCTTCGAAATCAATATTTAACCCAATTCCTAAAGGTATTAAACCTAATATCGCAGCGGATGCTGTTAACAATACAGGAGTTAAACGTGTTGCTGCACCATGAATAATTGCATCATGAAGTGTTTCACCTTTTTTATGCATTTCATCAATGAATTCAATAAGTATAATACCGTTTTTAACTACTATACCTGTTAATGCAATAAAACCAACACCTGTCATTACGATTGACATTGTCATGCCTGTAAATGAGAATCCTAATAAAACTCCAATTATACTGAAAACAACATTGGCAAGAATGATTAGTGGTTTTGAAATTGAATTAAACTGAACAACCATAATTAACATCATCAATGCAATTGCAGAAAGCAAAGCACCGACAAGAAAATTAGCAGTTTCTTGTTGACTTTCTTGTTCACCAGCAGTTTTAATAGTATAACCATCAGGAAGTTTGATTCCCGGAACTACCTGATTATTTATCTGGCCAACAATTTCATTTGCATTATACCCAGTCAATACATCAGAACTTAGGGTTATTAAACGTTGTTGGTTTTTTCTGTTAATTCCACTAAATGTAGTTCCATAATGTATGTTTGCAACTGAACTTAATGGAATCTGACGGAAAGATCCGCTTGACATATCCATAAAACTTATGTTCATGCCTATTAACTGCTCTACTTTTTTACGTTGATCTTCCCTTACTCTCACATTAATTTCGTATTCATCTTTATTGTCCCGAAATTTTGAAGTTTCGTAACCATATAATGCTGTACGTAAAAACATCGCTATTGCTGAAGTAGAAATACCTTCTCGAGATGCTTTTTCTTTATCAATATCAAAAACGATTTCAGGTTTATTCATTACCAAATCCGATTTCAGATTTTCAATTCCATTGATACCAGCTTTTTTTATTCCGTCGGTAAACTGCTCTTCGATTTTTAACAATTCTTTAAAATCTTCACCACCAATTTCAATAGCGATTGGCTTTCCTGTAGCAGGTCCTCCACGTTCACGTTCTACTGAAATTTCAACTCCTGGTATTCCTTTAACTTTCGCCCTTATCTTTTCTAAAATATCTGTTGTAGAAACACCTATTCTCTCCTTTCCATCAACAAAGGCAACAGTTATTTTACTTTTATTTGA
>Ga0123337_10007113_pt1 | contig 10503 bp, 8 predicted proteins | sample frozenSSSSmetaG_FD_89792 | JGI IMG/M metagenome (GOLD analysis project Ga0123337, IMG submission 89792) | Glacier valley bacterial and archeal communities from Borup Fiord, Nunavut, Canada, to study Microbial Dark Matter (Phase II) -... | ecosystem: Environmental > Aquatic > Freshwater > Ice >...
GAGAAAGATGCCGAACTTGCCGCTGAGCAACGGCTAACAAATCATTCGAGTTGACTGACAATGGCGAATCTCTACCCTACCTTAATAGTCATTGTCAGCCACACAAATTCCTTTACATTTGATACCGTTCGTAGCTGTGCGCTGGCAATGAGGACATAAAACTTTTTCGTTTTCTGTTTCTTGATTTTTATTTATACTAGTGTCTGTCTGTAACTTATGTTTTTCGGGCTGGATTTCTATAGTCATTAGGATAGAGGAATATTTGGCAATTAACCAGGATCTCGATATCCCGAACGCGAGTGCGTGTCCCCCGGACATAGGGATGAAGCGCTTTGCGCTATCACTTTAACTATTAAGCTACACCAAAATCCGTATAGTGACGTACTTGGGGCGGATGAAAACCTAAAATGATATCCTCTTTAGGAATTCCAGCCTCTAACAACTCCTCAGCAATCGGACGATTAGTACCATCGTGCTGAATCCAAATTTTCCCTTGAATAATATCGATATGTACAACACAACCATGTATCCGACGTTGCCCATCCCAACCGACCTGCATCACTTCATAGTGGTCTGTTTGTGGATCAATAATGGCTTCCGTTTCGATTTGACCATGAGAAGGTTTATACTTGGCATACTCATAGATTAACTCGCGAACTACTTGGCGATAGTGATTTAAGGTATCCATTGCACAATACTCCTTTCTTTCTCATCAAACACTAAAAGCTTGATTTGTAAGCGCTTGAGAATCAACTGCCCTATTTTTTCCGTAAAAATACTTTCGTAGGAACGTTGGGGAACAGCGAGGTAAAGCATTCGCTCTGATGCTATATCAGCAAGAATACTTTGATAAACACCATATTGACCAACCGCTTCCTCTAAATCCCGAATTGGCGACGGTTTCAAAAAACTTTTAATTTCAACTGCTATTTTACGATTATCTTTTTGAGCTGCTATTGCTGTTCTTTCTGCCCCCAAATCAACATAAAGTTCTCTACCACCATAAGATAAAAGTAATGGGTCGTCAGTAATTTCCCAGCCATCACTCATTAGGGCTTGAACAACCGTATCATGATAAAAATCCTTGGCAGGCATAATAGAGCAGCAAATTATTATTTCTGTTTCTGATTCTTATCTTATCAAATTTTGACACTCTCAGGTCGCGCATACACGCTCCTTCGGTTCCGCATACCTCGATTAAGAGACAGCTAATTGTATGCCCATGACTCCCATTAAAGTTTGACGAATTTCCGCAATATCTTGTAATTGACGATCGCCTGCTTCTTGGACTTGAGTAGTAGTACTCGCGATCGCGCTCAATTGAGAGCGCAACTGGTCGAGAGAATCTTGAATTGGCTGCAAATCCTGATAAAGGTTAATTTGATTTGACGAGGTCGCGATCGCGGCTTTCTGTGAAAGCAAGTCTTGCTCCATCGATTGTAACTCTTGACGTTGCGCCTGTTGTATGCTTACACGTTCGTCGATTTGTGCTTGCGATCGCTGGATGGTAGAACGCAACTGCTCGATCGCCATTTCTAGCTGTTGCAATTCTTCTGTATGTTTTTGTTGTTGGGCTTCAATTTGTGCCAGGATTGGGCTGAGGTTAATTTGGGCTGCAGTGTTGTTGCCACCACCTTGACGGTTACGCAGGGCAGCTAAATGCTGTCTGAGAACGTGCTGACGCTCCAAGAGATTCCGACGTTGTCCTACCAATGTTTCGTTGAGCATTTGGTAGAGGTCTTGCTCTTCGGCAATTTCCGTGGCTATATTCAGCCGTTCGTGCTCTGGGGATAGGGCAAGTTTTTGCTGTAGTTCCGCAATTGTATGTTGACGAGATTTAAGTTCTTCTTCTTGATCGTTGACAAAACTAGAGCCACGCTCTAAATCGCGCTGCAAATCTTGGACAGTCCTTTGCAGTTCATCTAGCGACATGCGATCAAGAACATCATTAAATTCAACTTTCTCGCCAATATTGACATCAGCATTCTTTTCTGCTAGTTGAAGAATCTGCTGATAGATTTCCTCTGAGTTTCGCAGTTGCAAGTTCAGCATCTGAGCATAACCTTGCTTGCTGTCCAAAGCAGTCGTCTGCGATTTCAACTCAACTATTGCCTGTTCCAGAGAACTTTGGGCTGATTGCCATTCTTCAAGGCGACAAGAGTGAGTTTGCGCCAACTGGTCAATTTCTGACTGTTGCGCTTCGGCGGTAGTCTTTTGCTCTTCTAATTGTTGCCAGTGAGGGGTTAAAATTGCACAGGAGCGAGCGAGCATTTCCGTTGCTAGATTGAGATCTTCTTGCAATCCACTTGTCGGCGCAACACCACCAGACAAACGAGCGAGTAACTCTTGGAGTCCACGACTTTGCTGTTCGTCTAACATGGCACCTGTCGGCAAATCAGCTTTTTGCTCCTCTAACCGGCGCTGTTCGCCGCGCAACTGTTCCCAAGCCCCAGCTAATTCCTCGCGGTTACGCTGAATTTCTGCTTGCAATTGCTCAAGGAGTTGTTGATTAGTTTCTAACTCCTGGCGATCGGTAGAGAGTTTTTCTGCATCCTCTTCCAACTGTTGAAGTTCTTCTGAGCGAACTTCTAAGTCCATCTCGCGGCGATTGAGTTCTTGGGCTTGAAATGTCAGTGACTCCTTCCATTGATCAATTTCTTCTTCCTTGAGTTTAAATTTCTCCAGTTGGCGGGAAAAGTTCTGAAGAATATTGACCAAAGGACGCCCAGCTTCCTGGATACGCTGCACTTGCCGATTATTCACTTCCGCAAATACCAGTGCGCCATCATTTAATTTATTCGCCTCTACATCCGGAATTACTTCTTCTGCCGAGACACCACTCCAACTCTGGTCTGTCCGTTGACAAGCCAGAAGTTTGAGTTCGGTTTTACTACCACCGCCGAGTAACCCGCCTTTTTGCTTTTGTACTTCTGCTAAATACAGCACACCCTATTGTCCTTTTGATGTACTCAATGCCCTAGCGGGCTAAACTATTGGTTTATATGAGTTTGTTTACTTTGAGCCGACGAGACGACCACAGATTGTGTTCCATCATCGCCACAGGCACTTCCGGCACCTATGTACTATTTTGGACTTTAGGCGTTGTGATCACCACCGCGATAATAACTAACTTTGAGATGAGAGGAACAGTTGTTACACTCTATTCCAAAAAATCTGAATTGAATGGCTGGTTATCGCCTGGAATTACTTCAGTGATTGGCTTACAGACAATTTAGACCCTGATAAAAATTATTTTAGTGTCATATATTTGAGTAGGTCTATCCAAATGAGCACGTACTTCGTCGGGAGCGTGACCTTCTCCCTGTGAGGGGTTTGGGGTAATGTCGTTAGACTAATACATTTTCTTTCATTCAGTACTTGCCATATAGTTATTTTCAAGATGGGGATTGTATCAAATGTGTACCGACGAAATGGAGACTTTTGGTTAAATGCAGGGAAATTTAAATGAAATTGATATTCGCAGTATCCTGCAATTAATCGAGTTAGGACAGCGAACTGGAGAACTTTTCGTCGAGGCTTATGGGGCTGAAAACGGTTCTAAGTCAGGAAAGCAGCAGTCTTGGTTTGTTTTTTTCTTGAATGGTCAAATTATTTATACAGCCGATGTTGGCGACGGTAGTTTGTCTCGATTGGGTGACTATTTGCGCCGTTACCGAGTCCAAAAAAGGCTTGACGAAATCACACTTCCTTCCTTCGCGGGCATAAACGCGCCTGAATATGGCTATATCTGGGCGCTATTAGAACAGCATCTGATTAACCCTACCCAGGCACGGAGTATCATTCATAGCTTGGTGCAAGAAACTCTCTTCGATTTGCTTTCCTTACATCAAGGTGCCTTCATTTTTGATTTGGCGACACCACTAACACCGCAATTGACCACCCTAGAGGTTGGTCCAACGGTGACTAAAATTATGCAGCAGGTGCAGGAGTGGAAGCAATTTCACCCGCACATTCAATCTCCAAATCAATTACCAGTGCTGACAGATACAGCCGCACTGCGATCTTCCCTCCCGGTAGAGACGGTGAATAAGTTAGAAAGATGGGCAGATGGGAAAACATCGCTGCGTCAGTTAGCCCGCTATCTCAACCGAGATATTTTGACCGTGGCGAGGGCAATATATCCTTACGTGCAGCAAGGTTGGGTGCAGTTGGTGAATCCGAAGAGTGCGGTCGATATGACTAACAAACGCGACTCTTGGTTAGAGACACAAACAACGAAAGTGAAGCGGATAGTTTGTATTGACGATAGCTTGACTATCTGTAAGACTGTAGAGTCCATCTTGAAAGCCCAAGGTTATGAAGCGATTGGGATTGCCAATCCGTTGCAGGCGTTAAGTCTGGTATTTCAACTTAAACCCGACTTAATTTTGTGCGATATTGCGATGCCGGAACTGGATGGTTACGAGATTTGTGCCATGCTGCGGCATTCCACAGCCTTCCGACTTGTACCGATTATTATGCTTACAGGTAAAGATGGGTTTATCGATCGCGTGAAAGCGCGGATGGTGGGGGCGACAGATTATTTAACTAAGCCGTTTGGCGATAGTGAGTTATTAATGCTGGTAGAGAAATTTATTAACTCTAGTGGTATAAATGTCCAGAATCGCGAGCCGTTACTTGTTGATTTGCTCTCTTATGAGCTACAAATTGGTATCACGGAATCAGCGCTCGTTCCACCTCCGTAGATATAAGTAGGTAATGATTGAAACTTTATACATTAAACTGTGACAGGTATAGCTCAATGTTCCGCACAGGAACGCGGTTTTCAGGAGACAGATAGATAGTTATGAGTACAGTCCTAATTGTGGAAGACAGTGTCGCCCAACGCGAAATGATTACAGACCTCCTCAAAGCGAGTGGTTTGACAGTGACCCATGCTTGCGACGGCGTAGAAGCGTTAGCACAAATTCAAGGAACTTGCCCAGATTTAGTTGTACTGGATATTGTGATGCCTCGGATGAATGGTTATGAAGTTTGTCGGCGGCTGAAAGCCGATCCCAAAACTCAAAATGTTCCGGTGGTCATGTGTTCTTCTAAAGGCGAAGAATTCGATCGCTATTGGGGAATGAAGCAAGGTGCGGACGCCTACATTGCCAAACCATTTCAACCGACAGAATTGATCGGCACAGTCAAACAATTGCTAAGAGGATGAGGGCAATAGCAAATTCTATGGTGAATAATCCAGACTTTTTAACTTATTCTCAAGACCAAGTTGCACCAGAATTTCAGCAATTAGAAAGCCCTGAAGGTGAATTACATCTGAGGTTTTACGTAGCGACTAAGCAAGAATTTGCACTCTCAGCCACCGGCATCAAAGAGGTAATATCTCCGAGTCCTGACAGAATTACACCCATTCCTAATGCTTCGGCTTTGATTTTGGGTACTCTAAATTTGCGGGGACGTGTGATTTGGGTGGCTGACTTAGGGCAATTTCTCGGTAACACGACTCCTTTAAACACGGATCGACCGGAAATTCCTGTGGTAGCGATTGAAGAACAAGACACGATTGTGGGATTGGCGGTAGACGAGATTATCGGGATGGATTGGCTGGATGCTGCCAATTTACAACCACCTAGTAATGCTCCTGATAGCATGGCACCGTTTTTACGCGGCGAGTGGTTGTTAGATGGCAAAAAAGATCAGTGTCTCCGGTTATTAGATCAGCTGGCACTTATACGTACAGCGCGATGGGTGGGATGAAAGGGCAAATGGGAGCAAATATGGATGATTACGGACAATTACATCAGCAGGCGCATACAGCCTACGTCCAAGGCAATTATGAGGTTGCGGCAACTCTAGTCGATCAAGTCGTCGTAAATTTACCGGATGACCCCAATATCCATTTACTTCGGGGTCACATTTACTACGTTCAACAAGAGTATGACGTAGCCCGAGAAGAATATCAGCGGGTATTGCAACTCACAAAAGATCCGGAAATGATTGAGTTTGCCAGTAATGGCTTAGATTCCATCGCTCAAGTGACTGATAGAGCGGAAATCCAGACTGTATTCGATGTTAGCGAAGGCTTTGCTGACCTCACGCTAGACAAGGCTGACCAATTACACACGCAAGAAAATACTGGTATCTTGGCAGACTTAACTAGTCAAGATTTCATCCACAATGTTGACAAAACCGTTTTAGACTCGAAAAGCGAGCAGATATTCGATAATCCCTTCGGGACTTTGGATGACCCCACTGGTTCCTCTTCAGAACATTCAGGAGCTTTTGGCGACGATCCTTTTGGGTTAAACCACCAAGATAATTCATTTTTGGCGAGTGAGGACTTAACATCAAACGCACACGATTTTAATGGGAATGGTAAATCACCACCAAATCACGAAATATTTGCTCAATATGATTCAGCGCTTGATGATTACAGTGCCGATTCCACATTTGAAGAATCTGACTTTTTAAACAAGAAAAAAACTGACAGCCATAACGGCACATCTTCTGACCATATTTATCTGAATAATTCGGAAGACGAAACTTTATTAATGGGTCAAAACCCAATTAATTATCATACGCCGCCAGAACAGGCAGACACTAGCCCAGCCAAACAACCCACCAGTTTCGAGTTTGAACACGTTAAAAATCAAGAACAAAACGGCTTTCATGCTGACGATGGGTTTGACTTTGCTGCCTTTGAATCAGCATTTGGTTCAGAATCAATGGCAACCAGTGGAGAATTAAGCAATCCTTCTCTGGGACAAGGTAAAAACAGCAATATTGAGTTTTTAGATGACTTTGATGAATTCGACGATTTAGGAAATATTCCCGGCTTTGACCTCACGGAAGATTCTACTTTTGGCGAGATTCCGATTAGTGCGGGTTCTAGCACTAAGGGTAATTCCCAAAATTTCGCGTTTAATCAGCCAGATACCAACATCCACGAACGCGACAATGAATTATTTAGTATCACTGGTTCTTCAGAAGCTGTTCCGGCTTTCACCCAAACAAATAATTCGCAAATAGAAGCGATAGTTAGCGTTGATCAAGGTTGGCTGGCTTTTTTTGAAAATGCGCCACTAGAAACTAAAAAATGGATTACCGCTGGGACTGTTGGCATAGTCTCGGCATTAGTTGTCGCGGTAGTCAGCTTCACTGCCACCTCCGTTTCTCCAACCCAACAAAGAGAAGGATTGCTGAAAACAGGTTGGGCAATGGCGCTATTTTCAGGTCTGGCTGGTTTTGCTACCACTGGTGTGATGACTAACCTGACAATTAAGCAAATGCGACAGACGACTGACGACTTGCTTCATCAATTTAATACTGTCCGCGAAGGCAATCTCAATGCTCAAGCGACTGTTTACTCTGAAGATGAATTCGGTCGGCTGTCATCCTCTTTCAACGAAATGACCCGCGTGATTTTGGCAACAACTACAGAAGCTCAACGCAAAGCCCAAGAACAAGAAGAAGCCAAAGAAAACTTACAACGGCAAGTTATTCGGTTATTGGACGATGTAGAAGGTGCGGCTCGCGGAGATTTAACAGTGCAAGCTGAGGTGACAGCCGACGTATTAGGAGCAGTCGCTGATGCTTTTAACTTGACTATTCAAAACCTGCGGGATATCGTCCAACAAGTGAAATTAGCAGCTCGCGAAGTGACTAAAGGTGCAACTAATAGTGAATCCTTTGCTCGCAGTTTGTCTTCTGATGCCTTGCGACAAGCGGAAGAATTGGCTGTGACTTTGAATTCAGTGCAGGTGATGACCGACACGATTCAACGGGTAGCGGCTAGCGCCAGAGAAGCGGAAGTTGTCGCCCGGAGCGCATCTTCAATCGCTCTCAAAGGTGGGGAAGCGGTGGAAAATACTGTTTCTGGTATTTTAGAAATTCGCGATACCGTAGCAGAAACGACGCGCAAAGTCAAGCGATTAGCGGAATCATCCCAAGAAATTTCTAAGATTGTGGCTTTGATTTCTCAGATTGCTTCGCGGACAAACTTGTTGGCGCTGAATGCAAGTATTGAAGCCGCAAGAGCTGGAGAAGCCGGACGCGGTTTTGCGATTGTTGCTGATGAAGTCCGTCAGCTAGCTGATAAATCTGCTAAATCATTAAAAGAAATTGAGCAGATTGTGATGCAAATTCAGAGTGAAACCACTTCTGTAATGACAGCGATGGAAGAGGGTACGCAGCAGGTAATTAAAGGTACTCACTTGGCGGAACAGGCTAAGCGATCGCTTGAAGATATTATTCAAGTCGCGAATCGCATTGATGCTCTTGTCCGTTCAATTACGGCTGACACTGTAGAACAAACAGAAACTTCCCGCGCTGTGGCTTCTGTGATGCAATCTGTGGAACTTACAGCTCAAGAAACTTCCCAAGAAGCGCAACGCGTATCTGGTGCTTTGCAAAACTTGGTAGGTGTTTCCCGTGACTTAATCGCCTCGGTAGAACGCTTCCGAGTTGACACCACAGAATCAAGGTAAAAATGATGAATTATGGATTAAAACAGCCTTGATTCATAATTCTTCATTTATAATTTCATCATTCATAATTTTTCATTCATAATTTTTCATTCATAATTCTTCATTCTTTTTTACTTATGCTGCCGGAACATCAACAGCGCATTTTGGGTTATTTCATTGAGGAGGCAAAAGACCACCTTAATACAATTGAGCAGGGGTTACTGAATCTCCAGGACACGCTTAAAGACCCGGAAATGGTCAGCGAGGTCTTCCGGGCGGCTCACTCCATCAAAGGAGGCTCGGCGATGCTTGGTTTGAGTAGCATCCAGCACACGTCTCATCGTTTAGAAGATTGTTTTAAAATCCTTAAAGATTGTCCAATTCAGGTTGACCAAAAATTAGAGTCTTTGTTTTTGAGTGTATCTGATACTCTCAAGGCATTACTCGACCAGTTAGCCAGTCCTTTTGGTCTGACAGACGAAGCGGCGCAGCAGATAATGTTACAAGCTGAGCCAGTGTTTGCCGCACTCAATGAACACATGCACTTACTTGAAGCTCAAGGCGGCGGTACGAGTGCGCCTGTAAGCGCCACCGTTACACCTGTTGTCACACCTGTCGTAGAGATGCCAGGAATTGCCTCTAGACAGCAACAGCAATGGCAAGAGTTTCAAAATCAGGTGATGCAAGTGCTGCGGCAAATGCTACAAGTGTTTAAAACAGCCACAACATATCGCAATCGCCAGCAATTACAAGAGTACTGTCAGCAATTAGGTAAATTAGGTCAGGAATATAATTTGCCTGGTTGGGAGAATTTGTGCAAAGCCACCAACCGCGCGATCGCTAATCAAGAAAATACCTATGTCACCCTTGCGAAAATTGTTATTAAAGAACTCAAGCAGGGGCAAGAATTAGTTACATCCGGTCGAGATGCCGAAATCATCATTAGTCACCCATTAGAAGCATTACTATTACCAGAACTAGAGTGGCATGACACCAACCAATTAGAGCAGAAAGTAATCACAATAGTACAGCCGCCTCGGACTGCGCCACCAGAACTACAGCTTGATGACGAAGTTGCTCATCCGACTTCCAGTGATCCGAGTGGACCAGAAGTCGGCGTATCTGAATTGAATACTCTGGCTGATTTGTTTGATGGTGAAACGCCAGACTTGTATGAAACTTGGCAAAAAGAGGAGGTGAAACAAACCACATTCCAATTCGATACTGAACTCAATGGCGACACGGAAATTGATCTGGCAGATTTCTTGTTTGCGGATGTTAGTAGCGACACTCCCAACGGCACAATCACCACTACGCCAGAAGAATTAACTCTGTTGTTCGGTGACAGCTTCGAGGATAATGATTTATTTTCATCCCTTGATCCGGATCTGTCAATTACTGGTCAGTTAGACTATGTAATTAGTCCCAGTATGGAATTATTTCCTCAAGAAACAACACCACTAATTGCCAGCAACATCCAAAGTCAGCCGGAGATGATTGCTGATGACTTGTTTGCAAATATTGAAGCCAATGACCTCGGTCTGGCTCAAACAACTAATTATCAGCCGGATCTGGCTTTCGATCGCTTGTTTGGTGAGTCAGATGACATTGCGCCGGATGATTTATTTGACCAAATTGCGATAGCTGATACTCCAGATCACGACACATCCCCAGTCGATGATTTTAGCAATTTTTGGGATGAAGAAACAGTATTGCCAGCAGTTGCATTTGCAGGGGAGCAAGATGCTGCTAAAGATTTAGAAGATAGTTTATTTGCAGCGTCCAACGCCTCTGATTTACTTAGTGTGCTAGATTCTGCGGACGCACCATCACTCTTATTGTTTGCCATCCCAACTACCAATAATATAGATATCCCGCCGGAATTAGAAACTCCATTTACGCTTCCACATCCAGAATCGGAATTGGAAATCCCACATCCGGAATCGGAATTGGAAATTCTAGAGTTAACGCTGACACATCCGGAATCGGAACCGGAAATTCTAGAGTTAACGCTGACACATCCGGAATCGGAACCGGAAATTCTAGAGTTAACGCTGACACATCCGGAATCGGA
>Ga0123337_10007114_pt1 | contig 10502 bp, 8 predicted proteins | sample frozenSSSSmetaG_FD_89792 | JGI IMG/M metagenome (GOLD analysis project Ga0123337, IMG submission 89792) | Glacier valley bacterial and archeal communities from Borup Fiord, Nunavut, Canada, to study Microbial Dark Matter (Phase II) -... | ecosystem: Environmental > Aquatic > Freshwater > Ice >...
ACACTCTTCCCCGCAGAGCCTCCTCCCCGTTGGCCCTTGCAACGGGAGGGACTCTGCGGCTGCAGGCTGTAGCGAATGTTTTTTGGAACCGACATTTGCACTTTATGCATCATTGTTGTGTCACTCACTTGTACATTTACAGCTATGAGCAGCAACTAAACGTAGGGTATAAACGACACGAAACTTAATAAAATTTAAATGACTGAAAATAATTTCACATTGATTCCACCGCAGCAAATGCAGGAACGCTTTGCCACCATTTTATTAAAGCTTGGCTTTACCGAAGAGCGGGCGACAGCATGTGCCGCCATCTTTACAGCCAACAGTGTGGACGGCATTTATACGCATGGTGTAAACCGCTTTCCAAGGTTTGTGCAATATGTAAAAGATGGTTGCGTGCTGCCACATGCAGTGCCAACGCTGAAAAGCAAATTCGGTGGACTGGAACAATGGGATGGTAATCTTGGACCCGGTCCGCTCAACGCCGTGTATGCAACCGATACTGTTATGCAACTGGCGCAGCAATATGGTATTGGCTGTGTGGCATTGGCCAACACAAATCACTGGATGCGAGGCGGCACTTACGGATGGCAAGCGGCAAAAGCTGGATTTGTATTTATCGGTTTTACAAATACTACCGGCATCATGCCTGCATGGGGAGCTATAGATGCAAAGCTGGGCAACAATCCAATGGTGATTGCATTGCCTTATAAAAATGAAGCCATTGTGCTCGACATGGCGATGTCGCAATATTCTTATGGCGCCATGGAGTTGTCAGTTTTAAGAAATGAAAAGCTGCCGGTACCGGGTGGCTACAATACCGGCGGTGAACTCACCAACGATCCTGCGGAAATACTCGCCTCCAAACGTCCGCTGCCGATAGGGTATTGGAAAGGCGCAGGCCTGTCCTTGCTGCTGGATATACTCGCCACCATTTTATCCGGCGGTTTACCCGTACATGAAATAGCGGCGAAAGAAGTGGAAGCAGGACTATCACAGGTATTTATTGCCATTGATATTTCCAAACTCGGCAACCTCTCTTTAATTGCGAAAACAGTCGAAGGAATCATTGATGATTATCACCAATCCATTGCTGTGGATGCATCGCAAAAGATAACCTATCCCGGTGAACGGGTGCTGCAAAACAGGGAAAGAAATTTGGCGAATGGAATACCGGTGCTAAACAAAGTTTGGAAGGAGATCATGGAATTATAAAAAAGTAAAAAATGTTTATGAAAAAATATTTATTAGTAGCGCTAACCATGTTGTTTGTTATGACGGGTTTTACACAATCTAACAACAACGCCTACGTATTTACTTATTTTAAAGATAACGGCCAGGATGGCCTGCACCTTGCTTACAGTGAAGATGGATTTAACTGGAAGACTTTGAAAAACGACCAGTCTTTTTTGAAGCCGATGGTGGCGAAAGATAAGCTCATGCGTGACCCATGCATCATCCGTGGAGCAGATGGAGAATTTCACATGGTATGGACCGTGAGCTGGAATGATGGCGGCATAGGCTATGCGCATTCAAAAGATTTGATCAACTGGAGCGAACAACAATTTGTGCCAGTGATGAAAGAAGAACCCACTGCACGCAACTGCTGGGCACCTGAAATTATTTATGACGGCAAAAAAAAGCAATACATGATTTACTGGGCTACCACCATCCCGGGCAGGTTTAATGAAGGCGATACGGCAGGTGATGATAAGTACAACCACCGCATGTATTATACCACCACTAAAGATTTTAAAACCTTTACAAAAACAACCTTACTATACAATAAAGGCTTCAATGTGATTGATGCTACTATACAAAAAAATGGAAAAGAATATGTGATGTTTTTAAAAGATGAAACTAGAAAGCCGACTCAGAAAAATATTCGCATTGCCATCAGTAAAAAGTTATATGAAGGCTATAGCAAACCATCCGACCCCATCACCGGTAAGTATTGGGCGGAAGGTCCAACTGTTTTAAAAATGGGTGATCAGTGGATTGTATATTTTGACAAGTACACCCAGCACCAGTATGGCGCCATCCAGTCAACTGATCTTAAAACATGGACGGATGTATCTGACAAACTGGTGATGCCAAAAGGAATCCGGCATGGAACGGTCTTTACTGTTACCAAAGATGAATTGGAAAAATTAAAAGGATTGTAAGGGTGTATCAGGTGCTAATTAATTTGACGCTGACATAGGCATTCCATTGCATGAAATAATTAATATCCTTTTCGCAGCATATGAGCAAACTCATTGGGTAAAGGACTTTCTTCTACCGCTTTGGCAGCTTTCTCTACATCATATCTAAAAAGTATAAACGCATTGCCTACAATTGAATAAGCATAATTCTTCCCGGATTTTTCAGCCTCGCTGTCACTTCCGGGCTTTGGTACTTTTAAATCATGGTTACCTGCAAGAGTCGCAATATTCTTCTTTGGATTAATTCAACCACTTCATTGGGCCAAATATTATAACCCACCCAATCCCCCAGGCTATAAACAGCATCCGGCTTGCGGGAATCCATATCTGCAAGTGCCGCTTCCAACGCAGGCAGGTTGGCATGTATGTCGGAAAATAATGCAATTTTCATCCTGAACTGTTTAAACGATTTGAGGTTTTGGGTAATATTTTTTACGAATCCAGAAAGCAACATTCACCAATGCAATCAATGCAGGCACTTCTACCAAAGGTCCGATAACTCCGGCGAAAGCCTGGCCGCTGTTAATGCCAAATACACCAATAGCAACTGCTATGGCCAATTCAAAATTGTTACCTGCTGCGGTGAAAGCAATCGATGCATTGGTAGAATAATCAGCACCCATTTTTTTGCCGATGAAAAAACTAACCAGGAACATGATGATAAAGTAGATCACCAAAGGAATGGCAATTCTTACTACATCCAATGGTATCTGCACAATCAATTCTCCTTTTAAACTAAACATTACAACGATGGTAAAAAGAAGTGCAATCAATGTGATGGGAGAAACAAAAGGAATGAACTTTTTCTCATACCACTCTGCACCTTTTGCCTTTAATAAAAAATACCGGGTTAAGAATCCTGCTAAGAAAGGAATGCCCAGATAAATGGCTACGCTCTCTGCAATCTGTCCGATGGTGATGTCCACTACGGAACCTGTTATGCCAAACAACGGCGGAAGCACCGTAACAAAAACATACGCATAAATGCTATACAATAATACCTGGAACACACTATTCAAAGCTACCAGGCCTGCTGCATATTCCCGGCTGCCTTCAGCCAATTCGTTCCATACAATTACCATGGCAATACAACGGGCGAGACCAATTAAAATCAAGCCAACCATGTATTCCGGATAACCATGCAGGAATGTAATCGCCAACACAAACATCAGTATTGGTCCGATAACCCAATTGAGGAATAAAGACACACCCAGCACTTTGGTGTTCTTAAAAACTTCCTTCAGTTTATCATACTTCACTTTGGTAAAGGGCGGGTACATCATTAAGATCAACCCGATAGCCAATGGAATATTGGTGGTTCCGGTAGAAAATGAATTGATAAAAGTAGAAGATGAAGGAAAGAAATAACCAATCGCCACACCAATCGCCATTGCTAAAAAAATCCATAGGGTTAAATACCTGTCTAAGAAACTCAGTTTCTTTCTTTCATGTGCCGGCGCACAGTCGTTTGCAGTCATAATAATAATTTATTTATTGGTATATTACGATTAATAAATACAAAAAAAATCAACAGCATTCATTCTTCACCCGGTATGCTACAAAGAAAGCATCCATTTCTTTTTTTACCTGTAGCCACACCTTTTCATTGATACAATAGCTAACGCTCGTACCTTCAACACAACCTTTAATAATCCCGATTGCTTTTAATTCTTTTAGATGTTGCGAAATGGTTGCCTGTGCCAATCCAAGTTCTTCCACAATGTCGCCACAAATACAATGTTCGGCTTTCACCAGGTGCTGAATAATAGCAATGCGTGCAGGATGTGCCAGTGCTTTTAGCAATGCAGCCAGCTTATTTTGTTTTGCGGTAAAAATTTCTGATTTTGTAATTCCCATTTTATCGCAATATTACGATGGTATAAACTAACGGACAAAGATTTTCAAAATAAATATGGATACTGACAGGTCTTTTGTTTTGCAAGAGTTAAAAACCATCATAGCCGTTGAAAAAGAAATTGAACAGTGATTCCTATCGATTATTTTAAAGAGAGTTTAACCAAATTATTAATAATGTTACGTTGAGCCCGGTCGATAGGCCGGTTTATTTTTTTCTTGACAGTAACTGTGCATGTGCAGAATACTGTATTTAATTCAATAATCTTTAATTTAGTAAAATGATAAAATCAACCGGAGTATTATTAATGTTTATTGCGGCCTTTTTTTTACAAACAAGCGCACAGCAAAAAAACGATACCGCATTCATCTATGTGGATGCCAGCAAGGCATTGGATGATATGAAACCCGTATGGGCATGGTTTGGCTACGATGAGCCCAATTATACCTACATGAAAGATGGTAAAAAACTATTGTCGGAACTGGCAGCACTAAGCCCTGTGCCAGTCTATGTTCGGGCGCATAGTTTAATGAGTACAGGTGATGGCACACCTGCATTGAAATGGGGCAGTACCAACATGTACACAGAAGATGCGAACGGTAATCCTGTTTACTATTGGAACATCATCGACTCTATATTTGATACCTACATACAACGTGGAATGAAGCCGCTGGCACAAATGGGATTCATGCCGGAAGCATTGTCCACTAAGCCGCAGCCTTACCAGCACACCTGGCAACCCGGCCAGCCATACAGCAATATCAACACCGGCTGGCGCTATCCGCCAAAGGATTATAAAAAATGGGGCGAACTGATTTATCAATGGGTAACGCATAGCATTAGCCGCTACGGAAAAAAGGAAGTTGAAAGCTGGTATTGGGAATTGTGGAACGAACCCGATAGCCCTTACTGGGGAGGCACCGTGGAGGAATATTGCAAGCTATACGATTATTCGGCAGATGCGGTCAAAAGAGCTTTGCCCACAGCAAGGGTAGGCGGTCCACACGTAACCGGGCCTGCCGGAAAAAGAGGTGGAGATTTTTTAAAAATATTTTTGAAACATTGCATCAGCGGCACCAATTATGTAACAGGTAAAACTGGCACACCGCTCGACTTTATTGCTTTTCACGCCAAGGGTTCGCCCCGTGTGATCAACGGGCATGTACGCATGAATGTTGGTACACAATTGAGGGATATTGCCGGGGGGTTCGCCATCGTTGCTTCTTTTCCGGAAATAAAAAATCTGCCGATCATCATTGGCGAAAGTGACCCGGAAGGATGTGCGGCCTGTGGCATGCAAACCAATCCCGAAAATGCTTACCGCAATGGCACCATGTATTCAAGTTATACTGCCGCCTCTTTTGCAAGAAAATATTTGCTCGCCGATTATCACAAAGTAAATTTCCTGGGAGCAGTTTCCTGGTCATTTGAATTTGAAGACCAGCCCTGGTTTTATGGCTTTCGAGACCTGGCAACCAACGGCGTTGATAAACCCGTATTGAATGTATTCAGGATGTTTGGTATGATGAAAGGAAAACGGGTGCAGGTAACCGGAAGTAAAATGTACCAGTTGGCAAGTATCAGCGATTCAAGTGTAAGAAAGGGAGAAGATATTGGCGGACTGGCTGCAAAGGACAAAAATAATTGCACAGTAATGGTATGGAATTATCATGATGATGATACAACCGGGGCGCCGCAGCAGGTATTGGTGCAGGTGAAAGGAATACCGGCGAAAAGTATCAATATCAAACAATACCGCATTGATGATGAACACAGCAACTCGTATGAAGTCTGGAAAAAAATGGGCAGTCCGCAACAACCGACTAAAGAACAGATTGCACTATTGAAAAAAGCCGGGCAATTGGAATCAATGGGAAAGCCGGTGAAGGGAGTAGTAAAAAACGGAACCCTGCAATACGGATTACTGCTACCTCGTAGAGGAGTCGCTTTTTTGAAAATGGATTGGTAACAAAAAAATAGCTGTTTAATTGAAAGCGCCTGGTATAGGGCGCTTTTGTTTTATATGGATTTTACCAACCTTTTGTGCAGGATGCTACAGGATGGATGGGCTGTAACGAATCATTAATTTTATCGATCTTAAACGATTGTATATGCATGCTGCCCGGATTAAAATACATAACACAGTGGGGCCTTCCCTGGCGGCTGTGCCATTCAGCCATATTTCCATTGCGTTGACTACATTATTCAATAATCATCATTCCTAAATAAGTTAAAATAATCATAGAACATGAAGCGTATTTTTTTAGTTGCAGCACTACTGTTCTGTTGGAACATGTACAGTATTGCCCAACAGCAAAACCTTGACTGGGTAAGTAAAGTAGGAGCTGCCGCATTTCCGGAAGGTACTAAAATATATAAGGTAAAAGCAGCTACGGATACCAGCAAAGTAATTACAAAAGCCATACAAAAAGCCATCGATGATTGTGCAAAAAAGGGTGGGGGCATTGTGGTTTTTAATCCGGGAACCTACGTAAGCGGAGCGATCTTTATAAAATCGGGCGTACAGCTTAAAATTGATAAAGGAGTTACAATTCTCGGTTCACAAAATTTTGATGACTACCCTGATATTGATACCCGTGTTGCAGGAATTGAAATGGTATGGCCGGCAGCACTCATCAATTTGATTGATGTGAAAAATGCAGCTCTTACGGGTGAAGGTATTGTAAATGCAAGGGGAAAATTTTGCTGGGATAAATACTGGTCTACCCGAAAAGAATATGATAAAAAAGGATTGCGCTGGATTGTCGATTATGATGTTAAAAGAGTCAGGACAGTATTGGTACAAAATTCATCCGACATTACTTTGAAAGGACTAACGTTTAAGAATGCGGGCTTCTGGACAGTACAGTTATTGTACTCTCATCATCTTACAGTGGATGGCCTGGTGATAAAAAACAATGAAGATGGAAGCGGTCCAAGCACGGATGGAATTGATGTGGATTCATCTGCCTGGGTATTGATTGAAAACTGTGATATCGATTGCAATGATGATAATTTTTGTTTGAAGGCTGGAAGAGATTGGGATGGCCTTCGGGTGAACCGGCCAACAGAATATGTGGTGATCAGAAAATGCCTTGCCCGCCGGGGAGCCGGCCTTGTAACATTGGGCAGCGAAACTTCCGGTGGCATACGTCATGTATTGGCCACTAATTTGGTAGCCAGCAACACCGACAATGGATTGCGCATTAAATCGGCCACCACCAGGGGCGGAACTGTTGAAGATATTTATTTTCAAAATTCCATCATGGAAGGAGTGAAGAATGTGTTTCAGTTTAATTTAAACTGGTATCCGGCTTACAGTTATTCTGAATTGCCCGCAGGTTATACCTACGAAACCATTCCCGCCCATTGGAAATCGATGTTGCAAAGAGTGGTGCCTGCCGAAAATGGCATTCCACATGCAAAGGATTTTTACATCAGCAATATCAAAGCCACCAATAGCGGAAATGCATTTGTGGCCAACGGCCTGAACCAATCGCTGATTGCCAATTTTAATTTTAGCAACTGCGAAATATCGGCTGTAAGCATCGGTACGCTTGAGTTTACAAAAGACTGGAAGTTTAATAATATGATGTATAGCTCTGTTAAAAAGCAACCCGAAGTGAAAACTGAAAAAGAAGGAGAGCCCAATGAGCGGTCGAAAAATTAGGTGGTGTTAGGTTAATTATCCTGAATGGTGAATGGTCAATAATTCACCATTCACCATTCACAATTCACAATTCACAATTCACCATTCACCTTTCACGCTCACTTAACAGTCATACAAAAACAAAAAATTATGAAATCATTTAAGTTTGCCTGGCTGTTTGCCGCAATTCTACTGGTAGCATTTTCTGCTAAAAAGCACAAACCGGTTTTGTATATCATTGGTGATTCAACCGTTAAAAACGGCGATGGTAAAAACAACAACGAGTTGCAGGGATGGGGAAGTTTTATAGATCTTTCTTTTGATACCAACAAAATTGATATCCGCAATCATGCCATTGGTGGACGAAGCAGCCGCACATTTATTAATGAAGGACGCTGGGATAAAATTTTAGCCAACCTGCAAAAAGGCGATTTTGTAATCATGCAGTTTGGCCACAATGATAGTGGTCCACTGGATGATACGGCCCGGGCCAGGGGTACATTAAAAGGCATCGGCGAAGACAGCGTCGAAATCTACAATCCCATCCGCAAGCAAAAAGAAGTGGTGCATTCTTACGGATGGTACATGCGCAAATATGTTGCGGATGCCAAAGCAAAAGGGGCAGTAGCAATCATTTGTTCACCCATTCCCCGCAATGATTGGAAGGCGGGTAAAGTGTTGCGCAGCGATAACAGTTATGGCTTGTGGGCAAGGCAGGTAGCAGTAAATTCAGGTGCTCCATTTATCGATTTAAATAATTTATTAGGTGTTGAATATGAAGTATTGGGACAGGAGAAAACGAGTACATTCTTTCCCAAAGAACATACGCATACCAATAAAGATGGTGCCCTGTTTAATGCAGGGGTGGTGGTGAGAGAAATAAAAAGTTTAAAGAAATGTAAGCTTAAAAAATACTTACTGTAATAAATACCTGCTAAATGCATATCATGTTTATTCGTAAAAATATTGTACTGATCAGTTGCCTGTTGCTCTCCGTTTGCAGGGGGGCAGCTCAACCGATCAACAGGCAGCAACTGGTAGAAAGGCATACCATCATCAATACTGGATTTGATTCGCTTGAATCACTGTCGGTTGGCAATGGACGCTTTGCATTTACGGTGGATGCTACCGGTTTACAGTCTTTTCCCGATGCGTATGCGAAAGGAGTGCCTCTGGGTACGCAAAGCGAATGGGGCTGGCATAGCTTTCCAAATATTAATCAAATTAAATTTGAAGATGCGCTAAAAACCTATCATTTAAATGGAAGGGATGTGCAGTATGCGGTGCAATGGAACCAGCCGGAAAAGCATAAGGCTGCATCCAATTATTTCCGTGAAAATCTGCATCGGTTACAGTTGGGCAATATCGGTTTAGAGATCATTAAAAAAAACGGCAGCCTGTTTACTATCAACGACGTAAAGTACATTCGTCAAACCTTGAACATGTGGACGGGTGAAATCAGGTCAACATTTTCGGTGGAAAATAGTCCGGTTGAAGTGATTACTTTTTGTCACCAGCAGCAGGATGCCATTGCCGTGAGAGTGAGTTCACCTTTGATCAAAGCAAAACGATTATCTGTTCGTTTGCGACTACCTTATCCAACCGGGGGCTGGTCGGATATGGGCAATAACTGGGGAAATGAAAATAAGCACCAGTCAATCATCAGCTCCAAAAGTACGAACGGTTTTACCCTGCAACATGTATTGGATACAACCAGTTATTATATCCGGTCACAATGGAAAGGAGCTGCATCCATCACCACAAAATCAGCCCATTATTTTACCGTCACACCTTCCGCGGCCAATCATGTTGAGATGACGGTTCGGTTTGATGAAAAGAAAAATACTGCAGCGGTACCTTTATTTACCACTTCTGCCGCCAACAACAAACAGCAATGGGCTGCCTTCTGGAAATCAGGTGGCGCCATCGATTTTGCGGGCAGCATCGATCCGAGGGCGAAGGAACTGGAGCGGAGAATTATTCTATCCCAGTGGCTTACAAAAATTCAATGTGCCGGTGATAATCCACCACAGGAAACCGGCTTAACATACAATAGCTGGTACGGTAAGCCACACATCGAAATGCATTGGTGGCATGCCATGCACTATGCTTTATGGGGCCGTGAAAACCTGCTGGTAAATAGTGTAAGCTGGTATAAAAAAGTGGCGCCCACTGCAAAAGGAATTGCAAGTCGGCAGGGATATGAAGGCGTGCGCTGGCAAAAGATGACGGACAATGACGGTAGAGAAGTACCTTCCTCCATTGGTGCATTTTTGATCTGGCAACAGCCGCATTTTATTTATTTTACCGAGTTACTCTATCGCAAGAATAAAGACCTGCAAACCTTGAATCAATACAAAGATCTCGTTTTTGCAACCGCTGATTTTATGGCTTCCTTCGCTTACTTCGATTCAACCAAAGGCAAATATATTTTAGGTAAAGGAGTTATTGCAGCGCAGGAAAGATTCAAAGCAGAGGTAACATTTAACCCTACCTACGAACTGGTATATTGGAATTGGGCACTGAATACTGCACAGCAATGGCGGCAAAGATTGAACCTGCCCCGCAATAAGAAATGGGATGACGTGCTGCAGCAGCTTTCGCCATTGCCGGTGCAAAACGATAAATATTTATTTACAGAAAGTGCGACTGATTCTTATACCAATCCCGAATTTAAAACCGATCACCCATCGGTGTTTGGTGCCTTGGGTATGTTGCCCAAAACAACCATGTTGGATGAGAAAATGATGCGCAATACTTTTAACTGGATTTGGGACAACTGGAGCTGGAATGA
>Ga0123337_10007115_pt1 | contig 10500 bp, 8 predicted proteins | sample frozenSSSSmetaG_FD_89792 | JGI IMG/M metagenome (GOLD analysis project Ga0123337, IMG submission 89792) | Glacier valley bacterial and archeal communities from Borup Fiord, Nunavut, Canada, to study Microbial Dark Matter (Phase II) -... | ecosystem: Environmental > Aquatic > Freshwater > Ice >...
GGAGTATTTTTATGTTCAGTTAAAGTTTCCATGTTTTTTATTTTATACCATTAATAATTTTATCAAAGCCCAAATGTAAATACAATAAAACAATAAAACAGGGATTTAAAGGGGTTTAACTATTGTTGAACGTTAATGTTGAGGTATTAAAAATCAAATTTTAGTTGTACTACTATTGTTTTTTTGATTTCTGTATTCAAGTTACTCAAAGAAATTCCTAGGAGTCGAACCGATTCTTTCATCTTTTCTTGATACAATAATTCTTTAACAATTTCTAAAATCAAAGCTTTATCCGAAATAAAATAAGGCATTGTTTTACTGCGTGTTTGTTGTGTAAAATCGCTATATTTTATTTTTAATGTTATTGTTTTACCGGCAATATGATGTTTTTTTAATCGCCGTTCCAATTCGGTTGCAATTTTTTCGAGCTTCTCAAGCATAAATATTTCAGAAGACAGATTGATGTCAAAAGTATATTCGGCTGCTACAGATTTTGTAATTCGATCCGATTTTACTTCGCTGTTGTGAATACCTCGAACAACATTATAGTAGAAACTGCCAGATTTTCCAAAATGTTTTTCCAAAAATTCTACCGATTTACTTTTTAAATCTAATCCAGTAAAAATCCCCAATTGATACATTTTTTCGGTTGTGACTTTCCCAACTCCATAGAATTTCTGTATGGATAATTTTTCTAGAAAAGGAACAACTTCATCAGGATTTACGGTTTTTTGGCCGTTGGGTTTATTGTAATCACTGGCAATTTTGGCAACAAATTTATTGGCAGAAATTCCTGCCGAAGCGGTTAAGCCGACTTCATTAAAAATACGCGTTCTTATTTCTTGTGCCAACAAACTAGCGCTTGGATTCCCTTTTTTGTTTTGAGTTACATCAAGATAAGCTTCGTCAAGAGATAGCGGTTCGACCAAATCAGTATATTCTCGGAAAATTTTTTGTATTTTTCTGGAAATCTCTTTATAACGATCAAATCTTGGTTTTACAAAAATAAGATCAGGGCAATATTTTTTGGCCAAAACACCACTTATAGCAGAGCGAACACCAAATTTTCTAGCTTCATAACTGGCCGCGGAAACAACTCCTCGATTCTCAGCACCTCCAACCGCAATAGGTTTTCCTCTTAAATCAGGGTTGTCCATTTGCTCCACCGAAGCATAAAATGCATCCATGTCAATGTGTATGATTTTTCTATTTGGAAGCGGTTCGAGCATGTTCTACCAATTGTGTTTATTATTGAGTCTGCCAAGGTTTATGGTAGAATGCCGATATAATAAAATAATAGTATAATTCATTAGACTATATATTTTGTATAATCGGTATTACAAATTTAGAAACGTTTTGAAAAAAATGGAACGGCTGAACTGTTAAAAAAATAAATGAATATCTTTGATGCACTGACTAGCCCAGATGGGAACGGCATCCTTTCCTTGCCTCCTTTAGACAAGGAAAGATAAAGTGTATAGCTGGAAGTAGCTCCTAAAAATTATAAAGTAGTTTTATGAAAATGGTAGAAATAGAAAGAAAGTTTTTGGTCTCTTCGAATGCATTCAAAGATGAGGCATTTGCTCAAAATAGGATTAAGCAAGGCTATTTAAGTTCCGTGCCTGAAAGAACGGTTCGTGTTCGTATAAAAGGGGAAAAGGGTTATTTGACTATAAAAGGAATATCAAATGAATCGGGTTTATCCAGATTTGAATGGGAAAAAGAAATCCCTGTTGGTGAAGCCGAGAAATTATTGCTTTTATGTGAAACAGGAGTAATTGACAAAACCCGTTTTGAGATTAAAACGGGCAATCATATTTTTGAAGTTGATGAATTTTACGGAGAAAATGAAGGCTTAGTTATGGCCGAAATAGAACTGAAGTCTGAATCCGAAACTTTTGAAAAACCAATTTGGTTGGGTCAGGAAGTAACAAATGACAAACGATATTACAATTCTTATTTAAGCAACAATCCGTTTAAAAAATGGTGATATTATTTTCGTAATTCTTCAATTTTGACAATTACAGCACCACTGCTTTTATTGGAAGTAATATCCATAAAGGCTTTTTTGCTTAGATCAATTTCTCTACCTCTTGCAAAAGGGCCTCTGTCTGTCACTTCTACAACAACCGATTTACCATTGGCTTCATTGGTTATTTTAAGTTTGGTTCCGAAAGGAAATTTTCTATGAGCTGCGGTTAGTTTTTGATTATCAAATCGTTTTCCGCTTGCTGTTTTTTTGCCATTAAATTTATCGTGATAATAAGAAGCATGAGCATTTTTCTTAAAAAAAACAAACTTGCCTGTTTCAACAATTACAGAATCTGGGGCGACAGCAATTGGTTCAACTTCTTTTTCAACAATTTTAGTTGCTTTTTTTACGGTATCTTTATTAATGGTAAATTTTTTGCTAGTTATAATGGAACTTTGACTGCTTACTAGACCAATATTGGCCAGTAAAAACAACAATGTGATTATTTTTTTCATTTATAGTTTATTAGGTGAAACTTTGTATCGCAAAAAAATGGAGGAGTAAAAAAAAGCCCTTTTCAGGACTTTTTTATATGATTTAAAACCAAAGTGACCAAGGAATTCTGCTCAAAACGAGTACCAATCCTAAACCATAAAATATTGAGAAGGTTTTGAATTTTGATTCACTTGTAGTTAGTTTTTTATGTTTTGACCAACCAATTGTAATTAAGGCAATTGCGATTAAATTGATTAACGGATGTTCCAACGAGGTCAAACGTAAAGCTTTATCAGACATTTGTCCAAACGATGCCAATCCTAGTGGAGAAACAAAATATAGAATCAAACCAAACAATAATTGTGTGTGTATTCCAATTAAACCAAACAGCGCAATTTTTCTGTCTTTGGCAGTAAATTCTTTTTTAGTAGCCAATCCAATTATAGCATTAATGACTGCAATAACAAGAACTAACAATGCAATATATGCCCAACCGGAGTGAAATTTTTGTAAAATAGTGTACATAAATAGTTTTTTAATTTAAACAAATATAAGCAAAAAAGTCATAAAAAAACCCAGAAAAAATTTCTGGGTTTTTTAGAAAAAATATTTTTTACTATAAAGATTGCAATACTTTATCAACTACTTGAATAGATCCATTTGTTCCTTGGATATTAAGTACTTTAGCATTTGCATTAACTACAGGATTTGATTTATCTACAATTTTTAAAGTTGCTTTAGTTATTACAAATGTAAAAGTTGGATACAATGTTGTAACAGTTATATCTGCAGAAGTCGAAAATGCAGTTGTTGAAGCTGCAACTCTATTGCTTTTTTCTAAATGATAGTTTAAAATTTTTGTGATATCAGCATCTGTTTTACCTACTAAATAACCACCAGTTCCTAAAGCAGCAGTAAATGCGTCATTGTTTGGAGCATAAACTGATACTGGAGCTGCTCCAGTTGCAGCATTCAAAGTTGCTAATACACTTGCTTGAGGTGTGCTTTTAACAACCCCTAACAAAGAAGTCAAACTTGGATTTGCAGCTATTTGATTTACTATTGTTGGCAATCCTAAAACTGCATCAATAACGTGTACAATACCATTGCTTGCATCAATATCTGCAGTTGTAATTTTGGCTCCTCCATTTGAAGCACCGCCATTAACTAAAATATCTGTGCCAGATAAGTTAATATACATACTTAAATTTGCTCCTGAAGTTGATGTAGAAGTAGTTTTCAAGAATCCAAAAGTCTTATAATAACCTACTGCCAATAAATCAGACGTTCTAGTTCCAACACCAATAACGTGATTTTGCAATTGAAGTTTCAAAGTAGCAATTACAATAGCATCTGCAGGCACAAGAGGATTCAAAGCATTTATAGATGCACTTGTAATTCCAGCAGTTGTAAAAGCAGCATTAGTTGGTGCAAAAACAGTATAAGAACCCGGATTACCTAGTGTAATGTCCAAACCTGTTTTCTTCAAAGCATCTACTAATATACTGAAATTAGCATCAGCTTTTGCAACATCTACAATAGAAGGAAGTTTTACTACATCTTTGGTATCGTCATTAGAGCAAGAAAATGTCATTAATGCAACCGCTAAAATAGAAACAAAATATAGGATTTGATTTTTAAATTTCATAATTATTATTTTTATGTTTATAAAGTATTCGTCTAGTTTTAATAATTTTTTATTTACCGAAAGTATATCTTAAGGTGAATTGAGCTTGCCAAACATCAGACACAGAAGAATTTTTCTGGAAAGTGTCTTTAGCTAAGAATCTTTTTCCTTCGTTATCCGTTTGAAAAGCCATAGTATAAAAAGGTGTGAAATTATTAGCCACACTAGGAGCTGCTGATACAGCCAAAATATTGGTTGCTGTAGCACGTTTTGAAACACCCCAATCTCGGTTTACGAAGTTTGTGAAATTTAAGATATCCACTCTAAATTGAAAGCTGTTTCTTTTTCCAGCAATGTTTACGAAGAAATCTTGCGTTAAAGACAAATCAACTCTATGTAACATTGGCAAAACATTTGAATTTCTTTCAACATATTGCCCTCTTCTTTTAGATAAATAAGGATCTTGATCTATAAATTTATCAAAAGCTTCTTGTTGTTGTGCTTCAGTATAAAGAACAATTGTAGAACCACCTAAATTTTGAGAAATTGGGTTAAATCTAATATCAGTTGCTTTTACGGGAACAAAAAGTAAATCATTTCCTGTAACTAAGTCACCATTTAAATCTCCTCCGTAAGAATAAGAAAATGGGTTTGCTTGTTCTCCAATATATCCTAAGTTTATAGATGTAGATCCACCATACTTAGTCCCGTAGTCTATTTTATATCCAATAATACCAACATATCGATTTGGTGTATTATTATTGGAAATAGTTAAATCTTGAACATTGTTTCCATAAACAGACTTCGTACCTGTTTGCCAAGAACCTGAAGCAGTTGATCCTGGAGAAATCAAATCATAAGCTGCTGAATGCGTATAAGCAAATGAACCCCACAATCCTTTGTTAAATGGATATTCTAATTTAAGTGTTGTAGAATAAAAATAACCTTGGTTTGTGTTTGTCAATACAATAGCATTTGAAACATTATTGTTAATTCGAGTACCATTATCTGTACCAGCAAACAAAGGTCTGTTGTCTGGACCATTTATAGACCCAACAGGATTGGCTAAATTCGCATTATAGTATCCAACTTCATTGATGTTTTTACTAAAAATTCCTTCGATAGTTCCTACGAAACCAAATGGTAATTTTTGATCAACTGCTAAAGTAGTTTTCCAAACTTGGGGAAATTTATAGTCTTTGTCTGTAAAAGCCAAGTCAAAAGTAGATGGCAAAGTAGCTACTGCTGGTGTAAAATATTGAGAAGGATTTGCTGTAAAACCATATCCGCCAGCACCTACAGAAGCATTACTAGCATCAACAAAACCTGTTAACACTCCATTGTTTCCAATTGCATTTGACAAATATACGTAAGGTGGTCTACCTGTAAAGATTCCTGTTCCCCCTCTTACTTGAGTTTTAGAATCTCCAGCAACATCTAAATTGAACCCAACTCTTGGTTCAAATAAGTACTGCGTATTTGGCATTTTACCAGTATTGAATTTTTCACCATGAGCAAAAGTCATTGCTGTAACCGCTGGATTTTCAATAGCTGTGTTTTTAAAGAAAACAGTTGTAGCTCTTAAACCAAAAATAATTTTAAACTGATCATTTACTTTAAAATCATCTTGTAAGTATAAATCTATTTTATTAGATTCTAATAATTGCCAAGGATCTGCGCCACCAGGTAAAGCTGAATATCTAAATTGAGTTCTAACTGGTAAATTAGTTTTTGATGGAGCTCCACCCAAAGCTATAGATTCGTTTGCGGCATTATAAAACTCATCTAAAGAGTTAAAAATAAATACTCCGTTTGAACCAGAATAGAATAAATTTTCTGATTTGAAATTTTCATAATTAGCTCCAAATAATAAAGTATGTTTTCCTAAATATTTAGTAATATTATCCGTAAAGTGCAAAGTAGAATAATTCAATTTATTCCCTTGCGTAAAAGGATCTAAACCTACAGAAATAAAATTTGTATTTCCAACTGTATATCCTGAGCCAGGTAATGGAATTGCTACTCCATTTTTAATATCAATTGTTGGAAACAAACCACCTCCCTGTAGGGATCTGTCTTCGATTTGTTTGTCATACCCTGCAATGAAGTTATTACTCCACGTCTCAGACAATTTTGAGTCCAATTGCACAACAATGGATCTTGTATTGTCTTCAATTACATATCCACTGTTTTTAAAAGCCATTGAATTCACATTTCCAGTTCTATTTCCAAACCCTAAAGAACTTGAATTTGAAACACCTTGATCTGCAGAAGAATCACTATGAACATAACGTACCGAAAGTTTATGATTATCATTAATATTCCAGTCAACTCTTCCTAAGAATTTTTTAGATTCTTTTTTTGAATCAAAATTTTCCCAAGGTCCTGTAGTATAATTGAAGTTTTTTTGCATGTAATCAGAAAGAGTTTGCATCTGATCGTATGTAGGAGCCGAAACCTGAGACCCAGAATTTGGAGAAGTAGAAGTCCAATTAGTTGCAGGACTTGTATTGTCTATAGTTTCAAAATTACCAAAAAAGAATAATTTATCTTTTATAATTGGCGCGCCAATTCTAGCCCCCCAAATAGTTTCATCAAAAGTAGCTGGTACAATTTTTACTTCACCTGCTTTTGTTCCTATAAAACTTTTTTTGTTACTTCTAGTAGAATTATAAACTGAACCTTCCACTTCGTTTGTTCCACTACGAGTTACCGCGTTGATTCCAGATCCTGTAAAACCAGTTTGGCGTACATCAAAAGGAGCAATATTTACTTGTAATTGTTCAATAGCATCTAGTGAGATTGCAGTAGAACCTGTTCTACCGCCTGCTTGAGCATCATTTCCTAGACCAAAACCATTATTAAAAACAGAACCATCAATAGTAAAGTTGTTTAATCTTGAATCTTGTCCTCCAAAAGTACCACCGCTTCCAGCATTGGCATTGTATTTGGTAATAGCATTAATAGATCGAGCTCCAATAACTGGCACTGCATTAATTTGTCTGTTGGAGAACTGTTGAGAAGCTCCTGTTTTTCCTTTAGAAAAAGCACCATTTGATTTTGAAGAAGAAACAATAACTTCTTTTAGTTGACTAGTTTCATCTTCAAGAACTGTGTTTACAGTAACTGTACTTCCTAAAGGAGCTGTAATATCTGTAACTTCGCTTGGTCTTGAGCCAATGAAAGTAAACTTAACAGTATATGGCCCTCCTGGACGAATAGCCTGTACTGAGTAACCGCCTGTATAATTTGTAATTGCATTATACTTTGTTCCAGTAGGTAAGTGAATCACTTGCACTGAAGCTCCCGCTATGTTCTCGCCAGTAACAGACTTCACTGTTCCTGAAATCCCTGAAGTAGTTACCTGAGAATAACCGATAACCGACAGGAAAAAAATAAAAATAAAGCTGATTTTTTTCATATTAATTTGTTTGTTTAGTTTGGCAAAATTATAACATTTGAACCAATAAATGTTAACATTGTATTAAGAAATTAAACTTTTTACTATCCATGCATACTAAACAATCATATTTATATTAATTAATTAATATTTTGCATTTTTATTTAAATTTATGCATAAACAATAAGAATATAATAATTTAAAATTCATTGCCAATCCTTTTATTTTGTATTTACCAAAGATTTGTTCTTCTTTATCCATAAAAAAAAGCCCTGATTTTCAAATATCAAGGCTTTTTCTTAAATGGTTTACTATTATAAGTTAACTATTTATTTTCTAGAAAATGATTCAATAAAAATTGTGTTGAACTATCGTGATTTTTTACTTGTTTTGAATTGATTTCTTCTAATATTGAATTGGCCAATTGTTTTCCAAGTTCTACACCCCATTGGTCAAAACTAAAGATATTCCAAATAATTCCTTGCACAAAAATTTTATGTTCATACATTGCAATAAGTGAACCTAATGATTTTGGAGTCAATTTTTGAATCAAAATTGTATTGGTTGGTTTGTTTCCAGAGAAAACTTTGAAAGCTAAAAGTTCACTTGCTTTCTCAGCACTTAATCCTTGTTTGTCAAACTCAGCCTGCACTTGTTCTTGCGATTTTCCATTCATTAAAGCTTCAGTTTGAGCAAAAAAGTTAGACATCAATTTATCATGATGGTCGTTATCTCCATATAAAGGTTTTACAAATCCAATAAAATCGGTTGGAATCAATTTAGTTCCTTGGTGAATCAATTGAAAAAAGGCATGTTGTGCATTTGTTCCTGGCTCTCCCCAAATAATAGTTCCCGTTTCATAATTTACAGGCTTTCCATCACGTCCAACGCTTTTACCATTGCTTTCCATGGTTCCTTGTTGTAAATAAGGTGCTAGTTTTTGCAAGTATTGTGTATAAGGAATCAAAGCTTCGCTTTCGGCACCAAAGAAATTATTATACCAAACACTTAATAAAGCAAGTGTTACTGGAATATTTTTGTCAAAATCAGTTGTTTTGAAATGTTCGTCCATTTCGTTGGCGCCACTTAGCAAATCATTGAAGTTGTCAAAACCAACTGCTAAACTGATAGAAAGTCCCACGGCACTCCAAAGAGAAAAACGTCCTCCAACCCAGTCCCACATTGGGAATACATTGTCTGGATTAATACCAAATTCGGTTACTTTTTGTAAATTGGTTGAAACCGCCACAAAATGTTTAGCAACATCTTCCTGTTTTGCCGATTTCAAAAACCAAGCTTTGATAGTTTCAGAATTGGTTAATGTTTCTTGTGTTGTAAAAGTTTTAGAAACAATAACAAATAATGTTGTTTCTGGATTTAATTTTTTTATAATTTCATTTACATGATCGCCGTCAACATTAGACACAAAATGAAGATTCAAATGATTTTTATAATATTGTAGTGCTTCCACAGCCATTACAGGTCCTAAATCAGAACCACCAATACCTATATTAACGATATCAGTAAATGGTTTTCCGGTATATCCTGTTCTTTGTCCTGAGGTTACTTCGTTTGTAAACGTTTTTACTTTATTTTTTACTTCGTATACTTCTGGCATTACATTAACACCATCCACGTTTATCACAGCCGTTGCTGGTGCACGCAAAGCAGTATGCAAAACAGCGCGATTTTCTGTTTGATTAATAATGGCTCCTCCAAAATAATCGGAGATTGCATTTTTTAATCCGGTTTCGTTTGCTAATTCAAGCAGCAAATCAATTGTTTCTTGATTGATTCTGTTTTTGGAATAATCAACCAAAAAATCATTCCATTTTAAATGAAGTTTTTTGGTTCTTGATGAATCTGCTTCAAACATTGCTGCCATTGAAGCTTTTTGTATTTGGGTATAATGAGATTGAAGCTTTTTCCAAGCTTTGGTTTCGGTTGGGTTTATTGTTTGTAAAGCCATTTTATTTTAGTTTTTTATAATTGTGCAAATTTACTGAAATAAGTTTGACTGGGCTAAAATCAGAACATTATAAAACGATTAAATGTTTAAATTGGTTCAAATACAAAATAAACAACCATCTGTAAATAACGAAAAAGATTTCTCAATTTAATGCGGAGTAAACCATGTTAAATTGAGAAATCTGCACAAATTTTTTTAGATATTCTTATTAAGGAAGTCTTATCTTGGAATGATTCTTTATTTTTAAAAACTTACAAATTGGAAACACTATCCAATTCGAATTTCAAGGGTTCGATTTGTTTTAGGAATCGTTCTTTGTTTTTCGAATTCATCGGTTCACCATTTGGTAATTTTAATCGCAATGCATCGACTTGCACGCCATTTTTCCAAAAGCGATAACATACGTGTGGTCCAGATGCTAATCCTGTGCTTCCTACCAATCCGATAGTTTGCCCTTGATTTACATGTTGCCCTCGTCTAACCAATATTCGGGACATATGTAAATACTGAGTAGAATAGGTTTTATTGTGTTTTACTTTTACAAAATTACCATTACCCGCAGTATATCCAGTTTGTTCAATAATTCCTGCAGCAGTTGTAGATATAGGTGTTCCGGTTGGTGCTGCATAATCGGTTCCTTTGTGCGCTTTCCAAATTTGTTGTACAGGATGAAAACGATTCATTGAAAAATGAGAAGTGATATGGCTAAATTTAATTGGTGTTTTTAGAAAGAAGTTTTTCAGTGTTTTCCCATCTTCGTCATAATAATCCATTTTTCCGGAGTCAGTATTTTGTTCAAATGGAAAAGCGTAAATAATCTTTCCTTTATATTCAAAAAAAGCAGCTTCCAGACTATCTACTCCGTCATATATAGAATCATTAATATATCTTTCGGTAAATGTCAGTCCAAATCGATCCCCTTTTTTAACTTTAAAGAAATCGACTGACCAAGCAAAAATCTTTGAAATCCTAGTGGCTAATGCTCCTTCAACTTTTGCCGATTCTAATGTTTCTGATAATGAACCTTTCAGTATGCC
>Ga0123337_10007116_pt1 | contig 10500 bp, 12 predicted proteins | sample frozenSSSSmetaG_FD_89792 | JGI IMG/M metagenome (GOLD analysis project Ga0123337, IMG submission 89792) | Glacier valley bacterial and archeal communities from Borup Fiord, Nunavut, Canada, to study Microbial Dark Matter (Phase II) -... | ecosystem: Environmental > Aquatic > Freshwater > Ice >...
CGCCAGTCCCAGCAGCGGCTGGTAGACCAGGCGCAATTCGTTGCGGGCCAGCGCCAGCCGCAGCCCGGCCTCGATGGACCGGCGCTGCTGCAGCTCGGCATCCATGCCCGCCTCGAAGAAATGATAGGTCGAGCGGCCCTCGCTCTTGGCCTTGTACAGGGCCAGATCGGCATTCTTGACCAGTGTGTCGGTCTTGACCCCATCGCCGGGACCCACGGCAATGCCGACACTGGCGCCGATCTCGATCATCTGGCCACCGATCAGCATGGGCTGGCCGATCGACTGGATGATCCGGTCGGCCACCCGGGCAGCGGCGTCGGGTCCATCGATCGGGCGCATCAGCAGAGCAAATTCGTCCCCCCCCAGTCGCGCCAGCACGTCGGTTTCCCGCGTGGCGCCCCATAACCGCGCCGAGGCCTGCTTGATGACCTCGTCGCCAACGGCATGGCCCAGCGTGTCGTTGACCGCCTTGAAATGATCGAGGTCGATATAGAGCACCGCCGCCATCTCGCCGCGACTGAGCCCCGACTCCGCCTTGGCCATCTGGTCGAGGAACTCGATGCGGTTGGGCAGGTCGGTCAGGGCATCGTGGCGTGCCAGGTGCTGGATGCGCGCCTCGTTCTGCCGCTGCTCGGTTATGTCCTCATGGGTGGACACCCAGCCGCCATCCTTCATCGGATGGTGCTGCATCATGATGGTCCGGTTATTCAGCTCATGGATGTTCTTGCCATATTCGCGCCGGGCGATGACGTCGCGGCGCCAGGCGATATAGTCATCGCGCGTGCCGCCCGTGCTCATGCCCATGTCGAACAGGTGCCCCAGAATGTCCTCGAGCTGGGTACCCGCGCGCAGCAGCTGTTCGGGCAGGCTGTAGATGCGCGCATAGGGTTCGTTGCAGATCACCAGCCGACCGCGCGCATCCATCATGCACAGGCCCTGGCTGATATTGTTGACGGCGGCATCGAGCCGGATGTTCTGCCGCTCCAGCTCAAGCTTGCGCTTCTGCACCACCTCGGTCAGCGCGACCTCGTCGGTAATGTCCTCATGCGTCACTACCCAGCCCAGCGCCGGCGAATAGGCATGGGCCGTTTCAATGGTGCGGCCGCCCCGCACCACTTCCTGGCTCTTGAGCCGCGCGCCATTGCGATTGGCCAGCAGCTCGCCGGTATAGGTTTCGTAGAATTCTTCCGGGCTCATATCGGGGTGGTTGCCCAGCCGCGCGCTGAGCTGCACCACATCCTCAAGGCTCATGCCGCGATGCAGGACCTCGTCGGAAAAGCCATAGAAGTCGCTATAGTGCTGGTTCCACATGACCAGGCGGAACTGCGGCGACCAGACACAAAACCCATAAGGAATATTTTCAAGCGCGGCATCAAGCAGCAATGCTTCCGCCATGTCGCTCAAGTTGCCAGCGTCTGCTGCCCGCACTCGACGAACCCTTTCGTTCGGCGACTAATATGACGCCGATGTGAACGCTAGTGGCAACCGCTTAACGAGCCATTAAGGACAATGGCGCAGGGGCCGGCGAATCGTCCCGCCGGCCCGATTGTGACCTCAGGAACGCCCCAGCAGCTTCTTGCGGGCGGCAAAAGTCTTGAGCCGCAACCCGTTAAGACGGATGAAGCCCTCGGCATCGTGATGGTCGTAGCTGCCGCTGCCTTCTTCAAACGTGACCAGATCCATCGAATAGAGCGACAGGGGCGAGGTCCGCGCGATGACGCTCGCCTGGCCCTTGTAGAGCTTGATGGTAACCTCGCCGGCGACGAATTCCTGGCTCTTGTCGATCAGCGCCTGCAGCATTTCGCGCTCGGGCGCATACCAGAAGCCATTATAGATCAGCTCAGCATAGCGCGGCATGAGCTCGTCCTTGAGATGGGCCGCGCCGCGATCAAGCGTAATGGATTCGATACCGCGATGGGCCACCAGCAGGATGGTGCCGCCAGGGGTTTCGTACACACCGCGGCTTTTCATGCCGACAAAGCGGTTTTCCACCAGGTCGAGCCGACCCACGCCATGCTTGCCGCCCAGCTCGTTGAGCTTGGTCAGCAGCGCGGCCGGCGACAGGGTTACGCCATTGACCGACACGGCATCGCCCTTGTCAAAGCCCACGGTGATGATCTCGGGCTCGTTCGGCGCATCGACCGGATCAACGGTGCGCTGATAGACATATTCGGGTGCCACATCGGCCGGATCTTCCAGCACCTTGCCCTCCGAGGAGGTGTGCAGCAGATTGGCATCCACCGAGAACGGCGCCTCGCCGCGCTTGTCCTTGGGCACCTGAATCTGGTGCTTTTCGGCATAGTCCAGCAACTGGGTGCGCGACGAGATATCCCATTCGCGCCACGGGGCGATCACCTTGATCGATGGATCGAGCGCATTGGCGGTCAGTTCGAACCGCACCTGGTCATTGCCCTTGCCGGTGGCGCCATGGGAAATGGCGTCGGCGCCGACTTCCTGGGCGATCTGCACCAGCCGCTTGGCGATCAGCGGCCGGGCAATCGAGGTGCCCAGCAGATAGACGCCCTCATAGACGGCATTGGCGCGGAACATGGGGAACACGAAGTCGCGCACGAATTCCTCGCGCAGGTCCTCGATGCGGATATCCTTGATCCCCATCAGCTCGGCCTTCTTGCGCGCCGGCTCGAGCTCTTCGCCCTGGCCGAGATCGGCGGTGAAGGTCACCACTTCACACTGATAGGTTTCCTGCAGCCATTTCAGGATGATCGAGGTGTCGAGACCTCCCGAATAGGCCAGCACGACTTTCTTGATGTCTTTTGCCATGAGCTCTGTCGTTCAACGGTGATGATGTGGAAGGATAGACCAACTCAAACGCAATAATCTTGCCAAAACTTCACCCCAAAGCCCGGTTGTGGCATAAATCACCAACACAGCCGCCTAAGGACGCACAATATGCCACCAACGCTTGATGCCATCGATCGCCGCATTCTGCGCGTGCTGCAAAATGATGGTCGCATCTCCAATATCGAGTTGGCCAACCAGGTCGGGCTGTCACCCTCGCCCTGCCTGCGCCGGGTGCGCCTGCTCGAGCAGTCCGGCATCATCGATCGCTATGTCGCCGTGCTCAACCCCGCCAAGGTGGGCGTCGGCCTCACCGTCTTCGTGCGGGTCTGGTTCAAGACCCAGGACGCCGCGATCACCCATCAGTTCGCCGAGACGGTGCGCGGCTTCCCCGAAGTGGTGGAATGCTATCTGACCACCGGTGAATGCGACGCCATCATGCGGGTGGTCACCGCCGACCTGCACGCCTATTGGCGCTTCCAGTCCGACCACCTGACCCGTATCCCCAGCGTGCAGAGCGTCAAGACGGACGTGCCGATGGAAACCATCAAGGCCAGCACCGAACTGCCTTTGCTCTGATTGCGGACACGCACTGGCGAGCGGCCCGGCCCTGCGCTAGAGCTGGTGGCAGACGCTTTGCCGCTTCTACCGGAAACCGCCATGCCCGCCTTTGTTCCCGATCTCGCCGTCATCCTGGCCTTTGCCCTGGCCGGCTTCGTCCTGGCCGTCACGCCCGGACCAGATATGGCGCTGTTTGTCTCGCGCACCATGAATTTCGGCAAGCTGCACGGCTTTGCCACCGTGCTGGGTGCCCTGACCGGCATCGCTGTCCATACCATGCTGGTGGCCTTCGGCATTTCCGTGCTGATCGTGGCAGCTCCGGCCGCCTTCTGGGCGCTCAAGATTGTCGGTGCGCTCTATCTGGTCTGGCTGGCCATTCAGGCCATCCGCAGTGGTGGCGGCATTCTGGTCACCCGGGCCGGCGGCAAGGTCCCCAGTTTTGCCCAGAGCTATATGACCGGCCTCGGCATCAACCTGACCAACCCCAAAGTGGCGCTGTTCTTCGTCACCTTCCTGCCCCAGTTCGTCTCGGCCGGTGATCCGGATGCCGTAGGCAAGCTGCTGTTCCTAGGGGTGGAATTCGTCGCCGTCTCGCTGCCCGTCGTCATCGCCATCGTGCTGTTCGCCCAGTGGCTGACCACGACCTTGCGCGACAATGCCTGGGTTTCCAAGGCGTTGAACTGGAGTTTTGCCGCCGTCTTCATGGCCTTCGCAGCGACAATATTGCTGGCCGAAGGCCGCAAATAGGAACGCCTGGGCCTTTTGCCCGTTGGGTTGGGTCATAAAGGGGCCAAGCCATGGACGTTCTGCGCATCATTCTGTCAGTCATCATCCCGCCCGTCGGGGTATTTTTGCAGGTCGGTCTTGGCCTGCACTTCTGGCTCAATATCCTGCTGACGCTGCTGGGCTATTTCCCCGGTCTAATCCACGCCGTCTGGATCATCCTGCGCAAATAGGCGTGCCGCTACGGGCTAGAGCTTGAACTCGTAATATTTGATGGTGTCCTCTGCCCCGCCGAAACGGCGGTAGAGGCCATTGGCCGCGTCATTGTCGAGCTCGGTGCCCAGCCAGGCCTCCACGCAGCCTAGTTCTCGCCCCCAGACAAACAGCTCAGTCAGCATCGCCGTGGCGACGCCCTGACGCAGATGCGACGTGGCCGTGCCGACTTCATCGACATAGAGCTCGCTGACCTTGTCGGGATGGTGGTGCACGACGCCGGCGCACTGGCCCACGACCAGATCACCATCCAGCGCCAGCACCATGAGATGGCCGGGGGAACCGAGATATCGGACCAGCCGCCCTGGATCGATGGGTTCGTCAAACACATCTGCGACCGACGAAAACAACTCCGCATCCCCGGCAGAGACGCGATGGAGGCGAAACGGCATTGCTCAACCTGCGAAATGGCAAACCTTGAGCCAGTCTATTGCCAGCAATGGCGGCCAACAAGCAGCTAGATGCTTTCGCAGAACCGCAGCAGATAGCCATCCGGATCCTGCACACAGCACTGCCGCTGCGTCACCTGCCGGTCACCCACCGCATAGGTTCTGGTTTCGACGGGCACAAAGGGCGTGATCCTGCCTTCAGCCAGGCGCCGCAGCAACGGCTCCAGATCGTCCAGCTCGAACTGGAAATTGACGCCCCGTCCAAACGGCGGCTCCAGGGCACCGGTCACCCAGTCGCGGCCCAGCCCGAGTTGATCGAGCATCAGGCCGGCGCCACCGATGTCGACAAAGGCGAAGCCCTCGTCGGGTCGCTGGTAGCGCAGGCCAAAACCCAGCACACCGCAATAAAAGGCAAGACTGCGGCCGATATCGCTGACCGAAAGCTCGGGGACAAGTACGGCAGCCATTACCCCGCCAGGGCCTCGCGGTCTTTCTTGCTCAGCCGTTCGCTTTCGCTCTTGAGCTGCCCGCAGGCGGCGAAGATATCGCGGCCACGCGGCGTGCGCACGGGGCTGGCATAGCCGGCCTTGTTGACGATATCGGCAAAGCGCTCGATCCGGCTCGAGGGCGAGGTGCCATAATTGGCGCCGGGCCAGGGATTGAACGGGATCAGGTTGATCTTGGCCGGAATGCCGGCCAGCAACCGCACCAGTTCGCGCGCCTCGGCGTCGCTGTCATTGATGCCGTCCAGCATCACATATTCAAAGGTGATGCGGCGCGAATTGGAAACGCCCGGATAGGTGCGGCAGGCCTCGAGCAGCTCTTCGAGCGGCCACTTCTTGTTGATCGGCACCAGCACGTCGCGCAGGTCATTATTGGTGGCATGCAGGGAGATCGCCAGCATGACGTCGATCTCGCGCCCGGTCGGCTCGATGAAGGGCACGACGCCCGAGGTCGACAGGGTGATGCGGCGTTTGCTCAGGCTCATGCCGTCGCCGGCCGAGGCGATCAGCAGCGCCTGCTTGACGTTGTCATAATTGTAGAGCGGCTCGCCCATGCCCATCATCACCACATTGGTGATGGCGCGGGTGCCGGCGGCGGGGACCAGGCCACCATCATCTGGGCGCGTGCCGCCGGGAAAATCGCCCAGCTGCTCGCGCGCCATCAGGATCTGCCCCAGGATCTCGCCGGCGGTCAGGTTGCGCACAAGCTTCTGCGTGCCGGTATGGCAGAATGAGCAGGTCAGCGTGCAGCCCACCTGCGAGGAAACGCAGAGCGTGCCGCGGTCTTCCTCGGGAATATAGACGGTCTCCACCTCGACCGGCGGATAGTTCGGATTGGCCGGATCGCGGAAACGGAACAGCCACTTGCGCGTGCCGTCGCTCGAAACCTGTTCGGACACGATCTCCGGACGGTCGAGGTTGAACACGTCGGCCAGCTTCTGCCGCACTGGCGCCGCCACATTGCTCATGCGGTCGAAATCGGTCGTGCCATGCACATAGAGCCAGTTCCACAGCTGGCTGGCCCGCATGCGCGCTTCCTTGTCGGCCGCGATCCCCGCCTCGGTCAGCGCCGCGGCCAGCTGGGGTTTGCTGAGGCCAATCAGCGACGGCCGGCTGCTGCTGGCAGGCCGGATGGCAGAGGAATGGTCAAGGTTCAGCGCAATGCTCATGGCGTGCGACGGGTCCGGAAATTGCGGGATTGGCGCGGCCCATAGCATATGGGGGCGCTTTAGGCAAAATCACCGGTCGCGGAGCTGGAATGCGCCGCGGTCAGGTCGCCAGCGTCAAAGCCGGCCTAGCAGGCCGAGGCAATCGACTGCTGCGCCGCGGTAGCCCCGGACAGGGAATAGGCCTGGGTCACCTTGATGCCGGCGGCACTGGTGCCTTCCACGCTCATGCTCGACCCGGCCCGGATCGCGGTGGCAAGGGCTTCGGCCTGGCCGGCATCGTCGAGCCAGGCGGCATCATTCTGGGTGAACAGGTTGAACACCTGGCCATCGACACTGACCGTGGCCATGCTGTCGGGCTGGAAGGTAAAGCCGGCCACCACGTTGAATTCGGTGGCAACATTCTCGGCCGGCCGGTTGGTGATGTAGATATAGGCCTGCGTATAGCCGTCGGGCGCCGGCGTGACGCTTTCCGGCTTGGTCATGGCAAAGCACACTTCGCCAGCCGTGTCGGTAGCGCCATAGCTCGACCAGGCCCGGTGTTCACCCAGCAGCCGGACCTGCTGCGCACTGGCAGCGCCGGTCAGTAAAAGCGTGCCGGCAAGAGCAAGCGCCACAGCAGACTTGGACATCGGGGCCTCAAACGAAAGGGGCGCGGGCTGAGCAGCCCGTCGCCCGGTTATGGGCGGATTGCCCGGACCGGGCAATCGCAAACTACGGCTTACTGGCAGGCGGTATCAATGGCATTCATGGCTGCCGTGGCACCGCTCAGCGAATAGTTGTCGCTGGTATTGGTGCCACGCTGGCTGGTGCCCTTGATGGTCAGCCTGGTGCCCGCCTTGAAGGCCTGCACGAAACCGCCCTCGTCGCCGGTCGAGGCCAGCCAACCGGCCGAACCTTCGGTGACCATGGGGTAGGACTTGCCGTCAATGCTGGCACTGGCCTGGGCATTGGTGCTGTTGAACGGATAACCGATAATGGTCTGCACCTCGTTCTTGGTGCCCATGCCCTTGCGGTGAATGATCATGAAATGGATCGGGTCGCGGTTGGCGCCAGCCGGCTCACTGGATTCCGGCGTCGCCGAAATATAGCAGATCACCCCGCTGGCATCGGTCGCCTGCCAGGCGGTCCAGGCATTGAATGTCCCCAGCTCGGTCGCCTGCTGCGCCTGGGCGGCAGGGGCCAGAGCCATGATCGCGCCGACCGCGAGCCCAAGCACAAGGCTTCCGGTTTTCCTCGTCATCGCCAATTTATTCCTCATCTTTACGGTCCGCTATGGGGGTGGGCTGCCCGCAGAGTCTGCCCCCGACATCGTTACCAAGGCGTCAAATGCCGCCACATCTGAACGAATTTGTTTCAATTGCCTGTCAAACGCGGCAGCACTTTGACGGCGGGACACAACTGCCATCCGGTTTGCGCCGTCAGGGTTAAGATCAGGCTAACGCTGTCAGGGGCGAGGGCTTACGCCGCCAGCGGATAGCTCTGCTCCACCACATAGGGCCCGCCCCCGACGGAATCCTTGCTCGAATAGAGCACGAACCGTCCCACCGGGAAGCTGAGTGGCTCAAACCGGCCGGCATCAGCCATGAAATGCGCCACCTCCAGCGCCGTCGCGCCGCGCAGCCGGGCCAGCGTCACATGCGGCACGAACTTGCGCCCTTCAGCTGGCAGGCCGATGCGCTGCAGCACCCGCTCCTGCGCCGCCTGCAGCCGGTTGAGCGCCTCGCTGGGCTCGATGCCGGCATAGAGCGCCCGCGGCTTGTCGCCGCCAAAGCTGCCAAGATGGGTCAGGCGGACATCAAAACGCAGTGAGTTCGACAGCCGGTCGAGACCATCGGCAACCTCATCGGCGGTCTGATGATCGACGTCGCCGATGAATCTCAAGGTAATGTGATAATTGTCGGCATCGATCCAGCGTGCGCCGGAGAGGCCACCCCGCTTCAACGACAGGGCAAATCCCACCGAAGCGGGGATTTCGAGACCGGTGAAGAGCCGGGGCATCGTGCCCTCCTCTTGTACGCAGATCAACGCGATTCGTGCCTAGACCCTAGCACAGCCGATCCATCCGGCCAGTCTATTCGTCGCAGCCAAGCCTGGAGCCTTGTAAACGCCTGATCCCGCCTCCATATTGTTCGTCAAGTGGCACAAATGCCCACCGGCGGTGCAACAGACCGCTTTTTTACGGGAAAGGAACCGACTAATGGCTGAATTTGACCGTCAGACCCTCGGCGCGCGGGCCCACTCGGCCGCGGCCATTGACGAGGGCCTTCGCAGCTACATGCTGCGCGTTTACAACTATATGGGCATTGGCCTGGTCGTAACCGGCCTTGCCGCCTGGTTCGCCGCCGCTGCTGCCGTCACCACCGATCCGGCCGCCGCCGTCGGCACGCTTGCCAATGGCACCATGGTCACCCAGTGGGGTTACCTGCTGTTCGCCAGCCCGCTGCAGTGGGTAGTGATGCTCGCTCCGCTGGCCTTTGTGCTGGTGCTCAGCTTCGGCATCAACAAGCTCTCCGTGCCGGCAGCCCAGGCGACCTTCTGGGGCTTTGCCGCCATCATGGGCCTGTCGCTCAGCTCCATTTTCCTCGTTTATACCGACGCCTCGATCGCCAAGGTATTCTTCATCACCGCGGCCACCTTTGGCGCCATGAGCCTTTATGGCTACACCACCAAGCGTGACCTGACCGGCATGGGCAGCTTCCTGATGATGGGCCTGATCGGCCTGATCATTGCCTCGGTGGTCAACATGTTCATGCAGTCCTCGATGATGGAATTCATCATCTCGGTGGTGGGCGTGCTGATCTTTGTCGGCCTGACCGCCTACGATACCCAGAAGATCAAGGAAGGCTATGACGAGTCACATGGTGCCGAAGTCCTGGCCAAGGGTGCCATCATGGGCGCGCTCAGCCTCTACCTCGACTTCATCAACCTGTTCCTGATGATGCTGCGCCTCTTCGGCAATCGCGAATAGGACCCAGCATCCTTGATTGCATGATCAAGGAATTTGGTTGGACGACAAATCGGACCGCAGCCTACAAGGGCTGCGGTCTTTTCTTTGCCTGGATGACAAGCCGTGTCCGAATTCCTGCTGCGCCCCTTCCGCTGGGCCGACGTCCCCGCCATCACCGCCATTTACAAGCACTATGTGGAAGAAACGGCGATCACCTTTGACACCGAGGTGCCGGGCGAGGCGGCCATGGCGGAAAAATTCGCCGGCCTGGTCAAGCTCGGTCACCCGTTGATTGTCGCGGAGTCCGCTGGCGAAGCGGTAGGCTATGCCTATGCCAGCTTCTACCGCCCCCGCGCCGCCTATCGGTTCACCTGCGAAGATTCGATCTACCTGCATCCCGACGCCAAGGGTCGCGGCATCGGCAAAGCGCTGTTGACCGAATTGCTGGTCCAGTCCAGGGCCTTCGGGTTCAAGCAGATGATCGCCGTGATCACCGCCGAAACCGCCAATTCTGTCGCCATCCATGAAAAATTCGGCTTCCGCCATGTCGGCCGCTACGAAGCGGTGGGCTATAAGTTCGACCGCTGGCACGACATCGTGCACCTGCAGCTGGCGCTATAGTCAGAGCAGCTTGACCATCGGATAGCCCGCCAGGCGCGAGCCGGGGCCGGTCTGGCGCCAGCCACGTTCGGCATAAAAGCGCAGCGCCGTGGCGGTGCTGTCGAGGCTGGCGCTGGCAAAGCCCTGCGCCGCAATGGCGGATTCCAGGGCCGCCAGCAGCGCGGTGCTGACACCGGCAAAGCGGCAGTCGGGATCGACATAGTTCAACGTAACTCTGGCCCCACGGGCGCCGCCCAGCCCCACCACGCGCCCATCCCGCTCGGCCACCAGCAATATCGCATCGCGCGCCAGCATGCTGCGGAAAGCCGCGCCATCCTTGTTGGCAATCCAGTCCGCAATGGTATCGGCGTCATTGTCGTGGTCGGGCGCGCACAGCGCGGTTATGGAGGCGATCCTGATCGCACTCATCGCTTCGGCATCCTGCAGGCGCGCTGGTCTGATGGTAATCAGACCCTTGCGCACCGGAGCCGGCGCGCGCGGCGTCATGCTAGCCCACCACCGCCAGTTGCGGATCC
>Ga0123337_10007118_pt1 | contig 10499 bp, 7 predicted proteins | sample frozenSSSSmetaG_FD_89792 | JGI IMG/M metagenome (GOLD analysis project Ga0123337, IMG submission 89792) | Glacier valley bacterial and archeal communities from Borup Fiord, Nunavut, Canada, to study Microbial Dark Matter (Phase II) -... | ecosystem: Environmental > Aquatic > Freshwater > Ice >...
CGGGAAGTTGAAATACTTCTACTAATAGCTGTCCAAAATCATAACGCGAAATCCGCTCTTTACCACCTAAATGAATGATACCGTTAACTTTTTCTAATGCTAATAAAAGTCCTTTGGCGGCAGTTGTTCCACTTACTGGTGTACGAAATTCATCTATAAATAAACTTAGTTCTTGTTCAGCTTTCAAAGTTTGAATAAATGGCTGAATAAAACTTTTAGCTGTGGGTGTTGCTGCACCAAACATCAAGGGCATTCGACAGACTGCGGTCATCGGATATCTTTCTAACATATCTGCTTCTGCGATCGCTTTTTGCTCACCGTAAAGATTGACAGGACACACAGAATCTGTATCTCGATAGGGAGCATTTAAGCCATCAAAAACTAAGTCGGTTGAGGTAAAAGCACAGGAAATAGAATTATCTGCACACAGTCCGGCAATATTACAGGACGCTGTGACGTTAATTGCGTGCGATTCTTCGGGGTGGGTTTGACAAAAATTTGGTTGCGAATGTGCAGCAGTATGAATAACTGCTGCTGGTTTTATATCGCTAAATATACGCTGTAATTCCTGAAAATTTGTTAAGTTCACTTTTAGCATTTTGATGCCAGGAATCTCTAAAGGATGGGATAAATAAGTACCATAAACTTCCCATTCTTGTTTTGCAAGCTGGCAAAGATGCCATCCTAAAAAACCACTTGCTCCGGTGATTAACAATTTTTTCATGTCTAATTGTAAACCGCTCAACAAAAAAATCCTTGTTATGGCAAGCTTCTATTCCACACTGAGTAGTGGTGAAAAAATGCTATTGGAGTAATTCCTGAAAGCGCTTTTCACTACGCACTTTGTTAAAGTCGGGGTCAGTTTTTGCTAATTTCTTATATTTATCAGGAACAAGCTCGATTGCTTTATCTAGGTTCTCAATTGCTAATTCCAGATTGCTTTGTAAAGCATAAGAGCAAGCTTTGTTGTAATATACTTGGTGCAAATCTTGCTTGATAGCGATCGCTCGATCATAAGATCCGATCGCATCTTGGTAACGGTGCAGCTTTGTCAGAGCAATGCCTTGGTTAATTAAGGCTTCATACTTGTCAGGTTTGATAGCGATCGCTTTGTCGTAAGATGCGATCGCGTCTTTGTAGCGTTGCAACGATGTCAAGGCTATGCCACGATTATACCACGCTTCATATTTGTCGGGTTTGATGGCGATCGCTTTGTCGTAAGATGCGATCGCGTCTTTGTAGCGTTGTAACGATGTTAAGGCGATGCCACGGTTAATCCAAGCTTCAGGATTCTCAACTTTGATTGCGATCGCTTGGTCGTATGCTTTTATGGCATCTTCGTAACGTTGTCCATCTAATAAATGATTGCCTTGATGAAAGAAATCTTCTGCTTTTTGCGTAGCCTTCGCTTCTATCAGAAGTTGGGTTACATTAGTTTCTTGCACAACTTGTGTAGTGTTTGCTATCGATGAGTTTTCCCCACCACTACAGCCAAATGCCAAGAAAGCTATCAAGCCAGATCCAACGAAGCAGCGCTGAAAAACCATGCTGTACCTACAAAACTTATCAGATGATGTTAAAATCTGTGCGTTTTTTGAGTATTATCAAAATACACTAGTTTTAACCCCTTAATTTACTTATTTTTTGAGAAAGAGCTTTATTGACAATGCATAAAAGCTTTTTTAAATCAAGTGTATGTTACATTATCATATTAAATACATATAAAGCAATTGCTTGACTTAAAGCTTACTTAAACAATAATTTGCCTTGCTATATAGGCAGCGTAAGCGTAGCCCGTCGTAGACATCGCACGGGTATGGTAATATTCCCTTTGAATGTAAAAGGGTGCGATCGTGCTAGTTTTTCACTAGAGAAGTCAAACACAACTTTCAACTGCACGTTGGGGATGGTGCGACAAAGAAACTGATCTAAAAACGCAAAGAGGCAAAGCCTAACGTCGCGCTTTTGCCTCTTTACATAAAACCTAACTAATCCCAAATACTGACTCAACAGTTGACTTAATCGAATTGCGTGCATCCTTTAAAGTTTGGCTAATAGGATGTTTTGCTTGCAAAAATACGCGGGCACAATTGCGTCCCGGCATTCCCGAAATCGATCCACCTGGATGAGTCCCTGCACCAGTCAAAAATAGATGATCAATTGGCGTTTTGTAGTTGGCTATTTCTGGCAAGGGACGGAAAAATATCATCTGATCTAGGGTCATGTCAATATGGTAATAATTCCCTTTGTACGCACCTAATCTTTCTCCTAGTTCTGCTGGACTTTCTACACGACGGGCGATAGTTGCATTCTTGACATTCGGTGCATAGTCTGCCAACTTATCAATCACCCTATCTGCAACTTTGTTTTTTAATTCATCTGTCCAACCAGTACCTTTTAAACCAGTGCCTTCTGCGCCGGCAATTTGATAAGGGGCAAAATACTCAATCCATACGGTGTGCTTACCTGGGGGTGCTAATGTGGGGTCTAAATAACTAGGCATCACCAAATACATTGAGGGGTCAGCATCAGGAATTTCTCCCAAGGTACATTTACTATGAGCCTGTTCTACATGAGCCACGGAATCTGCAATCAAGATAGAACCGACCAGATATTCATCTTTGTGCTCGTGGTGTGGAAAGCGTAGGGGTTCGTCTAAAGCCAAATCTATCTTGAGGATGGTTTCGTTGTTGTTAACAATGCGGCGGTCTAATCTTTCCCATAAGTCAGGATCAGCTCCATCAACATCGCTTTTATCAGTCATTTGCAAAAATAACCGCTTGGCATCAATATTAGAAATAACCCCGTGTTTAGCGCGATATTCTTTACCACCAGCAACCCGCACACCCACAGCTTTCCCATCATCAATTAAAACTTTTTCAACATGCTGATCTGTGAGAATAACGCCACCTTTAGTTGTGACTAAATTCACCAACGCTTGCACAAGTGCGCCAGTTCCGCCGCGAGGTCTGGCCATCCCAGGATTATGACGCATTGCCATCATAATTGCCCCAATTGCAAGGGTTTTTTGTGATGGTGGCGCACCAAGTTCTGATGATAGTCTCGCTAGTGGCGCTTTCAGAAATTCCTCATCAAACCATTCGTTAAGTAAATCCTCAGCGCTGGTTAACATAGTGCGAATAAAGTCCAGCGTTTTGTTTGGCGAACCAATAACCGAAAATAAATCTTTCAGTTTGGTGATGTCGTAGTTACCAAGAATGTCTATAATTGACTTGGGCGGTGCATTAAACATCGGAATCATTGCACCTAATGCCCTCTGCCAAAAGTCTACAAATTCCCCGTATTTTTTGGCATCACGTTCACTATAACGGGCGATTTCTGCACAAGTCTTTTCCACCGACTTATGTCCTAAGAAATACTTGCCATCAGGATGAGGACAGAAAACAACCGGATCGCATTCCAGATAATGCAAGCCGTATTTTTCTAGTTCTAATTCTTCAACAACTGGCCCCAAATGAATAAATTCATGATCGATAGCACACAAGTTAAATTTAAATCCCGGAGCTTCTTCGGGTAAACATTCTTCAGTTGTTGCTGCACCACCTGGAACAGAACGCTTTTCTAGTAACAGAACGCTATAACCAGCTTTCAGCAAATAAGCTGCACAAACTAGCCCATTGTGTCCAGCACCGATTAGCACAATATCATACTCTTGCATAGTTCTTATTTTTAAATAAAGGAGCATTTAAAAGCTTATAAAACTTTTAATAAATTTACATCACTCCCTAGTTACAAAAATTATCTTTAACTAGGGTGAATACTACTAAAGAGATAGTCCACTTAACGATGAGGGTATTTGCTTCAGTTGGGTTTCTACCATAAGTATTAAACTACCTGTTTCTACCTGCATATCTTTAATCGAAAAAGCTATATCCTCCCATTGAAAATATGGGATGTTCATCAGTTCTTTGGCTTTCAGCATTAATGCTGTAACTAATTCTATGGAAATACCGTCTCCCTCAGTGCAGTGAAAACTTTCCAGCATTGCGGGTTGTGAATGAGTACGTGGACGAAGCAGCGCAGTGTAAGCGAAAGGGCGAGTATTTTCTATTTCTTTTAACAGTACCTTTCCTCGACATTCTATTTTGCCATCATTAAGTAAAAATACCTGAATTTCTTCCGGCTCAAAACTCACAATTTCGCCATCTACATTCAACTCCAAGTTTTGCATCTGGGTGCGAACAAAGTCTGATGCCAAGGCGCGGTTAATATCTATTTCTGTAAGTATAATCCGAGCTATGGCATTTACTGGCTGATTAAATTCTATTTGACCAAAAAGAGCGCTGAAGGGATTGATGGCAATACTTTCTGTTTGCAGTTTTATTTCCTGTACACGAATGCCTTCTTGGATGACTAATCCTTGGCCTGTAACCGAAACTCCATCCGCTTGTCCCTGAGCTATTTTCAATAGATCGGTTTTTACATCTATTTCTATTTGTTCTACTTCATCTAGCTTTTCGGATATTCTTTTTTCAGCTTCTTGGGATAGAAATTTCTCCTCCAAACGATGCTCATTAGGCATGAATTAGTAATCTCCTAAATCTTCTCTTATTAGTTACTGTAAAGGCTAGTTATGAAGAGTGAATCTACATTGCGGTAGATGTAAGTCGGAAGATTAAAGTAATTCTTAATTCGTCAACAGGACTGCGATCGTTAAGCATTGATTACAAACCCTTTTATACTGATTATCTCTGAGGTTGCATAGAACCAGTTGCTCAGAGCAAGTTGTCTCACCAAGGTTGATTTTGTGCAGCTTCACAAAGAATTGGTATTAATTAAACGTGAGTTCGACAAGTCTTATTTGACCTCTCCCCCAGCCCCTCTCCGACGCGGAGAGGAGAGCAAAAAGCTTAATTTTTCGTTGCTCCTCCCTTTCAGTTTGCCTAACGGCAGGCTGACGCCAACGGAGAGGGAAGCTGGGAGAGGTTGATCGAACTCACGTTAATTATCAATTAGGTTTAAAATCCATCTAAATATATAGATGGGAGTTGAAAATTGACTGAACGCAACCATCAACCCCCCGAAGTATTAAACAGTGCTTGTCTGTAGGGTGGGAGACTTCACCTGACGTTGGCGCGTGATAACCATCTGGATGGGACGATCGGGACCTGTCACCAAACCACGGCGTTTAGGTCGTACTTCACGATTGTCAACTAGTTCTAATTCTTGGCTGGAAAGGATTGTGGCGAGTGCTAGCTTCATTTCCAACTGTGCAAATGCTAGACCAATACAACGCCTTGCACCACCCCCAAAGGGCAAATATTCATAGGGTGAAAATTGCCGTTCTAAAAAGCGTTCTGGCTTAAACTGCTTAGGTTCTGGGTAAATATCTTCCCTATGATGGGTCAGATAAATAGAACCAAGTAGGACTGTGCCTGGTTCTAGTTCGTAACCGCCCAACGATATAGGTGTTCTGACTACCCTCGGAAAGGTTAGCATAGCTACTGGGTAAATCCGCAATGTCTCGGAGTAAACAGCGTTGAGATAGGGTAACTTGAAAATGATGCTGGGGTCTGGGTCATCGCCCAAACTATCTAATTCTTGTAGTAGCTTTTGGCGCACTGATGGTATTTTGTGAATCCAGTATAATGCCCATGCTAAGGCTGTGGCTGTGGTTTCGTGACCGGCGAATAACAGAGTCATCAATTCATCGTGCAACTCTTCATCGGTCATAGGTTGACCTGCTTCATCCCTAGCAGCCATGAGTAAGCTAAGAATATCCGTGCGTGATGAATCTGGTTGTTCTCGACGTTCCCGAATTTCCTCATAGATGAGTTCGTCAGCTGCTTGCTGAACGCGCATCTGTTTTCCCCAGAAGTTAATCGGGCCAAAATCCCTTTGCAAAGCCGGAAAATAAAGCAAAGTCACACTTAACCGAGAACTAGCTGTTTCTAAAAGTTCGCTCAAAATTTGCTGTAGTTTTTCGGCGCGAGGCCTTTCATCTAGCCCAAACACAGCTTGCATAATCACCCGCAGGGTAATAGCTTGAGTAGCAGACCGAATATTAAAGGGTTTGCCTATCTGGTATTGGCTGACAACTTGCTTGGTGACATCGGTAATCACTTGACTATAATTCCGCATTCTTTCGCCATGAAAGGGAGGAGTTAATAGTTGGCGTTGACGCTGGTGTTCTGCACCGCTAATGCTAATCACAGAACGCTTACCCAGCAAAGGTTCAAACACCTTATTCAAATCGCCAGGGGCTTCTAATTCCTTGGTATCATTTGTCAAAATTTGCTGTTGCGCTTGGGGATTGCTGACAATTATCAGAGGAGGAAGATTTTTGTCTAATCTGAGAGTAAAAATCTCGCCATAGCTTTTGGCACAAGCCTCCATAAATGACATCGGACTAACAATCCAGCGCAGCATCTGTAAAAGTGCTGGAGTTTGCGGCCCATTTGGGAATTTCATAAATTTTTTTCCTGCTTAATATTTTTTTGCTACTTCAACTAACTGAAATTTTGGTTGTGTGACCATTTAAAGTACTTATTCTAACGTTGCAAAAAAGCAATAAACTGTTACAACCTCGAAGATGTAAAATTTTTGTTAAATTCAACAAGCATCTACAGTTTCATCTCATCGTTATAAGGTACTCAGCATGACTGCAATCTCCCCAAAGGCATCTTCAGCGCTTCCCGATTTTTCTGAAGGTATTCAATATTTTGGTGAAGCGTTACCAGATTTTGAAACTTATGGTGCAACACCTGCTATTGAGTCGGGCAAAATAGCGATCGCATCTCCCACAGATCCGAATGCAGTATATCAAACTTTACTCGCTGCCGATGCTCTGCGCTACCTAACTTTACAAGTTACCGGTAGTAAGGCTTCTGGGCATCCCGGCGGATTTGCCAGCCAAACAGAAGCTTACGCATCTCTTGTCATGCTGGGATACAAAAACATTCTCACCGAAGTCGGACACCACGCCCCTGGATTTTATAGTGCCATGTTCTTGGATCGTTCACTAGAGGACATGGGAATTTTTACAGTTCAACAATTGCGCGATCGCTTCCGAGAAAAGCACGGACTCTTAGGACACCTTTCTGGTTACATCCCTGGTATTCTCGCACCTGCGGGGCCTTTGGGACAAGGGCAACACTTTGCAATGGCGGCTGCACTGTTACACAAAGATAAGTTGTTCCCCTTTACAGTTGGTGATGGTGGATTGGGTGAGCCTTATATTGTAAGTGCGATCGCGCATTTCCATACTGCTTATCCTGCTGTCACCAACTTCTTGCCGGTGCTGGTATGGAACGGTTACAGCCAAGAACATCACAGTATGGTTTCTCTGAAAACCAATGAACAGATGCAAGCATATTGGCAAGGTAACGGTTTTGATGAAGTCGTCTTAGTGGATGCCAAAGATTTTGACGATCAAAACCAATCAGGGGATTACGTTGATAGTACTGCTTTTTCCTTTGAGAAGCGCCTAGCATTCACGCAAGCAGTACTTTCGGGTGTAGATCAAGCAGCGCGATCGGCATTGGGCGGCAAGCTTACCGTGTTTATTATTAAACAACTTAAAGGTGCAGGAGTCCACGCGCGGGGTGCAAAATCTCACAACCTTTATCCTAAAGATACGCTAGATGCGCCGCATATTATCAGTGCATTGCAAACCCGTGCTTTGTCTGCGGAAGCTTGGCAATTAGTCAGGACAAATGCAGAACGCGCAGGCGGAGGCCCAGCAGCAAAAACGGTGGTGACAGAATTTGAATTCTCGTTACCAAAATTAGGCGAATTACCTTTAGAAGAATATGCAGTTGGAGGTGAACCAAAAGTTTCCACAACAGCGATGGGACGATTGGTAGGAATAGTTGGAAAGAAAGATCAAAATTTCCTTGTCACCAACGCCGATGGTAACGAAGCATCAGGAATTGCCAACATCAACCAAGCATTAAAGATTATCCACCCAACAACCGACGACTTATATAATCAAGCACCAAATGGACAAGTTTATGAACCCTTGAGTGAAGATGCTTGTGCCGGTTTAGCTGCGGGTTTGGCGTTAATGGGTGCGAGAACTTTGTGGTGTTCCTACGAATCTTTTGCGATCAACGGATTACCAATTTGGCAAACTGTGACACAAGCAATGGCAGAATTGCGCCGTAAAACTCCCTCGACTATTACTTTATTCACAGCAGGCGCATTAGAGCAAGGGCGTAACGGTTGGACTCACCAACGTCCAGAAATTGAAGCTTACTTTGCTTCGTTGATGCGAAATGGAAATGTTTTTCCATTATTTCCCCCTGATGCTAACAGTATTCAAGTCTGTTATGACTGGGCGTTGAAAAGTAAGAATAAGGGAATTGTGATTACTGCAAGTAAGTCGCCGTTGCCAATTCGCACAACTTTAGAACAAACTCGTCAAGGGTTGCGCGATGGTGCAGTGCTATTACATGAAGTGGCTGGTGATAAACAAGTTGTATTTGCTGTAATTGGCGATTTAACATTAATACCAGTATTTGAAGCTGCTGCTTTCTTGGAAACTGAAGGTATTGGTGCCAAGATAATTACTGTCATCAATCCTCGGCAATTGTACCGTAGCCATGATACTGCGTGGGATACCTGTTCTGAACCTGATGGCGGTTTCTTGGATGATGCGAAATTTGCCGAATTATTTGATGGCGATGCGCTAATTGCTGTGACAGGTGGTGCTGCGGCGATGCTGGAACCAGTTTTGTTACGGAGTACAGCCAAGCGTGATACTTTTGCGTGGAAGCGTGGGGAAACTACAGCCAGTGCTGGCGAGTTGATGGCGTTTAATGGATTGACTGCGGAGGCGTTGACGAAACGTGCGATCGCATTAGTCCATTAAGGCTGGAATAGTTTCCACTTTTATCGCATTTATACGTATATAAACGCTGAAAATGGCGTTGGAATGCGTATATTTGCGTTTTTTTATTCAAGAGAACTTAGCAGACAGAAACAATGGGGGTAAATTTGCTGAAATCTGTTAACAAAAGTTGGTTTACAAGTCACAAAAGCTGGTTTACGAGTCACAAAAGCTGGTTTACGAGTCGCAAAAGCTGGTTTACGAGTCGCAAAAGTTAGTTTACGAGTCACAAAGGTTAGTTTACGAGTCACAAAGGTTAGTTTACGAGTCACAAAGGTTAGTTTACGAGTCACAAACTTAGTTTACAAGTCGCAAAAGTTGATTTTTGAGCTAGAAGCGGGATACTTTTATCTGGAAGCGTGGGGAAATTACAGCGTGACTGTGGAGACTTGAGGAAAAGTGCGATCGGGTTAGTGCATTAAGTTGGGTTTTGTAGGTAGAATAGTTTTAATTTTAACCGGATATGTACGCAGATGAACGTGGAGAGATTGGCGTTTTAATGCGTGTATATGCGGGTTTCATTGTAATTATTATTCTGTATATTTAGAAATATACAAAATAATTTCCAAAGTGTTTTATGTATAAGATAGAAGTCAAGATTGATGGGCAATTTATCAATAACTTTTCTAATGGTTCTATCTATGATTTGGTTTTTCTTGACTTAGAATTTTGGCCGGATTATTTACAGGTACAGGGAAAAGCAGTACAAAAAATATATGGATACACCATTACTCGGCTTCTCAAAACAAGTAAGCAACAATATATAAAAATTAAGTTTCTAGAATTTGAATCTGAGGAAAATCAACTTGTTGAGGAAATCATAAAAGATATTGAAAGATTTAAAAATAAAATATTTATTGGCTTTAATATAAAAGATAGTGATCTGATAACGTTGAGAAATAGAACAAAAGCTCTAGCCATACATTTAAACGTTAATGAAATAAAGTTATTTGATTTTAGAAATTATTCACAATTATATGGCTATAAAGGTTTAAATGGTTTGTTTGAACACCTTGAAATTAAAGTAAATAAAAAGATTGGCGGTAGTTATTTTCGTAAGAATCCCAGAAAAGTATTTTTACGAAAAAGCGGTTGGATAGATATTTTATTAAATATGTTTGAGTATTGTTTAGAAGATGCCGCAGGTTATTTTGAAATTGTGTCAAATTGGAATAAAAAAAATCCCCTAATAACTAAGGATATGATTACAAGTGAATCATTAAATTACTCTGAACTAGAGAAAAAATCATCAGTCACACTAATACAGCAGGATGCAGAAATATTTTCTATGCAAAACTTCCAAGCTACATCAGACCAGCTTATAAGTAGTCTGACAGTAGGAGACTTGGAAACTTTAATCGTCAAAATAGTTCAGAAAACCCTTAAAGAAGAGATGCACAAGCTAAAGGATGAGCATTTACCAGATAAAATAACACAGATGAATCATCCACTAAAAGTTTTTGTATAAACATTTGCATATATTTTAGAATTTAAAATATTCTTAGGCTGTATGCCATTATAAATTAGATTATCAGCCGCGAGCGGTTTAAAAGTAGTTTATAATAGGGTAATACTGAAAATTTTCCTCAATCTTAGAACTACGCTAAATAATAAATATGCTCATCGTTAATACAGGATTTTGGTCAGC
>Ga0123337_10007119_pt1 | contig 10497 bp, 11 predicted proteins | sample frozenSSSSmetaG_FD_89792 | JGI IMG/M metagenome (GOLD analysis project Ga0123337, IMG submission 89792) | Glacier valley bacterial and archeal communities from Borup Fiord, Nunavut, Canada, to study Microbial Dark Matter (Phase II) -... | ecosystem: Environmental > Aquatic > Freshwater > Ice >...
CTTCCAAGTATCTTACGGCTGCGTGACATTTTTAACTTGGATTTGGGTGCAGATTTAGTTGTGCTGAGTGCTTGCGAAACGGGTTTAGGTAAGGATGTCCAAGGTGAAGGATTGGTAGGGTTGACACGAGGATTGATGTATGCAGGGGCAAAAAGTGCTGTGGTGTCTTTGTGGCAAGTCAATGACACCGCAACATCACAATTGATGCCCCAGTTTTACACAGCGATGTTGCAGCAAAAAGTATCTCCCATAACTGCCCTGCGTGAAGCACAACTCAAACTGTGGCAGCAAGAAAACTGGCGAAACCCATATTATTGGGCGGCTTTCACGTTGCAAGGCGAGTGGAGATAAGCAGGGGACTAGCAATTCCCTGTTCCCAGTCAGTTCAAATATTCAATATTACGGAGTCTTAGTAGCAATGAATAGAAAATTTTTTGCCCTGTTGTTGACCGGATTTCTGATTGTCACAACTTTTAGCTATTGGTCATCAGTTCAAGCACAAACACAGGTAAAACCACACCAAACCATTACACCCAAATTCATCAGTTCCCAAAAACTCAATCTAGAAGGTGATGGCAAACCTTTTATCCCTCCTGGTTTGGAACGGGGTGCCAAACCTGAGGAAAGCGACTCTAGAGGCATTCCTGGAGGAATAGATAACCGTACCCCGATGTTGAGCCATAAATATCCTTGGTCGGCAATTGGTCGAATCAAAGGAACTACAGTCGATAGCAGTGGTTATTATTGCACGGGAACGTTAATTGCTGCTAATCTGGTTTTGACTAATGCTCACTGTGCTATTGACCACGAAACAGGCAAATTAAGCACAAAAATCCAGTTTATGCCTAACGTAATCGATCGCCATTACGAAGATATAGCGGAAGCCGAGGAAGTTTATTATGGAACAGATTTCAAGGAAAGCAAAGAGCTTAGTCCTAATGATTGGGCAATTCTGAAAATTAACCAGCCTCTAGGTCGCAAATACGGTTATTTGGGATGGAAATCGATAGCTTCTGATACGCTAGTTCGCAACGAAAAAGGTTTCTTTTTTGTGGGTTATTCTGGTGATTTCCCTAACGATAAGTATCAAGAATATTTCAGTGCTGGGCCAGGATGGACAGCAAGTTATCAGGCAGGATGCAGTATTGTCGGAGAAAAAGATGGTTTTTTATTACATGATTGCGCCACTGCTGCGGGTTCTTCCGGTAGCCCCATTGTTAGCGTAATTGGTGGCGACCCTTATATTGTGGCTCTGAATAATGGTGAAGAAAAAAATCTCAAAACTGGACAAGATATCATCAATTATGCGGTGAAAATTTCTACCATTGAGAAGGCTTCGCGGGGAAATTAAATAGGCTTAGTTGTCTGTCAATCGAGCAACAATTCGGGTTATGAAGTAGAAAAGGAGTGCGATTGATCGCATTCCTTTTAGTTATCAGCGCTAAGTTATAAAATCTTAATTGGTGAGTGGTTCAACTGCTAATTTTGGCAGTGCTAAATTCAGTATAATTGCTTGTTTGCAGTTGAAATAGCTGATTGTATCTGTGGTAGTACATAAATATAGGGTTGGACTCGTTGGAGAGAGTGAGAGGCGATCGCTCCTAAAACCTCTAAAATCTATTTGATATAGTTATGGCAATTACTCGCTCTGTGTTAGGGGCGCTTCATGCAAACAAGCTAATCTCTAACTAGTGCGATCGCTCACCGTATTTGCGACAGCAGCACGATAAAATTCTAAAACTATAATCGTACTAAAAGGTCTAAATGGCAGAAACACTATTTTTCAACGCCTTACGCGAAGCCATTGATGAAGAAATGGCGCGTGACTCCAGCGTATTTGTTCTCGGTGAAGATGGCGGACACTACGGAGGAACCTATAAAGTTACCAAAGACCTGTACCAAAAATATGGCGAACTCCGCGTTTTAGACACCCCCATTGCCGAAAATAGCTTTACCGGCATGGCAGTGGGAGCCGCAATGACAGGGTTGCGTCCGATCATCGAAGGCATGAATATGGGCTTTTTATTGCTCGCCTTCAACCAAATAGCCAACAACGCTGGGATGCTGCGCTACACTTCTGGCGGTAACTTTAAAATTCCGATGGTAATTCGCGGCCCTGGAGGTGTCGGACGACAACTAGGGGCAGAACATTCTCAGCGACTTGAAACTTACTTCCAAGCTGTACCAGGATTGAAGATTGTTGCCTGCTCTACACCAAAAAACGCCAAAGGACTACTAAAATCCGCTATCCGCGATGATAACCCGGTGTTGTTCTTTGAACACGTTCTGCTTTACAACTTGAAAGAAGATTTACCAGAAGAAGAATATTTACTACCCCTAGATAAAGCAGAAGTGGTGCGTCAAGGAAAAGATGTCACAATTATCACTTATTCCCGGATGCGGCATCATGTGCTGCAAGCGGTAAAAACTTTGGAAAAACAAGGTTATGATCCAGAAGTTATTGATTTAATCTCGCTCAAACCATTAGATTTTGATACCATTGGCGCATCAATACGTAAAACCCATAAAGTGATTGTGGTGGAAGAATCCATGCGAACTGCGGGTATCGGAGCAGAAGTCATCGCTTCAATAAACGATCGCTTATTTGATGAATTGGATGCGCCAGTACTGCGGCTTTCTTCCCAAGATATCCCCACGCCCTATAACGGTAATCTGGAACGGCTGACAATTGTCCAACCAGAGCAAATAGTAGAAGCTGTAGAAAAAATGGTAGCTTTGCGGGTTTAAGAACTGAGGGCTGAGGGCTGAGGGCTGAGGACTGGGGATAAAGAATAACCAATGCCCAATACTTCTCTACGAGAGGCTACGCCAACGGCTTCTCTACGAGACGCTACGCGAACGCTCAGTACAAGTGCCTCATGCCCCATGCCCCATTGCCCAATACTTCGACTTCGCTCAGTACAAGTGCCTCATGCCCCATGCCCAATGCCCACTCCCCATTCATAACTGTACAAAAGAGAGCTATTATAGCCTTTGTCAGTTGCGAGTTATAGTATGCAAAGACAGCGATCGCTATTAATTTTGATTGGAGTCCTGATAATCGCCGCCATTGTGGTGATTAATACAATTTCGATTCCGCTAGGACTGGACTTGCGCGGAGGTTCACAGCTCACAATTCAAGTGAAAACAACACCGGAGATTAAGCAAATCACCGATCGCGAATTGGAAGCTGTGAAAAAAGTCGTTGAAGGTCGGATTAACGGTCTTGGCGTTTCTGAACCAGTCGTGCAAACTATAGGGAAAGATCAAATCCTCGTGCAGTTACCCGGAGTCAGCGATCCACAGCAAGCGGAACGGGTTCTAGGAGGTACAGCGCAGTTAGAATTTCGCACGCAAAAGCCTGGTACGGAAACCCAACTGTTTGCTTTCCAAACATCACGAGCTGAATTGAAAGCAAAGCAACAAGATTTGAGAAAGAGTAACGAGCAAGCAGCAATTGTCAAAAATCAGCAAGATTTGCAGAAAAATAATCAAGCGATCGCTGAATTGTTTGAAAGCACAAACCCCCCACTCGCAGGAAAATTCCTCAAAGATGCAGCCGGTGAACCCACTCAAAACAACAATTGGAATGTTGCGATTCGCTTCGACCAAAAGGGTGGTGAACTGTTTGCCGAACTGACGAAAAAACTCGCCGGTACAGGACGCAGCATTGGCATTTTTCTAGACAATGAACTGATCAGCGCTCCCAGTGTCGGGCCAGAATTTGCTGCTAGTGGTATTAGTGGTGGTGCTGCTGTGATTACAGGTAGGTTTACCGCCCAAGAAGCTAACAACTTAGGTGTGCAGCTCCGGGGGGGTGCTTTACCCGTACCAGTGCAAATCGTCGAAAACCGCACTGTTGGGGCAACCTTAGGTAAAGATAGTATTCAACGCAGTCTTTACGCTGGTATTGGCGGATTGCTGTTAGTATTGATTTTCATGTTAGTTTACTACCGATTACCAGGGTTAATTGCCGACGTTGCTTTGATTATCTATGCGCTATTGACCTATGCGACCTTCGCTTTGCTAGGCGTGACATTAACTCTCCCCGGTATTGCTGGGTTTATCCTCAGTATCGGCATGGCAGTTGATGCTAACGTCTTGATTTTTGAGCGCACTCGTGAAGAACTACGCGGTGGTAAAAGTTTATATCGTTCTATAGAGGCAGGATTCTACCGAGCTTGGTCTAGCATTTTAGATAGTCATGTCACATCATTAATTTCTTGTGCAGCACTGTTTTTCTTAGGAGCAGGTTTAGTTAAAGGCTTTGCTTTGACATTGGCACTAGGGTTGGGGGTAAATTTATTTACTGCCATTACTTGTAGTCGCACACTGCTGTTCCTATCATTGCAATTTCCCAACTTGCGTAAGCCAGAGTTGTTTTGTCCGAATCTTTCAACGTCAATTAAGTCTGGTGCAGAGGTGCAGTCATGAAATTTAGTGTTATCAAACAGCGAAAATTATGGTGGACGACTTCTGTCATCGCCACGATTATTAGCATCGTGGCGATGGTGATTTCTTGGCAACAACTAGGCGCACCGCTACGTCCCAGTTTAGATTTTGTTGGTGGTACGCGACTACAATTTGAACGCGATTGTACACAACCAAACAATTGCACTCAACCGATTGAAATCTCTGATGTCAGGGAAGTAATTGACGCTCAGAAACTAAATAATAGTAGCATCCAAATTATTGGTCAAAAGCAACAAGGAATATCGGTTCGCACAAAGACATTAGATGTCGAGCAACGCACCCAGTTACAAACAGCTTTGACTGAAAAAATTGGAGCTTTTGACCCGAAAGGCACTCAAATTGATACTGTTGGCCCGACACTTGGTCGTCAACTACTTTCCCAAGGGTTATTAGCTCTGGTTGTCTCCTTCGCTGCGATCGTTGTTTATTTGAGTGTGCGCTTCCAGCTTGACTATGCTGTAATCGCAATTCTTGCCTTGTTCCATGATGTTTTGATTACGCTGGGTGTTTTCTCCATCTTGGGATTAGTCGCAGGTATTGAAGTTGATAGCCTTTTTGTCGTTGCTATTTTGACTATTACTGGTTTCTCGGTTACAGATACCGTGATTATCTACGATCGCATTCGAGAAATACTGCATCTACATCCTGACGATCACATTGATAAAGTTGTTGATGATGCAATCAATCAAACTTTAACGCGATCAATTAATACCACGTTCACGGTTTTGCTAACGTTATTTTCCCTATTCCTATTTGGCGGCGAAACCCTGAGAAATTTTTCTCTAGCTTTGATTATTGGCTTCACGATGGGCGCTTATTCAAGTATTTTCCTCGCTAGTACGCTTTTAGCTTGGTGGCGAGAGCGCAAGGGTCAAACAAATGTGGTAAACAGCGCTGAACCGATTGATACATCTACCAGTTCTCAGGATAGTTAAACTTCTGTGCATTTGACAATTGGGTTAAAGCATTTTCAATTGCTCACCCACACCTTGCAATTTTATTCCCATTATGGATCAATCGGAAGAACCATTAACTACTGTCCCAGACTTTGATAAATCTGACCCATCGTTTGCTCAACAAGTACAAAGGCTACACAAACTAACAGTATATGGCAGGTGGCTGTTTGTGGGCTGTTTATGGCTGACCATTGCGCCTCTTAGCTTGTGGGGTCTAAGTGGAGAAATTTCCTTGTTGCAACAATATTTTACCTGGGTAGCGGTGCGATATGGACTCTTCTACCATCCACTGTCTACCTTCGGTTTGGCCTTTTGTATTGGGATGACGGCTGCTGTTTTAGTTTGGCAAAGTCGGAATATCTTACTCGGACTACCACAGCAGGAAAAACAACGTTTAGAAAAACAAGTTTATCGGATACGTCAACAGGGAGCAACTCATCCTCTGTGGAAGTGGGTTTGTAATTAATTTTTCTTTCTCGTTAGATATACACGTAGAGGAATTTCTAGCAAAAGATGAACGAGCCTCAGATTCAATTTAGCGAACGCAAATCTGAAATTGACCTTTACCAACTCCAAGAACTATTAAACGTTTCAGCTTTCTGGGCAAAGGGACGCAGTATTGAAGATTTAGGTATAGCTATTGCCAATAGTGAGCCAGTAATTTTTGTCTGCGATCGCGATCGACTGATTGGCTTTGCTAGGGCAACATCTGATGGCATATATCGCGCCACAATTTGGGATATTGTGATTCATCCAGAGTATCAAAATAGTGGGCTGGGAAGCCATTTAGTAGAAACCGTTTTGAGTCATCCGCGCATGAGGTGTGTTGAGCGCGTTTACCTGATGACTACTCACCAACAGGGTTTCTACGAAAAGATTGGTTTCCAGCCCAACACCACCACTACGATGGTATTACACAACCAAGCTAACCTTGCTTTGGTTCCGGCTACAGAAGATCAGCTTCAGGAATCACTAGGGGGATAGAGATTTGTAGTCTGCTCTGCTGAAGTGGTTCCTTCGCAATAGTCGAGGGTAGAATTTCCAACTTTCCTCCCATAACTTCCACCAATGTTTGATTGATTAATAGCCTCATTCCTGGGGAAAGAGCAGCGTTTTTTTGGTCAATCTGGGTCAGATGATCTTCAGATTTAATCAAATCAATCGACTCGCTCCAGAGTATGGCATGGGTTGGTACATCCAGCCAAATGTTGACAAAATTATTTGTAGGTAGGATGCTGCTGGAAATACAAATGCTGCCTTCCTCCATTTGACTAATAGCAGTGTCTATTAAACTGATCAATATTTGGCGAAGCCAGAAGTAATCTGCCAAAACATAAATTTCTGGGTCTGCGGGTAACAATTGCAAGGGAAAATTGCGATTAGCCGCCAGCATATAAGTTAATTTGTGAACCTCCTCCAAAATTTGGGCTAACCGTATAGGCTGAATATCTAATTTATTCATACCGTGTTCAATTCTCGCAACGTTGAGAATTTCATCCATCAGCTTCAGCAACTTCAGCGTTCGCTCCTGAGCTTGGGCAATAAATTCTCGTTCTTCAGCTGGATCTTCACATAAATCTGACAAAATTAACTGATGCAAGCCAATTAGACCATTGAGAGGCGATCGCAATTCATGAGTAGTCCGTACCAAAAAGCCGGCTTTAAACTGGCTCATTTCCCTTGCCATTTGGTATGCTAGCTGCGTTTGCTGTAGCTGTTGCGATATTAATGGCATATCTGCTTGATCTAATGGTGCTACTGGGGATGAGCTAGATAAAACATTTGGCGATGCCTGTGGGCGTAGCCATCGCGCAAATAACCTATGTAAAACCATACCTAGTGCTATTCCGGCTCCTAGATATATCCAGTTGCTCCAATTCATAATCGGCAATTATTAATTTGTTAATTAACCACAACAGCGCCAACTAAAGTTTCGGATTTCTCTGTTGTTCTAATCAGGAAAACAACATTATAGCTACCTATATCTAGTTATCAGTCGAAATCTTTAACTTGATCGCACCTTGCCGCAAAATTTGCCAATTTATGTTTGTCCATTTAGCAACAGTCGAAGGTATACCGATTCCCGGCATTTCACCCTGATATTCTGTCGTTGCTAGAGTCAGAACCTGGGGAAACTGAAGCTCAATTTCTGCGATCGTTTGTAAAGGCGGCTGACCAGAAAAATTAGCGCTAGTCGTGGCAAGGGGGCCTGTTTGCGCCAAAATAGTTTGAGCGATCGCACTGTTTGGAACTCGGATGCCAATTGTTGTCGAGTCGATGGGGTTCATAACTTTTGGTAGGCGTTCACTTGCTGGCAAAACTAATGTCAGCCCCCCCGGCCAATATTTATCTGCTACTTCTTGCCAAATTTTATACTCGTTTTCACTACCTTTGACATACGGCCACAAATCTTCAGCACTAGCCGCCATCAAAATCAAAGGTTTGTCTTGACTGCGTTGCTTCGCTGCAAAAATTAATGCTGCTTTTTCTGGTATCGCTGCAAGTGCAGGAACAGTATCCGTGGGAAAGCTCACCAACCGCCCAGCACGTGCGCCAGCTATTAGGTCTGTGAGGGAAACTTGCGTCATTTTTATAGAGTTAGGAGTTAGGAGTGAAGAGTAAGTAATTTTTTGTATCTTCAGAATAACTGAAAGTTTGAGTCTGGGGATTCTTTCTAATAACTCATAACTCATAATTCCTAACTCTTAACTTTTATAAGCTAGGGCAAAGCGTTCAATTCCAGCTAGATCAGCGTGAATTTGAATATTGCAATAATTACCTTGATTTTGCAAAAGTTCTCGCACTGTATCCGCCTGTCCAGCCATCATCTCAATTAACCACACGCCACCCGATCGCAAATAACTAGGGGATATTTTTACCAAATGGCGAATACAATCTAAGCCATCAGCGCCACCATCCAAAGCTAGATGTGGTTCATGGTTAACTACTTCTGGTTGCAAAGTAGATAAGGTACTGGTGGGAATGTAAGGAGGGTTGGATACCATACCACTGAACTGACCTTTTAACAATGCCAGTGGCTCCCACCAGGAACCTTGATAAAATTTAATCCGGTCAGCAAAACCCAAATTATCGGCATTGGCTTGGGCGATCGCCAGAGCTTCTAAACTATAATCAACTGCATGAATTGTTACTTTTGGCAAGACATCTGCTAATCCCAGTGCGATCGCTCCACTTCCAGTACCCAAATCCGCCCAGTGTCCTGAAGTATTGCTAGCAAATGCTTTAGCTAAATCAATTAAGCTCTCTGTCTCTGGTCTGGGAATCAAAACCGCACTCGACACCGCGATTTTGAACATCCGCCAAGGTGTAACTCCGGCAATATACTGCACTGGCAAGCGTTCATTTAATCGCCTCTGCCAGAGTTGATCTAACTCTTCTAGCGGCAATTGCAGCTGGATTTTCGGCCAGCTTTTAAAAGACTCCAAAGCCAGTGTCAAGCGGTCTAACCCAGCTACCTCTAGAAGCAGCCAGTCTACCTCAATCGTTGGGACATCAGTGGCGATCGCGGCTTTAATAGCTGCATTCCGCCACTGCCAAAGTTGTAAACCAGAAACTATCAGATGTTTCTCCCTCATGCCTCAACCTTGGAGTGCATATCCGTTATTTTTTCGGAGCGACCACAGGAGCTGGTGATTGATTCGGCGCAAGCGATCGAATAAAATTGATCGACTCCCGCGATGGATACAGAACAATTTTATTTATACCAGGATCGTTGCTGCTATTAAGAGCCTCCAGAACACCGTACAAATCCACCACCTGAATTTCAGTATTGGCTCCTTCCTTGGGCACGGCTTTTTTGAATTCATCTAATAGAGCCACTGCTTGCTCTTTTTCAAAAAAGAAAGGGATATAGCGCTCCTTACCTTTGGGGACGGGAATGGTCAAATAGCTATTATCTTTCTTAAATTTGGGTACAAATAAGGGAATACCATTGAATTGCTGTCCTTTTTGACCATTCTGATTCAGCATACTTGTTGCTGAAGCTACCTGTTGTTGCGTCGGCACTAGAGTATAAATTACAGACTCTGATTTCTTTTTGCTTTCTTGAACTATTTTATAGTAGTCTGCCAAGGACAAAGGTCTTACTTGTAGCGTGCTTGCCAACTGGGGATTTTCTTTTTTGAGTCGATTGTCAAGGAATTTTTGAGCATCTTGCTTGCTAATAAAAAATCCTACTTGCGAGATCGTCTTGGATTCGTTTTTCCTCGAAAGAACCACAAATTCGCCTTTAGGATTGGTCAGCGTGAATACGGGTACTTCTTGGAGCTTTTTCACTACCTGATCTTGTGGCAACGCGATCGCCTCTAGATTGCCTATTCCTGGTAGATTGCCTATTCCTGAAAGTCCCGCTAAAAATATACTGCCAGCTATACCCAATGTTGCGCCCAAGCGGATAAATGATTTCATGACTGCTCCTCGCATCAATAGTCCAATTAAATTAAACAAATGGTTGGATTTGCACAGCACCAACTAGCTTCAGTTATATAGCAATCTATTTCAATTGTGAAAAATTCGTTGTGCGCGTTAAGGTTGAGTCTTAACCGTGAGGCAGCCCGGTCTTGTTGTTCCAACAAAGAGGGACTGCCGTTAGCGACGCAGGAGCGTCACCCGGAGGGTCAACGGTCAAAATCTAAGATTCCCCAACTATTTCGGGTTGCTATAGGATTGTTTTCACAAATGGACTATGCTAACGTTGTGTTTTTGTCGGTTTCACTTCGCTATTCACTGCAAAATGCTGTAGATGCCTATTATATGTCTTCTCAAACAGTGAAAGGTCTCTCCATCTCTGATACTTTGGAGATGATAAACGCCATTCGATCGCCTTTTTCCAATATTGGGTGACGATATTACTTAATCAATCGTTCCATCTGCCCTTGCTTTAATATCTTATCAAATCTATACAAAGCTGAGTGTCAGGAATATTTTACTATTTAATGGCAAGATTTGCCTGTTAAGCTTCAACAGACAACCCAACAGTAGAATAGCCTAATTGATCTTCTCGGTAACAATATGCAATTAAACTGCACATCTTAGCAAAAAAACTCTA
>Ga0123337_10007120_pt1 | contig 10496 bp, 5 predicted proteins | sample frozenSSSSmetaG_FD_89792 | JGI IMG/M metagenome (GOLD analysis project Ga0123337, IMG submission 89792) | Glacier valley bacterial and archeal communities from Borup Fiord, Nunavut, Canada, to study Microbial Dark Matter (Phase II) -... | ecosystem: Environmental > Aquatic > Freshwater > Ice >...
CAATACGTGTGAGTTTGAAATGAAGTTAAATATTCTGAAGTAAAAAAATTTTACCCTTTTGATACACTTCATATTTATATTGAGCCTTTCATACTTTTTTATAATGTTTGTTTTGACTTCATTTTTGGAATTGCACATGATCTAGCTATGCGCCTTATTAATTTTATTGGTAACTTTGTTGACCTTTATGATTATCATTATAATTGAATAATTTCGATTTTTAATATGTTGTCTTTTTTTGCTTTTCGAAAAAACATAGTTTATTTAACTTACCCTCCCGTTGAAATTGACCCAAAAATTGAAAATTTTTTATTAAACCTTAACTTAGAGAACTCTTATTTAAAATTTTTAACCTTAAAACCTAATTATATCGTAAATAAATTTGATATAGACTCTAATCCTTTTCTTGTTTACACGTATACCATTAATAATTTGTGAATAAACTTTTCTTCAGCTTTTTGAAATACGATTTCTTATGGTCCAAGAGCAGCCCACGCTGTCTTAGCTATTAATAACTTTTATTCTTATTTAATGGACTGATACATACCTTTACTGTTCACCGACAATTTTTTTTTAATAAGAAAGCTTTTGTTTCGTAATAACTTGTTAGAATTTATACGTTTGACGTTAAAAAAATATGAACACTTGCTCCCCCAAAACTATCTTAATGTCGAACAAGCTGCATCGTTACTTTTTCCAGCTACTAAAGGTTTTCAATTAATAAACTATCCCTTAAATTTCTTTGTAACGTCCGGTGATCTTTATTTTTCTGAAACTTGCTCGTTTTTTTTAAGTAAAAGTAATTCTCTTAAATATTTAGTCGAAGTAGCTTGTCATAGCTTAAAAAATTTTTTGGCTGACCCGCGTCCTGACTTAAGCCCGGTACAACTCTGAGATAATCTTAAGCCACTTACTCAGTTTATTCGTTACCGTTCAAATTATTTTAATGAAACTAACTTATCACATAAGCTTAACTTTTTAAACTTAGAATTAACTTTAGGGAATCGAAATTTAAGATTTAATAACCCTGTATTTAAGTATGACTATAAGTCAGGTGATTATTTTCCTAAATTTTATAAAGAAGCTTACTTATATTTATTCACAACAGTTTCCGATTTGACGAGCGCATTAAGAGCGTCTCCTTGATTTTTTTCTTCTTCGTATGTCGAAACTTTCAAAAATAATTTTTCGAGTTTTATCGAAAGCTTTTCAAAAGTGCTTAGCTCATCAAATTTTTTTGTACACAACGCTAATCCCGCAAAATTAAGTAACACAGATGCTTTTTATAATTTTTTCTTTGCTTTAAACAATGAAAATTTTTTTATTAATAAACAATGAATTTCAGTAAATTCTTTAAACCAGAAATTTTACAGAATGTTTCATACTAGCTCTATGCAGCAACGAATTTACTCAAACTGACGCCAACTTAAATTTACACGTGAAGCTTGACGTTGTAAATTATTATCGGCGCGTCACCAAAAAACATTATACCGTCGTTATGTTCATGAAGACGGTGTTTTTTGATCAATTGAGCGTAATGCAAAAGATTTACTTCCTGGTTGAGCAATGATCACACCTTTTTCTTCTCGTATGCGTTATACTGCGGTCGGAAAAGTTGATATTGGTTTAATGGGAGTACTTCTCGTTTTAAATTCATCGATTATAAGCGCTGCTAATTTTTTAGTTACTTATCGTTATTTATCGACGTTAAATAATCGAAAAATGAGGGACGCTCGTTCTTTTTTTACTGAAGGTGTAATGGTTGCGTCATGAATGATGATCGCTGCTAATCCTATGCTAATTATAGGTATTATTATGCTCCTTTCAGATCGTCATTGACAAACTTCTTTTTTTGATTATTCTGGGGGTGGTGATACTGTCTTATTTCAGCATATGTTTTGATTTTTTGGTCACCCTGAAGTTTATATTATTTTAATTCCTGTGTTTGGTTTTACTAATACTACTTTGTCTTATTTTTTAAAAAAAAGAGTTTCTGCGCGAGCTAGTCTTCTTTACTCAATGTATACTATCGCTTTTTTAGGTTTTTTTGTATGAGGTCATCATATGTACATGGTAGGTCTCGCGCATACTACAAGAATGCTTTTTAGTACATTAACCGTAATGATTTCTGTGCCAGCGGCAACAAAACTCATGCACTGATGTGTAACTTTAGCTAATAGTTCTTTTACTATGGAGCTTCCATTTTTATGTACTTTAACTTTTATTTTTTTATTCGTTTCTGGGGGTATTAGTGGAATGTGTGTAGCTCATACGGGTATGGATATTTTATTTCACGATACTTTTTATGTAATAGGGCACTTTCATATTATGTTCGCAGGTGCTGCTATGTTTGGGTCATTTGGTGCCTTTTATTTTTATTTTGTAGCTATTTTTGGGGTTAAGTACAGTCGAATTTGAGCTTATCTTCATTATTCTTACTATTTAGTAGGGCATTTTATGACTTTTATTCCAATGTTTTGGTTAGGTTATGCTGGAATGCCGCGACGAGTTCTTGATTACCCGGCTTCATTAGGTGGCTGACATAGTGTAATTTCAGCAGGTCATATGCTTAGTGTAGCAGGATTAATTGCTTTTTTTATTATGATTTTCGATAGTTTACGACAAGCTCGAGCGCTTACTCGAAGTACTTTTGGGGTAAGTCGTTATAACACTAGACTTAATTTTTATCTTTATGAAATTGCGCGTTCTTTACACGTACAACGAAAAAGTTTTCAATTTTTCCGCTTTCTAAGACTTTCGGCTATTAAAATTAATAGTAAAAATTTTTATAATTTTGAAAGTTTAGAGACTGTGTTGTTTTCTTACGAGTTTAAAAAAAAAATAAAGAAATAAAAATTTGCAATATATAATTTTTTTTTAAAAGTGTTTTTGGTGTTTAATATTGTTAAATGAGGTTTTAATCTTGCAAATTCTTATCGTCGTTACGTTGTTTTTTTTTATTAGCTCTATAAATATTATCACTTTATGATATTTAGCTGGAATTTACTTATTGTCTTTAGGTGCTTTAGCTTTACTTGATGACGGGAACGTCTTTATAGGGTTTTTATGAGTAGTTGATTTAGGTGTTGGCCTCATTTTTTTTATATTTATATTACATTTTTCGAACTTTTTGCACCAAAAATCTTACCTAGACTTACCTACTCGTTTTTTTTTATATCTTATATTTCTTATACTTATTCTTTTTATTTTTTTTTTCTTCGTAAGCAATCCGATAGACCGTAACTTTAATTTTGAGATGACAAAAATTTGATTTTTTTTAACAAGTTGATATGATTATTATACCTTATATAACATGCGTTTAATAAGTGAATTGAATATTATTCGTGAAATTTATTTTTATAATAACAGCCTTGGATTTTTTATAATTAACTTTATGCTTTTTTATGGTATTTTCGGTTCTATAAATTTATGTTTTTCAATTAAAAGAGTTTTTAGTTTTTTATCATTTAGTCAAATAAAAAATTATAAACTTCTAAGCGAGATTAACTCAAGTTTTTTTATTCGTAATCAAAATTTTATACGTCAACAAAATACGTCAACAGGTTCGAGGGTTTGAATTAAAAATAAAAAAGCGTCTCTTTAATGATTTTTAAAAAAACTTGACTAAGTGTTTCTGACAATACTAATGTCCGATGAATTCAAATTTTTCACCTTTATAAAGGGTTTCACCGAAAACATACAACAGTTGGGTTTTTTGTAAAAGGCTCGGCTCGTATAGTTGAGCCGCCAAGATTAGAATATAAAGGCTTTAAATTTAAATTTAACAAAAAAGGTGATATTTGCCGAGGCTTAATCGTACGAAATAATTATAATGTAAAGAGAGATGACGGTTCTTCTTTGTATTTTTGCTCTAATGACACAATTTTATTGAAAAAAAAGCAAGAAGTTAAATCTAAATATCTTTACGGCCCCGTACCTTATAATTTAAAACGAAAAAAATTTTTAAGTTTGTTTAAGTTTGTTATCTAAATAAACTACCTAGCCTCTCTTTTTAACAAATAATTTAGCGGCCTTAATATTAATGCTTAATAAAAACTTTTTTTTTGTAAAAAAGTGTCTTCTTTGTAAGTTTTGTTTAATTGTTTACTTAATGATTTCAACAACTATTATTTTTTTTGAAAGCCAAACCTCCCTCTTGTCTAATTTCTGTTGAACAATTGAACCTTTAATTGTACCAAATTTTCTTTTTTTTGATAATCAAGCTTTTTTTTTAAGTGAAAACTTTGTTTTGACGCAAAGCTACACTAAATTACAAGATTTTAATTTTTTCTCTCCGTTTCACATTTTATCTGATTGAAACTTTTGCGTATTAACTAATAAGCTAGTTTAAACGTTCAATTTTTAACTCTTTGTTTTAAATATAATTAAGATTTTACTTAATTAATCTTTTATTTTATGTATCTTTTAATTTCATACGAAATTTGTTTAATTAATTTCGTATTTTTATTTCTTAAATTTTCCTTAAACCTTGTAACTTAACTAATCTGCAGCACACATTACTAAACTTATAGTTAACGTTATATTTGGTGAGCTTAACAAATTTTATTTTTTTTGACAATCAATCAATTTTTTTTTCTGAAAACTTTGTTTTAAAACAAAGCTATACTAATATAAAAAATTACGACTTTTTTCTTCAGTTTTTTACTTTATCAGATTATAATTTTTTAAACCTTATGTCGGAACCTAATCTACACGCAAAGTCTATAATTACTTTTATCAATCAAACTGAAGACTTATCATTATTTTCGAATTTAGAAAATACAACTACTGTTTATCATTATTCTATTCCTAATACTAAATTGTTTTACCCTGAACCTTTTATAGCCGCCCCTTCTTTTATGCACTCCGACCTTTGATTTGTTCATATTTTAGTGTATCAGTATTGATTATGATTTGTATTTGTGTTTTTAATTGTTTTTTTTTTTATTACTTTTATTTGTACAGTTCGTTGATGCAACATGAGAGTTCGCCCTCGTCGTGAAACTCGTGGCGTTAGCCGATCAAAATGTGGAGATTTAGTTACTGCAATTGTACCAGTTTCTTGGGCTGCTTCAATAATAATAAACGAGTCTACGGATGCTATTGATTACTATGACGGTTTTGGTACTACAGAAATGGTTGTAGGTATACGAGCTTACCAGTGAGGCTGAGAATATTATTACCCTAAAGATCTTGATCTTAACTATAATTTAAAACATAATTTTTCAGCGTTTGTAGGAAATTCACTTAAATACAATACTACATCTGATATTAACGTTAAAACTTCAAATTTGTGACGCTTTTATCAAAACAAATCTCTTGATTCAGTCGTTACCCCTGCTCACTTGTTATTACTTCCTTTAGATAATCATAAAATGCTTAACTTTTTAAATTTTAATGACATTGGTGCAAATAATTTAAACGAGTCTTCTGCTTTTAAAAAAATTAAAATGTTTTCTAAAACTTATACTAGCAATCTAAATTATTTACCCACGTCTTTTAATGGTAAATACAAAAGTTTATCATCACTTTATGCGAATGATAATGAATTTTTAGATTCTTATTTATACGGTACTAAAAGGCAGCATAACTTTTTAAGCTCATCTTCACTTTTTAATAACTTTTCGACTTTTTTTAGTTTAACGAGTGTTGACTGTTTTTTGCGCTTTAATTGAGGTAAAAGTTCTAACTTATTCACAACTTTTGTAGGTAATAATTTAATTAATTCTTTTTCGAAGGTTAAGCATAACGAGTTAATGTTTGATACTCTTCGTTTAAATAATTTTTTCTTTAATTTATTCCCTAACACTCTTTTTTTGACAACAACAAAATTTTATTTGTATCCTTCATTTACAGAAGTTTTAAACAATAATACTGATAAGAAAAAAATACACTACCCTTTTTTGAAGCTTTTTGAACTCCCTTATAAAAAATACGACTTAGCTAATTATGCTTCTTTGTCAAAAATTAATTCTGATACGGAATTATCTACGTTTAGTCCCTTATTTTTAAATATTTTTGACAATTTACAAGTTATTAATAAATCATACTCATCCTTTTCGCCTAATCAATCAGTTAGCGCTCCTGAGAAAAGTTTACGCAAGTCTGCAAATATTTATGCAAACACGGCAAATTTTAATCTTTCAGCAGAGTTAAACCCTTTAAGCACTTACTTTAACCGCTTAAGCTCAAGCTTAAATGCTAACACATATTTATTTACTAGCTTATCAAATTCTTCTTGACTTGATTTAAATACTTTTAATAAGCTTGCAGTTAGTCGAGTTCATTTAGATTCTCCTTATTCGCCTATAATTTCAAATAATCCTCGAACTTCTTTACTAAATTATGACGACTGTAAAGATGTTTTTATTGAAGACTTACCAGTAACTTTGCAAAATAAAGAGGAAACTTTACCAAATTTTTTACCACTTATTTATTGAAATTTTTATTGAGCTAATACTGATGTAAACTGACGAATGGAAAATATTATTAATTATAACACTTTACAAAATACTTTTTATTTGCCGTTATTTAGTTTTTATTATGATTATGACTTTAGGAATTGACAATCTTTGGAGCTTTTAGAAGATTCACTATGAGATTCCGCAAGTTCAGCTTATCTTTTTGACGAGTACTCTTCATTGTCTAAAGATTTTAATAACTTCGAATATTTTGATCGTTTCGAAAAATTTTACAATGTTATACATAAAAAAGTTATCATCGCGGATCACATACTTAACAAACCTTATAACATTAGTAATGAGTCGATAGGTGATTTTTATTCAAATTCAATCTCGTTAGAAGACGCGACTCAAGTAACTAATTTATTAACTACTTCTAAATTTTTCGTTTTTCCGTTACTTTCGTCTTTAACAAACATGGAAGACTCTTATGATTCTTTAAAGAATTTGTCCTACTTTTTTGTCCGAAATAACAAGCTTACCCTAAATACTTCTTTAAACTATTTTGCACAAATGCCTTATTCTTCCGTTTTTGATGCTTTTCGCGCTGATTTTGAAGATTTTACTTGATATTCTGATGAAAGTTCGTTATTAGGAACAACTTCTTATTTAGCGCCCAATAATTTACCTAAATTAAATTTTGAGTTATTTTCTTGAAATTTTACGCCTTTTGGTAGCGATTTAGATGTGCTAAATTTTAAAAGTGTTTCTTTTTTATTAAGCTCCCCTCTTAATATTTTACCTTTAATTAACGATTTACCGTTTATTGTAACTAATTTTGATAACGCTAGCATTAAAACGTTTCCCGCCTCAGAAGTTTTATCTTCAACTTTACGATTTACAAATTTTATAAGTTTACGAAACCCTGTGCGAAACTCAATTGTTACTTATAATGCTATTCAAAAAGTATTTCGTGCTCGTTTTGATGAAGGAAGATCAAACGCTAAAATATTTGACTTCGCAAATTTTTACAATAAACAACCCTATTTGAGTGCTGCTCGAGTTCCGTATGAAACTTTATTAGGTAAAAATAAAGAAAGTTTTTTTAATGTTAATCTTTATAAAAACAATTTTCAACCTATTTTAAATACTTTTTACTCTCTTCAAACATCCTTGAATTTTTATTTTTATGACTTTCCTTTTTTGTTAGCTTTAAAAAGCGACGCTTCTCGTTATTTATGATTTGACTGATACGCAAAATGAGGATTTTATGAAGTTCAACCTTCTTCAACTTCCCGCTATGCAATTTATGGTATGCCCTATTTTAGTAAAGTTTTTGATTTTAACGGACAGTCTAATGAAACTATTAACGAAACTGAAAATTATTTTTTACGATTATCGCGCTCACGGCGAAATTACTTACCTAATTGAGTTTATACTCCTTATTTTTATGCAAAATCTTCGCTATGATACAAGAATAATTCTACATTTAATGTTTTTGCTCTTTTTGATAACGCATTAATATCTTCTTATAACATACTTAATGCCTCTAATTGATATTGACAAAATATATCTTTTTCTGACAATCAAAACTTTGTTTTCACTCCCTCGCACTCTAACTTAACTACTTATAATAAAAATTTTTGAAAATTTTCTTCAACTTCAATACACTCATATTATTATAACGTTAGTAATTTAATTGATATTCTTACTAAGCGAGAGTACTTATATCGTGAATTTTTTATTGCTAATAATAAGTTATTGAGCTTACCTCTTCATTTGACAAATAACCCGAATAATCCTTTAATTAGTGAAATAAAAGCATCTTTCTTATTTATAGATCCAATCATTTGTAATAATGAATACTCAAGAGATGTTTATTATAGTTCACTGTCATTCTTTAATTTTCAATTATTAAAAACTTTGCTTAAAGATTCTAAAGATGCTCTTAATTTAGGCGCTTTTTCAGATTATCTTTATTTTCTTTTTTTTAACGACCTCGTAACTAATAAACTTGGAAGTAATTCAGATCTTTTTAAAAGTCAATATCGCCCGATGAAAAAAGGTATTTCTAACATGGTACGCTTACACGCTACTGGAGCAATGGCTATGCCTACTGAAATTAGGTTGCAAGTTTTAGCTTCTTCTAAAGATGTTATTCATTCATGAGCAATCCCTTCAGCTGGAATTAAGATTGATTGTGTTCCAGGTTACTCGTCACATCGAGTTATGATTTTTTTAGTTTCTGGAATTTTTTGAGGTCAGTGCATGGAGATATGTGGTCGTTACCACCATTGAATGCCAATAATTGTTTATTTTATGAAGCGAGATTTATTTTTTTTGTGATGTACCCATTTTGTTTTTTTATCTGGATCAAACAACATGTGAACAATAAATGATAGACAATATACAGATTATGTACGAGTCGCTACTTATGATAAAGCAAGCTGAATATCCGAATTTAAAAACTAAATTTTTAGTGCAGTGTTGTTTTTTAATTAATGTGAAATTACTGTTACCGACTTTTTTTTATAACAATAATCTTTCTACTGTTTCATTTTTAAAATTGTTTTTTACTTATAAATTGAAAACTAAAAATAACTTTTATTTTTTTTTTATAAGTTACTTATTTCTAAACAGTAATAATTTATTTATTGCAGATTCTAAAAAATCGTATGTTTGTTTTTTGTGAAAAAAAAATAAAAAATTAATTAAATATAGGATCGCAAATCAATACGTGTTAAATTTTAAATTGCAGGTTATGGGAATACATTATGCTTGTGCACTTAAAGTATTGAGGACTCATTTACGTTATAATTTAAAAGTTAATTTATCGCTTTTTTTTTGTATGCTTGCTTATAATTCGCAAAAAGTTTGTTTTTTTGTGCATAAAACTTATTTTTTATTACTTTTTACTTACTTTTTTTGTCAGTATTTGCGTTTATTTAACGTGACACGTAAGAAAGTTTATTTGTCTTACACAATTAATACTTTGCCAAATGTTTTTACCCAAAAAAGTTTGTTATATTATAATCAAAAATTTTTATAAATTTTTGAACTCGCTAATTCTTTGTAAATTTATTTTAACAATTAATTTAATGAAATTCCCTAACCATGTGTTACTTGATGTCTCAAAATTAAATGTCGCTAACTCCTCTCAATACTGAATTTTTGATTATTTTTTAAATTTTCATCAAAATCCTGCTTTTTACGATAATGTTTTATCTCATAAAAAATTTTTTATGAAAAAAGAAAGGATAATGCCTAATAAACTAGTTAAAAATCAAAAAAAATTTACACTTAAGTATAGCGAAAGTAATTTAGCAAATTTTTTGACCCCATCTGAAAAAAAACTTTATAAATCTTTATTTCGTGTACGACTAAAAGTAAGTCACCGAGTTCTGCTTTCCCGACACTTTGGTAAAGAAGTTTACGATTATCTTTTTAGTAAACAAGGTACTTTTGATATGAAGTCTTTACATCGCTTATTTAATAAGTTTACTGTAAACCCTAAATTAACAGAATATAAATCAACTTATTTATGAGACGTATTTGATATTAATTTTTTGCGTAAGGAAAAAATTTATACTAAATTAAAGTACTCGCGTGTACCTCAATATGATATAGTTTCTGGTGGAGTTGCGGCTTTATTTTCTGGTTTTCTGGGTTTTTTAATTTGCGAGAAGTTTGGTTTTGAATTACTTGATTCAGGTGATTTTTACTTTTTATTTATGTATTTTGTTTTCTTTTGTTTTTTTTTTAAATTGTTGTTAAAAATTTCTTCAAGTGTTCAATCAGAGTGAAATGCTTTAAGTTACAAATGAAGTTTTAATTTTTTTAAAAATATAGTCAAATTATTTTTTCGTTCCATCAACTCGTTTGTCTGATCTAATAAGTAAAAAAACTCTGTCAATTTACAGTAAATTTAGTTTTATTGGTTTCAATTTTTTATAATTATTAAAAAAATTAAAATTGTGTTTTTAAGTAAGTTGCAAAATGTAATTCTGCAACTGAATACAGGGGAATCAACCTCTAAAGCTAAAGCGTTTAACGTTGATAGTGAACAGTAGTGTGAACGAATGGTGAAAAGATATC
>Ga0123337_10007121_pt1 | contig 10496 bp, 5 predicted proteins | sample frozenSSSSmetaG_FD_89792 | JGI IMG/M metagenome (GOLD analysis project Ga0123337, IMG submission 89792) | Glacier valley bacterial and archeal communities from Borup Fiord, Nunavut, Canada, to study Microbial Dark Matter (Phase II) -... | ecosystem: Environmental > Aquatic > Freshwater > Ice >...
GCACGGGTCATGCAGCGGCGCGCCCGGCCACTGGTACTTGTTGAGGTCGAAGCGCTCGGAGAAGCTCAGCATTGCGTGCACGGCCGCGGCGGAGCGGGTGCCGACCGTCTTGATCCTGGCGAGACGTTCCGGCGTAGACTGCATCTGATGGGTGAGATCGAGCGGCGCCATGACGATTGGGATGCCCGAACGTAGCACCACGTCGGCGGCATCGGGATCGACATAGATGTTGAACTCGGCGGCGGGCGTGATGTTGCCGCCCTCGAAATAGCCGCCGCCCATCATCACGATCTCTTTGACCCGCTCGGCGATCCGCGGCTGCTTGACCAGCGCCATGGCGATATTGGTCAGCGGCCCGAGCGTCGCCAGCGTGATCTCGCCGGGCGCGTGCGCCATCAGGGTGTCGATGATGAAATCGACGCCGAACTGGGTCTCGAGTTGCAGCACGGGCGCCGGCAGGTCGGGGCCGTCGAGGCCGGTATCGCCGTGCACGTACTCCGCCGTGACGAGGGTGCGCCGCAGCGGGCGCTCGCAGCCGGCATAGACCTTGATATCGGTGCGGCCGGAGAGCTCGACGATCTTGAGCGCGTTCCTGGCATTCTGCGCCAGCGTCACGTTGCCGGCCACCGCCACGATGCCGAGGATGTCGAAATCGTCGGGCGAGGCGAGCGCCATCAGGATCGCCACGGCATCGTCCTGGCCGGGGTCGGTATCGATAATGATCTTGCGCTTCATGGACTTGGCCCCCGGCCAGCTGAGATTGATTCCGGCCGCACTATAGGGGCGAGCCTCACCGCCGTCGATGCGAGCGAAACCGGCCACAGCCACGCCCGCAGGGTACCTGCCCATCCGTCTGCCTTGACGAGGCTGGCCCCGACCAGCACACCTAGCATTCTCACTTGCGGGGTGCGGAATGGCCGGCGAAGTCACACAGGCAGTCGAAGCAGCGGCGCATGGCGGGATCGACCTGGTGCAGGTCGTGGCCCTGCTGGCCGCGGGCGTGATCGCCGTGCCGATCTTCAGGCGGCTGGGGCTGGGCTCGGTGCTGGGCTACCTCGCCGCAGGCCTCGCCGTCGGGCCGTTCGGCCTCAAGCTGGTGGGCGATCCGCAATCGGTGCTGCACGCAGCCGAACTTGGTGTGGTGCTGTTCCTGTTCATCGTCGGGCTCGAGATGGAACCGAGCCGCCTGTGGGCGTTGCGCAGGCAGATATTCGGTTTGGGCGTGCTGCAGGTAGGGCTGTGCGGCGCGCTGCTGACGCTCGTCGGCATCGCGCTGGGCTTTGCCCCGGCCGTGGCGTTCGTCGCCGGCCTGGGTTTCGTGCTGACCTCGACCGCCATCGTCATGCAACTGCTGACCGAGCGCGGTGACCTGCAGTCGCCGGGCGGCCAGAAGATCGTCTCGATCCTGCTGCTCGAGGACCTGGCCATCGTCCCGCTGCTGGCGGTGGTGGCGCTGCTGTCGCCGAGCGAGGCCGGTGACACCGACATTTGGTCCCGCTGGATCAGCATCGGCGTCGCGGCGGTCTCGGTGGTGGCGGTTGTGTTCGCCGGCCGCTACGTGCTGAACCCGGTGTTCAGGCTGCTCGCCGATTCCAAGGCGCGCGAGGTGATGACGGCGGCAGCGCTGCTCGTCGTGCTCGGCGCGGCGCTGGTGATGGAACTGGGCGGCCTGTCGATGGCGATGGGCGCCTTCATCGCCGGCGTCCTGCTCTCGACCTCGACCTTCAAGCATCAGCTGGAAGCCGATGTGGAGCCGTTCCGCGGGCTGCTGCTGGGGCTGTTCTTCCTCGCGGTCGGCATGTCGCTCGACCTCAACGTGGTGGCGGCCAACTGGCAGATGGTGGCACTCACCGTCGTCGCCTACATGGTGGTGAAGGGCAGCGCGATCTACTTCCTCGCCCGCGTCCTGGGCACCCCCAACGCGATGGCGATCGAGCGCTCGGTGCTGATGGCGCAGGGCGGCGAGTTCGCCTTCGTGCTCTACACTACGGCGACCGCGGGCGGCATCCTGTCAGCCGACCTGAACGCCGCCTTCACCGCCACGGTCATCATCTCGATGGTGCTGACGCCGTTCACCGTCATGGCGCTCAAGCTGATTCCGGCGCCGCAGCCGTCGTTCAACGGGGTCGCCAAGGTGCGGGATGAGAACCTGACGGGCGACGTGCTGGTGATCGGCTTCGGCCGCTTCGGGCAGATCGCCAGCCAGCCGCTCATCGCCAAGGGGCACAAGGTTTCGATCATCGACAATGATACCGACATGATCCGCGCCGCCGGCCAGTTCGGCATGAAGGTCTACTACGGCGACGGCACGCGGCTCGACATCCTGCACGCGGGGGGGGCGCAGAACGTCGCGATGATTCTCGTCTGCGTAGACAAGAAAGAAGCGGCTAACCGCATCGTCGAGCTGATCAAGTCCGAGTTCCCGCTCGCCAAGGTGCATGCCCGGGCCTTCGACCGCGGTCACGCCATCGAGCTGGTGAAGCTCGGCGCCAACTTCCAGATCCGCGAGGTGTTTGAGTCAGCGCTGGTGTTCGGGGCCGAGACGCTGCGCGAACTGGGCTCGGACGAGGGCGAGATCGCCGACATCATCGACGGTGTGCGCGAGCGGGACCGGCAGCGCTTCTCGGCCCAGATCGTCGGCGGCATCTCGGCGGGCAGGGACCTCCTCCTTTCCAATGCCGAAGACCAGGCGCGCGAGAGCGGCACGGTGGCCGGACCCTCCGAGCCGATCATGCTCGAGGAAGAAAATGCCCGGGTCTGAGGCCATTTCCGTTTATTCTTACGGGCCTTCCCCAACTGTCGATTCAATGCAACAGTGCTGCTCTAGAGGGGAATACATCGTCATGCTGACCGGATTGCCGCAATGCAGCAAAAGCCCATCGTATTGGATGCCCCGACCCCTGAGCGCCGTGCGCTAACGACCGAGGCCCTCCAGGCCGAAATCCTAGAGAAACTGATCTATTTCATCGGCAAGGACCCGATCGTTGCGCGACCGCACGATTGGCTGAAGGCGACTATCTACGCCGTCCGCGACCGCATTATCGACCAGTGGATGGAATCGAGCCGCGAGACATGGCGGACGTCGCACAAGCGCGTCTACTACCTGAGCCTCGAGTTCCTCATCGGCCGGCTGATGCGCGATGCCATGAGCAATATCGGCGTGATGGATCACGTCCGCGCCGCGCTCAAGAACTTCAACGTCGATCTCGGCGACCTCATCAACCTCGAGCCCGATGCGGCGCTCGGCAATGGCGGTCTCGGCCGTCTCGCCGCCTGCTTCATGGAGTCGATGGCGACGGTCGATATCCCCGCCTACGGCTACGGCATCCGCTACGTCCACGGCCTGTTCCGGCAGGAAATGAGCGATGGCTGGCAGGTCGAGCTGCCCGAGGACTGGCTCGCTCACGGCAACCCGTGGGAGTTCGAGCGCCGCGAGAGCTCGTATGAAGTCGGCTTTGGCGGCCAGGTGGTGCCGGTTCTGGAGCCCGATGGCTCGACGCGGCTCGAATGGCGCCCGTCCGAGCACGTGCTTGCTGTCGCCTTCGACACGCCGATCGCGGGCTGGCGGGGCAAGCGGGTCAATACGCTGCGCCTCTGGTCAGCCCAGCCGATCGACCCCATCCTGCTCGACAAATTCAACTCCGGCGACCATATCGGCGCGCTCGAGGAAAGTGCCCGGGCCGAATCCATCACCCGCGTGCTCTATCCCGCCGATTCGACACCGGCCGGGCAGGAGCTGCGGCTGCGCCAGGAGTTCTTCTTCTCCTCCGCTTCGCTGCAGGACATCGTCCGTCGCCACATGCAGGCCTATGGCGACCTCGGCACGCTGAGCGACAAGGTGGCCATCCAGCTCAACGACACGCATCCGGCGATCTCGATTGCCGAGCTCATGCGCGTCCTGATCGACATCCACGGCATGAAGTGGGCCGCCGCCTGGAAGATAACCAAGGCGACCTTTGGCTATACCAACCACACGCTGCTGCCCGAGGCGCTCGAGACCTGGCCGGTGGCGCTTCTCGAGCGGATGCTGCCCCGCCAGATGCAGATCATCTACGCCATCAACGCCGAGGTCCTGACCGACGCGCGGAAGATGGGGGGCTTCACCGATGCCCAGATCGCCAACCTCTCGTTGATCGACGAGCACGGCAGCCGCCGGGTTCGCATGGGACAGCTCGCCTTCGTCGGCTCGCACTCTATCAATGGCGTGTCGGCGCTGCATTCGGACCTGGTCAAGAAGACGCTGTTCGCCGACCTCGACCGGCTCTATCCGGGCCGCATCAACAACAAGACCAACGGCGTGACGCAGCGTCGCTGGCTGATGCAGTGCAACCCGGGGCTGACCAACCTGGTGGCTGAGCGCATCGGCGAGGGCTTTCTCGACGATTTCGACCAGATCGCCGAACTCGACAAGCACGCCGACGACCCGAACTTCCAGGCGCAGTTCAAGGCGGTCAAGCGCCTGAACAAGGAGCGTCTGGCGCAGGTCATCAGGGACCGGCTTGGCATCGTCGTCTCCCCTGACGCGCTGTTCGACGTGCAGGTCAAGCGCATCCACGAGTACAAGCGCCAGCTGCTCAACATCATCGAGGCCGTGGCGCACTACTCGATGATCCGCTCGCACCCGGAAAAAGAGTGGGTGCCACGCGTCAAGGTGTTCGCCGGCAAGGCGGCACCGGGCTATTGGAACGCAAAGCTGATTATCAAGTTGATCAACGACGTCGCTCGCGTGGTCAACAACGACCCGGCGGTGCGGGGCCTGCTCAAGGTCGCATTCCTGCCAAACTACAATGTGTCGCTTGCTGAAACCATCATCCCCGCTGCCGACCTCTCCGAGCAGATATCGACGGCCGGCATGGAAGCGTCGGGCACCGGCAACATGAAGTTCATGGCCAACGGCGCGCTGACCATCGGCACGCTCGACGGCGCCAATGTCGAGATGCTCGAACAGGTGGGCAACGACAACATGATCATCTTCGGGCTCACCACCGACAAGGTGGCCGAGATCCGCGGCCGCTCGGAAGTTCCCCGGGGCGCCATCGACAAGTCACCGGCGCTTCGCGAGGCGCTTGAAGCCATCAGCTCGGGCGTGTTCTCGCCCGACGACCCGAGCCGCTACCGCGACCTGATCGGCGGCCTCTACGACCACGACTGGTTCATGGTGGCGCGAGACTTCGACGCGTATGCGGCGGCCCAGCGGCAGGTCGACGACATCTGGATCAACCCGCGGAAATGGTATTCCATGGCGATCCGGAACACGGCGCATGTCAGCTTCTTCTCGTCCGACCGGACCATCCGGCAGTATGCCGAAGAAATCTGGGGCGTTCCCGTTAAGAGGTAGTGCGCGTGAGCAAAGAGAGCTGGCAGGCCGAAGAGAGCGACATCAAGGCAATCGTCGCGGGCCGCCATTCCGACCCGTTCGGCATTCTCGGCCTGCACGAGGTGGATGGGGTCTGGGTGGCGCGGACCTTCATTCCGCATGCCGAGACGGTGTCGGCGCGGACGCTCGACAACCGCATCCTCGGTGAACTGAGCCAGCGCAGCGATGCCGGCTTCTTCGAAGGCAAGGTGGCGCTCAAGGCCCGCATGCCGGTGCGCTACCACGCTCGCAACGATGGCGGCGAATGGGACGTACTCGATCCCTACAGCTTCGGCCCGGTGCTGGGTCCGATGGACGACTATTACATCGGCGAAGGCTCGCACCTGCGGCTGTTCGACAAGCTCGGCGCCCACGCCATCGAGTTCGAGGGCGTCCGCGGCACGCACTTTGCCGTCTGGGCTCCCAATGCCCAGCGCGTTTCAGTGGTTGGCCCGTTCAACACCTGGGATGGCCGCCGCCATCCGATGCGGGTGCGGTTGACCACCGGCATCTGGGAAGTGTTCATCCCGGGCATCGGGCCGGGGGAGATCTACAAGTTCGAGATCGTCGGCCAGAACGGCAAGGTGCAGCCGCTGAAGGCCGATCCGTTCGCCCGCCAGTCGGAGCTGAGGCCCAAGAACGCCTCGGTGGTCGCCGACCCGACGCCGTTCCAGTGGACCGATCAGGCCTGGATGGAAGAGCGCGCCAAGAAGGACTGGCGGCGCCAGCCCGTCTCCATCTACGAAGTGCACCTCGGCTCCTGGCGCCGTCGCGCCGATGGCGGCTTCATGAGCTATGACCAGCTCGCCGAGCAGTTGATCCCCTATGCCGCGGACCTCGGCTTTACCCATATCGAGCTGATGCCGATTTCCGAGCACCCGTTCGATCCGAGCTGGGGCTACCAGCCGACCGGGCTCTATTCGCCGACGGCGCGCTTCGGCGACCCGGCCGGTTTCGCCCGCTTCATCGACAGCGCCCACCGGGCAGGGCTCGGCGTCCTCCTCGACTGGGTGCCGGCGCACTTCCCCACCGACGAGTTCGGATTGTCCCGCTTCGACGGCACGGCGCTCTACGAACACCTCGACCCGCGGCAGGGTTTCCATCCGGACTGGAACACCGCCGTCTACAATTTCGGGCGCAAGGAGGTGGTGAGCTTCCTCGTCAACAACGCGCTCTACTGGCTCGAGCGCTTCCACCTTGATGGCCTGCGCGTCGATGCGGTGGCCTCGATGCTCTACCTCGACTACTCGCGCAAGTCCGGCGAGTGGGTGCCCAACCAGTTCGGCGGCAACCACAATCTCGAAGCCGTGGACTTCCTGAAGCGCGTCAACACCGAGGCCTACCGGCTGCATCCGGGCGTGATGATGATCGCCGAGGAGTCGACCTCGTGGAGCGGCGTCTCGGCCCCGGCCGACAAGGGCGGGCTCGGTTTCGGCTTCAAGTGGAACATGGGTTTCATGAACGACACGCTGCGTTACATGAGCCGCAACCCGATCCATCGCCGCTATCACCATAACGACCTGACCTTTGCGGCGCTCTACGCTTACGCCGAGAACTTCATCCTGCCGCTGAGCCACGACGAGGTGGTGCACGGCAAGGGCTCGCTGCTCGCCAAGATGGGCGGCGACGACTGGGCCCAGTTCGCGGGGCTGCGGGCCTATTACGGCTTCATGTGGGGCTGGCCGGGCAAGAAGCTGCTGTTCATGGGCCAGGAATTCGCGCAGCGCGAAGAGTGGAACGAGGCCAAGGGTCTCGACTGGTGGCTGCTCGATGCCCCGTCGCATGACGGCATCCGCCGCCTGATCTCCGACCTCAACGCCGCGTATCGCGAACTGCCGGCGCTGCATGCGCGCGACACCGAGCCGGAAGGCTTCCAGTGGCTCATCGGCAATGACCAGGCCAATTCTGTCTTCGCCTTCGCCCGCAAGGCGCCCGGCGAGGCGCCGGTGGTGGTGGTTTCGAACATGACGCCGGTGCCGCGCGAAAGCTACCGCGTGCCGATGCCGCTCGCCGGCAACTGGGTGGAGCGGCTCAATACCGACGCCGGCTGGTATGGCGGCACCAACAAGGGCAACCAGGGCAAGGTGGTGGCGAGGGCCAGCGAGGTCGAGGGGCTGGGACCGTACGCCGACCTGTATCTGCCGCCGATGTGCACGCTGTTTCTGAAATACGATCCTGCCTAAGCGGGACGGAACAAGGGTCGCGTGATCGAACCAGAAAAGTCCGCAACTTTTCCTGATCACGCTCCAAGAGGAGGGAATAACCATGGCTGACTACCGCACCCCATCGCCGCTGGCGCGCGAGGCGATGGCTTACGTGCTTGCGGGTGGGCGAGGCACGCGACTGTTCGAACTCACCGACCGGCGCGCCAAGCCCGCGGTGTATTTCGGCGGCAAGTCGCGCATCATCGATTTCGCGCTCAGCAACGCGCTGAACTCCGGCATCCGCCGTATTTCGGTCGCGACCCAGTACCAGGCGCACTCGCTGATCCGCCACCTGCAGCGCGGCTGGAACTTCCTCCGAACCGAACGAAACGAGAGTTTCGACGTGCTGCCCGCGTCGCAGCGCGTGTCGGAGACGCAGTGGTACGAAGGCACCGCCGACGCCGTGTTCCAGAACATGGACATCATCGAGGATTACGGCCCCCGCTACATCGTGCTGCTGGCGGGCGACCACATCTACAAGATGGACTACGAGATCATGCTCCGGCAGCACGTCGATACGGGCGCCGACGTGACCATCGGCTGCCTTGAGGTGCCGCGCATGGAGGCCACCGGCTTCGGCGTCATGGCAGTCGATGGCCGGGACCGTGTGCTCGATTTCGTCGAAAAGCCGAAGGATCCGCCGGCCATCCCCGACAAGCCGGACATGGCGCTCGCCTCGATGGGCATCTACGTGTTCGAGACGCGCTTCCTGATGGAACAGCTGCGCCGCGACGCCGCCACCGAGGGCTCGAGCCGCGATTTCGGCAAGGACATCATCCCCTACATCGTCAAGAACGGCTCGGCCTGGGCGCACCGCTTCCCGCGCTCCTGCGTCCGCTCGCCTAACGAGGAAGTCGCCTACTGGCGCGACGTCGGCACCATCGACGCCTACTGGAAGGCCAATATCGACCTTACCGACGTCACCCCGCAGCTCGACCTCTACGACCGCGACTGGCCGATCTGGACCTTCGCCGAGATCACCCCGCCGGCCAAATTCGTGCATGATTTCGACGGCCGGCGCGGCTCGGCCGTGAACTCTCTGGTCTCGGGTGACTGCATCATCTCGGGCGGCCAACTCGACCGCACGCTGCTTTCGACCGGCTCGCGCGTCCACTCCTACTCGGAACTGCACGAAGCAGTGGTGCTGCCCTACTGCACCATCGGCCGCGGTGCGCGGCTCAGGAAGGTCGTGATCGACCGCGGCGTCAACATCCCGGAGGGGCTGGTGGTCGGCGAGGATCCGGCCTTCGACGCGCAGTGGTTCCGTCGTACCGGCGAAGGCGTGACGCTGGTCACCCAGCCGATGGTCGATAAATATATGGCCAGTCGCTGACGGGAGAGCGGATGATCGAAGTCCTGTCGGTCGCCTCGGAGGCCTTCCCGCTAATCAAAACGGGCGGGTTGGCGGATGTTGTGGGCGCACTGCCGTCGGCGCTGGCGCCGCACGGCGTGTCGATGCGCGTGCTCTTGCCGGGCTATCCCAAGGTGCTGGATGCCCTGGCCGGGACTGGCCGCGAGGTCTACTACTACGCCGACTTCTTCGGCGGCGAGGCGCGGCTGGTGGCCGGCCGCGCCAACGGGCTGGACGTCATCGCTATCGAGGCGCACCACCTCTACACCCGGCCGGGCAACCCCTATATGGGCACGGATGGGCGGGACTTCCCCGATAACTGGCGGCGCTACGCGGCGCTGAGCTATGCGGCCTATGAGCTGAGCCGGGGCATCGTCGAGGGCTATCGCCCCGATATCCTCCACTGCCACGACTGGCAGTCTGGGCTCGCGCCCGCCTACGTGAAGTACAATCCCGGCTCGACCGCCAAGACCATCATGACTGTCCACAACATCGCCTTCCAGGGCATTTGCGGATGGGACACGTTCAACGCGCTGCGGCTCGACTACGCCGCGGCGGGCGACGGCGCGGTCGAGTATTTCGGCAATATCAGCTTCCTCAAGGCCGGCCTCGCCACCGCCGACCTGATCACCACAGTCAGCCCGACCTACGCCCACGAGATCCGCACCGTGGCCTACGGCATGGGTCTCGAAGGCCTGCTGAAGGCGCGCGCCGACGTGGTCCACGGCATCCTCAACGGCATCGACGCTCACGCGTGGGACCCGGGCCGTGACGAGACGCTGCCACAGACCTATTCGGCTTCGACTATCGTCAACCGCGCGCCCAACAAGGCGGCGGTGGAGGCGCGCTTTGGCCTCGATCACGACCAGAGCCCGATCTTTGCCGTGGTGAGCCGCCTTACCTGGCAGAAGGGCCTCGATATGCTCGTGCCGCTCTGCGACGACCTGGTGGAGCGCGGCGCCCGGCTGGTGGTCCTCGGCTCGGGCGATGCCGAGATCGAGAACGGCTTCGCCGGCGCCGCGATGCGCCATCCCGGCCGCATCGGCGTGGTCGTCGGCTATGACGAGGGGCTGAGCCACCTGATCCAGGCCGGCGCCGACGTGATGATGGTGCCCTCGCGCTTCGAGCCCTGCGGCCTCACGCAGCTCTATGGGCTGCGCTACGGCTGCGTGCCGCTGGTGAGCCGGGTTGGCGGGCTCGCCGACACTGTGATCGACGCGAACGAAGCGGCGGTGGAGGCGGGCGTTGCGACCGGCGTGGTGTTCTCGCCGGCCACCGACGAAGCGCTCGGCGAAGCCATCCGCCGCACGATTGCGCTCTATAACCGGCCCAAGGTGTGGCACAAGATGCAGCGCCGGGGCATGAAATCCGACGTCTCGTGGGACGCGAGCGCCGAGAAATATGCCGACCTCTACGCGTCACTACTGGGGCTTGAACGCGATGCCGACACTGACGATTGATACCACCCCGTTCACCGACCAGAAGCCGGGCACCTCGGGCCTGCGCAAGCGCGTCGCGGAGTTTTCGAAGCCCAACTATGTCGAGAACTTCGTGCAGTCGATCTTCGACTCGCTCGAAGGCTTCA
>Ga0123337_10007123_pt1 | contig 10494 bp, 7 predicted proteins | sample frozenSSSSmetaG_FD_89792 | JGI IMG/M metagenome (GOLD analysis project Ga0123337, IMG submission 89792) | Glacier valley bacterial and archeal communities from Borup Fiord, Nunavut, Canada, to study Microbial Dark Matter (Phase II) -... | ecosystem: Environmental > Aquatic > Freshwater > Ice >...
ACTACTTAATACAACGTGAGTTCAACGCCGTGAGTTGACTGTAGTAACTGGTTTGAACTTCAATCTGCGAACGAAGCGGTTTTTTAGTTTTAAATTATACCTTAATTTTAACTTCGTCGAACTCACGTTAATCTATCTACAGCAATCCGTACAGGAGTTACGAACAAAAAGATCCCTGACTTCTTGAAGAAGTCGGGGATCTGAGCCTCTTGGTGGAGAGCAAATCAAATAGGATTGCTATATGTATGGAATTATATCTGCACAAAATATAGATGAAAATCCAATTTTCATCTATCAAAAGTATGAGATATGATAAATAGAGGAATTTTCTATATTTAAAGAAATTAAATCCAAACACTTAATTTAAAAGCATACTTCTGGCAGAAGATATAAAAAATATTAGACATATTAAATTAAAATAAATATTAATCAAAGTTCTTAAACAATTCCGATAAGTGTGCTAGACACAAACTTGGAACAGCCTAAAACTTTGTTAAAATCAGCAACACACAAACTATGAACTCTACTACCGAAAAACGTATCGCCTTGATTTCCGTCCACGGGGACCCGGCGGTTGAAATAGGGAAAGAAGAAGCTGGGGGACAAAATGTTTATGTGCGCTACGTGGGTGAAGCACTAGCGCAGCTGGGTTGGCAAGTTGATATGTTTACCCGTAAGGTGAGTCTGGAGCAAGACTTAATTGTTCAACACAGCGGCAATTGTCGAACTATTCGTTTAAAAGCTGGCCCGCTTGAGTTTGTGCCGCGAGATGATATTTTTGAATATCTGCCAGAATTTGTGGATAATTTGCTCACATTTCAAGTAGAAAATGACATTACATATCAGTTAGTTCACACTAACTACTGGCTCTCTAGTTGGGTGGGGATGGAGTTAAAAAAAATCCAAGAGAGTAAACAGGTTCACACATATCACTCATTAGGAGCAGTCAAGTACAACACTATAGAAAAAGAAAATATTCCCCTGATTGCAAGTGTGCGATTAGCAGTGGAAAAAGAGGTGTTGGAAATAGCAGAGCGAATTGTAGCGACAAGTCCGCAAGAAAAGGAACATATGCGATCGCTAGTTTCCACTAAAGGCAATATCGACATCATTCCCTGCGGTACTGATATTCAGCGCTTTGGTTCGATTGCCCGAAAAGCAGCCAGACATGAATTGGGTATTGACAAAGAGGCGAAAGTTGTATTATATGTAGGACGTTTTGACCCACGCAAAGGGATAGAAACCTTGGTGCGTGCAGTAAACGAGTCTGGGCTACGTCACTCCAACAATATCCAGCTAATTATTGGTGGTGGTAGTACTCCAGGTAACTGCGACGGCATAGAACGCGATCGCATTGAGCAAATCGTCAACGAATTGGGGATGAGCGACTTTACCATCTTTGCAGGTCGTCTCAGTCAAGATATTTTGCCAACTTATTACGCAGCTGCCGATGTTTGCGTTGTTCCCAGTCACTACGAACCCTTTGGACTCGTAGCGATCGAAGCGATGGCAAGCGGTACACCAGTTGTAGCTAGCGATGTCGGCGGACTTCAGTTTACTGTGGTTGATGAAGAAACTGGTTTACTGGCACCACCACAAGATGTAGATGGGTTTGCGTCTGCCATCGACCGAATTCTCTTAAATCCAGAGTGGCGAGACGAATTGGGTAAAGCCGGCAGAAAGCGCGTTGAAAGCAAGTTTAGTTGGCATGGCGTAGCAACTCAGTTGATTGAACTTTATACCCAACTGCTACAACCAGTCAAAGAATCGGTATTGCTCACTAAATAACCTTCAAACTAACCCAATACTGTTTGGATAAGATCGTCTACATACCGATAACTTCTGTAGAGACGTAAAATTTGCGTCTCTACACATACCTCTTTATAATAAGCGTTTCAGCTATCGGAAATTATGGGAAAAATAGCGATCGCTTTAAGTTAACTAAAGGTATCGGCTGAAACGTCAAACAAAAAAACAGGAAATTATACTCATGTTGGAAATTGAAGATAAGGGAGGTGACTGTAGAAGAGTATTTGGATGGATTAACAGCAGGTATTGACGAACAGCATCAAAGTACTTCCTAACTCTTTCGCGGAACTTCAAACGATTGTAGAGCGGAATAGTGGTTGTGTGGTAGCACATCCCAGACGGATTAACTTGAAAATCACTCGCGTCCGTGAGGTAAGTAAAGTATTGCCGTTCAAAACGCCTAATTAGAAAGATATGAGCGGGTCTGCTTATATTTGACCATTGAATTAGGAACTATACTAAGCATCGACCTTTGAACGCGAACGGCTATGCAACCAGTTGACTTCACCACCCTTACAGCTACTTGTAGCGAAATCCGCACTAACTGGCTGCCCTCGCGGACAGAACAGGTTTATCAGCGCGATCGCTACACTATTGCTATAGCATTACGCACCCTGAAACAACGGGATTGGCTACAGATTTCTTGGCATCCCCAAGCTGCACATATTTGTATCGGTGATCCACCACCGCGATCGCCAGATACTTTTACCTTTAGCCAACAACTGATACACCAATTGGGTGGTTTGGCACTGGTAGGAATTGAAGCGATCGCACCTTGGGAGCGGGTGATTGATTTGCAATTTGCCCGTCGTCCCGGAGAAACTGCCCTGTATCATGTCTATGCAGAAATCATGGGCAAGTATAGCAACGTCATTCTCACCGACGCCAGCAATATAATTATCACCGCAGCCCATCAAGTCAGTCAGCAACAATCTAGTGTCCGTCCCATCCAAACCGGACAACCTTATGAAACACCACCAAAACTAACTGGGCCTGTCCCCAGTTTGAGCGAATCTCAAGAACGTTGGCAAGAACGGGTAAGTTTAGTGCCAGGAGCAATCAAGCGGCAATTGCTGAAAAGTTATAGTGGTTTGAGTGCAGCCCTACTGGAGTTAATGCTGCTAGAAGCAAATATCGCACCAGAAACATCCACCGATAGCCTTAACCCTAACGATTGGCAACGGCTATTTGAGCGCTGGCAAGAATGGCTGCAAGCCTTGCATTCTAGTAAATTTCAACCCGCTTGGACAAAAGATGGCTATACCGTAATGGGTTGGGGTGCAGTTGAAAACGTCAAAAATATCCAGGAGTTGCTCAACCGCTACTACAGTAACCAGATTAACGAACAGTTATTTTCCCAATTGCGCCATCAGTTGAGTCAGAAATTGCATAATATTCTAGCGAAATTAGGTAATAAAGCTCAAACCTTTAAGACGCGCTTGCAGCAATCAGATCAAGCCGATGAGTATCGCCAAAAAGCTGATTTATTGATGGCTCACTTGCAAAACTGGGAACCGGGGATGAAAGAAATTATCCTTGCTGATTTTGATACAAATTTGCCAGTAGCGATCGCTCTCCAACCAGATAAAAATGCTGTCCAAAATGCCCAAAGTCTTTACAAACAGCACCAAAAGCTCAAACGCGCTCGTGCTGCTGTCGAACCACTACTTTTGTCAGTGCAGACAGAAATTGAGTATTTAGAACAAGTAGAAGCTGCGATCGCTCAAATAGACACCTACCAAACAGCAGAAGATTTGCGAGCTTTAGAAGAAATCCGCGAAGAGTTGATTGGACAAAAGTATTTAGAAGATCCAGAATACCGCAAGAGCAGCGCCAATGAAGTCCCCAGCACCAACTTTCATCGTTACCTTAGCCCCGGCGGCTTTGAAGTATTAATCGGTCGCAACAATCGCCAGAATGACCAATTGACCTTTCGTGTAGCTGGGGATTATGACCTATGGTTCCACGCTCAAGAAATTCCAGGGAGCCATCTGCTATTACGTCTAGAACCGGGTGCTGTTGCAGAAGAAGTTGATTTGCAATTTGTAGCTAATCTTGCTGCATACTACAGTCGCGCCCGTCAGAGTGAGCAAGTGCCAGTAGTTTACACTCAGCCAAAACACGTCTACAAACCCAAAGGAGCAAAACCGGGAATTGCCATTTACAAGCAGGAGAACATCCTCTGGGGAAAACCACAACTAGTCATTAGTCATTAGTTATTGAGCATTGGTTTCTCCCACTCCCTCTGCTCCCTCATCTCCCCCATCTATACCCTGCGATCTGCTGAATTATCCTGATAGATAGAGGCTTTTAACCTTTGTTCCTATCTTTTTTAATAAATATTCAAGAAAAATCTGTGTTGGATGTTACAATATTGTTAAGAAAAGTTGCCTGTTGCATTTTGGAAACGCGCAATTGGGTTTTAACTCTCTTGAGAAGACAACGCAAAAAAAGATTTTCTAGACCAGCTGTGGGATGCTGGTCTTTTTGTCTTTAAAGTGCTTATACATTGGTTATCCGATAACTCATTACAAACACTTTCAGCATTTTTTGAGCATATATATAGGACTCGTATTTGATTTTTGAAAAAAATCAGTACACCCCGAAAAGGCTTGTTCTCCACTCCCTGTCTACGCAAATAATTTCAAAAATCAGAGCAGACTGCTGTATTTAGTAACTTCAAGGCTCTAAAAGACCTATAAATTGACACTCTCATGTTTAAAGACACGCTCGCTTTATGGTATGCCCTTGGTACATCAATAGTATTTTTGAACTAATGAAAAATGTCAGGTTAAATACGTTTTTAAGTGCCAAAAAGCCTTAAAATAGCACGCTAATGGTATGAATAATTATAATTTTCTTAATAGCTGAAACTATTGCTATGACGTTATTATGTGCCAATTGCTCGGAATGAACTGCAATGTCCCAACGGATATTTGCTTTTCTTTTGAAGGGTTTTCTGCACGGGGAGGAAAAACGGATGATCATAGCGACGGTTGGGGCATTGCTTTCTTTGAAGGAAAGGGATGTCGAATGTTTTTAGATGCCCAACCTTCTGTTGCTTCTCCAGTAGCGGAGTTCGTGCGGAGTTATCCTATCCACTCAACCCATGTCATAGCTCATATCCGCAAAGCCACTCAGGGTGAAGTTGCCCTACACAACTGTCATCCTTTTCGCAGAGAATTATGGGGTCAGTATTGGGTGTTTGCCCATAATGGTAATTTGCCAAATTTTGAACCGGAGAATTTGGGCTTTTATCAAGCCGTAGGTGACACCGATAGCGAAAAAGCATTCTGTATGATCCTAGAAACATTGCGATCGCATTTTCCTGAAGGTAAGCCTGACATAAAACAACTCTACCCTGTGCTGCAACAAATTACTGATGTAATTGCAGAACTGGGTATATTTAATTATTTGTTATCAGATGGAGAACACTTATTTGCTTATTGCTCAACCAAACTCAGCTACATTGTTCGTCAAGCGCCCTTTGCAGCTGCCCATTTAATTGACCAAGATATGACCGTAGATTTTCGGGAGGTGACTACTGAACGCGATCGCGTCGCTGTCATTGCTACCACACCCCTAACTGACAACGAACTTTGGACACAAATCCAACCGGGAGATTTACTAGTTTTTCAAGACGGATTACCTCTGAAATATGCATTCAGTTAAGAATAACTCGTTGCTCAATTTTTCCCATTTAGATACTTTCTAGATGGGTTTTGTTTTTCATCCTTTTGATGTATCTGGAAAACCTCTCTTCTTCATCTCTCTCCTAAAAAGAGAGAGATGAAGAATTTTTTCCTTCCCATCCTAAATCCCCTGATAAATTGGGGGACTTTGAAAATTTTTGCTCCCCAATTTATCGGGGGGTTGGGGGGATCAAAAGCTTATGGGGCAAGTCTAGAAGACTTTTGCCTCGTTCCTAGTCAGAGACTAGGAATGCCCTCTGTAAGGCTCTGCCTTACTTCCTCGTCGCCGAACCGCAAGGACAAGTATTTCCTTCTTAGACCTGGAAACAAGGTTTTAAAAGGGTTTCACCCTCAGCGATCGCTACAATAGACTGTCCTCGAAAATTAGCTATTCCCTAGCAATTTGCTTGATCCACCAGATAGCCAATTGCGATGCCTAGGTTGGGCTGCGCCTACGCAACTTGATAGTTAAAAATAAAAGCATTTGTAATTTCTCCCAGAACTGGTAGAATCACCATATTCTTGATAGAGAATGTGAGGTTTTTTGGTGTTTGTAACTAGATACATGGCATCATCCGGTATGATAAACAGGGTATAACTGTATTCCCATCAATTATTTGTAGATTTAATGGAGGAAATAGAATGAGTTTGTGGCAACGCCCACTGAAAAGGTTACAAGCGATTGCTGAACATAGAACGTATCGGTTCAGACTAAATTCGCTCAAAGGCTTTCTATCACTCTTTTTGGTAGGTACTATATTGAGTGTAGCGCTTGCCGCCTGCTCCGGTGGAACTGGGAGTAATTCTTCCACCGAACCCCCTAATGCTAATGCTAGTCCTGTTGCTGCAACCAAGGATAATATTGAATTAACTCTGGTTTCCTTTGCAGTTACCAAAGCGGCTCACGAAGCGATCATTCCCAAGTTTGTGGAACAGTGGAAAAAAGATCATAATCAAACTGTCGTCTTCAAGCAAAGCTATGGCGGATCTGGTTCCCAAACTCGCGCCGTTATCGATGGTTTAGAAGCAGATGTGGTTCACTTGGCATTGTCTGGAGACACCTCAAAGATTGAGAAAGCTGGATTGATTCAGCCGGGATGGGAGAAAGAAGTTCCCAATAATGGTATTGTCTCTAAAACTGTGGCAGCATTAGTAACTCGCTCAGGGAACCCTAAAGGCATTAAGACTTGGGAAGATTTGGCAAAAAGTGGTGTAAAACTGATTACTGCTGACCCCAAGACATCAGGTATTGCTAGGTGGAATTTCCTGGCGCTTTGGAATTCCGTGATTAAAACTGGTGGAAATGAGGCTAAAGCTACTGAATTTGTGACCAACGTTTACAATAATGTGCCAATCCTGACTAAGGATGCGCGGGAAGCTACGGATACGTTTGTCAAGCAGGGTCAGGGAGATGCCTTGATCAACTATGAAAATGAAATTATCTTGGCACAACAAAAAGGCCAAAAGATTGATTATGTCGTTCCCGATGTGAATATATCCATCGACAATCCGATCGCTGTGGTAGATAAAAACGTCGATAAGCACAAAACCCGCGAAGTTGCTGAAGGATTTGTCAAATATCTTTATACCCCAGAAGCACAGCAAGAGTTTGTCAAATTCGGATTCCGACCTGTTGATGAAACTTTAGCTCAAACTAAAGAAGTCACAGACAAATTTCACAAGGTGAAAACTTTGGGTACTGTTGCAGACTTCGGCGGTTGGGAAGCAATTGATAAAAAGTTCTTCGCAGATGGAGGACTGTTTGACAAGATTCAAGCCCAAAAGAAACGCTAATTAGTCATTAGACAAAGGAAAAGAAAAATAATGTAGAGACGTAGCAGTGCTACGTCTCTACAAGGGTTCTGGGTAACGCATATTTAATTTCTGGAGATGTCTATTAGTCAATGGTCGGTAGCCAGTAAAAAAAACAACCGACCACTGAGAAAAAACTTCTGTTGAATTTTAAACTTTGAATTTTTGACTATGATTGTATCTCCTTCTGTGGAAGTTGAACGTAAAACACCGTTCTGGAAGAAATTGGGGCGGGTTCCCTGGACTTGGCGAATCACCATAGGATACCTAACAGTGATGTTATTTATCCCGATAATTGCCATGTTCCTGAAAGCGAGTACAGAAACTCCGGCGAGATTTTGGGCGATCGCAACCAGTGATATCGCATTAGCAACATATAATGTCACCTTTTTTACAGCAATATTTGCTGCCTTGCTCAATGGCGTATTTGGGACTCTGATTGCTTGGGTTCTGGTTCGCTACGACTTTCCCTTCAAACGCTTGATTGACGCCACTGTAGATTTACCCTTTGCACTACCAACTTCGGTAGCAGGGCTAACCCTGGCAACAGTTTACAGCGATAATGGCTGGATCGGTTCGCTACTAGCACCACTGGGAATTAAGGTATCTTTTACCCGCACGGGAGTAGCGGTGGCAATGATATTTATCTCACTACCTTTTATCGTCAGAACCGTGCACCCCGTGCTTCAGGAAATGGAACATGAAATTGAAGAAGCTGCTTGGTGTTTAGGTTCTTCTCAATGGCAGACTTTCTGGAAAGTAATTTTGCCGCCTTTATTTCCGACGATTTTAACTGGTGTTGCCTTGGGTTTCTCCCGTGCAGTTGGAGAGTATGGTTCGACTGTAATTATCTCTTCCAATACGCCATTCCAAGATTTAATCGCACCTGTGCTGATTTTCCAGCGATTAGAGCAATATGATTATTCTGGTGCAACAGTAATTGGCATAGTTTTACTATCAATTTCGTTGATACTGCTATTGGCAATTAATTTCTTACAAGCATGGGCAAGGCGATATGACAGTAGATAAGCCAAGTTTTCACTCATCTGCATCTGTATCAGATACAGCCAAACCTCTTAAAGAGCAGAAGAGTTGGGTGCCAATAGCTTTAATTGGTATAGCGATCGCCTATTTAGCCCTAGTTCAATACATCCCTGCAATCAACGTTTTTGTCCAAGCCTTCAGCAAAGGATTTAGTCCATTTCTGTCCAACTTGACGCAGCCAGCTTTTCTCCATGCAGCTTGGCTGACACTGTTGCTGGCTTTGATTGCTCTGCCTGTGAATACAGTATTTGGGTTATGTGCAGCTTGGGCGATCGCACGTCATAAATTTCCTGGACGCGCCATAGTTTTGAGCATAATTGACCTACCCTTTTCGATTTCGCCCGTAGTCGCAGGATTGATGATTGTGCTACTTTACGGACGCAATGGCTGGTTTGGCCCTTGGCTTCAGGCACATGATATCAAGATTGTCTTTGCCTTTCCAGGTATGGTGCTGGCTACAGCGTTTGTAAGTATGCCCTTTGTGGCGCGGGAAGTGATTCCTGTTTTAGAAGAATTTGGCAAGGATCAAGAAGAAGCTGCTAGAACTTTAGGTGCGAAAGATTGGCAGATATTTTTGCGCGTCACCCTGCCCAGTATCCGTTGGGGCTTACTCTACGGTTTAATTTTGACCAATGCCAGAGCAATGGGTGAATTCGGGGCGATTTCGGTGGTATCTGGCAACATTGCTGACAAAACTCAGAGTTTACCACTGTTTGTAGAAGATGCTTACAAACAGTATGAAACCGAGGCTGCTTTCTCTGCGGCTGTAATCTTGGCGCTGCTAGCAGTAGTAACCTTGGTGTTGAAGGAGATTTTAGAACGCAAAACCAGTATTAAAGATGTTGAATAGAAAAATCAAGCGATTATAGTTATCCTTTGAATAGGATACAAGCAAATCATCGGACATGGTACGATTTACCTATTAGCTATCAGGAAATTACCATTAGGGTTAAGGGTAGTTCTGTACCAATCCTTATCAGGGATTGAAATAATTCAGATATGGCTACTGATAATACACTTACCAATAAACGGATTCGCCTCAGAATTCCCAAGGATTATCACCAGGAACCTGTGATTTCTCGCCTGGTGTCTAACTATGGAGTGACTGTGAATATCACGGCAGCAATTTTGGGAGCGAATGCTGTCGGTGATGGTTGGTTTGACCTTGAATTACAAGGAACAGATGCACAAATTCAGAGCGGGTTAACCTATCTCCGCGATTTGGAGTTAGAAGTCTGGGATGACACTAAAGTAAGTGATTGGTAAAATCAAACGCAGGTGAAATTAAATTAATTTGACCTTACTAACGCTCTTTTATGACTCTCACGAGATAAAAATCAGAAACCAATGTTTCTGATTAGTTTTTATAAATCTAAGCGTAGGTTGGGTTGAGCAAAGCTAAACCCAACCTACAAATATTTTATTTTTTCATCGTAATAAAAGAAAGTATTTAGCGATCGCTCCGCCGGTTCGCTTGCGACCATCGCTCTCTGGAGAAAAACTTTTTGGTTTACTGATATATGCGATCGCCTAAATCCGCACTATCCCAAACAGCGAACTGATAAGTCAGCGCGATCGCCAAAAAATGATCCTCTAGCATTTTTCCCTAATCAGTTAAGATAATCTTCATCAATCTTCTTTCCTTTTACCCTTCTCCTTGGAATTATGACGCAGGATGAGTTATTGGTACTGATAGATCGCGCCGTGGCTGAGGGTTGGCAAGAGTTAGACTTGTCGGGGCAGGAGTTGACTGAGTTACCTATAGAAATTGGTAAGTTGAAGCAGCTTGAGTCTTTGATTTTGGGAAAGAAGGTTGAAGGTTATGAAGAAGTAAGAGGCCGCTATCTCGAAAAGGTTTCAGGCAACAATTTAAAAACGCTTCCTCTGGAACTATTGGGTTTGCCTAATTTGCGTAAGTTGGATATTAGTGGCAATCCTTTAGAGAGCATTCCCGATGTGGTAACGCAAATACTACATTTAGAGAAACTTATCTTAATTCGAGTAGAGCTAACTGAAATACCTGATGCGATCGCTAAATTAACCAATCTGACGCTGCTTGACCTCAGTGACAACGAAATAACCCAGATTCCAGAGGCGATCGCTAAATTAACCAATCTGACGCAGCTTATCCTCAGTG
>Ga0123337_10007125_pt1 | contig 10491 bp, 11 predicted proteins | sample frozenSSSSmetaG_FD_89792 | JGI IMG/M metagenome (GOLD analysis project Ga0123337, IMG submission 89792) | Glacier valley bacterial and archeal communities from Borup Fiord, Nunavut, Canada, to study Microbial Dark Matter (Phase II) -... | ecosystem: Environmental > Aquatic > Freshwater > Ice >...
CAAGGTATTGACCAGGCCGACGCCGAAAGCGTGCAGGAACGTATCGGAACTGACGTGCGGCGAGGCACTCAGACCTTCATCGATCTGAAAGCCACTGCTCAGATTCAGAAAATCGAAGCCGGGCGTCAACCCTGCGCGGCGCAGCCCGATTAGAACATTGTTGACGAGGAGGGTAATGATCAGCAGCACCAGGACAATGAACACGATTTGCGCGATGACTTGCAAAACGCGCACATCACGCAGGACGGCGAAGGGGCTGGCCGGGGTTGGGCTAGGTGGTGTAATAATTTGAGAGTTCAATAGAATAGTCTTTTGTGTTTAACACTGATTTTAGCTATCGAAATCAATGCTGAACGAAATCCGCAGAAATTTGTGGTTGTTCGATAGAACCACCATAAGAATTGGTTCCTTTGAAATATCCGTCTACAGTTCCGTATACTGTTACGGGATCATTGTCGTAAAGTCGCTTTCCGCCTAGTTCCTGTCCACCCGCAACGACTACAAATGCCTCGTATGTGCCTTGAAAATAGACTTGAAAACCATCTCGCAGAATGTTGAATACCCGACCACGAACCACAACTTTATCGCCTATGTGGTCTTCTGCATAACCTACCAGTTCACGATAATCTATCGTTTTATATTCCTTAAAAAACTGTGCTGTACTCGCAATCGCCGTTTTGGTTGCTAGGTAATCATCTGCTCGGCTCGTTGAAGTCGCGTTAATAGTATCCCTCGTTGACGTAGCATCAAGATTTCTCTGGGTAGCAGTCAGATTCTGAGCCTCCTTCGTGAAAGTGGCGTTGATAAGCTTTTGGGTAGCTGTCAAGTTCGGCGTCGATGTGTAGCAAACAATGGAAGTAGGAGTTGACGTTTGGGTTTGATCTTGAGTAGATTTGGGAGCAGGTGGTGTAAAGTTTATGGCACATGTTTTTGGAGTTGAAGTTAACGTAGCTGTTCTTGAAGGTGATGGTGTTACCGTAGTTGCTTGGATTGTGAGTACAGAAGACGTAGACATAATCGCAACGGCAATAGCAAGAGCAGCAATGATTGGTGAGTGGCGCATGTTTTCCTCTTTTTGCCTGTGACAAGGTTGGTTAAATAGTCATATTTCGACTATGTGCGAAGTCTACGCATATATCGTCTGAGAGGAGCGCATTTATTCTATGCACTCCTCTTGCAGTCGATTGAGGATCAGCGATACGGCGGCGCGTAGAGCAGCCCGCCGCGCGTCCAGAGGTCGTTCAGGCCGCGCTTGAGGCCAAACGGTGTGTTCGCGCCGAGGTTCTTCTCGAAGATTTCTCCGTAGTTGCCAACCTGCTTGATGATACTCAGCGCCCAGCTCTTATCGAGGCCGAGCGACTTGTATAGTTCACCATCGACGCCGAGCAAGCGCTTCGCTTCCGGGCTGGTCGTGCTGGTCATCATCTGGTCAACATTCTTGCTCGTCAGGCCGAGTTCTTCCGCGTCGATGGTCGCGAAAATCGACCAGCGGATCACGTCGCCCCATTGCGCGTCGCCCTGCTTGAAGGCGGGGGTGAGCGGTTCCTTGCTCAGGTTTTCATCGAAGATGAGCCATGCCGCCGGGTCCTTGCTGACGGCGCGCTTGCTGGTGAGCTGGCTGCGATCACTCGTGACGGCATCGCAGCGGCTGGCCGTGAACGCCTCGATTACCTGATCGATGTTCTCGAATGTGACCAGCTTGAACTTGGTGCTGATCGCGTTCATTGCGTCACTGATGTTCTGCTCGGTGGTCGTCCCCTTGATCGCGCAAACCGTCAAATCCTTGAGGTCGGCGAGTTTGGCGAGCTTGTCCGCGCCGCGTGCCATGACGGTTTGGCCGTCGAAGAAGACCGTCGGACCGAAGTCCGCGCCCTGTTTGGTGTCGCGGTCAAAGGTATAGGTCGTGTTGCGGATCAGGACATCGATTTCCCCGGCGGCGATGGCGGTGAAACGATCTGCCGCGGCAACGGGCTTGAATTCGACCTTGGTGGCATCCCCGAAGACCGCCGCCGCAACGACGCGGCAGAAATCGACATCGAAGCCGCTGTAGCTGTTCGTCTTGGAATCGACGTAGCCGAACCCTTGCAGGCCGCTGTTGACGCCGCAAATCAGTTTGCCGCGCGTTTTTACCTTCGCGAGCAGGCCATTATCCTGTGCGGAAGCGCTGAGTGGAGCCGTCATGAGGACGAGTGCCACCGTGAGTAGCAGTGCGAATAGACGTGAACGCATGGGGTGATTGTCCTTATTTAGCCAAATGCGTGAAGGAAGTACAAAATTTAAGTATGCACAACAAAGTACCGCATATGCAGTGTGCTTGTCAAAATATCCGTTAAAATGGACGAAAGGGATTGGAGTACCGCGCTATGTCTACTGCACCGCAAACGGTCATTTCACCGGAAGCGTATCTTGCCGCCGAACGCGCGAGCGAGACGAGGCATGAATATTTCGATGGGGGGGTGTTCACGATGGCCGGCGCAAGTGAAAAGCACGTCCAAATTGTATTTAACCTCTCTGGAATTCTCTACGTTCAATTACGGAAACGCCCTTGCAAAGCATATACGAACGATATGCGCGTGAAAATCAATGCTATGGGTGCGTATGTTTACCCGGATGTGATTGCCCTGTGTAGCGAGCCGCAATTTGATGATGCGCAACAAGATACGCTGCTTAATCCAGCGGTAATCATCGAAGTTCTTTCGCCTTCAACTACATCTTACGATAAAGGCGAAAAGTTTTTGTTCTACCAGACATTGCCTTCGTTGCAAGAATATTTGCTCATCGCACAGGATCGGATTTTGATCATACACTGTATGCGTCAGGAGAGCGGCTTTTGGGACTTCAAGCTGACAATGCAACGCGAACAAAGTATTGACCTCGGTTCTATCGGTTGTACCCTGCTTGTGGCAGATATTTACGAAAAGTCAGATTTATGATCCATCCGAACAAGGAGAGTATCATGTCCGCAGCAACGCAGATGTACACCTCGCCGCCGAACGCGCGAGCGAGACGAAGCATGAATATTTCGATGGTCGCATTTACGCGATGGCGGGTGCAACCCGCGCACATAACTTAATTGTTGCGAATACCGTTGCAACACTCCACCAACAAGTGCGCAGACGCCCCTGTGAAGTGTATCCAAGCGATATGAAAGTTCAGTCTCCACAATCAACGCTATACACATACCCCGACGTTGTGTTTGTTTGTGGTGATCCCCTTTTTAGCGATGTACAAAAAGATATATTGCTCAATCCAACGGTCATAATCGAAGTCCTTTCCGACTCGACGGAAAATTATGATCGCACTTTGAAGATGCTGTTTTACCGCTATATCAAGTCTCTGCGTGAATACATGCTCATCTCGCAAACTCGGCGTCTGGTGGTTCTGTATACGTGGCAGGAAACTGATAGATGGGAATTCAGGTTCATATCCGGTCATGATGCCGTGATCGAATTGCCTTCGATTAGCTGCGCGCTCGCGCTGACCAACGTTTACGAAAAAGTACAATTCATACCGGATACAGACGACAGCATGCCTTGATTGTACGGAAGTTGTCTGGATTGTATTGATTTTGAATTGAAAATGACTTGTGTACTATATAATGAGCAACATCGTTTTATTGTAATAAGAGCAGCATTGCTGCGGGTAACTATGCTGGATTTACCGCGCTCGACAATCAGTGACATCGCGATCCTCGCTCGCACCACCAAAGAAAATGTCGCGCGCGTGATGCTCGGCAAATCGGGGGTCCCGCTCGAAACGCAAAAGCGCATTGTGGACGCGATCCGTGTGCTGAGCGATTTGCATAATGAAACCAACGAGCAGCACGTGATTGGGGTTGTCCTGCTGGGACCGCTTGCGGAGGATGCGTACCATAGCTGGGTCGCGCGCGGCATCGCTGAGGCTGCTAACGAACTCAACCGCAAGATTATGATCCACATGCGTACCCCGCAGGAAGGGTCGGATTACCTCGAAATGCTGCAAAAGAATCACCTTGCGGGCGGAATGATTATCGTTAATCCGTTTGAAGATGCGCCGCTCATCCGCTTTTGTGAACGTTACGAGGTTCCGCACGTCCTGATCGACCGCCACATTGCACACCGGATCGACCAGCCGGGGCGCGGGTTCGTCACTGCGCAAAATTACGAAGGCGGCGTACAGGCAATGGAATACCTGATCCAGCACGGCCACCGTCGCATTGCGCATCTCTTCGAGCTAACGCAAATCGAGAGCAGCGCGGACCGCACGCGCGCCTACCGCGATACGCTGCACTCGCATTCGATTCCGTTTGAGCCAGCGCTGATGATCGAAGTGCGGCAGGGCGACACGGGCGGCGAAGCGGCAATGGCGGCTTTGTTACAACAACCGCAGCGCCCGACAGCGGTGTTCGCAGTCAATGACCGGGTGGCGTGGGGCGTGCAGCGCGCATTGCGTAGGGCTGGCTCGGCTATCTCGGTTGTCGGGTTCGATGACTTGAGCGCGTCTGCGCACAGCAAACCACCGCTCACGACGGTGCATGTCCCGATGCTGGAGATGGGACGCGCTGCCCTGCGCATGATTGTAAAGATGATCGACAGCGGCGAAGTGCCGGACGCGGTGCGGCTACCCACCCACCTCGTCATCCGTGAGAGTACCGCCGCGGCTGTTCATTAGGTGTGCCTGCCGCGCAGGTTGAATGAGGCCGTAATAGGCGGCCAGCGCCATCATCCCGCCCGCGAGCAGCACCCATAAAATCGCCCAGAACAGCGTTGGTACGTTCGTCACGTTAGCGAGCGCCGCCGCATCGTTGCGGATGTCGCCAAGCCCGATATTTGGACTATTGAGCAGTAGCGCAATGTCGCTCAGGGCGTTCAGGCCGACGATCAGCGCGAGAAAATTTAGAATGAAGATAAGCGCCGAACGTGGTGCGATGAGCGCCAGCATAATCAGAACGGCGGCCATGCCGAGGCCGACTTTTAAGGCGGTGAACGGCCAAATCAGGCCAAGCAGGGCGACTCCTGCTAATGCCGCGCCCCCGAACAGTACAGCGCGGTACTTTCGATAGTGTTCACCCGCAAGCAGTGATCCGACACAGGCCACGACCAGCCCGATCAGCAGCAGCGTATTGACGCCCGAAAACAGGACGACCGCGAGCGCGATCACGCCCGCCATGCCGAGCGTCAACGAACGTGGTGTGCCAAGCCGATTGTTCAGGACGAACAGCCCCGCACCGAAAGCCGCCGCACCGAGATAGCCGGAAGGCAAAATCGCGAGCGCGCTACCGCCCTGCGTATAGGCGACGCCGGAGCCATTCGCGTAAATGTTGAAGCGCAGGAACGTGCCGCCCGTCAGGATTGCAGCGAGGCCATGCCCAAGCTCATGCACCAGCGAGACGAACAGGCGCAGTGGATAGAGCAGGCCATCCATGCCCGCGACCTGCCACACGATGAGGACGATAATGAACGCGCCAACCGCGAGGATGGTCATTGTCTGGCGTTCGGTGGGCGACATTTCAGTTCGGCGTAGACGCTGCATGTTACAATCTCATTGTTTATTAGACACAGTGAACATCATGGCAAAAACCGCTCCCGCCCCGGACCCGATTCGCTTTGGCACGGTCGGCGCACCGCAAGGTACACCCAAACCCGCGACCGTCTCCGCGATTGAATATATCCGCACGCTCGGCATGGATCACCTCGAAATCGCGTGGGTACAGAGCGTGCGCGTCACCGATGAGGCGTGCGCGGAAATCAAAGCCGCTGCGCAGAAGCACCGCATCTCGCTCAGTATCCACGCTCCCTACTATATCAATTTGAACAGCCAGACGGCAGAATTGATGGGCAAGAGCGACGAGCGGCTACTCGCAGCGGCGCGCAAGGGCTATCTCGCGGGCGCGAGTGATATTGTGTTCCATCCGGGGTCCTACCATATGCAGCCCCCTGAACAGGTATACGACCGCGCCAGGGAAAAGTTGCTGGAACTGACCGCGATATTACGCGCGGAAGGAGTCGCCGTCAACCTTCGCCCGGAGACGATGGGCAAGGGCGCGATGTTCGGCTCGCTGGAAGAGACGGTTCAGCTTGCGAAGGATGTCCCCGGCGTACTGCCCGCTATCGACTTTGCGCACCTGCACGCACGCAGCAACGGCGCGATGAACAGCTACGACGAATTTGCGGGCATTTTCAAGCTGATTGAGCGTGAACTCGGTCGTCCCGCGCTCGGAATGTTGCACGGTCACCTCTCCGGCATTGAATACAACGCGAAGGGCGAACGCTATCACCTGCCGCTCAACGAAGCCGATATGCGCTACAAGGACCTCTTGCAGGCAATGGTCGATCACGAGGTCGCGGGCAGCATTGCCGCCGAAGCGCCGTTACCGTTCCATGTCGCGGACGCGCTGACCATGCAGGCGACGTATCGCCGCATCCTCGACCGCAAGCGCGGCGCACCGGAGGAGCCGCAGGAAATCGCGGATTAGGGCGCTACGGTGATGCAGGCATTGTCGCCGGATAGGGTAGGGGACCCTGATTGAACATGCCGGAGCGCATCCGAATGCGCTCCTCGCCGAAAGTGGTGGGTGGACCGAAGTTCTTCTCGAAGCACGTCTTTTTATTGCTGATGAGGGCAATATGTCTGTGAAATCGCCAACCGACTTGCCAATGCTGCTATGTGAGTCGCAACACACGTGGGAGACATGGCTTAAAGAACACCATGCGACCTCACCCGGTATATTCCTGCAAATAGCCAAAAAAGCGTCGGATATTGTTTCGGTTTCATATGCGGAAGCATTGGAAATTGCTCTATGCTACGGTTGGATAGATGGTCAGAAACGAGCGCTTGATGACAAGTTCTTTCTGCAAAAATTTACCCGTCGTCGTCCCAAAAGCATCTGGTCGAAGATCAATACTCAAAAGGTGGCTCAACTTATCGCGCAAGGGCGAATGCAGCCATCCGGATTGAAAGAAGTTGAATCTGCTAAACAAGATGGCCGCTGGGCTGCTGCCTACGCTTCACCAACTACATCCACTGTGTCGGCAGATTTCCAAGCAGAACTCGATAAAAATCCGGCGGCAAAGGACTTCTTTGCGACCCTTAACAAAACCAATCAATATGCCATTTACTTTCGCATTCAAACAGCGAAAACAGCAAAGACACGCCGGGCATGGATCGAGAAACTCATTGTCATGCTGACTGAACGTAAAAAACTTCACCCGTGAACAACAATCTTCTAGACGTTACGCAGTTGAGCAGAAAAACGGCGACATCCATACACTACTTCTTCCCTCAAACTAAGGCAAGTTGAACTGCGTTACGCCTATTATTCATATATCGGAACTTGACAGTTTCGGAACTACCTGGTATAGTATCTTCACTGATGAAGAACAGGAGGACAGTTTCCATAGCCCAACATAAACCTGCACAAGAAATCGCAGGGCGAAATGACACCCCCAGCGAGGACGGGCGTGCGCAAACTGCACGGCTAGGTCGGAAGCGTGATCACACGCGCGACGAAGACATCCTCGACGCAACGCTTGACATACTCGCCGAGGTCGGCTACGGGGGCATAACCATGGACATGGTTGCGGCGCGCGCGGTGGCCGGGAAAGCGACAATATACCGCCGCTGGTCATCGAAGGAAGAACTCATCCTTGATGCTGTCGCACACATGAAGGGTAAGCAAGTTGACCTTGATCATTTACCCGACACTGGGACGCTCCGCAGTGACCTCCTCGCGTTGTTCAAGCCGCAGTCAATAGAAGAGGATGAGCGCAAGCTCAACGTGATGACGGGGCTTGCCTCAATGTTGTCGGCCAACCAGGGACTCGCAGAAGCGGTAAATGCAGCGATAGTCGAGCCATGGGCTGCCGCACACCGCATTTTAATGCAGCGCGCTGTCGAGCGTGGCGAGATTTCCGAATTGGCCGACATCGAAACGGCGTCTCAGATCATCCCGTCTATGGCAGCCTATCGCGCGCTCATCCAGCGCAGACCGTTCGAGAAAGAGTTCCTCGTCAGCTTGATCGATGGTGTGCTATTGCCAGCGCTCCATAATGCGTAGGTGTCCGTCGTAGCGGTACGGCGGGCGCGCGACGCCCAGAGCAATGAACCCAGTAACTAAGGAGATACCATGTCCGTAAATGCTGTTACCCACCTGAACTTTCGAGGCGACGCCCGCCATGCGCTCGAATTTTACCACTCCGTTTTCGGCGGTGATCTCGTGATCTCCACGTACGCCGACTTCGGTGCCCCGAAGGACACCCCCGGTGCTGACAAGGTAGTATGGGGCCAGGTAGCCGCCAATAGTGGCTTCCGCGTGATGGCCTATGACGTACCCTTGGTTGAGCAGTCCACCCAGCCGAGCGAGCCTTCGACACGCCGGGAGAACGGAATGACAATTACGCGAGATCCGTTCTTCATTTCGCTGCGAGGTGAGAGTATCGACGAAATTTCCGCGCTGTGGGAGAAGCTCTCTGAGGATGCAACCATCGTCGAGCCAATCGCCCAGGCTCAGTGGGCACCCTTGTTCGGGATGCTGACTGACCGCTTCGGCGTTACCTGGGTCGTGGACGTTGTGAGCCACTACAACGCCTCCTGACCATCCTGTTGTCATAAGAAGCCAAAAGGCCGCTGGAGAAAATTCCGGCGGCCTTTTTATTCACAAACCCCAAAAACACTCAGATGTAGGCTCCAGAGCATAGGTTATTTATGGTCATCATAAATCTCTGCCCTCTTCAATAGCTTCAAATCAATTATAAAGTTTGTTGTTAAATATCCTTTATGGTGAGCGCGGGGGATCAGCCTTAAGATCAGGCAAAATTGGCGGATTCGCGAGCGTCGTTTCCTTGTGAATTGAATCGGGATCATCGGGTAGGACGAGCTGTTGAATGCGCGGAACCGGCTGCGACAGGATGAATGGCACGGGTGGGTCCTGCCTGCCCTGCGCGTCGTACTGCTCGATGAATTGATCGGTCCATTCGAGTTCGGCACTGAGCAACGTAACTGTGTGGCTGTACAGCGCGAGCGTTTCAAACTGTGCTTCGCTTTCCTGTTCGAGCAGCAATTCAGTACGCGCCCGCTCCAGCCGCGTCGTCAGTTCGTGCCGATAGGCGACCAGCGCTGAACGAACCTGCGAGGGCTTGAGGACGTGCAGGTTGACCAGGCCGACCTCGAAACCGCGTCCGGCGCGGTGCGGCGAACTCAACAAATCCATGACTGCCGTTTGCAACACGCCATAGCCCGCGCTCGTCAGCCTCCAGATGCGCTGTGACGTGTCCAGCGTCGTACGCGCGATCAAGCCCTGCGCAGCCAGTTTATCCACGACGTAATACATCGAAGAAATGCCGATGGCAGTCCAGCGGCGCAAACGGCGGGCATCGATCTCCGTATGCAGGTCATGATCGGAGCGTGGACCGTCGATCAACAGGCTCAATATGGCAAGTTCGGCATCGGTCATCGGAAAGCACTCCGGCAGGCGTGGGCTAGTTAGGTTATGAGCGTAGCACGAGTAGCAGGGTGGCGTCAATTCTCGTTGATCCGTTCAAGAAAACTGCTCACAACAACCGATAAGTAGCAACGCCGGGTCTTGACGGGTCAGGAAAGGCATGTTACGCTACCTTGTGTGATTTCACAAAAGAATAAGGATTCTTTATTGCCACGTTACCCACTCTCCGCAATCCGCATGTTTTACGTCATGTCCGCGCTCGGCTCGCTGTCGAGCGGCCTGATCTTCACAGTGAACATTTTGTATCAAATCCAGGTGGTCGGCCTCAGCCCGCTGCAACTTGTCCTCGTCGGAACCACATTGGAAGTCGTCGCATTTTTCTTTGAAGTCCCGACCGGGATTATCGCGGATGTCTACAGCCGCAAACTTTCGATCATCATCGGTAATGTACTGATTGGCGTCGGCTTTCTGGTCGAAGGTCTCATTCCCGCATTCGGGGCGGTGCTGCTCAACCAATTAATCTGGGGAGTCGGCGTCACCTTCACCAGCGGCGCGACACAGGCATGGCTGGTCGATGAGGTTGGCGAGGAGCGCGCGGGGCGCGTGTTCCTGCGTGCCGGGCAGGTCGGCAGCGTGTTCGGGCTGCTCGGTACGGCTCTCGCGGCGCTGTTGGGGAGCATCACGCTTGCGCTGCCGATGCTGCTTGGCGCGGGCGGCCTGATTATTTTGGGTATTGTGCTTTGGTTGCAAATGCCGGAGACGGGCTTCAAGCCGACGCCGAAGGGCGAGCGCAACACCTTCGACCACATGACCGGGACCTTCCGCGAGGGGTTGCGCCGGGTGCGGATGAGCCGCGTACTGCCGCTCGTGATCGCGGTGATGCTCGTCTATGGGCTGTACAGCGAAGGCTACGACCGCCTCAACCAGAAGCACATCCTGACCAGCTTCCAGTTCCCGGCAATTGGCGGCTTCCAGCCAATTGTGTGGTTCAGCTTATTGAGCATTCTGCTTACGCTGTTCAGTCTCGGCTTCACCGAAGCGCTGTTGCGCCGCCTGAATACGAGCAACCGCCG
>Ga0123337_10007126_pt1 | contig 10490 bp, 10 predicted proteins | sample frozenSSSSmetaG_FD_89792 | JGI IMG/M metagenome (GOLD analysis project Ga0123337, IMG submission 89792) | Glacier valley bacterial and archeal communities from Borup Fiord, Nunavut, Canada, to study Microbial Dark Matter (Phase II) -... | ecosystem: Environmental > Aquatic > Freshwater > Ice >...
CCGCGATCATAGGCCGCCCGCTTGTCCTTGTCGGACAGGAAGTCGTAAGCCGATGAAATCTCGGAGAATTTGGCGTGAGCCTTGGGGTCGTCCTGGTTCTGGTCGGGGTGATGCGCCTTGGCGAGCTTGCGGTAGGCGGACTTGAGGTCCTTCTCGCTCACCGATTTTTGCACCCCGAGCACGGTATAGGGGTCGCGCATGGGTTCCTTGAGAAAACTGCCGGAGCAATTGCTTTGCTGCCCGGCGCTCTCCTATATGGCGACGCACCCCGGGCTTGTCCAGACCGGGAGAGAAACCGGCAACTGGGGCTGAAGATCATGGCGGGAACGACACTTACCGAGCGGTTGTTCGACGATGCCGACACCGCGCCCATCGATCCGTTCTCGCTGTTCGAGGATTGGTTCACGCTGGCGCAGGAGAGCGAGCCCAACGATCCGCACGCCATGGCCCTCGCCAGCGTCGACGAACACGGCATGCCGGATGTCCGCATGGTGCTGCTCAACGCCCGCGACGCCCGCGGCTACTGCTTCTTCACCAATTTCGAGAGCGACAAGGGTCGCGAGCTGCTTGCCACCCCCAAGGCCGCCTTCGTCATGCACTGGAAGTCGCTGCGGCGGCAGATCCGGGTGCGCGGCCCGGTCGAGGTCATCGACGATGGCGAGGCGGATGCCTATTTCGCCAGCCGGGCCCGCGTCAGCCAGATCGGCGCCCATGCCTCCAAGCAGTCGCGCCCGCTCGCCAACCGCTACTCACTGCTCGAGCGCGTCGAGACGCTTAAGAAGAGCTTCGGCGAGGACGAGCCGGTCAACCGCCCCGCCTACTGGAAGGGCTTTCGCGTCGTCCCACAGGTCATGGAGTTCTGGAAGGACGGCGCCAACCGGCTGCATGACCGGGTGCGCTTCACTCGAACGCTGCCGAGTGGTGCGTGGAGCCGGCAGCGGCTTTATCCATAGCTCCCGGATTTCATCGCCCGTTCAGACGTAACCGCTAGGGTGGCGCGCAATATCGCCGAGGGGCATTGGCGCGCATGACAATCAGCAGCGACGGACCGTGGGGCATGCCCCAGCAGTCCGGGACACTCGTGCAGTTCTCGGGCAAGCGGGGCGAGCTGTTCGGCCGGCTGCTGCGCGGCTACCTGCTGATGCTGCCGACGCTGGGCCTCTACCGGTTCTGGCTCACCACCACGAAGCGCCGCTTCTACTGGCAGAACACCGCAATCGGCGGTGACCGGCTCGAATACACCGGTTCGGCCGTGCAGTTGCTGGTCGGCTTCCTGTTTGCGCTCGGCATCTTCCTGCCGATCTACCTCGTCTTCTTCTACCTGTCGTTCCAGTCGAGTACCATCGCCACGGTCGGCTACGGCGCCGCGGCGCTGTTGCTGTGGTTCCTCTCGGGCTACGCGATCTATCGGGGCCGCGACTTCCGCCTGTCGCGCACGCTCTGGCGCGGCATTCGCTTCGACCAGAGGGGCAGCGCCCTCGGCTATGCGATCCGGCGCTTCTTCTGGTCGCTGCTGGTGCTGGTGACGGGCGGGCTCGCCTTCCCGTTCATGGCCGGCAACCTCTGGCGCTACCGCTACACCCACACCTGGTTCGGCGACCGGCAGTTCTCTTTCGCCGGCAGCTGGAAGACCGTGGCCTGGCCGTTCTACCGGGCGTGGCTGGTGTTTGCGGTCTGCGCCGGGCTCGTTATCCTCGCCTTCACGTTCGCGCCCGGCGCTGACGCCAGGATCGCCAGCATCGGCTGGGGCACACTTGTACTGATACCGGTCGCCGGGCTCTGCTTTCTCTACTACCGCTCGCGCGAGACCAGCCGCATGTTCTCCGCGGTGAAGCTGGGCGGGGCGAGCGTCGACATCCGGGTCAAGGCGCGCTCGCTGCTCGGGCAATACCTGCTGTATGGCGTGTGCCTGCTCGGCGCCCTGATCGTCATGGGCATTGTCGGCTTCGCCATCGCGCAGATGTTCAACTCCAGCCTCCGCGGCGGCGATTTCTCGGCCGCCAACATTGCGCGCGCCGGTTGGGTCGGCCTCGTGCTGGGGGCGGGCGGCTATCTCGCCACGCTCTCGGCCTTCACGCTCCTGGGCGAAGTGTTCATCGATTGCGGCTTCTGGATGCTGGTTTCCCGCTACGCCACCATCACCAACCTTGAAAGCCTCGATGACGTTCGCGCCACCGGCGAAGATCGGTCGGTGGCCGGCGAGGGCCTTGCCGACGCGCTCAACGTGGGGTCGTTCTGATGCCGCTGCTTGCCCGCTACAGTGACGGCACCGTCGCCGCGATACGCGACGTGGTGCTGGCGGTCGACCAGAGCGTCGCCCAGCCCGAGCTGATCATCGCCGATACAACCAGTTATGACGAAATCGACCGCTGGCCGCTCGACAAGGTCTTCTCCCTGCCCTCGCACCAGAGCGAGCTGCGCGTCGGGGTCGAGGACCGGCCTGCCGGTGCCCGCCTCGTCTTCACCGGCCCCGAGCCGGTCAGTGTGGCGCATTCGATCTTTCCCGAACTGCATCGCTATCGCCGCCGCGAAGCGGGCCGGCAGCTGCGGATCCTCGGCTTTTCCACCCTCGCGCTGGTCTCGGTGATCGTCGCCTACGTGGTCGGCGTGCCGCTGATCGCCAACCGCGTCACCGCGGTGGTGCCGCCGCAATGGGAGGCGCGCCTCGGCGATGCGGCGCAGGGCCAGATCATGCAGATCATCGGCGCCGAAGGCGGTTTCGCCGTCTGCGACTACGATCCACAGAGCCTTGCCAACGCCGCGATCGCCCGCTTCACCGCCGAGGTGATGGACGGCACGAACTCGCCGTTCACCCCGAAGATCTGGATGGTGAAGTCCGAGGTTCCCAACGCCTTCGCGCTCCCCGGCGGCAGCGCCTTCTACTTCTCCGCCCTGCTCGACCAGACCCACTCCGCCGACGAGTTCGCCGGGGTGATGGCGCATGAGCTCGGCCACGTGGTCCATCGCCACGGCATGGAGGGCCTGATCGCCAGTTCCGCCACCGGCCTCTTGGTCGGCTTCGTGCTTGGCGACATGACCAACATCTCGGTCGCTGCCGCCGTCGGCGCGACGCTGATCGACAGCCGCTTCTCCCGCGATGCCGAGCGCGAGGCCGACCGCTTCGCCGCCGAAACCGCCGCCCGTCTCGGCTTCGACCCGGCGGCGCTCGCCACCCTGCTCGAGCGGATCGCCCGCGACGACCAGATGAGCCAGTCGCTGGCCTTCCTCTCCACCCACCCGCTCACCGCCGAACGCCGCGTCGCGCTCGAGGCGATGGCACGGGACGCAACGCCGTCGGCGCACGGCCCGGTGTTCACGGACGCCGAATGGCGGGCGATCAAGTCGATGTGCGACCGTGTTGTCCCCAGCCAGATGCCGCGGCCCGACAAGACACCTTCCGTGCGGGTACAGCCTATGCCAAGCAACTGACACGTCGGGACGGCCACACCACGCATGCGCATCCTCATCCGTACCTCGAAATGGGCGATCTGGGCCCGCCGCTTCGGCAGCCTCGCCGTGCCGCTGACGGTGGTGCCGGTGCTGCTGCACCGCGAGCAGTTCATCGCCTCGACCGATTTCACCGTGGTCGAATCGGTTGCGGCCGGGGTCGCGGCGCTGGCTTTGCTGCTCGGTCTCAGCGCCTACGTGCGGCTGTGGATCACCGGCGACCAGGGCTGGGGCAAGGCGACCTGGGGGCTGTTCTTCGCCATCGCCTGCCTCGCTCCGTTCGGCTATCTCGGGCTGCAGGCGGCGCGCTACCCACAGGTCAACGAGGTCGCGACTGAGTTCGCCGACCCGCTGCCGCTCAGCAGCTCCATCCGCGTCGTGCCGACCAGCACGGCCCTGCAGCAGGTCATCGCCACCACCTTCCCCAACGCCCGCACCCGCACCTATCCGATCGAAGCGACGCAGATGTTCGCGACCATCGAGGAGCTGGTCGAGCAGCGCGGCTGGGAAGTGCGGACGCGGCGCGAACCGCCGACGGCGCTCGATGGCGGGCAACTCAACGCCATCTCGGTCAGCGTCTTCGGCTGGCGCGACGAAGTGGCGATCCGCGTCGGCGGTACGCCGTCGGGCTCGACCGTCGACATGCGCTCGGTGGCGCTGAGCAGCTTCCACGATTTCGGCGAGAACGGCCGCCGGGTCGAGGAATTCCTGCTCGCCCTCGACCAGAAGATCACCCTGTTGCTGCGCGACGCGCCGCAGGCTCCCGCCGCTGATGGCGACGCGGATGCGGAGGAGGCCCCGCCGCCGCAATAGGCCTCAGGCCCGAGAGGGGAAGAGCGTCAGCCCGAACAGCCCGTTCGCCGCGCCGATCTGGCCGCGGCCGGCAAGATACTCGACATGCGCCTTCAGCGTCATCCGGGCCGCGCCCTGGAGCGGCAGCGCGAGCGTCGGATAAATGCGCCGCTGCAGTTCGCCGAGGCTCGTCGCCCCTCCGTCCACCGCCTCGACCACCTGCGCGTTGCGCCGCTCGCGATGCGCCAGCAGCGCCCCGGCATAGGCCGGTCCGTCGGTGATCGGCCCGCCATGCGCCGGCAGGTAGCGCTGGTAGGCGAGGCCGATCACCTTGTCCAGCGAGTGCAGATAGTCGCTCATCGAGCCGTCGGGCACCGGCACCAGGGTCGAGTTCCAACCCATGATGTGGTCGCCGGTGAGCAGCCACGGCGTGCCCGCGACGCCGAAGGCCAGGTGGTTGGCACAGTGCCCCGGCGTCGCGATCACCTCGAGCTCGACGCCGCCCGCCGCGATGCGGTCGCCGTCGGCCAGCACCCGGTCGGGCACCAGCGTCCAGTCGCTGTCGGCCTTGACCGGATCGAACTCGAGAAGGCGCGGTCGGCGGCTCGCCCGGTGCTGGCCGCCGAACCAGACCGGCGCGCCCGTCGCCGCCTGCAGCCGCCGTACCAGCCCGGTATGGTCGCGATGCGTGTGGGTGAGGACGATAGCCTCAACCTGCCGTCCTCCCAGCGCCTGTACCAGCGCCTCGAGGTGGCTCGAATCGTCCGGCCCCGGATCTATGACGAAGGCCGGCCCGGCGCCGATAATGAAGCTGTTGGTGCCCGTGAAGGTATACGGCCCGGCGTTCGGCGCGGTGACGCGCTCGATGGCGGGAGCAACCGGGACGGGCCGGCCGGTTTCCGGGGCAAAATGGGTATCGAACGCGATTGGCGGATTCGGGGCCACCATTGCGCTCCTTATGTCGAGCGATTAGTAATTCGGCATCAGCAATGCCCCCGTTTGTGAAGGATTGGCAATGGCCTTGACTCTGACCACCCCCAACACCGTGCTCGGGGCGCTGAGCCCCAAGGCTGGCACCGCGCGGCTCGCGACCACCCTCGGCACCGTGGTGCTGGGTTCGCTGCTGCTGTGGGCCTCGGCCAAGATCAGCGTGCCGATCACGCCGGTGCCGGTGTCGCTGCAGAGCTTCGCCGTCGCCGTGCTGGCCGCCGCCTTCGGCTGGCGCATCGCCGTCTCGACCATGCTGCTCTACATCGCCGAGGGTCTCAGCGGCCTGCCGGTCTTCGCCTATGGCGGCGGCATCCAGTACCTGATGTCCCCGTCCTTCGGCTTCATCCTCGGCTGGCTGCCGATGGCCTTCATCATCGGCCTCGCCGCCGACCGCGGCCTGTCGGGCAAGCTGCTGCCGCTGTTCGGCGCCATGCTGCTCGGCGATGCCGTGTCGTTCGCCTTCGGCTTCTCGTGGCTGCTGGCGGCCGGCAACATCATCGTGTCGACCGGCGCGGCGCTGCCCAAGTGGCTCGACGCGACCAACCTGCTCGGCTCGGCCTTCGATGGTGCGATCAAGCCGTTCGTCCTGTGGGATATCGTCAAGATGGCCTTCGCCGCCATCACCGTCGCCGGCGTCTGGCAGATCGCCAAAAAACGCAGCTGACCGGGCAGTTTCACGTAAATGGAAAGGGCCGATCCAGCGAACTGGATCGGCCCTTCTTCTCGACCTGTGCCGACGGACCTGGGTGTTTGGGGGCGCTTCGGTCCGCCCTGCTTTTGGAGGTCAGGTCTGGCTGCTCGTCTGTGAACACCGCAAGCGACCCGCCGGCCGCGACACCGAGGGCAATCACCTCGGAGGCTTGGGTGCCCTGTGCCTCGAAGCCAGGAGTTCATCGAGGCACCCGCAGCATGGGCCTGGCTCGCTGACAAGTTGGTGAGCCAAGCGTCAGGGTTTGGTCAGCATTGGGCTGTTAGGCTCGCTATATGCCCATCAATTCGCGTGGCTCCATCCTGGCCCTAGGCGTCGTCTTCCAGCTCGCGGCGGCTGCGGGCGCACAGGCGCTCGACCTCGGGGTCAGCGTCGGCGGCGTCGATGTCGGCGTGAGTGTCGGCGGCGATAGCGGGCTCGGCGTTGATGTGGGCGTCGGCGTGGGCGGCGAGGATGGCGGGCTCGGCATCGACCTCGATGTCGATCTCGACGGCGACGGCATCCCGGAGACCAGCTCGGGCGGGGCCGGCGTGCAGCCGCTCGGCCAGGAAGGCGCCTTGCAGGCGGTGAAGGCCAACCGTGCCCTGCCGCTCGAAGACATCCTCACTCGCGCCCGCCTCGTGGCGGATGGCGAGATCATCGACGCGCAACTGATCCAGGTGCGCCGCATCCTTGTCTACGAGATCAAGGTGCTGGGCAAATCCGGCGATGTGAACGAGCTGTACTTTTATGCTCGCTCCGGCGCGCTGGTCGCGCCAAGGTAGCCCAATCATGCGGGTTTTGGTGGCCGAGGACGATCGCCGCATCGCGGACGCGCTGGCAGTATCGCTGGCTGCGGCGGGTTTTGTCGCCGAGATCGAGACGAACGGCGAGGACGTCTGGCACCGTGGCGATACCGAGGATTTCGACGCCGTCATCCTCGACCTGGGGCTGCCCACCCTCGACGGGCTCACCATCCTGAAACGCTGGCGCAAGGCGGGCCGCATCCTGCCGGTGCTGGTGCTCACCGCCCGCGGCCATTGGGAAGAGCGGGTCGAAGGCATCGAGGCCGGCGCCGACGACTATGTCACCAAGCCCTTCCGGGTCGAGGAAGTGGTGGCGCGCATCCGCGCCATCGTCCGCCGCACCGGCGGCTTCGCCTCCTCGCGGCTCGAGATCGACGACCTGGTGCTCGATACCCGCACCATGCAGGTCAGCCGCGACGGCGTCCCCATCAGCCTCACCCCGCAGGAGTACAAGCTACTCGCGTATCTCGCGCACCAGCGCGGCCGCGTGGTCAGCCAGATGGAGATCACCGAGCATCTTTACGCCCAGGATTTCGAACGCGAATCCAATTCCATCGAGGTACTGGTGGGCCGGGTGCGGCGGCGGCTGGGGAGCGACATCATCAAGACCAAGCGCGGCTTCGGCTACTTTCTGGGCTCGCCCGAGCAATGATGCCCCGCTCGCTGCGGCTCAGGCTGCTCGGAGGCGCAGCCCTGTGGATCCTGCTGGCGCTGGTGGTGGCCGGGCTCGCCATCGGCTGGACCTTCCGCGCCAACCTCGAGCGCGGGGTGCAGCAGGGGCTGGTGGCGAGCCTCAACCGCCTCGTCGCCCGGATCGACCCCTTCGCCGCCGTGCCCCTGCCCGAGGACACGCTGCCCGACCCGCGCTACGCCACGCCGTTCTCCGGCATCTACTGGCAGGTCGAGGACCTCGCCACCCGGCAGGCCTGGCGCTCGCGCTCGCTGTGGGACCAGGTGCTGGCCACCGGCGCCGGGCCGGGTGGCGGCGAGGAGCGCTTCATCACCCTTGCCGGCCCGGACGATCAGTCGCTCTCGGCGCTGCTGCGCGAAATCCGCTTCGCCACCGGCAATGGCCAGGTCCGCGCCTACCGCGTGACGGTGGCCGAAAACCGGGCCCTGCTCGACGAATCGATCGGCCGCTTCGGCGTCGATCTCGCCATCGCGCTGGGTGTGCTGGCGCTCGCGTTGATCGCCGCCGCCGGGCTGCAGGTCCAGCTCGGCCTCTTGCCGCTGCAGAGCGTGCGGGCCGGCATCGGCGCCGTGCGCCGCGGCGAGGTGCAGACGCTGCCGCCCGACTTTCCGTCCGAAGTGCTGCCGCTGGTAGGCGAGGTGAACGAGCTGCTGGCCCAGCAGCAGATCTCGATCGATTTCGCCCGCGCCCGCGCCTCCGACCTGGCGCATGGCCTCAAGACACCGCTCTCGGTGCTGCAGACGCTCGGCGCGGCGCTTGCGAGGAAGGGCGACACCGAGAGCGCCAGTCTGGTCGAAGAAATCGCCAGCGAGATGGACGACCGCGTCGACTACCAGCTCCGCCTGTCGCGCCTGCGGCTCCGCACCAGGGCGCACCAGCTCTCGGCTTCGCTCAACGAGGCAGTCGATCGCACCGTCGCGGTGCTGGTCCGGACCCGCGACGGCGAGCGGCTCGAGTGGCTGGTCGAGATGGCCCCGGGCCTCGTCGTCGATATCGACCGCCACGACCTGACCGAACTCGTCGGGGTGATGCTCGAGAACGCCGCAAAATGGGGCAAGTCGGCCGTCCGCATCACCGCCCGCGCCGAAAACGGCAGGGCCGAACTCAGCATCACCGATGACGGCCCCGGCCTCAGCGAAGCCGAAATCGCCACCCTCGGAGTGCGCGGCCAGCGCCTCGACGAAAGCCGCCGCGGCTCCGGCCTCGGCATCGCCATCGCGCTCGAGATCGTCGCCATCAACTCGGGCACCGTGTCGTTCGGCCGCGCCCCCGAAGGCGGCCTCTCGGTGCAACTGGCATTGCCACTGATCGAAGTGCCGCGCCCCGGCTAACGCTCGCCCGAGAACGAGGAGGATGGCGGTCGGCGCCGTGTCACATCGCGGCCTTTTTCGGCGTGACCAGGAAACGACCGTATTCGGCTGAGAACAGACCGAAGGCCAGGATCCAGGCTCCGCCGCTCACCATCAGCACAGGATGATAGTAGTCTGGCATCAGTTCGGCGAAGGGCCGAACCATGGCGGCCGTGAACATCGCCAATGACGCAAGGCAACTCGTGACCGAGGCCGTCAGTTTTCTTCCGGTGTGCCCGAGTGTCGCGCGCATCATCACCGCCAGCGTCATGTTGCCGATGGCACCGACAGTGAGGATGTGTAGCGCCGATGGCGCGCTGATCCAGCCGAGGGCTGCAAGCGCTATGGCGGCCATGCCGAGTGGAATGAAGCCATAGGCGAAGTGAAGGACGACCAGCAACGGCTCCCGCAGCGTCCTGCGTCCCCGCCAGCGGAGCAGCCGCCAGAGCTGCAGTACAGCCGCCGTGCCGGCAGCAATCGCAGTGACCGGCCGGTCAGGCCACAACGTCCAGGCCAGCAGTGCGGCGAGCAGTGCCACGATCGCCCACCGGTCCACGTGGCCGAAGGGCGCGGGCAGCATTGTCTCACCCGTGCGGCTCAGCCAGTTGCGGGTGAAGCTAGGCACTATGCGACCCCCGACCAGCGCGATCAGCGCGATGAACACGGCCGTTGCGGCCCGGAACAGCACCATCGGTTCGCCGCCGGTCAGCACCAGGAGATGAAAGCCGATATTGCACCCTGAGAGCAGCGCCAGCGCCCCGAGAATCTTGAGGTTCTTCCAGTTGCGCCCGGCGATGATCTCGCGGCCGGCAATGAGCGCCAGCGCCGGCACGAACGTCGCCTCGATAGCGGCGGCCGGATAAAGCCCGAACAACTCCGGCGCCAGCATCACCACGCGGCCGGCCAGCCACAGCAGCGCCAGGGCAAGGAGCGGCGGGCCTGACACCGGCAGCCGCCCCGTCCAGTTGGGGATGGCGGTGAGCATGAACCCGGCAAGGGCCGCGACCGTATAGCCGAACAGCATTTCGTGAGCATGCCAGTAGAGCGCGCCATAGCGCAGTCCGCCGACCTCCCAGCCGAAACCGAGCGCCCCGATCCAGAGCCCCATGGCAAGGACGGCGAACACCCCGGCGCCCAGAAAAAACGGCCGGAAGCCATAAGAAAGGAGCGCCACCCCATCGGTCGCGATGCCCCGCGGGATGCCGCCGCTGCGGCCACCGGGGCGGGTCTTGGCTCGCGGGGTCTTGGCTCGAGGGGTCTTGGCTCGAGGGGTCTTGGCTCGAGAGGGCATGGCGCGGCTCCTGACAGCTTGCACCGCCTTTTGCCGTGCCGACACTCCGCCGTCTTTGTCACGGCGCAAGGACGGGCGCCGGGGACCTGGCTATCGTCGCATGCTGGAAGGGGAGACCTGCTGCATGTGCCGCGCCGCGCTTTCCGAACTCTGTGTCGCCGAGATCATGAATCGTTGGCCGGAGACCATCGGCGTCTTCATCGACCTCGGCATGCACTGCGTCGGCTGCCCGATCGGCACCTTCCACACGTTGGTGGACGCCGCGGCGGAGCATGCGATCCCGCTTGAGTCCGTGCTGGCCGAAATCGAGGCCGCGATCGGGGGCAGCCGCGCTAGAGCAGCCCCGGGACCGCCCCATCGCCGATCAGCAGCAGCCGGTGCGGGTCTTTCACCAGGAGCTTCTGGCGCCCGCCTTGCACGAGGTCCGCCGCCTCCC
>Ga0123337_10007127_pt1 | contig 10490 bp, 6 predicted proteins | sample frozenSSSSmetaG_FD_89792 | JGI IMG/M metagenome (GOLD analysis project Ga0123337, IMG submission 89792) | Glacier valley bacterial and archeal communities from Borup Fiord, Nunavut, Canada, to study Microbial Dark Matter (Phase II) -... | ecosystem: Environmental > Aquatic > Freshwater > Ice >...
CGACATTTTCACATGGCAATGTCGTGACGCGAAAAATTTCGCGCGGCCGGAGCGCGGCTTCCACGTTCTGCGCTGTCCTTCAAAAGCACCGCCATGCGAATCCCTCATCGAACTAACATACTTGCCGCCGTCGCGCTCGCCTGCGGCCTGATAGGCATCCAAATCTCCTTCGCCCAGCAGCACGATCATGATCACGAAGCCGCCGCGCCACCGCCGCCGGCGTCGCGGCGCACGCAGGTGAGCGCCGAGGAAATGGCCGCCATGCTCGCCGCCCAAGCCGCCGCCAATGGCCCTGCCGCTCCCGCGCCGAAACTGCCACCGCTGCCGGAGGGCGTGGAGGAGCTGGATTTCCGCGACTTCTACAAGATGCCGGTGGGACCGCGCGGCCTGGAGCCCACGGAAAAGCTGCTGTCACTCGACGGCAGCCGCGTGCGGATCCTCGGCTACATGGGCCGGATGGAGCGCGGGAACAAGCGCCACATGATCTTCGCTGCGATACCACTCCAGCCGCAGCCTCACGAGTATGGGTTGGCCGATGAAGTGCCCGCCGCGCATGTGCTGGTGACCGTCCCTGGCGATGCAAACGAGCAGGTCCCCCACACGCCGGGGCCGCTGCTCCTAACCGGCGTGCTGTCCGTCGGCACCTGGGCGAAGGACGGCGAGACCTCGTTCGTCCGCATGCTGTTGGACGCGCCCGCTCCGTCTGCTTCCGCAAAACCACCAATCTCCCCCGATTCCACCAACCATCATGAAAACCACACGCATTGATCTCATCACCACGGCCTTCACTCTGTCGGCCGCATTTCTCGCAGGTTCCGCCTCCGCCGCGCCGACGGTGTCGCGCCTGACCCCGCCGAGCGCGCTCTTCACCTTCGGGGATCCGTCGCCGCCGGTGATCGCGCGTTTTCTGCCGGGGCAGCGTTTCGACCTTCAGGCCACGGTGCGCCCTGACGCCGGACAAACCATCACCAGCGCGATCTTCAAAGTGGACGGTGTCACTGTCAGCGGTGCCGTGACCCTCATTCCGGGAACCGTGGCCGGACTTCCGGCGAACACCGTTTCCCCCACCTTGCGCGCCTATTCCAGCACGGCTCCGGGCACCCACACTTTCACGATCGAGGCCACGCAGAGTGATGCGTCCGTCATCACGGCCACCGGAAATTTCGAGGTCGTCGCCATCAATACCAACGGCGGCATCAAGGCGAAGAACATCATCTTCTGCATCGGTGACGGCATGGGCATCGGCCACCGCACCGCCGCGCGGATCATGAGCAAGGGCGTGCAGCAGGGCAAGGCGGTGGCCGATCTCGTCACCGACACCTTTCCTAACACCGGCATCGTGAAAACCGCCTCGCTGAACTCCATCGTCACGGACTCCGCTCCGGGCGCCGCCTGTTATTCCACGGGCAACAAGTTCAACAACAACCAGCAGGGCGTCTTCCCCGACGACACGAGTGACAAGTTCGACAACCCGCGCGTCGAGCTCGTCGGCGAATACCTGCACCGCACGCAGGGCAAGGCGCTGGGTATCGTCACAACCTCCGATGTTTTCGACGCCACTCCCGGCGCGTTCGGCAGCCACACCCAGGACCGCGGCGCGGGCACCGGCATCTGCGACCAATACCTCGACGAGTCCGTGGACAAGAGCGGGCTCAAGGTTTTGCTAGGCGGCGGCCGCAAGTGGTTCCTGCCATCCACCACCACCGGCAGCGCGCGCGCCACGGCGAATGCCGACTACGTGCTTCCATCGGAACTCGCCACCGCCTGGGGCGTCGCCACCGGCAACGGCACCGACACCAACCGCGACCTTCTGGGAGATTTCCAAACCGCCGGTTTCACCTACGCGCCGGACAAATCCTCGCTCGCCGCGGTTCCTAACACGACGCAGAAGCTCCTCGGGCTGTTTTCGTTCTCCAACATGAACGTCGCGCTCGACAAGATCAACGGCCGCCGCGCGGTGGTGCCCGCCGGTTCAGCCACCGGCAACACGCTGGTGACCGACTACGGTTTCCCGGACCAGCCGATGCTCGATGAAATGACCGACAAGGCGCTCAAGGTGCTCAATAACAACCCGCAGGGCTTCGTGCTCATGGTCGAGGGCGCGTCCATCGACAAGCAGGCGCACAACATGGACAGCGAGCGCTGGATCCTCGATGCCATGGAGTTCGACAACGCGATCGGCGTTTGCAAGACCTTCGCCCAATCGAACCCCAACACGCTCGTGATCGTCACCGCCGACCACGAGTGCGCGGGCATCGCCATCAACGGCGGCTCCACCCGCACGAACGCCCAACAGGTGGCTGCCGCCGCCACCGCCACGACCGCCGCCGCCGCCCAAGCGAGCGTCGGCATCTATGAAGCCGCCGGCTTTCCCAACTACTCGATGGCTGCGGACGGCTATCCGGTCACCACGGACATCGACTACCGCATGATCATCGGCTACGCGGCGAACGCGGATCGCAAGGAGGATTTCCTGACCAATCCGTTCCCGCTGCGCGACAGCCAGCAGCCGACGGCGGGCACCGCGTATGGCACCACCGTCGGCCAGCTTCCGGCCGCGCCGCTCAACCGCGATGCGAACGGTTATACGATCACCGGCCAGATCGCGGGGACCAGCGCCGCCCACACCGCGGCGGATGTGCCGGTATATGCCCTCGGCCGCGGCAGCAGCCTCTACGCCGGGACCATGGACAACACCGATGTGTTCTTTAAGGCGATGCAGGCCGCCATTGGTGGCGCGAAGTAATCCGTTAGCTATCAAAATCACATGAAATCACTTCCCATCATCATTGCCGCCGCTGCGGCCGCCGCGCCATTCGCGCAGGGTGTCACCACCTTCGGCTTCGAGGATCCCGATCTCGCGGTCACCAGCGGCAGCGTGCTGCCCGCCTCGGTGCTCGTTCAGAACGCCTATTATGAAACCGAGGACGAGTTCGGCGATCCGCTGGCGACTCCCGGTTTCCGCGCGGATGTCAGCGCCGCCACGGCGGGCGATCCGGGTTTGTCGGGCTACGGCAGCGCCATTTCCGGCAAGGCGCTGGACGGCACCAACGGCCCGGTCATGTTCACCTTTGCCAGCGCGCTGAATCTCAGCGGTTTCGGCGTGGTCCTGGACAACAGCGCGTTCGGCAACATCCAACAGACCGGCGGAGATCCGGCCTTCGGCACGAACATCCTGTTCTACGACGCGGCGGACAACCTTGTCGGCTTCATCGGGGTGGACCAGACGGTTCCGGGATTCACCGTGGCGGATGGCAGCACCTTTGAAAATGTCTCGAAGGTCGTCCTGCCGTCCGGCGCGTTTTATGACAACGTGAGCTTCGCCGCCCAAGCGGTTCCCGAGCCGTCGGCCGCGGCTCTCGGTGCCCTCGGCTTGCTGATGTTGTTCAAGCGCCGTCGCGGCTGAGTTCTGAAAAACATCTGATTAACAAAAATCCCGGGGTCCTGATGGGCTCCGGGATTTTTTTTGGCGGCTATTTGACGATCTCCGCGGCGCGGATGGTCCACGTGACCTGGCCGGCCAGCGGATCCTCCTTCAGCTTGAATCCTTCCTCCAGTTTTTCCACGGAGAGAGGGAGCAGTTTGCTGTCGGCAGGGAGGCAGACGAGGCCTTGCGATGGTTGCGAGTCCTTGGCGTAAACGACCAGTTCCAGCTTGCTCCAGTCCATCTGCATTGTGGACTGCGCGAGGCCGATGTGCGGCAGCACGGTGCCGTCCTTGACGAGCAGGATGATCGGGATTTTTCCCGCCTCGATCTTCTGCCAGCCGCCGCTGTAGGTTTTTCCGCTCTGATAGTCGATCCAGGAGCCAGGCGGCAGATAGACGTCGCGGCTGTTGATGCCTTCATGCAAAAGGGGGGCGACCAGCAGGCAGGAGCCGAACAGGTATTCGTCCTCGACTTTCCAACTGCCGGGATCTTCCGGATACTCGACGAACAGCGCGCGCAGCATCGGCAGGCCGTGGTCCGAGCTATCCTTGGCCTGGGCGTAGATGTAGGGCATGAGCTTGTATCTCATTTCATCGATCTCGCGGAAGCGGTCCATGAACGCGGCGTCGTAGTTCCACGGTTCCTTCGGTGTCATGCCGTGGCAGCGGCTGTGTGAGGTGAGCATGCTGAACGCGAGCCAGCGCAGATAGAGATCGGGAGATTCCTTGCCGACGAAGCCACCGGCGTCGTGGCTCCAGAAGGTGAAGCCGCTGAGACCTAACGAAAGTCCGCCGCGCAGTTCGGAGGCCATGCCGGTGTCGCTGCTTTCGGCATCGCCGCCCCAGTGGAGCGGATAGCGCTGGCTGCCGGCCCACGCGCTGCGCGCCCAGATGAAGGTGTCGCCATTGATCTTCTTGGTGACCTCGGCGGCGGCCTTGTTATAGCGCAGCGGATAGAGATTGTGCTCGTAGAAGCCGCCGCGGCCGGAGGCGTAGGTGCCGTTGACCGGCGCGGCCTCGCCGAAATCGACCTTGATCGCGCCGACGCCGAGCTTGAGCAGACCGGCGAGTTTGGCCTGATACCAGGTGAGGGTGACCGGGTTGGAAAAATCGAGCACGGCGTCCTCACCGGGGATGTTGCCCTTCGGATCCTTCACGGCGAGTCCCTTGGCGATGATTTGGGGAAACAGTTCGTTTTTCGGCGTGAAATACGGGAGCTGCCAGAGAGAGACGTGAAATCCCTCGTTTTTCAGATCCGAGATCAGCTTCGCCGGATCCGGGAAGCGGGTTTTGGAAAACTGATAGTCGCAGCGCCAGTCGGTTTCGAACCAGCCGGTATCGAGGTGGATCACATCCGCGGGGATCCGGTTTTCGCGTAGTTTCGTGGCGATCTCGCGGGTCTGTTCCTCGCTGTTATAAGTGCAGCGGCTCATCCACAGGCCGAAGGTCCAGACCGGTGGCAGCGGGGCCTTGCCGGTGAGTTTCGTGTATTCGTCGAGGATTTCCTTTGGCGATCCGAGGATGACGAAGAGGTCGAGCTCGTCGTCGCCGAGCATCAGCGTGTTGAGGCCGTGGAAGGTCTGGCCGAAGTCACAGGTGACCGGCGCGCTGGTGTGCATGAACATGCCGTAGCCCGCGCTGCTCATGAAAAACGGGATGGGCTTGTACATGCCGGAGTTCTGCACGCCGTTCGCGTCAGCGGTGAAGAGCACGACCTTCTGCCCGCGCTTGTCGAGGCCGGTGAACGACTCGCCACAACCGAAGATTTTCTCCCCCGGCGGCGAGGTGAACGCGGCGGAGAAGCTGCGCGAGTAGTCCGACGCGCGCCGGACGAAGGAGAAGGGCAGCAGCGGCGTGAAGGTGCCGTGGTCCTTGAGATGGTCGGTTTTGGTCAGCAGGCGTCCGGAGGCGTCGCGGAATTCAACATGCCACGGGTCCTTGGTGATGGTGACGGATCCGAACGCGCCGGTATAAAGGTATCCGGCAGGGGTTTCTGACATTTTCCAAGATTCATCGCGCTGCAGCGGTCCGGCGAGCATCAGCGATTCCTCCTGGGGGAGCTGCACGCCGGTGGACGCCCGGATGCGGACGACCTTGGGCGAGATGAATTCGATGGAAAACGGCAGTGCGGGATTCGCCGCGTATTCGGTGGTGGGGAATTCGTTGCCCGGAGCGGGGGAGGGGGCGGCGAGGAGGTTGTCGAAGGCCTGCTTCGTGCCGAGCTGGTGGCGGAGATAGGTCAGCGTCCCGCAGCAGGTGGCGGGATCGAATTCGGCCAGTTTGTCCGCGAGAAAGTAGGTGTTGGACAGATCCTTGAAATCCGCGCTCACATCGATGGGATCGTTCAAAAAAGTCGAAGGCGGGGCGGCCGGGGCGGCTCCGGCCGCCAGCAGCATCCCTGTGGCGGCCGTGAGGCGGGCGAGAAGATTGGTTTTCGTCATCGGTTCCGGGATTCGGTTTTCGGCCTGCGGGTTAACGGGGCTTTTCAAATCAAATGACTACCCCCCTAAATGGCCTCTTTCAATCATCTTTCCGGGTTGCGTTGAAATCCCGGAATTTTCATCATTCGCGTATGAACCTTCGCAGGGCGACCGTAACGGAGTGCCTCCTGACGAAATCCCGTATTACAATCCCGTATTACAAATCAATCCTCCACATTCATGCGTCCGACCCTCGCCCTCTTATTCCTCGGTGTTTCCCTTTCAAACGCCGCTGATGCCCCACTCCGCGCCCTTCTCGTTTGCGGAGGCTGCTGTCACGATTACGCCAAGCAGTCGGTCCTCCTCCGGGACGGCATTCAGGCGCGGGCGAACATCCAGGTGGACGTGGTGGTCAGTTCGGACGGCTCGACCAAGCCGTATTTCCCGATGTATGAGAACAAGGATTGGGCAAAGGGTTACGACGTCGTCATCCACGACGAGTGCGCGGCCGACATCAAGGAGATGCCTTACGTCCAGAACATCGTGGACGCCCACAAGAACGGCGTGCCTGCCGTGAACGTCCATTGCGCGATGCACAGCTACCGCACCGGGACGGATGTCTGGTTCTCCTTCATCGGCCTTCAATCGAGCGGCCACGGATGGAAAAAGCCGATCGACATCGATTTCTCCGCGGCCGAGCACCCGATCACCAAGGGCCTGGCGAACTGGACCACCATCGACGAGGAGCTTTATAACAACCTCAAGGTCTTCGACACCGCGAAGCCGATCGTGATGGGCAGCCAGCTCCAGCAGAAAGGCAACAAGGACACCAACGTCGTCGCCTGGACGAACGACTATCACGGCACCCGCACCTTCAGCACCACCCTCGGCCACCAGAACGAGACCGTCAGTGACGACCGCTACCTGAATCTCATCGTCCGTGGCGTGCTGTGGAGCTGTGACAAGCTCAACCCGACCTACCTGAAAGCCTATTCAGGACCGAACGGGAAGTTCGAAACCCTGCCCGCAAAGGGTGCCGGAGCCGCAGCGGATCCGCTAAAAAAAAAGCCGTAACCGACTTCAGCAAATCGGGCAACTCGACGCCCGTCATCGAAAAGCTGACCGCCGCGCAGGAAGCTGAAATCCTCAAGGACGTCAAGGTGGCGGAGGGCTTCGACCTGAGCCTGTTCTCCACGCCGTCCGCCGCGAACTATCCGGTCTATGTGGCGTCCGCGCCTAACGGGGATCTCTATGTTTCCTCGGACGGAAACGGCTCTCTGGGGCGTGATCCCGGCCGCGGACGGATCGTGCGCCTGAGAGACACCGATAAGGACGGCCGCGCCGATCAGGTGACCGAGTTTGCCAGCGACATCGACTCTCCGCGCGGACTGGTCTGGGATCACGACCGCCTCTATCTGATTCACCCGCCGGAGGTCAGCGTTTTCATCGACAAGGATGGCGACGGTGTCTCGGATGAGAAAAAGACGCTGATCAGCGGCATCGCGTTCGGTTTCAAAGACCGCCCCGCCGACCACACAACGAACGGGCTGAGCCTCGGCATCGACGGCTGGCTCTACATCGCGGGCGGCGATTTCGGAATTCTGGACGCCGTCGGCACGGATGGAAAACATCTCCAACATCGGGGAGGCGGCGTGATCCGTTTCCGCCCGGATGGTTCCGGCATGGAGCTTTTCAGCACCGGCACCCGCAACATCCTCGACACCCCTATCAGCCCGCTGTTGGACCTATTCGCCCGCGACAATACCAACGACGGCGGCGGATGGGACGTGCGGTTCCATCATTTCACCGGACTTGAGGACCACGGCTATCCGCGGATGTACATCAATTTCAGCGACGAGATCATCAAACCGCTAGCCGACTACGGCGGCGGTTCCGGCTGCGGCTCGGTCTATCTATCGGAACCCGGATTTCCGACGAAGTGGAACGACGCGCCGCTGACGTGCGACTGGGGCACCGGCGCTCTCTGGCACCACAGCGTGAAACCAAATGGAGCGACCTTCGTGGAAACGGCCAAGCCCGAGCCGTTGATCAGAATGACGCGCCCCACCGATGCCGACGTGGACGGGATGAGCGCGATCTATCAGGCAAGCTGGAAGGGCGCGACCTTCAAGTGGGAAGGGCCGGACGTCGGCTACATCGTCCGCGTTTCGCCGAAGGGTTACACGCCGGAGCCGCTGCCGGATTTCGAAAAAGCGACGGAAGCCGAGCTGGTCCGTCTGCTGGAATCTCCCAGCCAGGTGCGCGCGATGGAAGCCCAGCGGGCACTGCTCCGCCGCCCCGGAACCGCGAGCATGCGGGACGCTCTCGTGGCGCTCTCCGGTGATGCGAAAAAGCCGCTGCCCGCCCGCATCGCCGCGTTGTATGCGCTCACCCAGCGCGCCACGAAGAGCGATTCCGCCGCCGCCATCATCAGCGTGGTGCGTCCGCTGGCTGCGGATGAGAAACTGAACCGCTTCGTTCTCCGCGCGCTCGGTGATGCGGGGCTCGATGGATTTGCCAAAGGAAAAACCACCGCGCCGGAAGAACTCTACACCGCGGGTTTTAAAAGCAGCGACCCGCGCACAAAGCTGGAGGCATTGGTCGGCGCCACCCGCCAGAATATGAAAAAACTCGCGCCGCAGATGGCGACGCTGTTGGGGGATGCGGATCCGGTCGTCGCCCACACCGCTTTCCGCGGTGTTTCGATGTTAGGGGTCCCCGCACCGTGTTTTGCGATTCTCGACAATCCGAAGGCCCCGCAGGAACAACGCCTCGGAGCGCTCCGCGCGCTCATGCGGATGCACCAGCCGGACGTCGTGGCCGGTCTCGTCAGCCGCCTCGGCCGGACCTCGGAACCCGCGGCGCGCGAGGGGATTCTATCTGCCCTGTGCCGCCTGCATTTTACCGAAGGCAAATGGAAGGGCGATTCATGGGGCACCCGGCCGGACACCCGCGGGCCATACTATCAGCCGGAAGTTTGGAGTGAAACGCAGGAGATCGCTTCGGTTCTGAAATCCGCACTGGCCAAGGCGACGCCGCTGGAGGCGTCGTCCCTCGTGCGCGAACTCCAGCGCAACCGCATCGAGTTCGCCGAGGCCCGCGACCGCATTCTCGCGCTGGCCAAGGACAAGGCGGAGATGTTGCCCGAGGTGGTCGACCAACTTGCGCTGGCGCAGGTGATCCCGGATTCGGGGATTCCCTTCCTGATCCAGGCGGTCAAGAGCGACGGTCCGCCGGAGATGATCGCCAAGGCGGTTACCGTTCTATCAAAAACCGACTCCGCCGACGGCTGTGTGGCTTCCCTGGTGGCTCTCGGAAAACTCCATCAGACAAAAGGCGCGGAAAAAACCGCGGAGCTCGCCCGCAAGGTGTTTCTCGAAGCTCCGAAGCTGGAAAACCACCATCAGCTGTTGGAGGGGATTGCCGCGAAGCTCGATGGCGCGAATTCCCGCTGGGCGGATGCCGCGTTGCTTGCGCTCAGCGCCCGGAAAAGCGGCAGCCCTGAATCGCGCGAACTCTCGCAGCTCTCCCTCGACCACGGCTGGGCCGATGCCAGACGCCGAGTGCAGATTCTCCAGGCCATCCAACTGACCGGCTTCCACGGCCTCGATACGCAGGTGCTGGTATCCGTTAGCGATGCGAATCCAGAGATCGCCGCCGCTGCCACCGCGACGGCGAAGAGCCTGAAGCTGGAGAAGAAGGGTGAGGACAAATCGCCGGTTGTCGGCACGCTGAAACCGGAACAGGTGATCACCGCCGTGATGGAAATCAAAGGGGACGTTGAACTCGGTAAACAGCTTTTCACCCGCCAGAGCTGTGTGACCTGTCACGCCGTCAGCATGGATGAGGCGCAGAAAGGCCCCTACCTCGGCACCATCGCCCAGACCTACACCCGTGGCGTTCTGGCGGAAAACATCGTGGATCCCGGCAAGACCATCGCCCAGGGATTCGCCACCGAGATTTTCACGTTGAAGGATGGCACCTCGCAGATGGGATTCGTCACTCTGGAAAGCCCGGAGGAGGTGAGGATCCGCAACATCGCCGCGCAGGAATTCGTCCTGAAACCCGCAGAGATCGCGAAGCGCGACAAGCTGCCGAACTCACTCATGCCGCCGGGACTCGTCAGCACCCTGACTACCCGCGAATTCGCCAGTTTGTTGGATTATCTCGAATCGCTTTCGAAGAAGTGATCTCTATCATGTTGGTGGGTCGGGAGTGATCCTGAAGAGCGAATGGCTGGGCATACACTCCGGATGCCGACGTTTTTGTCCAAGCATTCCAGAACCACGTCAAACAGGCACTCTGGAAGGAAGAAAACGGATTCGCCAGACTTCCGGTCCACGCAAACAACCGGCTCGGCAGGGCGGTCCGGCATCAGCGCGAAAGAATAGTAGCGCCTGTGTAATCCCGACTCGCGGCCGGAGAGCGAGCCGAGAAGGTATGATTGTTTGCGTGCCGCCATACTGTATGGCGGCCAGCAGAGTGCCCAGGCAACACAAACGAGCGGACGTTGCGGATGTTTCACGCGCAGGGCGAGGCGCCAGTAGTGTTCGGCATCGGATCTGCTGCGTTTTTCAAGACGCTTTGTGACAAAAACGTCACTTGTACTCTTCGCCTTGTACTGGCACAACTTCCGCGGTGCCA
>Ga0123337_10007129_pt1 | contig 10489 bp, 11 predicted proteins | sample frozenSSSSmetaG_FD_89792 | JGI IMG/M metagenome (GOLD analysis project Ga0123337, IMG submission 89792) | Glacier valley bacterial and archeal communities from Borup Fiord, Nunavut, Canada, to study Microbial Dark Matter (Phase II) -... | ecosystem: Environmental > Aquatic > Freshwater > Ice >...
ACAGACCTATAGACTGAGACACGATGGCGAACGTCCTGATTGTGGCCTATCTGCTGATCGTCCTCGCGCTGATTGCGGTGATCCTGCTGCAGCGCTCCGAGGGCGGCGCGCTGGGCATTGGTGGTGGCGGCGGCGGTGGCGGCCTGATGACGGCCCGCGGCTCGGCAAACCTGCTGACCCGTACCACGGCCATTCTGGCGACCCTGTTCTTTGCCACTGCGATTGGCCTGACGGTGCTGAGCGAACTCGATCGCGGCACCTCGAACATTCTTGATCGTGCCGTGACCACCGATGGTGAAGCCGCGCCGACCAGCGTGCTCGATGCACTCAACTCGCTGCAGGGCGATACGCCAAGCGATCTGCCGGTGCCGGTTCAGGCACCTGCCAGCGATGCCGCGCCGGCTGTCGACGCCGCTCCGGCTACGACGGATGCGCCAGCCGCCGAGGCTGCGCCCGCCAATGACAATCTGCCGGTACCCGATGCACCCGCGGCAACGCCGGCCGCGCCGGCGAGCAACTAAGCGCCGCAAGGCACGACGATGGAGGGGGATGGCAACATCCCCTTCTTCTTTTGTGTAGAGCCTCAAGCGGGCTCTGCGAATCGATGCTGAAATGATTAAGGTGAGCGCCCATGGCTCGGTACGTATTCATCACCGGAGGCGTGGTCTCCTCATTGGGTAAAGGTCTTGCATCGGCGGCGCTCGGCGCTGTCCTGCAGGCGCGCGGCTACAAGGTCCGCCTGCGCAAGCTCGACCCCTATCTCAATGTCGATCCGGGGACGATGTCACCCACCCAGCACGGCGAGGTCTTCGTCACCGATGACGGGGCCGAGACCGACCTCGACCTGGGCCACTATGAGCGCTTTACCGGCCGCGCCGCCAACAAGCGCGACAACATCACCACCGGCCGCATCTATTCCGATATCCTGGCCAAGGAGCGCAAGGGCGAGTATCTGGGCGCCACCGTCCAGGTCATTCCCCACGTGACCGACGCCATCAAGAACTTCGTGCGCGAAGGCAATGACGAGTTCGATTTCGTGCTGGTGGAGATCGGCGGCACCGTCGGCGATATCGAGGGCCTGCCGTTCTTCGAAGCGATCCGCCAGCTGGGCAACGACCTGCCGCGCGGGGATACCTGCTACCTGCACCTGACGCTGATGCCCTATATTTCCTCGGCGGGCGAGCTCAAGACCAAGCCGACCCAGCATTCGGTCAAGGAGCTGCGCTCCATCGGCATCGCGCCGGACGTGCTGCTGGTGCGCTGCGACCGGCCGATCCCCGAAGGGGAAAAGAAGAAGCTCAGCCTGTTCTGCAATGTGCGCGAAAGCGCCGTCATCCAGGGCCTCGATGTCGGCTCGATCTATGACGTGCCGCTGGCCTATCATCATGAGGGCCTCGACCGCGAAGTGCTCGCCACCTTCGGCATTACCGACGCACCGGCGCCCGACCTGGCGGCCTGGCAGGAAGTGTCCAACCGGTTGCACAGCCCCGAGGGCGAGGTCAATATCGCCATTGTCGGCAAATATACCGGCCTCAAGGACGCCTATAAATCGCTCAGCGAAGCGCTGACCCATGGCGGCATCGCCAACAAGGTCAAGGTCAACCTGCAGTGGATCGATTCGGAAGTGTTCGAGCGCGACGATCCGGCGCCCTATCTCGAGCATGTGCACGGCATCCTGGTGCCCGGCGGCTTCGGCGAGCGCGGTTCGGCCGGCAAGATCGAGGCGGCCCGCTTTGCCCGCGTCAAGGACGTGCCCTATTTCGGCATCTGCTTTGGCATGCAGATGGCCTGCGTCGAGGCGGCCCGCAACACGGCCGGCATCAAGAATGCCTCCTCGACCGAGTTCGGCCCGACCAAGGAACCGATCGTCGGCATGATGACCGAGTGGGTCAAGGACAACGATACCGAAAAGCGGGCCAATGACGGCGATCTGGGCGGCACGATGCGCCTGGGCGCCTATCCGGCCCAGCTGACGCGCGGCAGCCGCGTCGCCGACATCTATGGCACCACCCGCATTTCCGAGCGCCATCGTCACCGCTATGAGGTGAACATGGACTACCGCAAGCTGCTGGAAAAGAACGGCCTGCTGTTCTCGGGCGTCTCGCCCGACGGCAAGCTGCCCGAGATCGTCGAGCGCACCGACCATCCCTGGTTCATCGGCGTGCAGTTCCACCCCGAGCTCAAGTCCAAGCCGTTCGAGCCGCATCCGCTGTTTGCCAGCTTCATCGCGGCGGCCATGGATCAGAGTCGCCTCGTCTGATGCAGCTGCGCACGGCGCGCCTGCTGCTGCGCCGCCCGTCAATGGATGATCTCGAGGCGTTCTTCGGGATCATGTCGCACCCGTCAGCCATGCGTTACTGGTCGACACTGCCGCATGCCGAACTCGACGTGACTCGCGTCTGGCTCGAGCGCATGGTGGCGCGCGAGGCGACTGGGGGCCAGCACTTTGCCATCGAGCTGGACGGCCTGGTGATCGGCGAGGTCGGGGCAGGGCGCCTGCCCGAATTCGGCTTCATTCTGCATCCGGACCACTGGGGCCACGGGTTTGCTGCCGAGGCCTCGCGCACCGCGATCGATCATATTTTTGCGGTGACCGACGCGGCCGAGCTCAAGGCCGATGTCGACCCGCGCAATGCCGGGTCGCTGAGGACTCTGGACAAGCTCGGCTTTGTCGAGACGGGTCGGGCGGAACGCACCTTCCTGCTCGGCGACGAATGGTGCGACAGCATCTACCTGGCCCTGAAGCGGCCGTGAGCGGCTTGGCCGGCTTATGCCTGCCATGTTAGCCATGCAGCAGGAAAAGCTGGAGCCCGCCATGGCCGAGATCATCAGCCTCAAGACTGTACGCAAGCAGAAGGCCCGCTCGGCCAAGGAAACGCAGGCCGAACAGAACCGCATCAGCTTTGGCCGCACCAAGGCTGAAAAGCAGCTCACCGCGGCGGAGAAGGCGCTGGCCGACAGGCGCATTGCCGGTCACCAGCGCGAGGACAAGGATCAGGAAACTCCATGAGCAAAATCGTCGTCATTGGCGCCACCGGCCATATCGGGACCTATCTCGTGCCGCGCCTTGTCATGGCCGGCCATGAGGTTGTCGCGGTCAGCCGGGGCCAGGCCCAGCCCTATCAGCAGAGCCCAGTCTGGAACCATGTGCAGACGGTGTCGCTCGACCGCGATGCCGAAGAGACAGCCGGCACCTTCGGCAGCGCCATTGCCGCGCTGGGCGCCGATATCGTGGTCGACTGCATTTGCTTCACCCAGGCCAGCAATGACCAGCTGGTCGAAGCGCTGGCCGGCACGGTCAGCCATTTCATCCATATCGGCACCATCTGGACCCATGGCACATCGGCCGTGGTACCCACGGTGGAGTCGGCCGCCAAATATCCGTTCGGCGACTATGGCACGCAAAAGGCTGATATCGAGGCTGACCTCCTGGCGCGGGCCAGGGGCAAGAACTTTCCGGTGACCATCCTGCATCCCGGCCACATCGTCGGCCCGGGCTGGGCGCCGCTCAACCCGGCCGGGCACTTCAATCCGGACGTATTCAGCACCATAGCCCGCAACGAAACCTTGCTGCTGCCCAATTTCGGCATGGAAACCGTGCATCACGTCCATGCCGACGATATTGCCCAACTGGTCATGCGCGCCATCGAGCATCGCCATGCGGCGCTGGGCGAGAGCTTTCATGCCGTGTCGGAGGCCGCACTGACGCTGCGCGGCTATGCCGAGGCGATGTATCGGTGGTTCGGACACAAGCCCAATCTGGCCTTTGCCGATTATGCCGACTGGGCCAAGGCCCAGGTGCCCGAAGAGGCGCAGGCGACCTGGGAACACGTGGCACGCTCGCCCAATTGCTCGATCGACAAGGGCAAGCGCCTGCTCGGCTATGCGCCGCGCTATACCTCGCTCGAGGCGGTGCAGGAATCGGTCAGCTGGCTGGTGGCACAGGGTCAGGTGGCAGCGCCGCGTCCGCGTGACTAGCGGAACGTCGTGACATAGACCGATGTCCCGCGGTTGCCGCGCCCATATATGTCAACCTGAATGAATACGCCTCCGTTGACGGTATCGCGCGCTGCAGCGGACGATATCTCACCTTGTCGTAGCATTTGCTCCATGGCGGCGCGGTTGTCGGCGCTCGCGAAAAAGCTGTCGCCCTCATCACCTCGGTCTCTCAGACCGAACCGATGATAGTTGGCCCGATCTTGGCGAATTACCTGCCAAGGTTGGGTTAATCGCTGGCCATCCGAATTAAAGAGATCATCGGCGCCAATAAAGGCTACGTAAGTGTCCAGTATTTCGTCGCCATGGCTAGATACAATGGCGGACTGGGCGATTGCCGTCACTGTCCAAGCCAACCCTATTAAAACGGCCAACGAAATGCGTTTCATATTTGGTCCCCAAGATGCCAAGCACTGGAACATGCGCTCATGCGATTGGCAATCCTTCCCTTTGGCCGCTTCACCAGTTGACCTGGCAGACGCTGCCGGCCGGTTTGAACTGCAGGCTGTCGCCGGTATATTGGAAGATCTCGAGCTTGACCCCGTTGGGATCAGCCGTCCAAGCCTGCCAGGTGCCGTCGACGCCGCGCTTCTTGTCGGTGATGGTGACGCCCTGCGCCCGCACCTGTTCCAGCAAGCTATCCATATCCTCGGTCTCGAGACAGATATGGTTGATCTGGTTGGTTTCGTCGAACTTTGCGCTGGCCTTGCTGAACACCTCGATAAAGGTGCGGCCGCCCAGATCGAGATAAAAGCCGATGCGCGCCTCACCGCGCATGAAGGTGAAGACAATGGGAATGCCCAGCACATCGCGATAGAAGGCCTCGGTGGCATCCAGGTCATGGGCGAAAATGCAGGCATGGGCGACCTGCTTGATCAGGCTTTTGGTCAGGGTTCCTCCTCGAACTGACTGACATGTTAGCTGCGTCGGGCCGCCGGTGCCATCGGCAAGACTGCGGCCAGGGCCCGCCGCGCGCCAAAACGTGGATTTTTTCGAGGTGCCCTCTTTTCCTTGTCATGCCCTGCGTCTAACAGAGAGCCAGCAATCGCGAGAACCGATATCGGAAGGGCTTTCCATGTCTTCAATCATCCATGTCACCGGCCGCCAGATCTATGACAGCCGCGGCAATCCCACGGTCGAAGTTGATGTGGTGCTCGACGACGGCAGTTTCGGCCGCGCGGCGGTGCCATCGGGCGCCTCGACCGGCGCGCATGAAGCTGTCGAACTGCGTGATGGCGGCAAGAAGTACAATGGCAAGGGCGTGACCCAGGCCGTCGAGAACGTCAATTCGGTGATCTTCGACGAGATCCAGGGCATGGACGCGCTCGACCAGCTCGGCGTCGACCAGGCGATGATCGAGCTCGACGGCACCCCCAACAAGAGCCGTCTCGGCGCCAATGCCATCCTGGGCGTGTCGCTGGCCGTGGCCAAGGCCGCTGCCGAGTCGAGCGAACTGCCGTTCTACCGCTATATCGGCGGCCCCAATGCGCATGTGCTGCCCGTGCCGATGATGAACATCATCAATGGCGGCGAGCATGCCGACAACCCGATCGACATGCAGGAATTCATGATCCTGCCGGCCGGCGCGGAAAACCTGGCCGATGCCGTCCGCATCGGCTCGGAAATCTTCCACACGCTCAAGAAGAACCTGTCGGCCGAAGGCCACAATACCAATGTCGGTGACGAAGGCGGCTTCGCGCCCAATCTGGGCTCGGCCGATGACGCGCTGGGCTTCATCATGCGCTCGATCGAAAAGGCCGGCTACAAGCCCGGCGAGGACGTGTTCCTCGGCCTCGACTGCGCCGCCACCGAATACTTCAAGAACGGCAAATACGAGATGGTCGGTGAGGGCAAGTCGCTGTCCTCGGACGAAAACGTCGCCTTCCTCGCCGATCTGGCCGCCCGCTACCCGATCATCACCATCGAAGACGGCATGGGCGAAGACGACTGGGAGGGCTGGAAGGCGCTGACCGAGGCCATTGGCGACAAGGTGCAGCTGGTGGGCGATGATCTGTTCGTCACCAATACGGCCCGCCTCGTCTCGGGCATCAAGATGGGTGTCGCCAATTCCATCCTGGTCAAGGTCAACCAGATCGGCTCGCTCAGCGAAACCCTCAACGCCGTCGATACCGCGCACCGCGCCGGCTATACCTCGGTGATGTCGCATCGCTCGGGCGAAACCGAAGATTCCACCATTGCCGACCTGGCCGTGGCGCTCAACTGCGGGCAGATCAAGACCGGCTCGCTGTCGCGTTCGGATCGCCTGGCCAAGTACAACCAGCTGATCCGCATCGAAGAGCAGCTGGGTTCGTCGGCCAAGTATGCCGGCTATTCGGTGGTCAAGGGCCGCTAAGCGGTTCATCAGAAAATGCGAAAGCCCGGCAGCGATGCCGGGCTTTTTTGTTTGCCGCTTCAGTCGATGGCGTGGATGCCTTCGCGGCGCATCCGTTCCACGCTGTCCTTCATCTTCTGGAGCAGGTCGGGCGGATGTCCTTCCCAGCGCTCCACCTCGCCCACGACCTCGAGCGGCATCTGGCTGCGATAGGACTGGGTCGGATTGCCCGCGAATTTGGTGTCAGTGAGATTGGGGTCGTCTACGAATTGTCCCGTCGGCCGCACGACATAGATGCGCTCCCGGCCTTCACCCTGCGCCAGTTCTGCCCCCCATATCGCAGCTTCCAGCGTAGCGCTGAAATAGATCCATGACGACGGCTTGCCAGTTCCGAAATTGGACCTGAAGCCAGGCACCATCAGCTCACCGACCTTCAGGTCGGCCCGGGTGCCATGATAGAAGACTGCATTTTCAGGTTGTTCAGACGCGTACATGAACGGCTCCCATGACTTTGGAGCCGTTCTTTTACATCCCCGGCCAGGGCTTGAAGCAAGCCCCAAGCCGCCCATATCTAAGTCATGGCGATCGGGAAAACGCTTTATGGCGCACGGCGCGTCAGCGAACCGAACCTGGCATCCGGTGGTCAAGCGCCGATAGTTATCGGTTGATTGAACGAAAAAGCCCGGTGGTTACACCGGGCTTTTTGTTTTCTGAACCGAAATGGCGAGCCTTACTGAAACGCCGTCTCGGCAAAGCTGCGCAGCTTGCGCGAGTGCAGGCGCTCAGGGGGCTGGTCGCGCAGGATTTCCATGGCGCGCAGGCCGATCAGCAGGTGCCGGTTGATCTGGGTGCGGTAGAAGTCCGAGGCCATGCCCGGCAGCTTGAGTTCGCCATGCAGCGGCTTGTCGGAGACGCAGAGCAAGGTGCCGTAAGGAACGCGGAAGCGGAAGCCATTGGCGGCAATGGTCGCGCTTTCCATGTCGAGCGCGACGGCGCGCGACTGGCTCAGCCGCTGGGTGATCTCGGTCTGGTCGCGCAGCTCCCAGTTGCGATTGTCAAAGGTCGCTACCGTGCCGGTGCGCATGATCTTCTTGGTTTCGAGGCCCTCGGTCTGGGTGATTTCGTGCACGGCCTGCTCCAGCGCCACCTGCACCTCGGCCAATGCCGGGATCGGCACCGAAAGCGGCAGGTCGGCGTCGAGCACGTGATCCTCGCGCACATAGGCGTGGGCCAGTACGTAATCGCCCAGTTCCTGGGAATTGCGCAGGCCGGCACAGTGGCCCAGCATGATCCAGGCATGCGGGCGCAGCACGGCGATGTGGTCGGTAATGGTCTTGGCGTTGGACGGGCCGACGCCGATATTGACCATGGTGATGCCCCGGCCATTGGCACCGGTCAGGTGATAGGCCGGCATCTGCGGCGCCCGGGCCGGTGAAGTACCCGCCACCTTGCCACCGGCCAGCGCATTGTCGGTCACGACATTGCCCGGCTCGATGAAGCTTTCGTAATGGGCATGGCCATCGGCCAGGTACTGCTTGGCGACGCGGCAGAACTCGTCGATGTAGAAGGCGTAATTGGTGAAGATCACGAAATTCTGGAAATGCGCCGCATCCGTGCCGGTATAGTGGCTGAGGCGGAACAGCGAATAGTCCACGCGCGGCGCGGTGAACGCGGCCAGCGGGTAGGGGCCGCCGCGCGGCGGCACGAAGGTGCCATTGGCGATCTCGTCATCGGTATTGCCCAGGTCGGGCGCATCGAACACGTCGCGCAGCGGGATGTTGAGGGCGTTGAGCGCCTCGCCATCGATGCGCTCATTGGCGGGGACCGCGAAGTGCAGCGGGATCGGCGTGTCGGATTCGCCGATGTCGATGGTGCCGCCGTGGTTCTTGAGGATGACGGTGAACTGCTCGATAAAGTAAGTGCGGAACAGGTCGGGCGCGGTCACCGTGGTGCGATAGATGCCCGGGGTGTGCAGGAAACCGTAGGGCAGGGTGCTTTCGCTGCGGCTGTAGCTGGTGGAGCGCACTTCAATCTGCGGATAGCAGGCGCGCACCTGGCCGGCCGGGACAATGCCCTTGGTCAGCGCCGCCAGATGACCGCGGATGAAGCCGGTATTTCGGTGATAGATTTCGGCCAGATAGGCCCATGCCTTCTCGGGATCGGTGAAGGATTGCGTCTCGGCGCGCGGCGGGCTGATCGGGGTCATTTTCTTGTTCTTTCATGTCGCGGATTCCGGATTGAACCCGCCCTCGGCTGAATCACGTTGCATATCCGGCAACGTCTAGCTCTTCCTGATGACAGCTTCTGTGCGGCGCTTCAACTGCGGGCCGATTTTGCCGGGTTTTCACATCGGAGTGATGGGCACTTTTATCGCCGCAATTGCCCACCATCTTCCTAGCCAGTTCACTGGCGACGCAAACGACCCCATGCAACCGGTGAGCGAGGAACGTCGTGCTGGCCGCTTGTCCCCCAAGCCCTCAACAGTGCGGTAGGCCGATGGTCCCGAGGGCTGCCAGGACAGAGATGTTCTGGTGGCCCTTTTTCTTTGCGCCGCCGTGAGTTTGCTTTTGCTCCAACGGGGCAGGCTGGGCTATGGGAGGCCATCAATCGCGGTCCTGCCCGCAGCGCGGGTCCGCCAGCAATCCGCCCGGAGCCTGCCATGACCGTTACGACAACCGCCCGCATCATCGATGGCAAGGGTTTTGCCGAAGGCCTGCGCAGTCGCATTGCCGACCATGTAGCGCGGCTCAAGGCCGAGCATGGAATCATCCCCGGCCTGGCCGTAGTCATTGTCGGCCATGATCCGGGCAGCCAGGTCTATGTGGCGCAAAAGGCCAAGCAGACCGTCGCGATGGGCATGCATTCGGAGAAGTACGAGCTGGCCGAAACCGCCAGCGAGGCCGAGGTGCTGACCCTGGTGCAAAAGCTCAATGCCGATCCGGCCATTCACGGCATCCTGGTGCAGCTGCCGGTGCCCGACCATATCGATTCCAGGAAGATCATCGAGACCATCGACCCGGCCAAGGATGTCGACTGCTTCACCCCGGCCAGCGTCGGCAAGCTGGTCATCGGCCTGCCGGGGCCGGTATCCTGCACGCCGCTGGGCTGCCTGATGCTGCTGCGCGACACGCTGGGGGACCTCACGGGCCTGCATGCCGTGGTCGTGGGGCGCTCAAACCTCGTCGGCAAACCCATGGCCCAGCTGTTGCTGCGCGAGAACTGCACCGTCACCATGGCGCATTCACGCACCAAGGACCTGCCGGCCATGGTGCGCCAGGCCGATATCGTCATTGCCGCCGTCGGCCGGCCCGAAATGATCAAGGGCGACTGGCTCAAGCCGGGCGCCACGGTCATCGATGTGGGCATCAACCGAATCGATGCGCCCGAGCGCGGCGAAGGCAAGACGCGACTGCTGGGCGATGTCGACTTCGCCTCGGCGAGCCTCGTTGCCGGCGCGATTACCCCGGTGCCGGGCGGCGTTGGTCCCATGACCATCGCGTGCCTATTGGCCAATACCGTCACCACGGCGAGCCTCATCAATGGGCTCGTGCCGCCGAGCGACCTGACGGCATGAGCGTTGACGCCCATGACCCCGGCGGCAAGGTGCGTCTGGCGCTGATGCCGGGCGTCAATGGCGACGCGACCTTCAGCGCGGATGGCCGCTATCGCCAGCTCATGCGGCGCTGGATGGGCGAGGCCTTTCCGACCCGCTATATCCTGTTCATCGGCATGAATCCGAGCACGGCCGATGGGACGGTCAACGATCCGACCTGCGCCCGTGAGTGGACCTTTGCCTGCCGGGAAGGGTTCTCGGCCATGGTCAAGGCCAATGTCGGCGACTATCGCGCCACCGATCCGAAAATGCTGCTGGCGCCGGGCGTCGAGGCGGTGTCACCGGCCAATCTGCCAGCGATCCGGGCGGCCGCTGCGGGAGCCGGGATGGTGGTACTGTGCCATGGCAAGCTCAACAAGGCGCTGGCGCCGGCCGGGCGGGAGCTGGTCATGGCGCTGCGGGACGACGGCGTGGCGCTGTGGTGCTTTGGCACGAATGGGGATGGCTCGCCCAAGCATCCACTCTATCTGCGCGGCGACACGCCGCTGCAGCCCTTTGCCGGCTGAGCCCGGCGTTCAGTCTGGCCTGATGCCCCGCAGGCGGGCTTC
>Ga0123337_10007130_pt1 | contig 10488 bp, 9 predicted proteins | sample frozenSSSSmetaG_FD_89792 | JGI IMG/M metagenome (GOLD analysis project Ga0123337, IMG submission 89792) | Glacier valley bacterial and archeal communities from Borup Fiord, Nunavut, Canada, to study Microbial Dark Matter (Phase II) -... | ecosystem: Environmental > Aquatic > Freshwater > Ice >...
ATGATCGGATTATAGGACGCCTGAATCCAGACCTCCTTGCCACCCTTGCCGATGCGCAGATATTCGGCGGCCTGGAATTCGCCGCGCCCCAGCTTGCTCCAGAATTCGCTGTATTCACTGGCCGCGGCCTCCTCCGGCCGAACAAAAATCCGGTGATGCTGGCCGACGATCTCGTCCTGCCGGTAGCCCAGGGCCGCGCAGAAATTGGCGTTGGCCGTCAGGATGGTGCCGTTCAGGTCGAATTCGATCACCGCCTGCGACTTGCCGATCGCTGCCAGCTGCCCGGTCCGGTCGGCATTGAGCAGCTTCTGGGCGGTGACGTCCGTGGCGATCTTGACGACCTTGAAGGGCTTGCCGGCAGCATCCAGCACGGGATTGTAAGATGCCTGGATCCAGACTTCCTTGCCGCCCTTGCCGATACGCTTGTATTCGGCAGCATCAAATTCACCGCGGCGCAGGTTGTCCCAGAACTGCTGGTATTCAGCAGATCGGGCATAATCGGGCGCAACAAAAATGCTGTGATGTTTGCCTTGCACTTCCTCAAGCGAATAGCCGATCGCAGTCAGAAAATTCTTATTCGCAGTAATAATCGATCCATCCATGTGGAATTCGATTATTCCCTGCAACTTGGATAGTGAAATAAGAGTCGAATGATCTGAAAATGCAGCATTAGTCTTTGTTGATGACGAGAAAAGGCCCATTTTGGCAACCATTGCTTCCAGTAACGTTGGATTACAGGTAGCCGCGGAATATAAACAAGGTATTAAAGTTCTTTGTTCTGTACAAATTCGTACAATTGACCTTTTTTGCCCTATTTGTTGTTTTGTATCTACTTAGGTCCGGGGTCGCTTGCACCAATGCGGCACAGGTTCGCACCATCTCTACGGTGGCCACATTCGATTGGATCAGATTGGCGCCGTCAGGTTGCCGCAGGGGACAATTAGGCCACAACTGTCCTGCGATACCCGGCCGGCATACGCTTGATGGCGACGCGCGCGCCGTCGGCATAGGCGCCGATGGCGCCCTCGGCACTGCCGCGGCGGCGCAGGCGCTGGGGTTGCAGATTGGCGCGGGCGGCCAGCAGCTGGCTGACAAAGGCGGCAGCGGTCTGGCTGCGGGCCAGCGAGGGGCGGGGGCGGGCCGGTTCGGTCAGCATGGGCAGTCCGGGTGCCGGCATTTCCAAAGGTGTTTCAGTATCGGCCATCTTCGCCTCGTTTGTCTCGAAACGGGCCAGACTGTCTCACAATGAAACACACAAACTGACCCTATGCCCCTTTGGGAGCAAACGCTGTGCCAGATGGTAACGATTTGTTAAGGAATTTGGATGGCAAAACCGGACATAGTTAACATCAAAGTGGCGTGACCGCCCTTGGTGTTGCCGGGTCAAACGACAATCGGCGCCCCGGAGGGCGCCGATCACACGGTCTGCGAGACTGTTGGCTAGGCGCTAGAAGTTGTCCTTGCCCTTGCGGATGGCGGCGAACACGGCAGCCGGGTCGGCGCCGGTAAGGCCAAAATGGGCCGCCAGTTCGGGTGCGTCGGCGCGCAGGAAGGGATTGGCCGCCTTGTCCTCGCCCAGCCGGAACGGAATGGTTGGCTGGTCGGCGGCGCGCAGCCGCGTCACCTCGGCCGCGCGGCGCTGCAAGGCCAGATTGTCGGGGTCGACGGAGAGGGCAAATTTGGCGTTGCTGGCGGTATATTCGTGCCCGCAATAGACCAGGGTCTCGTCGGGCAAAGCGCGCAGCGCCTTGACGCCCTCCCACATCGGGCCCGGCGTGCCCTCGAACATGCGGCCGACGCCCAGCGAGAACAGCGCATCGGCGCTGAACAGATGCTGGCCGACCGGATCGTGAAACACGATATGGCCCAGCGTGTGGCCGGGAGTGCCATAGATGTCGAAGCTGGTTTCGCCCAGCGTCACGGTATCGCCGCCGCCCACCAGCACGTCGAGGCCCTCGATCTTGTCGGCTTCGGCCCGCGGGCCGACGACGCGGGCGTCGAACTCGGCCTTGAGCTCGGGGATGGCTTCGACATGGTCGATATGGTGGTGGGTGATGAAGATGTCGGTCAGCTCCCAGCCGCGGCGGGCAAGCGCTGCGCGGATGGCGGTGGCCTCGGGGGCATCGATGGAGGCGGTGCGGCCGGTGGCCTCGTCATGCACCAGATAGCCAAAATTATCGTCCCGCGCGCCAAAGACTTCAACGATCGCCGCCACTGCACCACTCCTGAACCGAACCTGTTGGGCGAAAACTAGGCATCCGGCACCGACATGACAACCGGCTATTAGACAAGTGAAGGCGAAACCGGCAGAGTTGGCTTCATGACCGCTGACGTGCACCGCCTCATCGCCTTTTACCGCTCGCCGCTGGGCCGCATTTCCCGCGCCCTGGTGCGCGAACAGGTGGTGGCTCTGGCCGAAGATGTCACCGGCAAGCGCGTGTTGGGGCTGGGCTTTGCCACGCCCTATCTGCGCTTTGCCTTGGGCACGGCCGAGCGGGTGCTGGCCTTCATGCCGGCCCGGCAGGGTGCCTCGGCCTGGCCGCGCGAGGGGCCGTCGCATACGGTCCTGTGCGATCCGCTCGACATGCCGCTGACCGATGCGGCGATCGATCTGACCATTGCCGTGCATGCCATGGAGCATGTGGCCGATGCCGAGGAACTCATGCGCGAGCTCTGGCGCATCACCGCGCCCAATGGCGAATTGATCCTCGTGGTGCCGCGGCGCCGCGGGATCTGGGCCCAGCGCGACAATACCCCCTTTGGGCAGGGCAATCCCTATTCGGGCAGCCAGCTCGACAAGCTGCTGCGCGACCACAGCTTCGTGCCGATTGCCTGGCGCGACGGGCTGTTCCTGCCGCCCTTCCAGCATCCGCTGGTGCTCAAGTCGACCCGGCTGTTCGAGCGGGTGGGGCGGCTGTTCGGTCCGGCCATGAGCGGGGTAATCTGCGTGCGCGCGCGCAAGCAGGCCTTTCCGGCGGTGCCGCGGCGCAAGCGCGAGGAGCGATTCGTCCGCGTGCCCGGCATGAGTGCCGCAACGGCGCGGCAGGGCTGACACTGGCCAGTGGGCGTCCCGCTCCGGCACAGTTTGCCGCCGCCCGGGCCGGCTTCCTTCAGGCTTGACCCAAAGCAAGAACGAACAGAGGGCGAATCGCGCTTTGCGCGGAATGCCGCTTTGTTCACGGCTGCATGTGGTGGGCCAGACGCGCCGTAGGCACTAGTGAGCTGCCTGGCGTGGCTGATGGAGCAAATTCCGGTCATTAGCCGTTCATACTGGTAACCAAAGTATGAAGATCGGGCCAAAACGGGCAGGTGTTGCGACAAGCTTGCTCAGACGAGGCGGCGTCGCGGGGCGGGCGTTAACCGGCCCAGGCAGGCGGGCGGGCGCAAAAATCGGCGAAATTATCAAAACAGCAATTGACCGTCCCGAAGCGGGACGCAGCGCTAAAAGCGCATGCCGGTCAGGACCATGGACAGATCGCCCATATTGGTGCCGAGCAGCACGCGATAGGGGATGAAATAGCCCGTCTCGCCCAGCGGGGCGTACCAGACGATGATGCGGTCGCTGTCGGCCAGGTAATTTGTGATCTCGGAGCTGGTGAAATGGCCCGAGACCGGATTGTAATCCACCGAACACAGCACCACCGGCCCCTGATAGCCGGTGCGGGCGGAGGTGGCATTGTCATCGCCGGCATAGCGCATGACGAGGTTGAAGCGCTCGACGCCGGTAAAGACGCCGACCTCGCGGTCGCACAGGCTCTTGTCGAGCGCGGTGCCCTTGAGCACGAAGGCGGAGAGGAAATCGCTGACGCCGGTCAGATGCTTGCGCTCGAGCGGCACGCGGTCATAATTGTCGATGATGGGCGGCTCGACCTTGAAGGAGCCGACATCGCCACCGGCAAAGGTGACGTCGATGTCGAAGGTCTCGCCATTGGCGCGGGTCTGCAGGGTGAAGGCCTGGGCGGCCAGCCGGCTGCCGGTCGAACTGCCCGAGGCGCTGGCCTTGGCGGTGCCACTGGCAACCACGGCGCCGAGCCCGGCCACATTGGCGGAGAGATCAAGGCCGAAGCGGGCGCCGTCATCGCGCAGGTCGACATTCATGGTGGCGATGTTGATGCCGCCCAGGGTCAGTACATAGCCGGCAGTGGCATCGACCTCGGCCGCGATCGCAGGCGGGCAGGCGAACAGCGCCAGTGCGGCGAGAACGGCGAAACGGGGCTGGGTCAAGGGCGGGCGTCTCTGCAAAGGGGTCGCGAATCGGGGTAAGGTCTGAAAGTGCCGTTTGCCGCGGCCCTCTGCAAGCCGCTCGCGCCGGATTGAGGCGGCCTTTGTCTTGACGGGCCCGCCCATATTCTCTAAAGAGCCCTCAGATTTCAGACACTACAGGCCCAATGCGGGGCATGATCCCTGCACCAGAGGCCTTTTGCAACAGGATAGATGACCATGGCACGGCGCTGTGAACTTACCGGCAAGGGCGTTTTGGTTGGCAACAACGTTTCGCACGCTCTCAATCGTACCCGTCGTCGGTTCCTTCCGAACCTGGTGAACGTGACGCTGATCTCGGAGGCGCTCAACCGCCCCGTCAAGCTGCGCATCACCGCCTATGCCCTGCGTTCGGTTGAACACCGCGGTGGGCTCGATGCTTTCCTGCTCAAGCAGAGCGACGACACGCTGTCGACGCTGGCCCAGGGCATCAAGAAGGAAGTGCGCGCCGCTCTGGCTGCGTAAGCTTCTGTCCTTGTGACGAATTGACCGCGTGGGGTTCAGCTCCACGCGGTTTTTCTTTTGTGCCAATCTCGGCGCATTCCGCCCCGGTCTTTTGCCGGTTGGCGGCCTTCTAGAGGTGCATTGTTATGCTAGCTCGCTTGCTGGCGGCTATTGCCGCCATGGTCGTTGTCGTCGCGGCCTCCAATATTCTCGTGCTCTATCCGCTGCAGGCCCAGCTCGGTCCGGTCAACCTGGCGGACCTGTTGACCTGGGGCGCCTTCACCTTCCCCTTTGCCTTTCTGATCACCGATCTCACCAACCGGTTTGACGGCGCGCGCAGTGCCCGCCTGGTCGTGCTGGTGGGCTTTGCCGTGGGGCTGGGCGTCTCGCTCTATCTCAGCTATCAGCCCCTGCCCTGGAACCCCCAGGGCGGTCCGGCAACGACGCAGCGCATTGCGCTGGCTTCGGCCACGGCCTTCCTTGTCGGGCAGTTGCTCGATATCGCGGTGTTCTCGCGGCTGCGCGCGGCCAAGGCCTGGTACCTGCCGCCGCTGGTGGGCTCACTGTTCGGTTCGCTGATCGATACCACGATCTTCTTTTCGGTGGCCTTTGCGCCGGCCCTCGCCGGGGTCGACGCGCTGTTCGGCCTCGCCGATGGCTCGCTGGGCTTTCCGGCGCCCTGGCTGGGCCTGGGCCCCGACGTGCCGCTCTGGACCTCGTTGGCCACGGGCGATTTCCTGGTCAAGTTCCTCGCCGCGCTACTGCTGCTGGCGCCCTATCGCCTGCTGATGGGCAGGATCAGGCCGCTGCCGCCGCTGGGCGTCCGCGCTTAAGCACCAAGCGCATAGACTGAAAAACCCGACATCGGCTTGAGGCTGATGTCGGGTTTTTTGTTTTCAGGCGTCGGGTAACGCAGTGGGGCGCGGCAGGCGGAAAACCTCAGTCGCCTTCGCCGGGTGCCTCGGAGAAATACTTCTCGAACTTGCCGGTCTCGCCGTCCTTTTCCTTGGCTTCGGGCAGCGGATCGCGCCGTTCGGTCAGGTTGGGCCAGGCAGAGGCGAACTTGGTATTGATCTCGAGCCAGTGGTCGAGCCCGCTTTCGGTATCGGGCTTGATGGCTTCGGCCGGGCATTCGGGCTCGCAGACGCCACAGTCGATGCACTCGTCGGGGTGGATCACCAGCATGTTCTCACCCTCATAGAAGCAGTCCACCGGACAGACTTCGACGCAATCGGTGTACTTGCAGGCAATGCAGTTGTCGGTGACGATATAGGTCATCTAGGCGGGCATCCCGAACAGAAGCCGGGCCAGCGCAGTTGGCGCGGCGCGACAGGTCTCAACGGCTCCGTTGCTAAACTTTTTCTGTGGGCGCTGCAAGGCTGGCCGGGGGCAGGGTTTGGCGCAAACCAGCCATTCGGCAGAAGCTTTTGTCACGCTTCGTCATCCCCACCGCGAAAACGGTCGGTGTCGCGGCGTTCCTTCTTGGTCGGCCGACCGGCGCCGTCGTCACGCGGGGCGATGGCGGCCTCATAGGGGGAGCGTTCGGCCCGGGGCAGGGATGGGGGCGAGAGGTCCTCGTAGAGGGTCTGGGCCTCGCTGGCGGGACCGCGGCGGGTGCCGGGGTCGATGATGCGCCAGACCAGGATGCGCTCATGCAGCGCCATGGTCAGCACATCGCCGGCGCCGACCTTGAGGTCACTGCGGATGGTGCGCTCGGAATTGACCCGAACGGCGCCCGATTCGATGAATTTCTGCGCCAGCGTGCGCGATTTGATGGCGCGCGCAAAGAACAGGAACTTGTCGAGCCGCTCCTTGCGGGCGGCGGGCTCGACAAGCCCTGCCAATTGCTAGTTTGCCTTGCCGTCGCGCAGGGCGGCCAGCTTGGCGAAGGGGCTATCGGGATCGAAAGCCTTTTCGCGCTTTTCCTCACGCGGCTGCTGGAACCGGGCCTGCTCGCCCTTCTGGCTGTCCGGACGGCGGTTTTCGCTGTGCGGGCGGGCATCGGGCTTGGCCGGCCGCGCATTGGCGGGCCGGGCATTGGCCGGCTTGGGGTTCAGATGCTGGGCCTTGGTCAGGTCCTGCACTTCACCCTCGGGCCGGCGGGGCGCGGTCGAGCGATTGCGCTCGGGACGCTTGGCCTGTGCTTCGCCTTCGGGGCGACGACGGCCGTCATGCCGCTTGGCCTCGGGGCGCTTGCCGCTGGGCGACCAGATTTCGTCATATTCGGGCTCGGCCGGGGCAGCCGGCTCGACCGGTGCCGTCTGGCCGGTGGTCGCCTCGGTTGCGGGCGAGGCCTCGACAATGGTCGTGTCAGGGATGGCCATGCTCTGGGCGGGCGTCGCCTCGTCCATGACAGCCTCGATTGGCGCCTCGTCGGCGGCATCGGTGCTGGCCGGGGCCTCGGCCAGGCTCTCTTCAAGCGCGGGCGCATCGGCGCTGGCTTCGGCCGGGGTCGCTGCCACGGTCTCAACCGGCGCTGGCGCTGCCGTCTTGAGCGTGCGCTTGACGCGATAGCCCAGCGAATTGAGGATCGAGGCGAAGTCTTCGCCCGAGCAACCCAGCAGCGAGGTCATTTCCACGGTGACGCGGAAGCCATTGCCTTCGGCGGCGCCGGCGGGCAGTTCGCCCTGGTGCCGCGTGGGATCGAGCGCGATGAGCGGCCGGATGATGTCGGCCAGGCGCTCGAGAATATCGACGCGCACGGCGCGCTTGCCGGCCACCTTGAAGCCGGCGATTTCATAGAGGCGGTTGTCGACTTCGGGGTCGACGACAAAGCTGGTGCGGCCGCTCAGCACGATGTGCGGAATGTCGGTGACGCCGGGCTGGCGCACGCCGCCATTCTTGAGCGCAAACAGGATCAGCGCCAGCTCGCGCGGGGCGGGCTTGAGCGAGAGCGGCAGGTAGATGTGATAGGCGCCGAACTTGATGCCCAGCTTGCGCATCTTGCCGCGCACGTCCTGGTCGAGGTTCTTGACCTCGTCAGCGACCTGGCTGCGGGGAATGAGCCCGAGATGCTCGAACAGCTGGAAGCCGATGCCGCGCGCGGCGCCATCGAGATCGGCCGGGGCTTCGAGCGCCATGACGGGCTCGAGAATGGTGTTGACGTGATGGCGCAGCCAGAGGCTCAGCCGATCCTGCACGCGTTCGAGGTCGGTGCCGGTCAGCGTTTCATCCGCCAGAATCAGGATGCGGGGCCGGTAGAGCGTGTCGCCCTCGATCAGCTCGGCGACGATGTCGCCCTTCCAGCGCATGCGGCCATCGGTGGCCAGCACGAATTCCTCATTGGGCGCCCCCGCCAGGCGTTCGGCCCGGTGGTGAATTTCGGGCGCGACAACCTGATCGGCGGCGGAGCGCAGATTCTTGATGTCGGCATCGCCGTCGTTGCGGGCCAGGGTAAAGCGGAAGCCTTCAAGCGTGCCGATGAGATGGCCTTCCAGCCGTACTTCGCCGCGCTCATTGATCTCGGGAGATGCCATACGTTTGTCTTTCAGGTGACGAAGCAACACGCTGGTGCGCCGGTCGACGAAGCGCTGGGTCAGGCGCTCGTGCAGCGCATCACTCAGCCGGTCCTCAATGTCTCGGGTCTTTTCGCGCCAATGTGAAGGGTCTGCAAGCCAGTTTTTGCGGTTGGCGACGAAGGTCCATGTCCGAATCTGCTTGATCCGGTTGCTCAAAGTATCGATGTCGCCGCTGGCATTGTCGCAAAAGCGGACCTGCTCGGCAATCCAGTCTGCGTCCACCTTACCCCGCTTGACCAGATCAGCGTAAATATGGGTAACGATTTCGCCGTGATTGGCGGGTGAAATGCCCTGATAATCAGGGATTTGGCAGCATTCCCACAAAAGTCGGGCGCCATCGAGGCCGCGGGCCAGCTTGCCGGCCTCGTTGCGGGCGACAAATTCGAGCGCGCGCTGGTCGGTGGCGATCGGCACGCGGGTCAGCGTGCGGCTGTCCGAACTCATTTCGAGGCTGTTGAGCAAAGCCGGGATGGATGAATAATCCAGCCGGTTGTTGCGCCATTGCAGCACTTTGATGGGCTCGAAATCATGGGTTTCGAGCGCAATCACCATTTCCTCGTCGAATCCCTCGGTGCCGGCGGTGACACCGAATGTGCCGTTGCGGGCATGCCGACCGGCGCGACCGGCGATCTGGCCGAGCTCGGCGGGGGTCAGCGGGCGGCTGGTGCGGCCGTCGAACTTGCTGTCATCGGCAAAGGCGACGTGGTGGATATCGAGGTTGAGGCCCATGCCGATGGCATCGGTGGCGACGAGAAAATCGACATCGCCATTCTGGTAGAGCTCGACCTGGGCATTGCGGGTGCGGGGGCTCAGCGCCCCCATGACCACGGCCGCGCCGCCGCGCTCGCGCCGGATCAGTTCGGCGATGGCGTAAACCTGGCGGCCGGAAAAGGCGACGATGGCCGAGCGGGGCGGCTGGCGCGAAATCTTCCTGGAGCCGGCATAGACCAGCTGGCTGAAACGCGGCCGGTCGACGATCTGGGCGTCGGGCAGCAGTTTGCGGATCACCGGCGCCATGGTGGCGGCGCCCAGCAGCAGCGTTTCATGCAGGCCGCGGGCGTGCAGGATGCGGTCGGTAAAGACATGGCCGCGGTCGAAATCGGTGGCGGTCTGGATCTCGTCGATGGCCAGGCAATCGACGCGGATATCGGTGGGCATGGCCTCGACCGTGCAGACCCAGTAGCGCGGCTTGGCCGGCACGATGCGCTCTTCGCCGGTGATCAGGGCCACGGCCTGTTCGCCGACCCGTTCGACGCAGCGCTGATAGACCTCGCGGGCCAGCAAACGCAGGGGCAGGCCGATCATCCCGGTGGGATGGGCCAGCATGCGCTCGATGGCAAAATAGGTCTTGCCGGTATTGGTGGGGCCAAGGATCGCCTTGACGGATTGGGCGGGCGCAAAGGTCATTTGGCCTCAATGTAGGGCGTCCCCGCGACAGTTGCGAGTGGGTGCCTTCATTGTCCCAAGAAAGGACAGTCATTGCGACCTTTTTGTCATGCGGTTCGGGAATAGAACAAGGCACGAACGAAACAGAACCGAATCGGCGTGTTCAGCAGAATCCCGGTTCGTTCACGGCTAGCTGTGGTGGGTCACTGCCCGCGTCAGGCACAAGCGGGTTCATAGGTTTGTCATCGCCGCCCGAAAGGCGGCAAATCCGTTCAGCTTCCCTAACAAAGCGTGAATTTTCGCTCTTTAGAGGCGAATGTGACGGAAAAGTTAACGCCCCAGGCCCGCGTTTTTCTTCGCCCTTGTGGTTTGCCCGCCCGGCCCGGTTGGCGGCAGCGGCAGCGCGTTCATGATAAAGTCGGTTGACCGTCCTGTTGCGGGACAGCGGTCGCGGAATCGGCGGCGGCTGCGCCGCGCCATCGGGCAGGGGTACAATCAGCGAGAAGCGCTTTGCCAAGCCCGGGTAGTTTGACTATGGTCCGCGCGGTTTTTCAGCCCAGAAATGGCATCATGTCAGACGATATTGCACCCATCCCGCAGCCCGGCATTCTTGATATTGCGCCCTACCTGCCCGGCAAGTCCGGCGCGGCCGGCAGCAATTCGGTCAAGCTCTCGGCCAATGAATCGCCTTTGGGCGCCAGCCCCAAGGCGATCGAAGCCTTTGCCGCCGCGGCCAGCCAGCTCGAAATCTATCCCGAGGGCACGTCGCGCCTGCTGCGCACGGCTTTGGCCGAAGTGCATGGCCTCGATGCCGAGCTTATCGTCTGCGGCAATGGTTCGGATGATCTGCTGCACCTGATTGCCCAGTGCTATCTGGGCG
>Ga0123337_10007131_pt1 | contig 10488 bp, 12 predicted proteins | sample frozenSSSSmetaG_FD_89792 | JGI IMG/M metagenome (GOLD analysis project Ga0123337, IMG submission 89792) | Glacier valley bacterial and archeal communities from Borup Fiord, Nunavut, Canada, to study Microbial Dark Matter (Phase II) -... | ecosystem: Environmental > Aquatic > Freshwater > Ice >...
GAGAGCCTGTTCGGCAAGAGCACGCTGATGCGGCGCTAAGACAGGCCGCAGCCGCGGCCCGACGAGTGCGCCGACACGGCCGAAGGCGCACGGGCGACCAGCTCGTGCGCCGGTTCGCGCAGCGGCCCGTGCAGGCGGATCGAGCGGTCGAGGATGAAGAGGCCCGGCTGCTTCGCCTCGGGCGTGAGGACGACGTCGATCGTCTCGCGCCCGAGATCGATCGCGCCGGTCCCGGTGGTCCGAGTCCGCTCGGTCTCGAGCGCGAGGCTGCGGATGCTGCCGGCGCCGCGTGCGAAATCGAGCGTCGCGGCGCCGCAGCGGATCGCGATCGGCTCGGTGCCGACGACCAGGCTGCGCAAGATCTTGCCGCCCTGCAGCCCCATCTCGGCGTCGAGCAGGCTCGAGATCGTGCCGCCGACGAGCGATGCCGAGACGCGGCCCGAGACGCCGTCGCGCAACGTGGCGGCGGAGTCGCCCTGCGCCTTCAGAGAAGCGCGGCCGTGCAATGCGCCGGTGACGCGGCTCTTGCCGGCCGCATCGCGCGTGAACTGCTCGACGCGGATGCCGCTGGCGGTGATCTCGGCATCGGCGCGCAGCGGTGCTCCGTGCAGATCGGCGAACGCTTTGCCGGTGACGTGTCCCTGCGCGATGCCGACGTCGAACGCCAACACGGTGAGGCGGCCGTCGGCGAGCGTGGCGTCGAGCCGACCGCTCTGCAGCGCGGGAAAGCCGGCTGCGTGCAATCGACGTGCGGTGAAGCTCAGCTCGGCATCGAGCTCGCGTGTCGTCCTGGGCACGTCACCCGACGCGGCGACCACGGCGCCCGCGGCGGCCTGGCTGGCCGCCGCGGGCGCACGCACCGGCGCGAGCCCGGCAAGCCAGCGCAGATCGGCGACGTCGGTCGAATCGCTGTCGAGCCGCGCGCGAACGACGCTGCGCTCGCTGTCGCGTGTCCAGCTCGCCTCCCCGGCGAGGTCGGTCGCGCCGAGGCGGGCCGTCATGTCGACGAGCGCATAGCGTCCGTCGCCCGTGCGCAGCGTGCCCTCGACGCGGATCGCCTTCGCTTCGCGCTGATGCGCACCGACGAAGGCCGCGAACGGCGCGAGCGACGACGCGGTCAACGCGACGTGCGCGTCGACGATGGGATCGCGAACGATGTCGCCGGCGCTTCCCTCGAGGTCGACGCGCGCGCCACCCGATGCGAGGACGCCGCGCACGGGAAAGGTCTGTCCGGTCTCGAGGAACGTCAGCACCTTGCCGGTCGTCGCGTCGACGGTGAACGGCACGTCGCGCCAGCGGCCCGCGATCTCGATGCGGGTCGGTCTCGCAGGCGCGCCGGCGCTGGCCGCGGGCTCGGGGCTGGCGCTCGCGGTCGCGCGGATGTCGAGGTCGACGGCCCCGTGCAGGAAGCGCACCGTCACGCGCTGGCCCTGCACGGCGAGAACCTTCCACCGGCCCGGCCCGCGGTACTCCGGGTTGGCCAGGCGCCAGTTGCGCAGCCCGTCGGCCTGACGTTCGAGATCGACCTCGCCGTCGACGAGCACCCACAAGGCGATCACCGGCCGGCGCTGCGCGATGCTCGTCCACGAGAACACCGCGACGGCCTTGCCGAGCGCGACGAACGGCCGATCCGAATCGGCCCAAGGCGCGTTGTCGATGCGCAGGCCGCGAAAGTGCACGACCGGTGCCAGCGTGAAAGAGAGCCCGATCCACATCGAGTCAATGCGGACGGCGCGGCCAGCGCGCTTCGACAGCTCGACGCTCACGAGCGGCCCGAGCCAGAGCGCCTGCGTGGCCACGCCCGCGACGAGCAACAGCGCAAGCGCGAGCAGGCCGCGCCGGATCACGCGCCCGGCGGGCATCTTCGTCGCCGTCATGGGACTCGGGAGCGATGATTGCCGGATCGGTGATCGCACCTTCCCGGAGACACGAACCATGGCTTCTTCGAAGACGTCCGCCGACAAGCCCGCCGGCGTCCAGGCGGCCAAGCCCGCAACCGCGCAGGACGACAACCTCGACGACAACGGCGACGAGTGGCGTCATCCGCCGGTCGCACCCAAAGACGAAGGGCCGTTGAAGTCGTTCGCGCGCTCGGTGTCGGAGACCGTGACGGGGCCGCTGGCCGACAAGAACGCCATGCCGAAGGGCTGAGCCTCGGCGTCAAGGCCGGGCGTCCGCGCGCGTTCACGACGAGCGCCAAGGTCAAGCGGCGCGCCGCGGCTTCGCTGCCGACTTCGCGGCCTTTGCTGGCGTCGCCCTCTTCGCCGCGGTCTTGAGCGCCGGCGCTGCGGGCGCTGCCTGGCGACGGCCTCCGGACTTGCGCGTCTCGAGACTCTTCTTGAGCAGCTCGGTCAGGTCGACGACGTTGCTCGAAGGGGACGTGGCTTCGCCTTCGAGCGATGTCACCTGCTCCGTCTTTCCCGCCTTCGCGCGCTGCGCGGCGAGCGCGTGGATGGCCTGGGTGAACTTGTCGGCGTAGTCCTTCGGCTCCCACTCGCCGGTCATGTCGCGGATGAGCTGCACGGCCATCTTCAGCTCACCTTCCTTCGGCTTGGTCGTCTTGCCGTCGCCCGGAAACGCGATCTCGTCGCGCGGCCGGATCTCCGCGGCCCAGCGGATGGTGTTGAGCAGCAGCGCGTCGCCGTCGGGAATCAGCGCGCACAGGTGCTCCTTGCCGTGCATGACGACACGGGCGACGCCGACGACGCCGGCAGACACCATCGCGTCGCGCAACAGCGCATAGACCTTCTCGCCCTTCGCCGCCGGCGCGAGGTAGTACGGCCGCTCCAGGTGAGTGAAGGGAATCTTGTCGGCCTCGACGAAGGTCTCGATCTCGATCGTCTGCGTCGAGACCGGATAGGCGGCCTTGATCTCGTCCTCGCTCAGCACGACGTAGTCGCCGCCCGGCTGCTTGATGCCCCTGACGATGTCGTCGCTCGCGATTTCCTTGCCGGTACGCTTGTTGATGCGCTTGTAGCCGACCGGATCCATCGTGCGCTTGTCGAGCCAGTCGAAGTCGATGCCGATCTCTTCCGACGCGGGATACAGGGCCACGGGAACGTGCACGAGGCCGAAGCTGATCGCCCCCTTCCAGATGACTCGCGGCATGGTCTGTCCTCGCTGTCGGGCTAGCAATACAGTGTGGCTGGCCGATTGCCGCCGCCAAAACCATGACCTCCAACGCCGTCCCGTCCGAACCATCTCGCACCGAAGTTGATGCCTTGACCGGCGCGACGATGCTCGAGTTCGGGACGGCGTGGTGCGGCTACTGCCGCGCCGCACAACGCTCGATCGCCAAGGCACTGAGCGAGCATCCGACCGTCCGTCATCTGAAGGTCGAGGATGGCAGCGGATTGCCGCTCGGCCGATCGTTCGGCGTCAAGCTCTGGCCGACACTCGTCTTTCTGCGCGACGGCCGGGAAGTGAGTCGTCTGGTCCGTCCGCACGACGCGCACGCCATTGCTGCGGCGCTCGTGTCGTTGAACGCGGGCGGCTGACAGGGCTCGCACCGCTCGCACCCGCCTGCTTCGCGTCGACGGCTTACTTGCGGACGCCGTCTTGCGGATCCGTGGTCGGCTTGGTGTTGCTGCCGTAGCGGGCGTTCTGGCGATCGCCGAAGTCGCGCGCCTTCTCGGCTTGGCGGTGGGTAAAGCCACGCACCGATGTGGCGACGCGATGGGTCTTGTCGCGGACCGTGTCGGCGGCGCCGTGGACGCGCTCTCGCGTCGTCTCGGGGCCACTCATGGCCTGCGAGTCGGGCGTAGCGTGGGTCGCGCGGTAGCGGGTCAGCGCCTCGTCGACATTGCGCTCGCGGCGCTCTTGCGCGGCCTGAGTCGTGATGACCGTTTCGGCGCCGGCAGCGGCGGATGCGGCGGCAGTGACGACAAGCACGAGGGTGCGCAGGAATTTCATTACAGTCTCCGACAGTGAGGGGATGAAGACCGGCGCATTGCTTCGACGCGTCGACCCGGACAGTGTCGCGACGCCGGACGTGCGGCCGGGAAGGAACCAGCCGGCATCTCCTGGCCGACACCGGCGCGTCAGCGCGTGGGAGCCGGCCTACCTGCAACCCTGCCTCCGAGCGCCCGCCCCATGAAGATCGCGACCTTCAACGTCAATGGCATCACCGCGCGACTGCCGCGGTTGCTCGAGTGGCTGGCCGAGTCGGCGCCCGACATCGCTTGCCTGCAGGAGCTGAAGACCTCCGACGAGACCTTCCCGGAAGCGGCCTTGCGCGACGCCGGCTACAGCGCCGCGTGGCACGGCCAGAAGGGCTTCAACGGCGTTGCGGTGCTGTCTCGCGGCGGCGACCTGCAAGAGCGCCGGCGTGGCCTGCCCGGCGATCCTGACGACACGCACAGCCGCTACCTCGAAGCGAGCGCACACGGGGTCGTCGTCGCATCGATCTATCTGCCGAACGGCAACCCGCAGCCCGGGCCGAAGTTCGACTACAAGCTCGCCTGGTTCAAGCGACTGGCCGAACATGCGCAGAGCCTGATCGGCAGCGAACAAACCGTGATCCTCGCCGGCGACTACAACGTCGTCGCCACCGACGAGATCGCCGACATCTACTCGCCGCGCTCGTACAAGGGCGACGCGCTGCTGCAGCCCGAGACGCGCCAGGACTATCGCGACCTGCTCGCGCAGGGCTGGACCGATTCGATCCACACGCTGCACCCCGGCAAGGCGATCTACACCTACTGGGACTACTTCAGAAATCGCTTTGCGCGCGACGCGGGACTGCGCATCGATCACCTGCTGCTCAACGCGCCGGGTGCGGCGCGACTTAAGGAAGCCGGCGTCGACAAGGCGGTGCGCGCGAAGGAAAGGCCGAGCGACCACGCTCCCGCGTGGATCGTCCTCGGCTAGGGCGATGCGGGCTGCGCCCGCGGGCTACGACGGCAGGAAGTCGAGCGGGTAGTTGATGGCCATCTCGTTCACGTCCTTCGCACCGAAGTCGAAGGTCTTGATCCGCGCCAGCAGCTTCGCCTCGACCTCGGGCATCTTCAGCTCGCTCGAGACGATGCGGCAGTCGACGACGCTGCCCGCAGGCGAGATCGTGAGCTTGAGAACGACCTTGCCCTGCAGCGCCGGCTCGTCGCGCAGCGCCCGGTTGTAGATCGCGTAGATCGATCCCTTGTTGCGCTCGAACACGAGACGCACGTCCTCGAGGGCCCGCGACGCCTTGCCGCCGCCCTTGGAGACCGAGCCGCCTGCGCCGTTGCCGCCGCCACCGGCACCGCCGATGCCGCTGCCCGTGCCGTCGCCGCGGCCGCCCGCGCCGCCGCCGCCGGCACCGCCGCCGCCGCCGCCGCCGATCACGCCCTCGACCATCGTCGACGAACGGCCTGCGAGTCCGCCACCGCCGGTGTTCTTGCTGTAGGCCGCGGTATTGATGCCGCCGCTGCCATTGGTCGCGTTCGACGTGATCATCGCCCGCACCGGCACGCCGGCTTCGTTGCCCGCGCCGACGCCGACGCCGACGCCCGTGCCGACGCCCGGACCTTGCTTGACCGGCGCGAGCTGCACCGCCATCGGTGCGCCGTGCAGCTCCTGCAGGTCGTTGCTCATCGCAAGCAGGCCGATGCCCGCCGCCTTGCGGCGCGCGGCGTCGATCTCGCCCGGCGGCTTGTTCGGCTGCGGCACGCGCGCCTCCGGCACCGGCGCTTCCTTGTTGAGCGCGACCTTGGCCGGCGCTTCGCGGCGCTTCGCCGCCGGCTTGACGACCGGATCGGGCTTCTTGCTCGCGACCTGCACGTCGACCTGCTTCGGCAGCGGCTCGAGCTTGGCCTTCACGGGCGGCGGCGGAGGCGGCGGCTTCTTGTCCTCCTGCGCCAGCAGCAGCTTGGCCATCGGCGCCGACAGCACCACCGGCTGCGATCGATCGGGCTGGCGCACCGGCAGCCACGGCATGGCGACGAAGAAGATCGCCAGCGTGATGAGGACGCGCTCGGCGATCCGGCGGAAGCGGACATCGTCGTCGGTCGACCCGGCCCACGGCAGCACCTTGGAGCGGAACGAGACCTTGCCGCGCCGGCGCGAGCCGCTGCGCTTGCCGCGCGCATCGCGTGACTGCCGATCGTCGGGCAGGCTGTTCACGGAGACTCGACCTGTCTCTGACACGCGCCGCGCCGGCCTCACGGCTCGAACCTCTGGCGCACGGCGAAGGAGACGTCGGTGTAGCCAGAGCGGGCCGCGGTCGCCATCACCTTGCGCAGCAGCTTATACGGGATGTCCTTGTCGCCCATGATCGTGACGCGCTTGCTGTCGGCCTCGTTGGCCTTCAGCACCACCTCGCGGCCGACCTGCAGGTCGAGCTCGGCCTTGAGCGGCTGGATCAGGTCGCCGTCGACGGCGATCGCGTCGACGACCGACGCGACGACCTTGGTGTTCACCAGGATCTCGCTGCCGGTGACGACCACGAGCAGCGTCTCCTTCGGCGCCTTCTGCGCCAGCGACTCCGGCAACTTGACGGCGCGCGTGGTCGCCAGCGTCTCGACGCCGACGTTGGACATCAGGAAGAAGATCAGGATAGTGAACACGTCGATCAACGAGACGAGGTTCATGTCGACCATCGTCTGGTTGCGGCCGCGCCGCTCGGCGCGCTTCTGCAATGGGGTCATCGTCGCCATGGCGGCAGAGGCCCTATTGCTTCCTGACCGGCGCATCGCCGATCGAGATGTTGGGGAAGTAGTCGGTGACGACCATGCGCGCGCCCTGCACCTGGTGGCCGGCGCGGACGGCGTCCATCACCTGCACCAGGGTGTCGTAGGGCACGTCGTTGTCGGGCAGCACGCTCGCTTCGGCCTTGTCGGGGAACTTCAGCTTGATGCCCTGGATGAGCGCCGACAGCTTCTTCAGGTCGGGCACGCCGCCCACGTTCGGGATGCGCTCGATCAGGCCGCCGATGCGGTCGCCGACCTCGATCGACTCGGGCCGGATCACGACCTCGAGCTGCAGGTTGTTGTCGGTGAGCTTCTCGAGCTTCTCGTTCTGCTGCGCCGGCAGGCTCAGGTCGATGACCGCGAGATGGGTGAACACCGACACCGACAGCAGGAACGGCACCAGCACCACGATCAGGTTGATGAACGCGGTGATCTCGAGGTGGGCCTGTTCTTTCTTCAGGCGGCGGACGGGCATGTCGGGTCTCCGGAGCGGAAGCGGTCAGGGAGCGCGAAAGCTCAGCTCTTGGCCGCCGCGTGCTCGAGCTTGAGACGCTGCACGAGGTTCAGGAAGCTCATCTTCGCGGCCTCGAGGCCGTCGACGATCTCGCTCGTCTTGGCCTGCAGGAACGAGTGGATCAGCAGGAACGGGATCGCGACCATGAGCGCGAACGCGGTGTTGTTCATCGCGATCGAGATCGACGCCGACAGCATCTCGGCCTTCTCGGCCGGATTGACCTGCGCGACGGCCGTGAAGCCCTTGATCAGGCCGATGATGGTGCCGAGCAGGCCGACGAGGGTGATGACGTTGGCGAAGGTCGCGATGTAGTGCGTACGCTTCTCGAGGCGCGGCACGATCTCCATCATTCCCTCTTCCATCGCCGCGTCGAAGTCTTCGCGGCGGCCCGGGCTCTGCATGCGCGTCAGGCCGTAGCTGACGATCTTGCCGACGGCCGCGTCGGACGTCGCGGTGACGCTCTGCACGTCGCGGAACTGGCCCTTCTGCAGCATCGGCAGCACCTGCGCCCAGACCTTGCGGTTCTGCGAACGCGCCTTGGTGAGGAAGATGAAGCGCTCGACGGCGATCGTCACGCCGAGGGCCATGATCAGCGCGCTCGGGTAGATGAAGAGGCCGCAATCCTGGAAGAACTTGATGATGGTGCTGAGGGGGTCCATGACTGACTCCGATGAAGGCAAACGACGGTGAAGCGAAAACGCGAAATGCGATGAGGCGATTGGGCCCTGTGCGGGCGCCGACGTGGGTGACGAGGCGTTACTTGGCGGGCGCCGCGGGGGCGGGAACTGAGGAACGCGACACGGCCTGGCCGTCGTAGCGCACCTGACGCCTGAAAACGTCGCGGTCGACCGGCGCGAGCGCCTCGTCGAGCACGCTCGTCAGCGGCCGGCCCGTGAGGTCGCCGGGACCGGGCTTCTTCCAGGGCACGATGTAGGTCACCTTGGGCAGCTCGCGGTTGCCGATGATCTGGCTGCGGTCGAGGTCGGCCTGGTCCTGCTTCGGGGCGGCCGCGCTCGCGGCGGCTGCTGCTGCGGCGGCTTCCTTCGCGGCGCGCGATTGGGCGAGCGACGGCGTCGCGACCGTCGTCGCGAACGCGGCGACAGCGAGGATGGTGGCGATGTGAAGGCGTGTCGTCATGGCTTCTCCTGCCGGCTCACGGTGATCGGTGCGGGCTTCCTGTTCTTGAGGTCCGCGACCCATTTGGTGACCGCCGGGTCGCCGTTCGGCGCCAGGCTCAGGTAGCGGCCGTACAGGTCGAGCGCCCGTTGCGGATCGCCGAGATAGAGGTCGAACAGGATGCCGAGGTTGAGCGTCGCACCGGCGTAGCCCGGGTCGAGCGCGAGCGCCTTCTGGTAGGCGTCCCGCGCCTTGGCGAAGTCGCCCTTCTGGCGGTAGGTGATGCCGAGCTGGTTGAGATAGACCGGCTGGCGCGGGCTGAGGCGCACCGCGGTCTCGAACTCGTTGACCGCCTCGGCGAGCTTGCCGGCCTGGCGATAGATGAGGCCGAGGTTGGCGTGCGGTCCGCCGAGCTCGGGATTGGCGTTGGCCAGCGCGCGGTAGGCGCGCTCGGCTTCCTCGGTGCGGCCGCTGCGCAGCGCCCGGCTGGCGTCGTCGAAGGCGCGCTGCGCGAGCGGGTTCACCGGCGCGTCGTAGACCGGTGGCGCGGGCCGCGCAGGCGCCTGCGCGGAGGCGGGGCTGCCGCCCGACGTGCCGGGCGTGACCGCGTCGCGGATCGCGCTCATGTTCTCGCTCACCGTCGAGCAGCCGGCCAGGAACGCCATCGCCGCCACAGCGACACAGACAGCGACGTGGCGCGAGGAAACGCTAGCGGATCGCATCGACGACTCCTTCGCTGACTTCGGTCTTGCCGTAGCGGACCGGGCGCAGCTCGCGCAAGGCGTCGAAGCTGCTCTTGACCCACTTGTCGTAGACGCCGCTCGCGGCACGCTGCGCGTTCAGCTCATGCAGCTCGGTCGACTTCTCCTCGAACGGGAAGGCCTGCTCCTCGAGCAGCACGTTGTACTGGTCGAGTTCGGCCTTCGACAGCTTCTTCGGACGCTCGGACGACATCAGCGCCTTGCCGAAGTCGCGGTAGACCGTCGCGATGCGGTAGGTCGCCGCGGTGGTGACGTCGGCGACGCCGTACTCGGCGGCCACCGAGTAGGCCTTGAGGGTCTCCTCCATCTTCGCCTTCTTCAGCTTGAGCTGGCGTGCGAGCGGCTCGACCAGCTGAACGCTTCGATACGAATCTGCCACCGGCTCAGCCATCGCCAGGGCCGCCGTCGCGCCGAGATAGCGCGTCCGGTCGGTGCGTGCCGCGCCACCGGAAAGGTCGGCCTGGTAGATCTCGCGCATCAGCGTCGTCTCGCGCGTCGCGTTGCCGCCGTCGTGGGCGAACTTGGCGAGGCGATAGCGCGCCTCGACCGCGTTCTCGAGCGGCTGCGGGAACTGCGCGAGATAGCGCTCGTAGGCCTTGGCCGCGGCCGGCTTGGCGTTGGCCTTCTCGTACAGCTCGGCCGCCTGCCAGAGCGCGTCACGCGCGATCTTTGGATCCTTGTTCGCCGTCGCGAGACGCTCGAGCTCGCCGGCCGCGCTGGCCCAGCTGCCCTTCTCGAGATAGGCGACCGCGAGCTTCTTGCTCACCTCGGGCTGGAGCGGATGGTTCGGGAAGCGCTGGCGGAAGTCCTCGAGGGTCTTGATCGCGCCGTCCCAGTCCTTGACCGAGATCAGCGCCGCGGCCGAGTCGTACTGCGCGTTGGCGCGCACCGCGGAGCCCGGCGCGACGGTGCCGACGCGAGCGAAGCTCGCTGCGGCCTCGCGCGTCTGGCCGTTGGCGCGCGCCTGCTCGGCCTGCTTGTAGATGGCAGCGGCCTGGCGCTCGACGAGGTCGGAACGGCCCGGATCCTTCTCCGGCGTCAGCTTGAGCGCTTCGGCATAAGACTTCTCGGCGACATCGAACGTGCCCTTGTCGAACGCCGAGTAGGCGAGCACGGTCCACGCGACGCGACGCTGGGCGTCTGCGGCCGGCGGCTTCAGCTCGACGACGCGTTGCGCGAGCGCCGCCGCCTGGTCGGGCTCCTTCAGCGCGTAGAGCTTCTCGGCGGCGTCGGTGAGGACGAGACCGAGCCGGGTGTCGGTCGGGAAGGTCTGGGCGAAGCGGAGCGCGCTCGCGACGCTGGCGCGCTGCAGCGCCGGCTGCTCGACCGGCAGCGCTTTCTTCAGCTGCGCGGCGACGCCGAGCAGCGCGCCGTAGCCGGCTTCCGCGCTCTTGTCATGCTTGGCATAGCCGTAGGCGGTCTTCTCGTGCTC